>Ga0307515_10002953_pt1 | contig 36061 bp, 44 predicted proteins | sample 17_EM_MG_FD_194513 | JGI IMG/M metagenome (GOLD analysis project Ga0307515, IMG submission 194513) | Populus trichocarpa ectomycorrhiza microbial communities from riparian zone in the Pacific Northwest, United States - 17_EM | ecosystem: Host-associated > Plants > Roots > Unclassified | place... | reverse complement strand
GTCGCGCCTCCCTCCAAATCGACCGCTTCCAAGTACTCCTCCAATCTCGCTCGATCATAGCCTGCAAGTGCATCTCCAAACTCGCTCGATCACGGCCTCCGAGTGTATCTCCAGACTCGCTCGATTACGGTCTGCAAGTGTATCTCCGAACTGGCTCGATTACGGCCTCCAAGTTCACACGAGCATGGCCGCCAAGTGCATCTCCAAACTCGCTCGATCCTGGACTCCAAGTGCATCTCTGAGTTCACTCGATCTCAGACCCCCAGTGCATATCCAAACTTGTTCGATCACGGCCTCCAAGTGCATCTCCAAGTTCACTCGATCTACGTCTCCAAGTGCATCTCAAACACGCTCGCTCAGGTACATCTTCAAGGAGCGACGGTGGTTGTACGGAGATACAGGGGTAACGGAGGTGGACAGAGTGACGGGTTGTATATATTCGGTAGACCCCGGAGTAGATAGACATCTTATCATACGATGAAAATTCACACTCTGTCTTTCCGGACTTTTGGTCTCACTCGCTCTCTCCGAGATTTCGTGGATCCGCGCAATTGCCTGGATCCTCACAGCCGGGTAGTATCATATCTTCTCAACTTCGTACGCTTCTCGAGCTTAATGTAGAATGAACCCGAGGAGAGATTTTCGCAGCGTCACCCATTTCAATCCCGATGCAAACGTGTACCCAATGAACCCTTTCCGACGTATGGTCACAGTTGGCCACAACGCCACAATGTGTGTTTAAAATAGGAGACCTACAGAGCGAGAAGAAACGGCGAAACAGCGATCGGAGGGCAATATGCAACGTGACGCGTGGTATTGACGCCGGGCGCGGAGTATTCCGCCACCGGGGTGTCTCTTATGGCTCTGACGGAGCGCTTCCACTCAGACGGAGCCATTCCGCCCAGACGTAAATGTTTTTTGCCGATGAAGGCCGCGCTGTTGTGTGTTCATTAACCAAAAAATTCACAAGTTGAACCTTACACGAAAAAATCACTTCATCTCAAGTATATATATCCCTTCTTCATGACGAAACCACCATTCTCTTTTCCTCCCGTATTAAACACACCGGCAGCATCCTGAATTATCTCGACATCACGTGACTTGCACAAAACAACGCCTCTCTTTCCAAAACACACCTGATAACGAACACCACTTTGAATGTAAACTCTGGTCTTCCTTTCGCTACGTTCAACTGTATCATAATGCTAACGCCTCAGATGTAGATTCATTTTCAACTCGCAGCGATGGGACCAAAGGTCAGCTGCAAAGGAAACGGGAGGGTAACTGCTAGGGTCAAAATGCTCGCAGCAGTTGTAAATGGACACATGTCATTGAATCGGGACCGTATGGGGGATTCATCTCGAAACAAATACGTGGACTCATACGGATATACAATGTTTGCTGCATCAAGGATGAGAGATCCTGGGACCTCTCTCATGATATAATCTTTCTTGATTCAGTCACGACTCGCCACTTGTCACAATTCCAGCAGATGTGGCCATACCACAGGAGCAGAAGTTCACCTTTTCGGGAGTGGTGGGATCCGTTCCACTCATATATGGGGTAAATGTTCGACAAATCCCGACACCAAATGTACAATTGGAGGTGGGGGAACACCCCATGCCTTCGGGGATCAAGTTGATCGCTCCACACCGCAGTCACACAGCACGGGAAAGGTTCAACCCACCGGTAAGCATTTCTCTTGCTACGGTAGCGATGATCCCAGAGCGAAGGTTGAGCCAACCAGCTGCAGGCACTACAAGCCAGGCAATTTCGTGGCAGTTAGACCACTGATTTGAGATGAGAAAATCGACCAGGATGATGATGATGAGAACTGTGTCGATCCCGGAGCGCCGAGCGGTGGACCGAGCCGTCCTAGCGATGGCAATGACAATGGGGACAGCGAGGGTATGGAGGACACGCAGGGTGGTGAGAAAGAGACCAGGAAAGGGAAGGGAACATTGGATCGGAAGCGGAAAGGGAAGGGGAAGGGGAAGGGAAACAGTACAGGGAAACGTATTGTTAAACTGTATGAGGCGGACTCAGACACAGAGGTCTAACCAGAGCGGGAATATATAGAGCCGGAAGCATTACCTGCCGTGTGAATTGCTTCAGATGATGATACCGACTCTACTGAGTCGGACGGCGCATATAACTCAGAACTTGATCCTGGTGTGAATATGCGCATGGAGGCTAATGTGGACACACTGGACGGCGTGGATTTAGACGGCGATGTGGTTATGGAAAGGGATGGTAACGATGCAGCGGAGGACAATGAAGAGAAGAAAGATGAAAACAAGGAAGATGAGGAGGAGGAGGTGGTGGTGGTGGATGAGGATAAGGAGGAGGATAAGGATGATGATGATGGCAAAGAACCTTGGACGATTGGCCAGGGAGAGATGGTAAATATATTGGCAGACGATGTAGATACCATGGTTGACCATTGGCCAATTGTACTACCTGAACAAGGCCACAAGATGTGCGAGCATACCCCACGGGAACAACCTCCGCCGCCTGCCGCACGGCCACTAACCCCCGACCCTCATCCATGACCACGAACTCCGGACACTCATCGCCTGAGTGGGCTGGAGCATTTGGGGCTCATGGCGCCGCAAAAACCTCGCCCAGCAGTGCCAACACTGCGTGAAGCTGAGGCTGCCGGAAACACCTCGGGTGTGGATGTTGATCAGCAGCTGCTGATTGAATAGGTACGTGGTCACAGTCTGCCGGGAGGTCTCTCCCCCTGACATCACTCTCCCCGAGGTCCCTCTCTTTGATGTCCCTCTCCTTGAGGCTATTCCGGATGGCTCGGTAGCTGTGGAGTGAAATAGTGATTGCCTTGCTGACGATGCAATTGCTCTTGCGTTAGGGTTTGGGTCGGGTTCTTGTCTTGTTCATTTCCTTTGTTCTAATCTATGTATCTCAGGCATTGATTGTTACATGCGTGGCGAGGTTTTTGGATCGCTCCAGGTTTATTTTGTTCATAGGTTTTGTGTTGGTTTTATTTTATTGGTTTTATTTTATTCATAGTATTATGGGACATCGCCCTTGCAGTGATTTTGCATCAGCTGGCGTGTAAGGAACCTCCTTGTGTTGGTGTTGACGCTCAATAAATCTCTCAAGTATCGTGAGGTTATACCCACACCAGACTGCTCAGGTCCAGAACAAACTTTAGTCCCTTTCTACAGTGAATACTCCACTCCTCACGTGTCGTCGACAATGCCAGAGAAGAACACTTGCCCTTGCCCAGAATTTTCATGCCGAACGAAGTTCACTTCAGACAGCTGGCGACTTAAATATATCAAATTACACCATCCTGAACACTTTTAGAAGAATCCTACAGTTTGCAGCGCGCCCCACCGCGTTGATCCAGCTCAGCGTGGTGAATTCAACATTAACACAGATTCAGTCGAAGACTTGGACGCGGTTCCCTACCCCCAACACGTGGACAACATTACAGACACGCAGTCTCCACCACCGCCACCTCGGCCGCAGATTGAAATATTCACCTGCGCCGGCGCTCTGCTGATTGATTTCATTGCTGAGCCACGGGAACGGGATGCTCAGGGCTGCCTTGAGACGAACCTACAAAACAATCCCTACTACCCGGTTGCGAGGCGTACCGAGTGCAAATATATCCAGTGTGTGATCAAGAAGAAGGGCATCAAGACGTAAAATAACACCGTGCTGAACGAAGAAAACACCGCTGTGTATTTCCCAAGCTTCAATCCGGGGATGGCATCCAGGAGGTCGAGGCTAGCATGCCAGATGATCAGACTCTTGGGGAGTGGGAACTACACACTCGTGAAGATATGAGATGGAATAACAGTCACCAACACCCTATCAAATACTGGAGTCGAGACATCATCAAAAACAGGTGATGGTAGATGCGGCAGCCAGCCTAGGCCGAGCAACTCATTTTTGCCCCTCAGCGGTGCTTCAACGGCGATACGCCCCAGAAACGCCTCTATACCGAAATGCACACTGCGGACTGGAGGTGGGAGATAAAGGTATGAAGAGATACTCGAGGATAATAACGAGCTAATCGACGTTTAGTCAACGCTCACAGTGGGGGATCCACTGGTTCCCTTGATCTTCATGTCCGACGAAACACATCTCTTGAATTTTGCTGGCGACAAGAAAGAGTGGTCTGTATATATGACAATTGGTAATGTATCTTCGAAGATACGCCAGACCACCTCAAAGCATGCCGTCGTAATGTTCGCTCTCCTACCGATTCCAATGAAGAACCGCAATATTCCTCCGAACCGGCTAGATGTGCAGCAGCCAACAATCCGAGAGGTACTGAACGATGTACTCCGTCAGCTACTCAAGCCAATGACCTTCAAACAGAATCACAGCGCCGCGAGCGGGTATTACAAGTTTCTCTTGGCAGATGGCAACTTCCGGCATTGGAAACTGGTTTTAGCAGCATGGCTTGAACATTGTTGAGAGTATAGCGACCTACATCATCTCCAGTGGCATGTCCGTTGTCGGTGCGAGTGTCCAAAGAACGAACTTGGCAATTATGTGCATGCTGAGAAGCAACCCCCCCGGTGGGACCACAAGCTGTATAGCACGCTCAGCGATGCCAACACCAAGGCAGCGGATGCCCAACTCCCGTCGCGCCACGTTCACCAAGAATTCAACCTGTTTCGATATATTCCCTGAATTGTGAGCGACCCCCCTAAGCCCAACCTCTTCCATACAATGCAGATCAACATGCTTGACCACCTCCAGAAGTGGATTTTCCACTTCATGAAGACGCATGAACGGCTCGACAAGTACAATGCAATCTGGTTATCCGTGCCTGCTTACCACGACCTCACACCAAAAATTAAGTCATATGAGGAAGTTTCTCAATTGAATGGGAAGAAGATGAAGGAAATGAGCCGGTACCTGCTTGGAGTTGTAACCCAGTCTCTACGAGACGGAAACCACATTCAGCATCCCATATTCAATCGCGCAATTGAGTGCACACAGGCATTGCTAGAATTCTATATGTATGCTCGCTATAAATCTCACAATGATGCAACATTGAGCTATATGGAGGACGCCTTGCATCGTTTTCACACATTCAAAGATATGTGCTTACTCGGGCAAGCCGGCAAAAAGGCGAAGTCCAAAGCCAATCCCCTGTGATTGGAACTCGTGAAGATGTGAAAGGTAGACGAGGATACCAATGCTGAATCCTGTATTCCGTCCACCAAGCGGCGCCAAATGAGCTCCTGGTGGGAATATATTAGCCACAAGATAGATATTCCCATGGAGTTAGATGCCGACTTCAACTTTCCGACGATACATTTGATGTCTCACGGGACTGAATAGGTTCGTCGAGATGGATCCTTGCAACAGTTTCCTGCCGAGAGACATCAACAAGCACATAAAACGAACCTCAAGGAGGGTTGAAACGCCTACAATCACAATCTCAACTACCTGCCACAAGTATTCACCTTTCAGCGTCGCATCCTCTGCTTCGAAATTAGAGAGCTCAATCTCCCAGCCCTCGTTCAGCGTCGTGAGAACAGCGCTGCAGCCCGCAAAGTGCTCCCTTCCGGTGCTGATCGGCTGCCCCCCTGAGCCCCCAGCCATATGTGAAGCCTCAATGTATGGGACCCCAACACCGCCGTGATGGAAAGCATCCTGACGCTATGATCAAACACTTCAGAGCATTACTTGACAATATGCAAGACGCAACACACCGCGTGGCAATATACAGCGTCATGCAGGACTTTATCAAGCATAAGAGTCGTTACAAGACGTATATATCGGATGACCAACTGCATGCAATGGAGCTCTGTATTCACCATGGTATTAAGATTCAAGTTGAGGGTTTAGAAGGTGAATGCATATCTCAGATATTTCGATGCACAGGAAGCCAGAGATGGCGCAGAGGGGATCGACGGAGCGACCAGGTGTGGATAATGCAATACCCAGGGACGTGTTATGACGCGCTGAATGGGCGTCTCCCGTGGCAACTGCAATGACTATTCAAGATCAAGTTCCAAAACGAGAATGGAGCATTCGTTGAGTGCTGGTTAGCACTGACGCTCACATCAATTCCGGGAATCTCGGGTAACTTGGATCCCGTCTCGAAATGTCTTCTAGTGGGAAAAGTTCCAGTAGCTGTTGCTTTGGAAGTTTTCAGCGTGGGAAACATCGTTGGCTGCTTGCACGTAATTCCAGCTATAGCATCTAGTAGTAAGACAAGAGACGGGCGGAATGAGCGATGGATTGTCAATAGCCACATAGATCTGGCAACTTCGAATGATGTATATAATTACTAAAGAGAAAATTGCATTTTGCGGGCAGCTAGAAGGAACGCGAAGAGAGATTTTTGCAGCATGACTCATCGCATTGCAATCCTGAGGGAAGCGCATCCCCAATGAACCCATTCGGACGTATGATTACAGTTGACCACAACGTCAGCGGGTTTGTTTAGACTATAAGACAGACAGAGCGAGAAGCAACTGCGAAACAGCAATTGGTGGGGGATATGGAACGCGATGCGTGGTATTGAGGCCCGGCGTGGAGTAATACGCCACCAGGGTGTCTCCGACGGCTCTGACAGAGCGCATCCACTCTGAAGGAGCCATTTCGTCCAGACGGAAATCTTTTTTGCTAATGGAGACCAGTGAGCCAATTCCGTGTGGGAGGGTCTTGTATTCCTGGTGTGAGCTATGGAGCCATGTACCAAGCAGGCTAATAGTGTGTCATTAAATACAGGTCATAGTATACCTGATACTGTGCTCAGCAGCAGACTTGCAAGCATCTTGGGAGTGGAGTTGGGAGTGTACAGTCCTACATGCTGTGATTATACCATCAGATGCAATTAGGAGCATTTGGGTAACCATTTACAGAAGTGTACTTGCACATGTACCTGGAGGGTACTTATGACAATCTTCAGAGGTGAAATCAGAGAATATAGTCAGGGATGACACGATTATGTCATCGATTTTGAGCAGGGGTGTCATGGAGAACATGGGTGGGGTTGTTGACTGTATTTTGGCAGGGTACTGCAAAGTATACTGTCAGGCAGAGTGGATGTGTGCTATTGAGTTCTACAAGGAGTGCCCATGAGAGGACGCTGGGAAGTATGCTCAGAGCTTCTATCGAGCTCATGTTGAAAGATTGAGTTAAGTAGGCTGGGAGTTTGTCATTGAGTATCTTTGGTAGTACACTTCAGAAAATAATCAGGGTGCTGGAGAGCATATTGAGTGATTGTTTAGAAGCATACAGCGAAGCATGCTGGGGGTGGAGTAATAAATGCATTTGGGTGCTTCCTTGGGAGCATGCATGAAAGTGTGCTGCAAAGTGCCTCGAGAGGATACTTCGCAGTGTGCAGTCAAGCCGGCTGGGATTGTACCATACACAGCAAACTGGAGTGTACTTCAGTGTTTACTGCAGAGCTTACAATCAAGTACATATACACATTTTAATGAATGCAGCATGACATATCTTATCAAGCATACATCATTGAATACATACCATGGTAATGTATAACACTTGCATGACTATAGATCCTCATAGTCCGATGTGCCTAATTTGCAAACAATAACTTTGCTAAAATTGAATTCTCTCTGTGCTACACATTATATAAGATTATTTTTCCTATTGCATTTCATTTGAAACAGCAGCTCATAAAGATTTTTGAAAAACAATTGATTGTTTTCTATATGTGTACAGATATGAACAATAATAATCTCATGATAACACAGCTCACATTCCAAGATTTCACAAGTTGCTCTTTATTCATAACTATACCAAAAGTGGGTGGGACAGGCCTAATTCATTCAGTCGATAACAGAGGAATATCAACACAGATGTGCTATGTATTAATTGAGCAATACCAGGCAATTGCTTATGTTGTCAGGCTGAGAGAAATCAGGGTTCCATTCACATGGCTGCTGATTACTGAACCCAGTGGTAATATTACCAGAGTGACTGATCTCCTCCATCTGTTGGGAGTGGCACACATCAGTCTCCTGTATAGCCTGATAAACTGACAAAATATTGCAACCTCAATGATATACTGGATGTTGGTGTTGAAATAGTGATGCTAGAAAAGCTTGATTGTTCTATCTAGGAGGGCCACCAGGCCAGTACATATCTGAACGTACCAGTACTGCTGAATGCCATCAGCTCGTACCGGAGTCAACAGTCATCTCCGGCCATACGAGCCATCTCCGTCTCTGGCCATACAAGACATCTCCGTCTCTGACTGTACAAGACATCTCCGTCTCCGATTGTACAAGACATCTCCGCCTCCAGCTGTACAAGACATCTCTGTCTCCGGCTGAGACCTATATATGCAATACTCCCGCATCCAGTTATATCCCATACAGCAAGAAACAAAACCAAATGAAAAGAACGAAACAAAGTGATTCTCATAACAGCCTCCTGAAAACCCTGCGAGAGTGAGCAGGGAAAGAGCACTGCAGTAGCCTGAGGATGGCCATCCATTAAGAAACAAAGAAATCCGCGTGCCGAAAAGAAAAGTGAAACAACCTTAAATCGACCTCTATTGCCATAGCCCCATCACATTTGTGAATTTCTCATGCTTATCCTTCGACAAGGCCTTGGTTAGTATATCTGCCACATTCTCGTTCGGATGCACGCAGGAGTAGTCATCTATCTTGCGGGCATTGACGTCTCGACTATTGTGATAGCAAACGTTGATATGCTTTGTGCAAGCTTTTATCATTCCGGTTGTGATGTGACTAAGTGCTCCTTGATTGTCGCAAATAATCGGGAGCGGTGATGTGTCTTTGCCGTGTATATCTCGGTGGAGCTGGAGATGCAATTTCGCTTCACGTGAGCCCTCGGAGCAGGCGATGTATTCGGCTTCGAGAGTTGACATAGCGATGAGATCTTGTTTTCGTGAGTGCCATGAAACAGCTGCATTGCTGACAAGGAATACATGACCTCCATGAGATTTGTGATCGGCACTATCAATGGCCCAATTGGAGTCCGTGTAGCCCGTGAGTTGATCGTTGCTGTTAGTGCTGCTGCTGCTGTCAAAGTGCAATCAAAAGTTGGCTGTGGATTTGAGATACTGGAGGACTCAGTTGGCGGTGGTGAGATGGCTGGTAAAAGGGCGGGAAATGTATCGGCAAGGTGCCCCGACTGCGAATGAGATATCGGGACTAGTTGCAAGTGCTGAGTACATCAATGAGCCAACGATTGCCTGGTATCCTTTGATATCTTTTAGTTGTTTCTCCCCCCGATCCTTGGCAAGATCTACCCTCACATAAATATCCATTGGAGTTGATACATTGTGAGCATTCTGCATGTTGAACCGTTTGAGAATCGTGGTGGTGAAAGCCTTCTCGCCACAACTGATGCCGGTGCCGGTGCCGTTCTCTTCGCGGTTGATATCAATGGCGAGGAATTGGCATGCCGGGCCGAGATTGGTGATTGTATACTTTCCCGAGAGCCTGGCCTTAACTTCGATCGCAGCTTTGATTGCGTCTTTTGGGTACAACATCGAGACGTCATCGACGTATAAGAGCATCAGAATACCATCACTGCGGAGATACAGGTTGGGGTCGGCTTAGGACTGTGTGAATTCAAGAGAGAGCAAGAAGGTGTTAATATCATTGTGCCAAAGACGTTGTGCCTGTTTGAGGCCGTGAAGTGCTTTCTTTAGTCGAACAACGATCGTAGGTGTGTTGTGGCCTTCCGGCCAGGCTTCGGACAGGGTCATATAGATATCATCGTCATCGATTTCAGGGTTGAGAAAAGCAGTTACCACATCCAAATGATCGATGTTCCAGCCATGTTTTCCGACCAGGGAGATGAGATACCAACAAGTGGTGAGTTTTCCAACAGGAGCATAAGTTTCTCCCAAGTCCGTTTGTTCGTAGCCGGTAATTACTAGGCGTGCTTTGTATCCTATGGTGCCCTCTGGATTGTGCTTCGTATTGTAGACCCATTTGGAGCCAATTGGCCTGACTCACAATTGCCATGCTTCCCGGGAGTTGATAGTTGTGAATGTGTTATTGAGCAGGATCAATGTGCATTCTTCATCCATTGCTCGTTTCCAGTGGTCTCGTTGTGGGCTGTCAATGGTTTCCGCGTATGTGAACGGATCGCTGTTGATGGATGTCGATGTGAGAGCCTTTGCCATAACGATTAGTGCATTTGTGGATATCTTGACCTGACTTCTTGTGACATGATTCATGAGTGGTGGCTGTGGTAGGCATGACTGCTTGGTCATTGCCGCTGTTCGGCGGGGTTTGTCATGTTGACGGCGGAGATGTCGATTGTGGACGACGGTTTCTCTCGACACTGGTTGTGCATCCTCCTCGTCAGGAGGACATGATCTCACACCTGTACTTGCAGGGGCTCTTTGACCATTGTCAGCATCGGGCAGAATGGGGTCTGTATCATTTTCAGTACAGTCATGATTACCACTTTTGTGGCCTTCACCTGTTCGACTGGTTCCCGCGTGGTCATGGAGAAGTCCATCTCCACCCGTTTCAAATTCCTCAACATATTCCATCTCTTCTGGTACTTCAAAGATCTCTCTTTGGTCTCTGTGTAGACATGTGTGTGCATTGCTCTGCTCGTCGATAATGACATCCGACTGTGATCTTACTGCTCGGAATGCTCGGTCCCATATCATCCAATGTGTAGTTGAATCGTGTACGTAACCGACCATCATGCATGCCTTGGATCTTGGGCTGAATTTTCATTGCCATTGCGGCTCGGGGATAAGTCGACCGGCGTAGCAGCCGAATCGCCGAAGGTGGTGGAGCAGAGCTTTGTACAAGATTTCATTGCCATCGTTGTCGTGAGTGGGCTTGCCAAGTGCTTGCAGCATCTCGTATGGAGTTGGATATGGCGCTTGATAGCCGTCGCGGTCGTCTCATTTCATTAGGCCTTCGTTTCGGGTTCGCTGGTAGAGGTAGACTGCGGTATTGACTGCTTCTCCCCAAAAGACAAGTGGCGCCTGGGAGTGAATCATCATGGATCCTGCTTTCTCGGTGATGGTCTGGATCATGTGTTCGGCAAGGCCATTCTTATTGTGAACGTACGGAGGACATGGTTCGTATGTTATGCCACGAGCAGCGAGCACCTGTCGGAAGGTCTTATTTTCATATTCTCCCCGGCCATTGCTCAACTGAACTTGCTGGACTTCCTATCCCATTGAGTCAACTCGGGCCAGAAATGGTTGGTAGGCTGAGGTGCATGTCTTTGACTCCTTAACTGAAAGGACCGAAACGGAGGTGTATCGTGTGTAGTCATCGATGAATAGGATATAGTAGTGGTCGCCAGCGGAGGTGGGTGTGGAGAATGGTCCGCACTCGTCCGAATGTATGAGTTCAAATTGCTTTGTAGTAAGCTTGGTTTTGACTTTGATGATCTTCTGCTTGTGCTTGGCCTGGATGCATGCGGTGCACTTTGAGTCATCTTTTGTATATCCATCAAGTAGAGATCGTAGGGTAGTAGGATTAATGTGGGCTAGACGGCGATGCCACAGTCGTGATTCAGAAATTGTAAGAGGCTTCCGAGTGGGCTTTGGAGATTCGGTGGCAGATGATCGTTCGCTGCTGGCTGCACTTGGAGAGGCAGTGTGGAGTGGGTTTGTAGTAGGCTCGGTGGAGTGCGCAATTGATGGTATGGTGGTGTGTGCACTCGATGATGGTACGGTGATATGTGCACTCGATGATGGTACGGTGATATGTGCGCTCAATGATGCTCTTTTCCTCTTCTTCTTTCTCCTTCTTGAAGTGGACTTCATAGGCATGCTTGGGACTGTCGAAGTGAGTGCAGTTGTGGGAGATATGATGTAGAGATCATTGACTCAATTGCCTGTGATTGTAATTGATGGAGATGATATGGAGCACTTGCCATGTCCAAAGGTTGATGTGTATCTGGCTGTGTCCAATTAATTAATGGAGAGAAGGGAGAGCTGGAACATAGGCTTGTATAGGCAATGGCCTCATATTGCTGTGAGACGTTAACGAGACCATGGTGGATTACTGTAAGTTTGTTATCGTCTCCGAGTTCAATGACTATTGGCTGATGAAGTTTCCTTGTTGAGTTGAATCTGGTGCGGTCATTGCATGTATGGTGACATGCTCCGGAGTCGATGACCCATGCAGCTGGAGTGGAGGCTGCGCTCACTGCTGTTCCATTTTCGGCTAGTCAGATCAGGTCGTTATCCCCTGCTGTAGCAAGCGAGGCAGATGCTGTGCCTTTGTTGACCTTGTTGCGTTGATCCCGGGCACGTTTGAAGTGGATGCAGTTGCCTTTGAAGTGTCGTGTGAGACCGCAGTGGTAGCATGTCGGCTCGTCGTTCCTGGAGGTATTTGTATCGCTATCAGCATACTTTCTTTTTCCACATGCTTCGGCGGTATGATTGCCCATTTTGCAGTATGTGCATTTGTGCTTCTGGCGTCCGTTTCCTCGTCCACCTCTGCGTCCGCCACGTTTTCCGCCTCCTTGTCCGCCACCTTGTCCGCCACCACGTCCGGCATGGCCAGGATTTCCGCAATGGCAGTATAGTGCCGCTCCGGTGGATGCATCTGCGATTTCCTTGGTTAGGGTCTTTCGGTCGGCATATTCGCGGATCGCATCCATACCCTGCTGGGCCGTGGGAGCGGGGATTCACTGTTCAAGGATTTGGATGGTCGTTTCAGATGAATTAGATAGGGTAGTGAAGGTATTTGTGTTCATGGCGTCATCGGTGATATTTTCGGTGGTGCCCATTAGCTGCTTGCGGAAGGCATTTAGTTTGGTAAAGTACGGGGTGACAGTGTCGTCTGGCGATGGTCGAGAGGCGGTGAACATCCACCGGACTTGGGTGCAGCCAAGTTTCATTGAGGCATTGTCAAGTCGGTCCCTAAATGCTTCCCACATTTCCACGGGGTTGTCGATATTGATGGTGAGTGGAAGGAGTTCGTCGCAGCATCCGAGGTTTATTTGCGCTAGTGCTTTATTGGCTCAGTCATGCCAGCTGACTTGTAGAAGGCATAGGGCGACACCATTGCCAACAGGGAGGAGTTCAACACCGGTGACAATATTGTAGGCTTTCTTGGCGATGAGGACTTGGCTGATCATTTCTTTCCAGACAGGGTAGTTTTCCTCGGTCAGCTTGGGCACATTGCCATGATCGGTCTTGAATGATTTGTTTTACATGTTTTCTGAGTGGACGAGATTAGGAAGGTGACGATGTAGAGTGATGGATTGTGATTGTGTTGCGGCTGATGAGCAGGGATGGTTGTGAGAGGGTTAGGATTTTTGAGGCTCTTAGTTGTAAGATATAAATGGAGTATTTTTGGAGTATAGATTGTAGTGGGCACCGGACTCATAACCTGTTGAAAGAGTGATGCTAGAGAAGCTTGATTGTTCGATCAGAGAGGGCCACAAGGCCAGTATATATATGAACGTACCAGTACGGCTGAATGCCATCTGCTCGTACCACAGTCAACAGTAATCTCCGGCCATAAGAGACATCTCCATCTCCGGCCATACAAGACATCTCCGTTTCCGCGTGGACAAGACATCTCGGCCTCTGGCTGTACCAGACATCTCCATCTCCGGCTGAGACCTGTATATGCAATAGTTGTAATGTCAAGAAGACCATTCAATGTGACCTATGGAGCAAAGTGAAATTGTACGTTTAGATGATAAGGATGAAGAACAGTCGCAAGCACAGTGAAATCAAGATATTCCTAGTGAAATGTTCAACCAATACAATCTCACTACCTAATGCAACATGGTCATATCATGGCCCAAGTAAGGTGTCATGCCAGAAGTAAGATCCTTCTGAGAATTTCGGTAGCAATGGTTAGAATTCCATTCCATTTAGTGTTAGTTGACTATAGCAACACATTCAGGATCAAGTCAATGTTAAACACATTTTGAAATCAAAACATAGCCTAATTTGAATGAACTACTCTGTAATAAAAAGCAGGTGTGCTGATAGAATGGTAGAGAGTAGATTGAAATTCAGTTTAGGTAATCATTGACAGTCAAATTCTGCAGAGCCATATATTAGTCATTGTGAGAATCTTTCCATTCAGCAGGCACATCTCATCTTTATCTTGTATAGTCACTGTGGAATTGTAATACCAATGCAGACTCATTGGCAAAAGTGCAAATCGACTATAGGCTGCGCTACGCGTACACGCACACATGCGCAGCTCACAAGAAGCTTCGCATGGACCTCTGCGCAACACGCAGCCTATAGTTATCTATAGTAGAGTCATAGAGATGTGTGCATGGGCATATGGAACTATCTACTGCTGCCGGCCAGAGATGGACCTATATGTGATACCGGTACTGTACACAGTATCACTGCGAATTTGCATGAAAGCCGGCTGGCGAGTGAAAGCCTGCTCTAGAGCCTGCTTGAGAGCCTGCTTGAGAGAGCCATGCTTCGGGAGGAATAGAGTTCTCCACCACTGCAAGCCTTTGGCCAATGGCAAACTCTGAGTTTGTGGAAGCTTTGGCTAATAGAAACCTCTAAGTGCGTGGAAGCTTTGGCTAATGGAAGGCTCTAAGTCTGCGGAAGGTTTGGCTAATAGAAGGCTCTAAGTCTGTAGAAGCTTTGATGCTAACGTTGACATAGCCAATCTACTGGTCTAAGTGCTACTGGTACTATGATCACCATCACCGACACCATCGCCATCGCCATAATCACCATCGCCATCATCACTATCGCCAACATCACCATCAGCCCCGGCACACATGCGCACACATACGCCCACATTCCGGGGCAAGCAAGCAGCAGATTCCGCTGGAAAATCTGAGTTGGAGATCTGCTCTCCCCAAGATCCAATTGCCTACCATTCCTTCAGAATCTAAGGCTGCAATTGTCAACACCATGGTCGTGAGGCATCGTGAGATTTCGTCTCGGTGGGCACGCTAACGATAAGATTCAGACTATGATATAGACTGACGTCATGATTTCGGCCGCCGGCCACCCGCTACCTGCCACCTGCCTCAATCCTCCCGGTGCCTGGCGTCTGCAACTCAACAAGTCTCTGGATCAAGCATGTCGGAGCATATTCGGGAGGAGTAGAGTTTTCCACGGGAACCTTTTGGCCGATGGAAAACTCTGAGTTTGTGGACGCTTTGGCTAATAGAAGGCTCTAGGTCTGTGGATGCTTTGATGCTGACGTTGACGTAGCCAACCTACTTGTCTAAGTACTTCTGGTACTATGATCACAATCACCAATCCCATCACTATCGCCATTGCCATTGCCATTGCCATTGCCGTTGCCATCATCTCCATCAGCCCCAGACCGAATGCGCACACATACGCTCACGATCGATGGGAAGCGGGCAGCAAGTTCTGCTCGAAAATCTCAGTCGAAGATCTGCTCTCCCCCAGTTCGAATTGTGTACCTTTCCTGCGGAATCTAAGGCTACAATTGTCAACTCCATGACCATGAGGCATCGTGAGATCTTGTCACAGTGGGCGCGCTAAAGATAAGGTTCAGACTATGATATCGACCGATGTCATGATTTGAGCCACCATACGCCATGCGCCATCGGCCACCCGCCACCCGGCTCCTGGTGCCTGGCTCCTGCAACTCAGCAAGTCTCTGGATCGAGCACCCGGGAGCATATATGGAAGCATAGTCAAATGAGATCGGGAGTGTCTTGCCTCTTGAGAGTGTACTTGGGAGCGTAGAGCCAAGCAGGCTAGGAGTGTGCCATCGAGTGCAATTAGGAGCGTCTTTGAAAGCATGCCCAGCAGTATACTTGAGATCGTACTCGGAGTGTACTTGGGAGCATCTTGTGAGCTGACTTGGGAGCATCTTGTGAGCTGACATGGGAGCGTATAGTCAAGCAGGCTGGGAGTGTGTCATCGAGTGCAATTGGGAGTGTACTTGAGAGCGTGCTCGAGAGTATGATTGAGATCGTCTTGAGAGCTTACTTGGGAGCGTACAGTCAAGCAGGCTGGGAGAGTGCCATCGAGTGCAATTGAGAGCGTCCTTGAGAGCATGCCCAGGAGTGTACATGAGAATGTACTCGGTGTACTTATGAGCGTACTCGGAATGTACTTGGGAGTGTCTTGAGAGCTGACTTGGGAGAGGATAGTCAAGCAGGCTGGGAGTGTGTATTCGAGTGCAATTGGGAGTTGAGAGCGTGCTCGGGAGTGTGCATGAGAGCGTCTTGAGAGCTTACTTCGGAGCGTACAGTCAAGCTGGCTGGGAGTGTGCCATGGAGTGCAATTGGGAGCGTCTTTGAGAGCATGCCCGGGAGTGTACTTGGGAGCGTACAGTCAAGCAGGCTGGGAGTGTGCCATCGAGTGCAATTGAAAGAGTCCTTGAGAGCATGCCCGGGAGTGTACTTGGGAGCGTCTTGAGAGCTTACTTGAGAGCGTAAGTCAAGCAGACTGGGAGTGTGCCATCGAGAGCAATTGGGAGCGTACAGTCATGCAGGCTGGGAGTGTGCAATCGAGTGCAATCAGGAGTGTACTTGGGAGCGTGCAATGAAGTGCATCTGGCAGCCAGCTTTCAAGTTTGTTGTATGCAATGTAATGTATAGTATCCAGCGCACAAAATCGCATGCGTATCATTGTAATCTAGTCAACATGTAGGTCCATAGGACGTTCATAGTGCCACGCGTCAAATATGCTATGAATTACCGTCCCAAAAACAGCTTCTCTATGAGTTACGCGTCGCGTAAGGTCATTTTTCCCGGTGGAGAATATGTGGGAGCCGCTGTGATACCTCATACTGTTTGAGGAAAGCTAGTTAGTACATGCGTATGAACCGTGACTTGACATTGACGATCTCTCTATTCTCTTCCCAAATGACCTCCACCATTAGGCAAAAAACCAAAGCCAACCAACCGATCACGAGCACCCATGGCATAGAACCTAACCCCGACAAGAAGAAGTGCGAGTCTCCATGGAGTCAACAAGTAGTTTTTGGACGATTAGCCAATTTTTGGAGGAAGGTGGACGCAGGATATAAGTCGGTGCGGCTCAAGTCACGAGCGCGGCTTAAGGAGTGTATTTAGAGGTTACGACCTACTTAGAATAGACATCACGTTTTTAGCAACTTACAGCTTAGCAAAGAGCATCCTGACACACTGGCAAGCTTGGCCAATCCTGCAATTATTTATAATTTACGGGGCTCTATCGACGGAGGGATTAACGTGATGGAGCAAGTGGTAGGTCTCAGCATATCCGTGATTGGCACCCCTCACCCACAAACAGTGTACCGGATAGCAAAATTGAGAGAGTGGAGAGAGGCGCGCATCGACATATAGTCTTAAACAGGTAGTTATCATGTACCAATCACATTGTAAGAGGGTATGCTGAGATGAAGCAGGTGAAATGCATGCACTATCCGTAGCTGTTCCAGCTCTTTCCAACCGTTTTGAGTAGCGGAATTGTGTTCAAATTATCGCATGGATATTGTTTTGATGTGTCGTTCCTCTAGTGCTGTTTCTTTTGGCCGAGGGGCTCCACGGCTGGGATTTGGGAGACGGAAGGTTGACGTTAAGATGCATGCTGTTTATGAATGATATAACCGTCCAATTTTGCTAGCAGACATGTCTCTTTTATAGCCAACGTTCGCAGGCAAGCCCTATGAGCGACCGGCTTTGAAGTGCGGCAGGCCAGAGACGAACCAAGTGATATCTATTTAGAGGCCGCCGTCGTCATAGCTTTACCACCACTGCACGGAACCCACTTTCCAGCATGACTACCTCCAACTGCTACCGACGCCGTCGAGTGCCCTGGATCGCGGAATAACAACTGTCTTTGCAAGAACGAGCCTATTTTTATAGTCATTATCATGGGTTGTCCGCTCGATGTATTCTCATTGATTGACATGTGGTATGTACTGACCTAATGTGGCTGACTCTGGTGTTCTCATTGGTTGACTGGTAGTACATACCTACTTACGGTGGCTGATTTGTGGTAAAGTAAACTGAGCTTGAAAGTAAATCCAAAGTTGCCCAACCAATTAAGACTATAAGTTTTGCTACGATCACAATGTGTTCTATTTTTGAAATATGTGAACACCCGTTTGTACTAAACGGTGCAGAAGGAATCAAGCAGAAAACCCAAACGAATGTGCCTTATCTTTCTATAGAGTTTACTAAGTGTAGGAGGAATCGCCAAACCAGGGTGGTTGCTAAAGCTCCCTGGCAACCAAAGTTCGAATCGGCTGGCCCGCGAAGGTGGGTGTTATAGATGGTGTATCACTCCCTTCCTTCCTCCACCGCTTGAAAAGCTGGCGCGCGGATAGAAGGAACGTACATTTGGGATATACCACATGAGTTGAATAGCCGATTTCTCGGTGTTATACTTTAGAACCCCGAATGCATGTTATTTGCAAGTTACACATGGTGCCAAGCTAGAGTTTCGCGAAATTGGACACCGATGCGGGGTCTCGGAACGACATCGCCAGGTCGGACAGAAAGAATGAATCGAACTCCGAGCACTACCACCACCGACGGCTATGACAGCTTCCGGCTTTATCTCCTTCTCGAAGCAACATCACGTGAGTTGGAAGATACAGTCCTGGACGTGGCGCAAAAATCTCTGAAGCTCACACGAATTCACGAACCCAACCCCGCCCCAGAATATACTTGTATCTCCTACGTCTGGGGAGTCGAAAAGATGGTAAATCCATTCGAATGCGGCGCCGCCATACTCTCACCACACACTCTCCCCGCGCTCACGAGTGCGATACGCAACTTTGACACTCCAGGCTTCTGGATCGATGCTTTCTGCGTGCCGCCAAGCTGGCCGGAGAAGGGCGCAACTTTGGAGAGCATGGCATACATCTACCACCATGCTGCTCGTGTCGCTGTTATTCTCTCTACAGAAGCTTACAGTGCAATCCGAACAATATTGGATGGTACCGGCGACATGGTACCTGCCATGCAGCATTTCGAACGATGTCCATGGATTCGCAGCGTCTGGACATATCAAGAGGTCATCAACAATTATAACCTCTACTTCATATCATATGACCCCTGCGATCGCCCCATTCACGGCATCGACGTCCTCAATGTGGTCTGCAACCGCATAAATCAGTTCAGGACGGCATCTAGGTTACACTTATCAGAGGCGTTCCCCAATTTATTGGCGTTTGAGGATCTCTTGCTGGACTGGAAGGTAGCATATTATGAACCTTCAGCGCTGCAGGTGATGGTTGGTATGCAGGGACGAGAATATGTTGACCCCGCGAACTTGTGGTATGCCATGATAGGAGCAATAACGGCCAAGAGAGTTGCCAGACCGACAAACCCGACGATCGAGCAGCTAGCAGAAAGATTTATGGGTATTTGTGAGCAAAGAGGAGACTTTTCATTTCTGTTCGCAGCGGTAGAGAGAGATGAGATGAGGCGATGGAGGCCGAAAGCAAACTATATGCTACCTGTGCTGCGAATGGGTGGTTCTATTGGGATCTTGGAGGGCTACTTCAACGACAATGAGAGACTAGTGCTTAGGGGTATGATAAAGTATTCAGTTCAGCACGCCACTCCGGGGATAGCATTTTATGAGTGGGTTGAGGATTGGCGGCAAGTGCAGAGGTCGAGAATCAGTATTCCAGAGGATCATAAGGAGAATTTGGATGCATTTGTGCAGGTTTTGTACAAGTTATTAGTAGAATACGGGTTCACGGGTACTCACGAGTGCATCGCCGTTGAGGATGGCCTTTTCTTTTCTCAGTGGCCAATGCCGACAGGGTCGGAAGCTACGGTTCTGGTGCCCACTACTATCCAATATAGAATGGGGGCGCCAGCGCTGGTGGTACTTGGAGAAGGCGATTGGTATGCCCCTGGAGTATTTGTTGGTCCAGTTAAAAAGCAAGGTGAGGAAGTGGTGTTGAAATAAATCCGTGCGGTAGGACGAGGGTCGGTAATTCGAGAGCTAATTTATTTGATTCTGAAATGCGTGGGAGCTGTTGCATGTGGATCTGACCGAGCTGAGTTTAAGCTGAGCTGATGGCAAAGCACCTCGGCCGGTAGGGCATAAGGCACCCAACCGTCTTGTATAGATATATGTCGCATCTCTCCCCTTCTCTGTTCTCTGTGTACTTTGGTCTATGCACACAGTTCTCCCCAATCGTAACAGGAGCAATTAACAGTCCGTATATCGCTGTAACGTGACTACCCCTTGTTCAATATTGGTGCGAGAATTGTATGAAGCTCGTGCACTTGTAGCGTCACTTCACGGCCTCGACTATGAAAGGTACTGTACTGGCCGCTGTGTCTGGACAAGTCCTGGTGCTGACGGCAATTTTGAGGTCGGACAGCTGTTGCTGACAGATTTTGTGTACTCAGACATACAATCAGGTCCATAGGCTTACTATTCATAAGTGCAGGAAATGACCGTAAAATGGAACGATAGGAGAGGTGAGGAGCGGCCCTGCTGAAAACGGAGGCTGCAGAACTTGCGATTTTTCAATTTTCTGCGGTCTTTGTATGTACATTCATCGGTGCTGACACCTTTTAATTTCGAACACCCCAACCTGACGCTGACTGACGCAGAAAAAAACGGCCCGGACGGACACCCCATGCTGACTGCTGACGTCCGGACCACGGCGGCCAGTACAGTATTTTGTATTAACAAATGTAATCTTGAAAGAAGCGCGGGCTGTAGCGTTGTCGTATAACGTGGTAACGGATAGAGTGTGAACTACCCTAGGGTATAAACGGTACAATCTGAATCCCACGATGAATCAGCTGTGGTGAATTATCGTGTGATCTTCTTTTGGCATTTGGGGCGATAGGCTGCGCCATCCAATTCACACGGTAATATTGCGTAAATCACACCAATCGTTCGTGAGATTCGAGTAATAAATTTAATTGCACCACTTCTATTAACTGTAGAAGGGATGAGATTTGCAGCCTCGGTGATGTGGCGGCACGCTGTAGGGACTTGGACGATTATATGATCACTCAACACCATCACGGCAGCACCACAACTACCACCACCGCCACCACCATCATCATTACTAGTATCGCACAGTGCGCCCACATACTATATGTACACAAGTTTTAAATCAAATCCATTAAAGATGGCTGCAGAAATTATAAGAGGCACAAGTGAATGACCTGAAATTGTATCTTTAAAAACTACTAACCTGTCTGTTTTACATAGCTTGAAAGATCACCGATACTTAGCTCTGTATGTAATGTCACTCGATTCTGTAGCAACAGATGAAATTGGGCTGTCACCTGTCCTCATTGTCATTACGTAAATTCCCAGTATGATTTCCGGCTTTCACTGGAATGAAAGCTTGAAATCGATTGATATCTTCTGGGTATCTGTGAAAGCATCCCAATATTTCTAGCTTTCCAGCGGGACATCGCAGAGTGACTTTTAGCTTTCAAGATTTCTAGAAGACAAGGCTACGGATTTGTATTAGGTTCACCAATTAGTTTCATTGCGAAACTCGCCGCGAATTTTGGAAAATACCCTGAACTTTCGCGGCTTTCCACTACTTTCGTGGCTTTCATCACTTTCCTAAAGCGAAACCTTAATTTTTCTCAAAAATCGCTTATTTTCTAAAAGCACCCTGAGCTTTCGCCGCATCTCTCCTTTGCAGCCATGCCCAGCCTTTTCCATGAATTATCCAGCTTTCCTCCGCTTTCGCATCGTATCCCCGTTCTCCGCCAGACTTCTTTCGCCGCCGGTCTTCTTTTGCAGCCTTTTACAGCCTTTTGCACTATATAATGTATTAGAGATAAACAAAAAGCAATAGGAGAACCACCCCCAACCCTTTTGGAATGCAGACAAAAGATTTTCCACCTTCCGTATCCACCCTTCTTAGGTAGCCTCAACTATATGTACATGGCCTATAACTAGTGCAAATATTCACTGGTATCAATATATATCTTTATCAAGCTAAGTTCCGCCGTCATCTGCAGATATCTACACTTCTTGCCTGTTCATCTGACTTGTTTATACTAAGAGCAGCTTCCCAAAAAGTCCAACTCGATTTAATTAGTTAAGAATACTATCTTTACCTTCATATATGATCGTCTTGCAATGCTACCTTTTTAATGCAAGATCTACCAGCGGGGAATGCCCTTTTCTCAAAAATGCAGGGCTTAAACCTGATAGGTGTTTTTGGAATGCCAGTGGGGTGGGGGCTGGACGCATAACCTGCAGCGTCAAAGAAAGCTCCAACCAATCAAAATGCTTCAAGAGCCCCTGTCTAACTTCGCCAGTTCTACTCCAAATTGCTCGTCTACAAAACCAAAGGGACGAGCCCGACGAGCCCTATTAGATGGTCCTATTGATACTACAGCCGGCTGCCCGACCATTTAGCTGAGAATTGGCAACTCTCGTCTCCCCTACTGCTTCATTCACGAAGTTTATTCTGAATTGAGACCAGTAGTGGTAGGTGGTATATTTAAGCTTCCCCCAACGAGATTGTCTTCGAGATTGATTTTGAGTGTGCGGGCTCAATTAACCTTCTCAGTGACCTTACAGGAGCTCTCATTTCCTGGTTCCTAAGAAGACCGGCAAATATCATTTATCATATTTGCGGTGAGCACAAAAAGCATACCCTCGATGATGCCGGAATGCCGCCGAACGTGGATTTTCAGAGCTGTTTTCAGGTCTGCTAATTGATTGATTTTCACTTGATTTTCACTCGGGCTACAACCAGTAAGTGCACCAGGAGGATCGCCGCGATTACATAGCTTTCCAGACCACCCAGAGAATGTATCAACTCATAAGATTAGTGCAAGGGCAGTCTCCGCCTTTGTACGGGTTTCTTGGAATATCCTTGCCAAGCACCTCGGGGAAGCTCAGATTGCCAAGATTTTCGCAGACATATAAGTATGAAGGGTCCAAAGTCGCGGTATAAAATCCAAGAGGTTTCAGGGCTTCCGGACGTACGAATATTCGTCGTCGACTAATCAACGGCGCCGTATAACCCAACTAGCCAAGTCAGAACGTTAACAACGTGCTCGCTTTTCTATAATAAGGCAACATAGAGAGAATTCACATCTTTGTTAATTTAATACACTATTAAACTCTCCTCTATATTTTCCTAAGCTCTCTCCATTTCGTGTTTAAGCTGTGGTGTTACACTGCTGGAGGCGCTCAGCCTCCTAGGGTTTATAATTTTAGTGAGTGGTAGTTTACAAGCCACGAAGGCGTAGTTTAGAGATTTCCTTATAGTTTAAATCAAACTCTGTAGTGTAAATCACACAATAGAAAATCTCGAAATTTCTAAGTCCATTATTGTATGGGAGGCAATGTTGAAAGAAATCAATGTTAGAACCCACTGTAAGAGTCCGGTATATAATTCACCATATGGTGTAGAGGCTAAAGGCTTGTACCTTTTTATGTAATTACTTAAGAAAGTTTCGAGTTCAAATTTCGATGCGTTCAAAGTATTTTGCGGACTTTTTGGCACGTTGTGGTGTACATACATATGCTAAAATGGTGCATATGTACACCACAAACGTGTCATAAACGCCATTCTCGTGTAAAAGAGATGCCTTTGTCGTTTAACAATGGTGTAAAAGCCACCACAATATTGTATTCATATACACCGTAATAAAGTGAGTGTCACACGACAATCTCACGACAATATTGTTTAAACACCACGCTCAATCTCACGTCAACGTCGGGTAGTTGACCCGCTAGACCTCACGACAACGAAGTGTAAATGCTATGCTAGATCTCACGACTGCAAAATGTAATTGCTACGCTACCTATCATGAATTTTAAACTACAGCAAAATGTACTCTATGGGGCCCAGTACTGCAATAAATAATAATCCCACCATAAGTAACCGCGAACCTTAAACCATCGTACAACACCTTTCCCTAAACCTTAAAAAGTTTTGGGTTTAACTCGATCGCGCTCTCAGTCGCTCTCCAGATCATCTCCAACCTCGCTCTCACGAAACAAACCACTTTCGCGAGACAACACCCAGTGAAAGAAGAGCACCCCTCCACGCCGGACATACCCTGAGAAGTATCGCTGCTATTTTCCGACAAGGTGCAACATGGATAGCAATACCAATTCACAGCACGCCACTCCTAGCGGTCGTGAAGTTCGGTCGTGGTCGCATAAAAAGCTCATCGAATGGCTTGACGACGTCCTCCCAGAAGGTATTCTCGAAGGAGATCAGCGAGCAGCCTTTGTTGCGGCGGGTATCACCAGATTGGTCTTTTTAAACGCTGATAAGGAGTTCTATTCTGAGTGTGGTCTTTCCCTAGGGGGGGGGTAGACACCTACTTACTATGGCTAGAGACATTAGTGGTAGTAACACTAGAGATGTCGGTGGTAGCACGATAAGCCAGAAGCGTGAGTATTACCTTTCCAATACCAACTTCAATATCTTTGCACGATTGACGACTAACATTCTTACCAAAGGCCCAAGAGACGAGGCTACAGAAGCTCCCAATAACGAGAAGCCCAAGAAGATTCAATTCCAGTCCTATCTTCAACCCGTGACCGGTACTGTGTTTTTCGTTCATGCCTAAACACGTATCTGCTAACTGAAGCGTATAGTAATCAATAAGATGCTCGAAGATGCGGAGGTACCGTCAATTCAAGAAATGTATGCAGACTCAACCAAAGTGCTTCAGCTGCCGTTTTTATACGCTCTAGAGAAGCCTTGGGAGCGCTTCCCGTTAGTAGATGGTCGCTTTCTCTACTACGGACGTCAGCCCTTCTTGGAAGTGTATAATCGCGTCAATGCACTGGACTTTAACCGCTCGCGTATGCTGTTCATACACGGAGCCTTGGGCGTAGGGAAATCTTACATACTTGCTGCGCTGGCATGTCTTTTAAGAAAACAGAAACGTCGGGTCGTTTATATGCCTGACACCAGAGCGATGCTCCGTTTTCCATTTCGGCACATGCATTCAGCTTTGCTCCTCGCTTATGCCGACGATGCTGCCGCCACGGAAGTGCTTCGGACAGAATGTACGTCTCTGTCGGATTTGATTGCATTCGCTGAACGATCTGCTGCAACTGAGAGGGCGTACTATATAATTGACCAACTCAATGCATTGGATGTACAGGATCCGTCCAAGGATCGGAATGATAACGAAAAAAAAGCAGAAGTGCGCAACTTCCTTGACCAGTTGATGACAATGCACTTTCGCATTACTAGCAGTAGCTCAAATTATTTGCATGGAACCCAGGACTTCACCAAGGAAACTGGAGAGGAGAGACTAAGTATAAACCAAGGCTTATCGGAGGTAAATAGATACCTTCATCGCTATAGTTAAGTTCTGCTCATACTTAAGATCGTCAGGTCGAAATTAGCCGATGGTGGGAAAGAATCATGGAGGAATCGCGGCTCCAGCTCGAAGACAAACAGCGTAGGGAGATCGAAGATCTCACAGAGTGCTTGCCCATCCTCCTGGAGGTAGCTGCCGCGGTTTTACGACAGGTTGCTCTTCAGGTGGCTCCTGCTACAGAAGAACCAGTTGCCGGAGCGCTGGTGGGACGTGCATTACTTCCCGAATCTGCGGAAATTACGAATGAGGGCGATGAATTAGATGTAGAGGGCAGCTTGGATAGAGGCGAGAGCACCGAAGATTGGATGAGATCTTTCTGCGATCGTTTTTGGAAGTCTGAGAAGGTCGAGAAACTCGTCTTGAGTATTAAAAAATACTTTGTCGACTTTCGGCTGCACTTCGAAGACACCCCTCGCTGGAAACGGTAAAGATAACTTAAAAACCGTTTGAATAATAGTTCTAATTTGTTCATGATCTTAGATATATAGATGGCCTATCGGGTTGTCTAGCTTCTGAATTTGTGCAAGCGGGAGGTTACTTTACACTAGACTATCGGTTTTTCTCATTAGATAAAGAAGGCAACGGTCACGCCAGCTGTGGTGTTGTCCGAACCACTATAGCTACTCTGTTACACGAAACGTGTCCGGCTGGTGATTTCTTGTCGCCTAAATGGTTCTCGGGGCTTGCTAAGGCAGCTAAGAATCCAACAATCCGTGGATTCATGGTGGAGCACATGACTTTGAGCTTGATGGAGTTGGAAGCACTACCGGCACTCAATATGCCATGGTTCAAGCGCAAGCCTACATTGGTCGAAATCTTTCCTGGAAACATCCCCAGCAGGCCCGAAACGAAGGGGCTGATCTTGTATATTCCAACCAAACACCAGTATCAGGCTGTTGACGGGATATTAGTATACTGGGGAAAACCGCAGGAAGATACTAGGAAGAAGAGGAGGATGGCTGGAGATCCTGACATGATATCGGTTATGGGAGTGCAGATCACTTTGGACGACAACCACAAGAATCGTGAAAAGGAGTTCCTCGTGAAATGGAACGCTTGGGCTTCTCAGTTCTGTCAAGAGGTCGAGTTTCATTTTGTTTGGATTGTGGAAACGATATTGCCTAAATTCGTGCCCGGGATGGTTGAGGCGACAATGAAGGGCCCACAAAATGCCCGGGTAGTCGACTGTCCACGGTTCAAGAGGTCGTATATCACTTTCAACGACGTTTCGACAGATATTGAGGCCGAGCTCGCGCGGTTTCGTACCCCCTAGCTGACGAGTAAGAGATAGGGATTCTAGTGTTGATGAGAATGGATGGGTCTTTTTTAAGGGTGTTGCGGTTTTGTTAGCAGACTTTTATGGCTAGCTTCTTCAGATCTGGTAAGCAGTTGGGTTTGGTGTGGCTTTCAATTGCAGTCCTATACACAACACAATTCACTGGTCGCGTCGTTTTGTGTCTTTGATCTCTGAATACTGTGAAAAAAAAAGCCGGAGAGGTTAAAAACACCATAGATCCAAGTTTGCTGACCATTACGTCTTGGGTTTTCTCGTGCCCAGCCTCCTGCTGCTGGGCACGAGAAAACGTCTAGGGAATAGTGTAATACGCGGGCCAAGGTGTTAGTTTGGGAAGCGAGGGATCAGGAAAAAAACCCATCAATGATGTTATAGGCCCGCCAGCAAGCATCAACCCACTTTTACCCAACTTCCCAACCAGAATATGCCACTATGCAAGTAGGCAAAGAGAACTTCGGAGCAGCCCAGATGCACCTGCAATCCATATATACGGAATGGAATGTCTCCATACAGTACTCCGCACGTACTGTTAACTGCTTTCACGGACTGTATGAAGCGGCTAAATTATTAGTCTTAAGCGACCTAATGTAACAAAATTAGCCTTGAGCAAAAGTAAATGGTTTCCAATGCAGAATATCGAACCTCTAAACTCCACGAGTAGAAAAGAGTTTGTTCTTCGTTTTGGCATTGGAATTATGTGCCCGCCAAGTACTTGCATCTCTGACAAACACCATTACTAATGTCACATTAACCACAAAGAAGGCCGCTGTTTGATATTTCTCTACAAAGCTATGTAACATTTCCTCATACTAGGGCTCTAATCATCATTCCCTCGGTACATACCATTTTGGGGGTTTATGTTTGATAGGAATAAGGCTGGGTAAGGGCAGCACACCCCATGGGAAAAGATGCAGCGCAGCCAACTGCAGAAAATGTGGTGGTCAGCGAATGTTCCAATCACTGTCCGCCCAGCAGAGCTGCAGATAAAACGGAATCCTCTATGCTGAATCTATCCATTTGCAGAAGAAGGCTCGCTCTCTTTATGATGGTGCGCGTGAATTAATGGACCGGGTCGAAACAGCGGTACATTTAGAACCAGGCTGCGAAAGAGAAGAGAATATTTAACGGGAGACGCCTTTTCATTTGCCTTGCAGATCGCGGCGTACAGCCCTGTAATCCTCTCCTCCAATCCAAAGCACCACCACCGGCCCAACGTCTTGGAAACCGAACTCCCACCTACCAACCGATCAACGCTACCCAGCAGGAAACGCCACGTAATCGCCCCCCGCACACCCCCAAAGCCAGAACCGAAGGTGTTTTCTACTAAACAAAAAAAGATGTCACATCTGGGATACCCATCATACTGTCATTCCCGTGCTGCGTGAAGACAATTAAACATGATCATTATATGTCCTTGTTACGTACAAATCTTTAATTTACATTCGAATTGTACCCTTAGGTACACGGTGTTAGGCTCACTATATCAATGATCTTACCGCTGTTGTATTATCGTCTGTGAATTCAATGCAGTGTATTGAGTTTTACTTCAATCCCAGTATAAAGAATATGTGTAATATAGTGAATACTAGCTTTTTAACTTGGTCTTTGTTTTGCAATACTTTTATTATAGTGTTGAATAAAATGCAGTGTCTACTCTTTACAAGCAGTTACCTGTAATGTGTGCGCCGTGTTATTCAGCTAACTGGTGAGTGGTAAGTTGTGTGTAGTCTCCACCATAAAGTAGAATTGGTAGGTACAAGTTTCATCTTGTAATACCTAGCACTACCCAATAATATTACTGGGTAGACTATAGATTCTGCTGAGTAGACTAAGTTAACACCGCTAAGCACGCTCAGCAGCATTGAGTTCGGAACAACGCAACGCCTGGTCTTGATCGGAGTAGGTATTACAGATTCAGAATAGATCTGCACGGTTTCCCGCCGGAAATTTAAAGCTTAACTTCCCAGGTTTTATGGCCCCTGCCCAGGTGTTTCCGTACTGCCACCGCCGCCGCCACTGCTGCCTCTCCCCCTCTATGGTTTCGGTTCTATGTACTTCAGTTTTGCAGCTAGCTAGCCCTGGCTATACTCGAGTACTCTACCAGACCCCCACTTACCGGATCCCTGGCAGTACGGGATGGGAGAAAAAGGCGCGATTTCTATGCGTACTAGTACTAAACCCTGGGTCCCATACAAATGATTCTAGCTGTCCCGTATATTACTAGTAAGTTTCTTTTCACCACGGTCAGTCCCGAGAAGTCTACTCACAACATATCAACCGTGGTACCGTCGAGAAATTCCGACTCTATAGTATGTACTAGTATACTCTGATCAAATCTCTTCCGTTTTTTCTGCGGGGGACGGATCATGATGCAGACTTCACACGTTCCGTAATTGGAAAACGTGTGAAGTTCCTCTAACGTGAAGTTGCTCGAGTTAGAGTATTTCGCCATGACACAGACCCCTGATCGAGGCTATTTTATGACTAGTAGATAGAATCCATATTTAAGTATCTATAACGGACGCTTTTGCTTTTATGGCAATGGTGCCCCAACTTTTGCTAAGCGGTAACCATGGAAAGAGCCGAGCACTCCCCAAAGGTGTGCTCGCAGACGAGCTAGCCGACCGACGAAAACTCTGGGTATGAGAGCAAATCTTGGGCAATTTCGTGCTTACTCTTTAATTGTCACGGGTTTTGAGCTTTATTTTCTCGGCTTTGTGTAGAGCAATTATTTTCGGTTTCTTGCTTCGTTGCAACTTCAACGGGGTGTTTACTTGCAGACCGCAACGGAATCCAAGCTCTAGTGAACCCGGAAATACCGCTTTAAGGTACCTGCTACACCCATCACCACGAGCATTTGGAGCTGCTACACTACAAGTTTCAGAGATATCACAAAGTCAAGACTGTCAGGTGAATGAGCGTGGTTTTAACTACATTTCACATGTAACTCATGTTTCGATAGCAGCACATCTCATGGGCTAGTGGGGTCTCAAAGACTTATGTAACACCGCTAGCAGGGGGCGGGACGAACCGACTTGATCATCTTCTCCCCTTGGCAAGAGACTGACTAAGGTTCTTGTATTGTGTAGTACTCCACACGTTATCAAGCGCGTTTCTCGCAACTACTAGGTGTTATTTCCACATACCGCCCTCACACTATGGTAGACAAACCACCCGCAAGGGCCGCCAGCAGCATCAAAAAACCCAGAAGTACCAGCAAGAAAACCCCCCAGCGCACGCAAAGATCACTGTTATCATTCTTCACCCCCAAGACCGATGTTGCAGCGACTCTCGAAGCAAGGTCTCCACCGGATTCGGATGGAGTGAATAGTAAGACTTCGGTGTTGGTACGCGCTGTGGAGGGTGTTGACTGCGTAGACTTGCGACCGCTTCAATCGGTTATTGCTGGGCCCGTAAGTCGCACGCTCTGTATTCTTCGGACGGAATGCTGATTCTCCAGCGCACCTCAAAAACGAATCATGCTCGTGTTCGGTCTGGGGATGAGGAGGACCTCGGGTTAAGATCACCAAAGCGTACAAGGCGACAAGTTGAGGAAACCTTTGCCGATGTTGTTATGGGAGCTTCGGGGGTTGATGAGGGTAGTGAGTCCGATCCGACTAAATTTTAAGGTCGTTACTTATGGGGTCCTAGACTTTATTACGCCCGATGACGATAACGACAAAATCGCTAGAAGGAAGACAGTACTGAAACTACCTAGCAAAACGCCTTCCATACCGAGTGCTAACACTCTTACATCGAAATTTGCATTCCCTCCTAGGAGTGCTAAAACATCTCCAGCTCCAAAGCTATCTCTGGGGACAAAGCCGGAACCTGTGACATCCTGCCTTACACCAAAGATGCCTAGTAAGGAGCGAGGAATGCCAAAGTGGTTAATCGACGTTCACGACGCAGATGGAAATCCCGAGGGACACCCCGACTACGACCCTCGAACATTGCATATACCTCCTGATGCATGGAACAAATTTACACCCTTCGAAAAGCAGTACTGGGAGATCAAGTCGAAGCTGTACGACACCGTTGTTTTCTTCCGGAAGGGGAAGTTTTACGAACTCTTTGAGCACGATGCATTCCTCGGAAACCGAGAGTTCGGTTTGGGGCTTACCAATCGCATCAGTATGACCATGGTCGGTATGCCGGTGCAATCATTTGACTACTGGGCGGCGCAGTTCATTGCAAAGGGGCACAAGGTTGCAAAGGTGGATCAGAGCGAGACGGCGATTGGAAGGGAGATGCGGGATCGTGAGAAGAGTGCTAAAGGTGATAAGAAAGATACGTTGATCAGGCGTGAACTTGTTTCGGTGTTGACGGGTGGCACACTTGTCGACGAGGTCATGCTGCAGGGTGATATGTCGACGTATTGCGTTGCGATCAAGGTAAGCCCTGTGGCTGTCCGACGAATAGTCTTGAGGATCTTCGTGGCTGCCTGATGAATAGTCTTAACGATTCTCTTTAGGAAGATGGCGTGGATGACGAGACACCTCTGTTCGGCATCGTGTTTGTCGATACAGCTACCGGTGCCTTTTCGTTGACAGAATTCCAAGATGATGTGGAACTGACCAAGTTTGAGACGTTTGTGGCGCAGATACGCCCTAAAGAACTGATTCTTGAGAAGGTTTGTACGTACTGTTTTTTGGTCTCGGACTGCTCTCACCGTATCAGGGTTGTATATCGAAACGAGCGGTTCGCATTTTGAAGAACAATACTGCTCTTACGACTATCTGGAACAAGTTGACGCCGGGGAAGGAGTTCTGGGATGCCACAACGACGATTCGAGAGTTGAATTCACAAGGATACTTTAGATCTGACGGACTTGACGGATCTGAAAGTTGGCCCGAGGCGTTGCAAAGCGTCAAGTCAAGGGAGCTTGTTATGTCCTCGCTTGGTGCATTGCTGTGCTATTTGCAGACGGTACGTTTGTCAACCTCCTTGTTATGTGCTGCGCTTGTCCAACTCCTCATAGCTCAAAATCGATCATGAACTGGTGAGTTTGAAAAACTTCCAAGTTTATGACCCAGTGAGGATGGCAACCTCGCTGGTCTTGGATGGAAAGACGCTGCTAAACCTCGAGGTGAGAGCTCCCGTCGTACTTCTCTCGTGCCCAGTGGTGCCGAATAAAGCGGACTAGCGGCCAAGTCGCGTGCTCGCACGGTCGCACGTGGCCAGCCAACTGGGGACAAGGCAAACGTCGTACTCCGCTCAATTGAGAACGGTAGTTGATAGCAGTAGATTTTTGCAAATTCCTACGACGGCTCTGCAGCCGGAACGCTCTTCTCGATTCTGAACCAGTGCATCACACCGTTCGGCAAACGGATGTTGAAGCGGTGGGTTTGCCACCCGCTTGCCGATGCCGCAAAGATCAACGCGAGACTTGATGCTAGCGAAGCGCTCAATGCGAATGATGCATTCCGCGACATATTTGCGTCTCAGCTGAGCAAGTTACCTGATTTAGAGCGTCTGATATCTCGCGTGCACGCTGGCAGCTGCAAGCCAGTTGACTTTCTACGGGTATTGGAAGGATTCGAAAGCATCCAGGAAGCCGTTCGAGAGGTCGAGACTCAGCTTGACTGCTCTGGCGAGGGACTGATTGGACAGCTGATATCGACGATGCCGGACTTGGATGCGTTGCTGAAGCCATGGAGCACGGCATTTGATCGTGAAAAGGTTAAAGAGAGCAGTATCTTTGTCCCTGAAGCGGGTGTCGAACCAGACTTCGATGAAGCTCAGGAAATCGTTGGCGGGATTATCGAGAAGTTGAACGAACTGCTCAAAACTTACATGAAAGACCTTCGGTAAGTCATCACTTCAACTAGTATGCCGATCGGCGGTCCTAAGCGGCCCGCCAGAAATCTTACTTGGCGCTGTCTTAAAATGCCGCGCGGTTGGCCTGCCCCCCCCCCCCACCGATATTGCAATCACGCTGCTTAGGAACACTGATGCGGATGACATGGCTAATTCCGAGCTAGATGTCGCGACCTGAAGTTCGTAGACGTTGGCCTAGAGACCTATACCGTTGAAGTCCCCATCCACGCCGCAAAACTCGTTCCCAAGACGTGGCAGCAAATATCCGGAACATCCAAAGTTAAACGATTCTATCCTCCCGAATTACGCAAGCTCGTCAGATCACTCGAGGAAGCTCAAGAAACACGAGATCAGATCGCCAAGGAAGTGACTGGCCGTTTCTACCAGCGTTTCGACCAGGACTACACAAACTGGCTTCTTGCCGTACAGACAATTGCCAACTTGGACTGTCTGATTGGCCTGGCCAAGGCGTCAACGTCACTTGGAGAGATCAGTTGTCGACCCACGTTTGTTGATGATGAGCGGACGGTTTTGCATTTCGAGGAGCTTCGTCATCCGTGTATAGCTTCGTCAAACTTTGCAGATTTCATCCCGAATGATATCGTGCTTGGAGGCAGCTGTCCAAACATCACCCTTTTGACCGGAGCCAACGCCGCCGGCAAGTCCACTGTGTTACGAATGGTATTTCCTTCTTATACCAACTATCCGGATCGCCTCCAGTGGCGGCATGTTCCAAATACGTTTACCAGGATTAATTCCGTTTAAATGGTGCGGCTCATTGCTGAGTACTCTGTGGTGGTAGAATACCTTGCTTTTACTAAGTCTTGTTAGACGTATTTGGCACTTGTCACTACTGGAAAGGAAATCTTTATAGAAGTTAGTACTAACGTCTACAGACCTGCATCGGAGTAATAATGGCACAAATCGGCTGTTATGTTCCCTGCAAATCCGCCCTTCTTACCCCCATCGACCGCATCCTAAGCCGTCTCGGGGCCAACGACAACATCTTCAGTGCGCAGAGCACATTTTTCGTCGAGCTTTCCGAGACACAAAAGATACTCAGCAACGCCACACCGCGGTCCCTCGTGATTTTGGATGAACTTGGTCGTGGGACTTCTTCCTACGATGGTATTGCAGTCGCGCAATCGGTGCTTCATCATATCGTCACGCACGTCGGGTGTATTGGGTATTTTGCAACGCATTACCATTCTCTTGCTGCGGAGTTCTCGAGTCATCCTGAGATTCGCACTTGCAGGATGAAGATCGATGTTGTGGATGATTATGGGGCGAGGGAGATTACGTTCTTGTATCAATTGGAGGAAGGCGTTGCAGATGGGTCATTTGGGATGGTAAGTCATCCGATGCGTCGTCTGCTTACCATTCTCACCGTTTGTCTCTAGCACTGTGCGGCGATGTGTGGGATCAATCGGCGCGTCATTGATAGAGCGGAGGAAGTGGCGAAGAAGTTCGAGCACGCCTCAAAGCTAAAGCCTAAGGATTCGCAGGATGTTACCCGAATGGATGCCGTAATTCCGTTGGGCCTTCAGAGTGATATTTCGTACCTTCTCAACTGCACCGATGAGGTTCAGAAGAATGTTATGGATGTTATTGTTAAGAGTATAGAGCTTTTATGAATGGGTTTACGGAGATGTTATTTAAGCATTATTACAGAATTATTTCAGTTATTTCAACGATCTTAGTTTACATCGATATTAATATACATAAGTATTATTATTAAGTCTGCTGTAATAGGAAGAGAATATTAAGTAGACATGATCGTCGAGCTGCAAAGGAGCTGCATCTGCACCTCTATCGGAATGAGCATCACGCCTGGGTGATATCGAATGTAAATACCTAGGGATACAGCGGTAAGAGATGATATACGACTTCGAAAATAAAAGCTGCGGAACCGCATGTCGAGACCTTCCAAGATGCAACATTACCCACTGGATGGATAATACTTAGATGATCATTGTTAAGCTAGATCTATGGGCATCTTAATATAAGTAGCCACGCTCCGCCGAGAAATAGACACCATCTCCAACTTCAAACACAACAATCCTATGAGACGCTTACGAGTAAGATATGTCAACGAATGAGATTACGTGTGACCAGCACATCCGACGCAATAGTACCTGAGAACCTACCAACGTTGACGGTCAAACGTTAAACGACGAGGGATGCAGCTACGATCGATAACGAGATCGGAAGCCGGTAACGGAAGTCACGACGACGCCCACGACCCGGTCAACTTCTTCACTACGAATACCCAGATGAACCGCATCGATAATATACGCAGTTATAAGGTTTGAAAGAGTCTGTATGAGCACGTACAAGTCGGATGCAACGCTGAGTTCAGAAGTGGAGTTATGGAGACATGGTTGATTTGTGTTCAAATTGTACTTTCCTTCTTGATTTTTTTTCTCTCTTCTTCTCTTCTTCCGTCCTTTGGATACCAGCCGGGCATAAATGGCGCTGACACAGGCTTTACATCTCGAGAACCAAGTCAAGTGGAGATGGAGTTCCCCCCCAGGTACATCTGGGCGACTCCAATTGACTCTAGGGACTCATGAGTTTGAACCAGCACATACGCAGGACGATAGCTTCTTTCCGTTCTGTTTCCTTGCATATAAATGGGTCTGAAGCCCAGGAGGTCTATGCCTAGATAGCGGGATGGAGTAATTAATTGCGGAATGTCTAGTGGTTAGGGCTGGCAATAATCGGCACGCAATTTTCAGAGCTAAGTAAGTGCAATATATAGACTAGAGGTGCATGAGGTCAACAATTTTGTCAAACTCTAATCTCGCTCTGGGTAGGGGGCGATCGTACTAGTACGAAACTATAGTGAACAATACCTTCGTCTTTAGAGTCAAAAAGACCAAACTGCCACGCAATAGCAAGACTTGAAGATGTCAGAATCTATGCGATTGTATGATACTCAAAGTCAACCCTCCACTAGAAGGTAAATCAAATAATCCAGCTCACGTGAGCCTCCCCATAGCACAAACGCGCGCCCAACATCACTCCCTATTTCCCTGCATATCCTCCGATGTCGACCGAGTTCATTCCATTCAAGTTATCTAACGTGCCATTCGTGATTGTTCTCCAGCCACTGGTCGAAAAGGGGTATTTCCTTGTTATAAACCTTTGATTCGTCTCCAACCTTCCCATCCTTCTGTAGTTGCAAGTGCAACGCCCACTCTCTTTTTACATCTTCTATGTCCTTTTCACCCAGGCGTTCTATCCGGACTCTCCAGATATATCGTAAACTCGAATAGCCGACGTTATCCTCTTCGGGCAGCTCATCATTGCTACCACCCTCCTCTTCCAAGTCGTCATCGTCTTCGTCTTCCCAGTCGCCCTCATCGTTGTCCGCGCCATCGCCGTCTTGCCCATCGCTGTCAACTTCCCCATCAACCTCATCTTCCCAGTCATACTCGTCGTTCTCGTCTTCGTCGCTATTATCGCTATTGTCCTCGTTGCGGACAAACGCTTCATCCCCATCGACAATACCGAGTATAGATTCTGTCACCAGCTTACGTTAAGGAGATACATAAGAGATAACACCATACCGTAAATTCGCATCCCACGGCGGATATTCGCCACGCTCGTCTGGCTGTAGTAATATCTTGTACCACGTCTGCCCACGAGTACACCCCAGACGTACCACGTTCAAAAACTTCCCAAAGTGCAGACCCACTCTCCCCAGCCTGATTCCTCGCTGGGAAACAATCAGGCCTC
>Ga0307515_10002952_pt1 | contig 36061 bp, 45 predicted proteins | sample 17_EM_MG_FD_194513 | JGI IMG/M metagenome (GOLD analysis project Ga0307515, IMG submission 194513) | Populus trichocarpa ectomycorrhiza microbial communities from riparian zone in the Pacific Northwest, United States - 17_EM | ecosystem: Host-associated > Plants > Roots > Unclassified | place... | reverse complement strand
CCATACCCCAACCTTCTTCTCCATCCCAACCTCCATCCGCTAGGAGGACCCTGGTGCTATTAAAAAGCATAACCTGGGTTCAGTTTTTTCCCAATGGCACGATCAGAGAACTTACGCGAACGGCGGCGGCAGTGCAAAATCGTAACACCACATATTTCCACCCTGGTCATCCAGGATGTCATCAGAAAGCACAGAGAGGTAAAGTTTCGTTTCCGACAACTGCAGGCACGAAATAATCTCCGTGTTGAACATATCGAGATCGTCAAACTGCACCTCGCGTAACCGAAGGTTTGGCCAAGATGGTTTGTGCTCCGATGATTTTGGTAATTTTTGCAGAGAGGGATCCTTTGGAAGCAGCTCAATTTCTCCTAACTGGTCGAGGATCGAATCCAGGACCAAGACAAACACGCCATGAATGCCAAAGACGGCGACCTTCCCGCGATCGTAGGCAAGGTAGCCCTCCATTTCCAATAATGGTCGCTCGGTGTAGAAATCGATTTGTTTTGAAATATGCCGGAGCGTTGTCGGGGATGCGATTAAGGTTGATGGGGAGGTAGACGACAACGTGGGGAAGAGTCTCCAAAAGTCTTGGACGAGGATGATCCTGTTACTCATTGCCATGATCGCCAGATGCTTTCCACAAGAGGAGACATGAACTTGACATGGGGATGTCAGCCAAATTGGATAAACCACCGAGCTTAGAATCCTAGACCACACACCAGCATGAAAGTAGTCCTCCCTGTCGGCCCAGTTTGGAGGTTCAGCTCGACAAAAGCCGAGTTCACCGTCATTGAAAGTGTTTTCTGTGCGTCTCCACTGGTTTTCCGGACTCGCATAAAAGTCCCAGGGCAATCTCCCAGCGGGGATGCTCAGAACGCACGAACCGTTCGCCCGGTCGTATACGTTGAGTCGGCGATTGCTGACAATAAATATGTGTTGTTCGCTGACGTCAACATATCGGAGTTGCCCAAAGCCAAGGGCGTGCACTTCGATAATTTGCTGGAGTTCCGCTTTTTCGACATCGTAAAGGAATGCTCTCTGAACGCTGGCTACCAGTAAGGTCCCTCGAGTGAACTTGAACGCCCGTCCGTTTTCTGGAATCAGGAGGCGAGCCCAGGGGACGAATTGTCCACGAAGATGGTCGGGATCCCTGCTGCGGCTGATGTCGAGGTATCGATCTTGAGCGACGAGGTTCCCCTCAATCATATCTTCATCTGGTTCGTTGTGCGGTCCTGATGGCCATGCCTCCTCCGAGATATCGAGGACATCGATCCTCCGCCTCCACACCTCTTTGTAGTTATCGATCCGGTTGAAGATGATGTACCCCTCATCGTGTTCGCAGTGGACAAATGGACCACAGAACTCCTGATACACCCACCCACGAGAATTAGACGGCGTGGGGTGGACCAATGACTCGAAATACCTCGTCCAAAGACCACAATATCCTGTGGTCATGAATGTCCGAAACGACAAGCCCACCGTTGGTGAACGTATTGATAACGTATCCAGCCTCTTCGTCAACCTTGATCCTGTGAAAGTTTCCCGCTTTTCCGGGAATTCTGACCCGGCGGGGATTTCCGGGGAGCTTCCCTATCCACCGGAGTTCGATCTGAAGTTTGTGGATGACTGAAGGATTGTCATCCAGTTTTCCATGAGGCCGCGCCAGGGATTACTCACACCTGGATTTCCAACCCTCTGGAGGAGCGCTAACACTAAAATCACCCTTCGGTGCATATCCATACCGTTTTGAGATGCCGTGGTATATCGAGGATTCGTTCGTGTCCATGAACGTTGCCCATGATTTGGATAGCGTGGACAATGATCCGATTGTCGGGTAGGGCAGCCACAGAATAATTTCCAGTAAAATCTCGACTGGGAGCGCTGAGAGCATCATTCGAGTCCTTGGAGAAGAGAGAAAGAACAGAGGTCGGTCGATTGTAAGTCTGGTTGAGTTATGAGTGCGGTTGGAGACGAGTTTTCTGGCCTGACAGTCGTTCCGTGTGGGAGGCGGAACCGACGCGGATCGCTTCCGGTTCGTTTCTTCGTCCGGTTTGCCTTCCACCAACTACATCTCGCCAAACATGCTCAGGCGAGATCAATCTTGGAAAAGGACAGTATACCGCACTGCTGTGGGCCATCCAATATCAAATGGAACCACTGTTTGACGTTTGGCCCCGAACCACGAATTCAACCGCAACGTCTGCATCGGCGACATACCCTTTCCTTGATCTGTCTACACATGCACGATTTGCCTCATCGTTTAGCTCAGCCGCGACAACAACGGTCATTGCGGGGGACCCGGGTTTAAGCGTTTAATAATTTGACCTATTCCCTTATCCGCCGCATAGCCTATCCGAAAGGTTTGGTCTGGATCCCTCTCGAATTTATTCACTGATTTTCCACCATGGGCCTCGGCTCTGTTTATCTTTGCGAGGACGTGCTTTGATGTAATCTATCATTCGTACGTTGGAATAAGCGGCCGGATTTGACCTCGAGGATCCTCTGGTCAGATGCATCTGGATTCTGGAAGATCAAAGGACTCCGCCTACCAGGTCCATATACCACCTGGAATTCCAAGGCATATATTGTGGGGTATCTCGTTACATCCGTGGTTTGCGGGGGATAGGGTTTACCACCGACAAAACATCCACCGCGTGGTCGCGGCACGTATTCTGGTAGCCGGGAAGGTCGAACCCCGAACTGCACGCGGGTTATCTGATAACGCGAAGTCGTCCCCTGTTCCGATTGGTGTCTCAACCGCCTGGCACTTTGTAATTCCCCGTTAGTGGAAGGGCTGTAAACCTGCCCGCCGATCTGGACCACCACGCCTGAGAGTACAGATTAACTCTCTCGCCTAAAAGTCATTCGTTGTCCACACCGTGCCCGCGACCAGGTGGGCTTCTAGGCTAACTCTCGTGTACAATTCAACGACGCCCGCAACGTGTCAACAAAGATCACTCCGCGGTCATCCTCTCTCCCGGCTCGTAGGCGGATGCCGAGAATCTCAATTAGAACCATTGGATTGTAAAGATAGGGGCTCGAGCTCGAGGGTCATCCCTCCTCCGGATAACGGGTGCTAGAACACGTAGGGAATTAACCGATACATCGCGAGTCGTGTTACCCCAGGCTTTGGCTTCTAAATCGCATGCATTCGACCATGTTAACAATCTTCCGACGCTCGCTCACAAACAAGAGCAAATCCAACCACCATAACGACCTCACCCGAGCTCAGTTCCAGCACCACTCCAGACGAGGTCCACGACAGAGGTCCAAAATTTATCCAGATGCCGCCAGCTTCCAAACGTGTTGGACGGTTTTGATCCCATCGGGCTACGTGTCAATGAAGAACGACATGACGGTAGAAGAGCACCCAGAGAATGAGTTGAAGAAATCCCTTTCGTCCAGGTGGAGCGTGCCTGCTGTGGACACCCGGAAACGAGACCAGCCTGAACCTATATGTACCCCCCGATTTTTGGACACAAGTTTTTCATATCACTTGGATTTGTCCGCTGTGGGTTATCCGGGCGACCGACCCAAAAACCTTCCCAGAACAACCTGCCGCTGTGGAATATACACGATACCGCGAATGTAGGATGCTGCAGCATCTCCGACGCGATCGCGAACCGCCCTTGATTGAGTCCGGATTGAAGCCGCCCGAAGCCAAATTCTCCGATCACTTCATGTCTCTCACGACCACCACCGTCCTCGGGAAACGAAAAAAAGGGGCCACTTCCGAGAGTTTACTCTTACAGCTTTCAGCATCGGAATCGAACCACGAACGGAGCGATGTTTCTTGGCAGGAACCGGAATCCGAGGTCGAATCTCCACAAACGCTCCTAAACTCGAAGCAAAAATCCGAGTTTGTTCTGGTGAATGGCTCGTTGGTGAAAAATGCGAAGAAAAAGTACCATTGCACCTTCTCTAGCTGTGACAAATTGTACAGCAAGCCGTGTAGGCTTGAGGAGCACGAGAGGTCGCATACAGGGGAGGTGGGTCTTTTGTTTTCAATTTTCGCAGTCGATCTTTGGCGTTTAGCTGAACGGTTGTTGATCGCAGCGGCCGTTCGTGTGCACGACTTGCGATAGATCTTATCTACGAGAGACACATCTCCAAGCTCACGCCCGTTCCCATCTACCTGATTCCGATCGCCCCTTTGGTTGCCCAGAAGAGGGTTGCCCGAAGAGGTTTTGGACCGTGCAACATTTGAGAGTGCACGAGTCGACACACAAGGGGGAGAAACTGTGGAAGGTAGTGCCGGGTTTAGATAGCTCGAATGGATATGCGCTGAACGGCCCGCATCTAGTGTACGGAAGCGGATTGCCTACAGTCGTTCACGAAACACCACCACCTTAGAGCACACATCTCTAGCGTCCATTCACCCGCCACTGGGACGAAGCCATATCGGTGCGAGCAGCCGGATTGCTCAAAATCGTTTGCTACGAATCAAAAGCTACGGGGTCACCAGAAAACTCACGATGAGAAGCGGTACTCTTGTTCACACCACTCTTGCCTTTCGTTACCCACGCTGCCGTTTTTCTCCACCTGGACGAAACTCCAAGCTCATATAAGGACGGCGCATCCGCCTGCGTGCCCATATCCTGAATGCCAAGGCAAGGCTTTCAGCCAGCAGAAAGGTCTCAAGGCACATTTGAAGATACACGAGGGGCGGGACGTGGATGACCGTCTAGATGGTGAGGAGGATGTCGCCAATGACGATGAACCGGCGGTAAAGAAGAGGAGGGGTGGTGACCACGGGAGAGACTGGGTCTGTGACTTTGAAGGATGTACGAAGGACTTTAAATCGGTATTCTCTCCCCCAAAATACCATGTTCACCTGCTCATCGCGGGTTGAACAGAAAAAGGCGCTCACAACACATTACAGCATCTCGCACCTCCACAAACGCGATTTTACGTGCCATCACGAAGGGTGTGGCAAGGCCTACGGTTACAAGCATCTCCTCCAACGACATGTTGCACAGGCGCACCGACCACCAGAGTCATCAGATTGCTCGAGTGATCCAGAGGAGGGCAAGGCAAAAGGTGCCCAGATGGACATCGACGGAATTACAGGGAGGTCCTATCTTGAGAGAAACTCCAAGATCAGGAGGGCTCTACGTTGTCCCTATCCCAATTTTCCTCCAGTGTTCGCGTCTGATCGAGATTCGGAGCGGTCAGCCCCAGATTCTGTGGTTCCTTGCGAACACGTGTTTGGGAGGGCCTACGACTTGCGGAGACACTTGTTATCAGAGCACCGGTTGGCCGTCGAGAAGGTGGTTGTAGACGTATGGGCGGAGGACCAACGGAAGTCGATATCTGCTGAACTGTGCCAGGGGGCGGTGGAGCGTGACGCGTGACGATGTGACGGCTGTTGTCGTGTAAGGTCAACAGGGCCAATAAACAATTTCGTATACGTGTTGGTCTGCCGCATCCATCCTCGCCATCGACAAGGCTGTACATTGGTCCTCGAAATTTTCCCAACACTCAGCCTGTTGCAACACACACAACAGCGCACCGGAAAGACGTACCATGATGGAACCAGGAACGCCGGGATTTGAGGGAGGAGGAGGTTCATCCTTACCGCCGCCGCTCCAGCCGTTGGAAGTGCATTTCACGAAATGGCAGAGGAAATATCAGCAGACTTTGGACAAGCTTACCCCCCATGTGTACCAGCGATGGGCGGGAACGGCTGGGTTGATAGCGTTGTTCCTGTTGAGAATTGTGTTCTCGCAAGGAGTGAGTAGTTTTCCTCACCAGTTCTCGCCAAGGGGAACGCTAAATACATCTTTTGCCAGTGGTATATCGGTGAGTTCTCAAGAGTCTGATTCTTAGACAGCGCACTAAACGATGGACACGTTCACGCTATCGGTACAGTTTGCTGTACGTTCATGTTGGGTTTCCTCGTTCGTTGTGATTGCTGACCCAATTATGTTAGATGCTCATGCTATCTACCTCCTGAACCTTCTCTTGGCCTTCCTTCAACCAAAATTCGACCCGTCGATCCAAGATGATATCATGGCTGATGACATGGAGGAGGGAGGAGATGCCCCAACACCGTTACCTTCATCACGAGATGACGAATTCCGCCCGTTCGTGCGAAGGCTTCCAGAGTGGCAATTTTGGTCAGTTCCGCTCGCCTGGCATATTCTTTAGCCGGAATGCTTAAGATTTGAAAGGTTGTCGACCACGAGGGCCACACTTATTGCGGTTTTCTGCACCCTTTCCACGGTCTTTGACGTGCCCGTCTACTGGCCAATCTTGGTCATGTATTTCTTCGTGCTGCTCTTCTTGACGATGAGGAGGCAAATACAGTCAGTTTCATCACAGCCCGTGCTTCTTGTGTGTTCCATCTCTGACGTTCACCCTTCTCTCCAGACACATGATCAAGTACAAATACGTTCCCTTCGATATTGGCAGGAAGACACGCTACGTGTGATGGGCGATCCCACTTTCTCTCCTTAGTTTGGTGACACGTTGTTGTCCGCGTAGAAGTAGTCCAGTAATATAGCCCACCTCTAGTAATCTTTCCCTCGGGTTGACTGAACCGAGAGAGCACCGATCGCGTTTGTTGAAATCCTCACGCGTCACTATCCCTCATGAGTGGCCTCCCACTCGTCCCTCCACTGTTCCCCGCGGGCAAGGAACCTCTACCACCAGGCTTCACCGAAGATGACCGCCAAGTTATGCTTCAGAACAGGAGGATGCAAAATTACATGCAAATGGGGATGGAGTCATGTGTAGCAAAGACGGTTATGGCCGCTGGCATGGGTGCGTGATGAGTCTACCTCTTTGACGAAGTACTAATCATTCTCCGCACGACCTATGCGTCATGGCACTTTTGGACTGTAGGTTTTGGAATGGGAGCCTTCATTTCGTTAATGTCCTCCTCGTTCGCGTACGAGGACCCTCTGATCCGCCAACAACAACAGGCCATTGGGGCCATCTCCACCACTACAAAAGCGAAAGAAATTTTCGCTGAAATGGGACGAGGGATGTGGAAGAGCGGGAAGGGTTTCGCCAAGGTGACCGTATTATTCGCAGGCACAGAGTGTGTTATCGAGTCGGTGAGTTTTGCTTCCTTCTCCGCACGGATTTCATGAGCTCGAACCTGACGTCGTTTCACCCACTTGTGTCTATTCCTCGCGGCTGCGGATCGTTCCGCCAATCTGTTTCCCTGTCCGACGGATATTCTTGCATGCGCAGTATCGGGCTCGGAATGACATTGGGAATGCTGTTGCGGCTGGGTTCATCGCTGGAGGTGTCCTGGCTCGTAATACTGGGCCAAGAGGTGCGCTTTGGGGAGGTCTTGGATTTGCAGCATTCTCAGCGGCAATCGACCTCTTCCTGCGGCGTGAGACACCGGAGTGAGTGCTTTCAATTGAGGTTTGGCCAGGGGAGGTATTGACGAACGTTCGTTAGGGAGGATTAGCTTTCATCTATTCACAAGCAACTAATCGTAGACTATACAAGTACAAGCACGGATACAGGTACCCCAGTCATAATGTGTTATTTCCATGCTCTCTCATGCTCTCCCCCCCACACCCATCCCGGGCACCACGGGGAGTTTACAACCGCCTCAAGCGCCTCTTCCATACGCAAACCAACGCATGCTCTCACTCGATCAAGCTCAATGGGATGAGAGAGTTTCTTGTGTCATCACCGCGCTTCGGAACTAGACTCACGCGCTGCCCCCTCACCAAGTAGTACTTACTTATATTAAGACTTATATGTATTGCCTCGGCGTTTGCCTCTTCACTTCCCTTTCCCCCGTCTACACCCCCACTATCCTCCGCCGCTGCACTACGCCCTTGTGATGAAGGAACGCGAAGAGAAAGAAAAGAGCAAGCTAACGATCCGTTTGGCTGAACCGGTCATCTATCTCAAGGATGTTGATTTCTCTGGGAGGCGTCGGACACACAACGAACTTTCTCCGCCGTCGATAGTTAGGGGGATTCTGGTCCTCCGCCTTTCCAAACCCACAAAGATATGCAGTATTGACATCGAATTGACCGCCAAGTCTGCTACCCGTTATCCTGAAGGTACGTTACCCATCCAAGGTCGTTACCACCTTGCCTGACGATGCTTTGACCAACGACCACCTCGTGGGCCTCCCACTCTTGGCGCCGGATGATTATAGTAGCTGGTTCCCGACGCGTTGAGGTCACGGAAGAGCATCAGTTATATTCGTCCTCGACGGTTTATTTTCGCCAGGAGGCGGGAGTTCATCTCTCTCGTAGGGCCATATCGCTTGGCCCAACATCATCTAGAACGACAACGGAAGAGGACGATACCTCCTCCTCTGATTCCGATATCGATCACGAGAGCAACGAGAACCCACACGTTCGTCGTCGTGGTACCACCCGCGATCCACTTGGAGGCCGCCGCGGCACAAGCGTTGACCTTCACAATTTCCATCGGGATGTCGTTAGTCACCACGCTACCACCCATATCACCAGCCCGGCCTCTATTCCCACCATAGAGAACACACCTGAGGAGAGCCCATCGGCCTCTGCAGCGAACTTGTCTGCATCTCAACTTCCGCCACCTCCGGATCATGGATCTCTGCCTCAGCCGCATTCGTTACCGCACGTCCGGCCAAACTCGTTCCCGGTACAACGTGACCAAAGACCTCCGATATCGGGGACAGGCGACGACGTTATCCCGGGTCCTCTGGCGTCTAGATCTCAAAGGCGGGCTAGCCAAGCGCTGGAAGACTTTAGGCGAGCGCTTAGATCGGACCCTAACCCTATATCCGCCCTGCCACCGCAAACAGATACGTCACCGACCCTCAACCGACCGCTACACACTCCGCTCAACGAGACACCGAGCCGATTATCACCTTCGAGAAGCCCAGACAGGTTCGACGATGACGCTCACGGGAGAAGAAGCAAGAGTAGGAGCAGGTTCAGCCTCTCTGCTATCTCCGATGCGATCTTGGATAGCATGAGATCGCATTCTCCGTTGGCTGCGAAGAGGAGGACTGAAGGAACCTCGATGAAGTTTGATGCGCACGATAGTGAGAAGAATGGCGAAACGATGAGGGGGAGGTCCAGGGAGAAGAGTAAGGGTAAGAGTCGAGACTTGTCGCACGCGTTGATCAAGGTCAGCGAAGTCTTTGGGTTAGAACCCGAAGAGGGGAGCGAGTATAGGGATGGGTGGAAGGAATTCAAGAAAGGTGCGCTCCTTCCGAAAATTGTCCCTAAACATATAGGTCCTCACGGCAGCGCGGTTCTCCAGGAACTCACACATATCCGATATCGTTCGCCATTCCAGCTGACTCCCCACCATCTCTGGAGTGTATGTACGGTTCGATCGCCTGGAGCCTGAAGGCCACCGTCCACCGCCCCGGAAAATTTACTCCAAGAATGGAAACCGTTCGTACCATCAACGTGGTTGCCACTCCCAGCGAGGACGCTACCGAGGATGTCGAGAACGTCACCGTTAACAAGACTTGGGAAAACCAGATGTCGTATTACTTATCGATCGCCGGTCGAGCGTTCCCTATTGGAAGCAAAATACCAATCCAATTGACGTTTATGCCGCTTGCGAAGATCAAGATCCATAAGGTGTCCGTGGTGATCGATGGTATGTCGTCGTGATCCGTTATCAACGGTACTGTTCTGACAATTCCCCCACCTTAGAAAGAGTGATGTACTACGCTCAAATGCAGAAGGGCCCGAGTGCAACCCGACAGGTCCTCTGTTGCTTGAAGTACCCTGGCGGGGGCCACACTCCCATACTGCCTCTCACCGAAGAGGACCCCCGGAAGTCTCCGCTGTATGCTCTCGTCCGCGAAGATCTCGAGTACACCGGACAAAGCTTAGAGGAGCGCGCTTCGGAGTTGACATCGGAGTGGATGGGTCCTGGACCGTGGCCACTCCGGTTCAATGTCGAAATTCCCAATACCTATCGCGCGTTGCGCCCGACGAATATGAATAGGAAGGGGAATATCACCGTTTGTCATGCGCTAAAGGTGATTATTCGAGTCGAGAAGGGGGATACGGGCGATGCAGACGATTCAAAGAAAAAGAGGGTGTACGATATTGTTATTCAGTACCCCGTTCATCTACTCTCGGTAAGCTTCCATATCGCGTGGTGCGTCATGATGTTAGGAGGACTGACGGCGATCCACAGTATCTCTGCAACCAGAAGTATACCTCATTACCGCCATATACACTAACGCGGCACTCCGTTCCAACGTCGCCCGGCGAACCATCATCATCTGAACGCAGCCCTTTGGGCATCGCTCATGAAGTGTCCGTGATCGAGCTCGAACCTCCTGCCCCGGAATATGCTGCTCCGATGGACCGCGCTTTTAGCACCGCATCGAGGGAGAGGGAGCAGATCGCTCATCAGTTCGAGTCACTTATCCCTGGCGAGGGGGCTGAGACCGGAGATCCCCCGCCTCCCTACAAAGTCGCAACTTCCCCCCTTCATCTCAATCATCCCCATCTACTTCACGTTTAGGGTTTTCATTTTGTTTATCTCTTCATTGGTTACAACGGATTTGGACTTCTGTCCCTTTGCTCTATCATTATTCACGTTCCACACACATTTCTATCCATTCTCCCGCTTTATATTTTTCCGTCTTTCGTCCTGGGTCCATTGTTTTTAAATCTCCGCAACCCCGTACTATCTTACTTCGCATCCATGCAATGTATCAATACTCACAAACTACCGTACACCCAATTATAGTGGCACTCGTCGATTTGCATCCCCAAGGACACATTCAACCTCGAGCTTTGAAGCTTGAACAAAAGCTGAGCGAGGATAGTTTGGACGTTCTTGCCATCTCGGACTCTACCTCCCCCCTCTTTTGCCTCCCACCTGTCCGCAACCCACCAACTGGATCTTATGGCTCAAGAATGAATATCACTGTCATTACACTCGGAACTCCCGCTGCTTCGGGTAGTCTATAAGGTGGCACAAAAACCAAGCGATTATTATCTATGGGACGACCAAGATACTTCCGATATCTCCAACTGCCCTGGCCTCCTCCCCACTCTCTGACCTTCCGTCCCACCTAACGTCCACAAGCCCCACGATATCCCCCTCAGCGTCACTACCCGGCTCAGGTGGTGGAATACGTGGTTCCTGTCCGGGAGGAACGATGGCTTTTCGCCGATCGATCACCTTGATCTTGGGGACCTTGACGAACCCGCACTCTACAGGGATCAACTTCCAAAAGAGGGTGGCCTCTGTCTCTGGCAACAACATTGGGACTCTTCCGGATCTCAGTCCAGCAACGACAAAACCGTCCGAAGCGTCGGGTTCCAAGTGAACCGTGAGCGCGGCGGTCCTCGAGGGGTGGTTATTCCTCACGACAAGCTTCATAATCATTGGGACGTGAAGCTTTCCGGCTGATGGAAGGTCTAGGAGAGCAACGAGATCATCTTTAGGGGGTTTGAGTGGTGGCAGTGAAAATCTGGTTGTGGAAAGAGGTCCCGGCTCCCCGTTCGGCAGTAACCTGTTTTGATGAGTCGGCATTCAAAGGAAGAATGGGGTATCACAACGGACCTTCTCCATCGAACGGCGTATGCTCCAGGGGCAGGAATACTCGGCTTTGAGCCTTCAGGTTGTGACATGGTGACATGGCAGACCATTGTAAACTCATCTCCGGTCAGCCAATCTGGTGGAATGTTAGCATTACATCGATTGACGAAGAGGGCCCCACATACCATCCACTATACCTTCGGGCTCGACGCTATCCACGGAGCAATGAATTAACCTTGCTGTTGCGTGGTCCTGGGAACGTTCGTAAGTTTGAACAACGACGGAAACGTATGCATTGTACCTGGTTTTCAAGTTGGATACTCTCCAACTTCAGCCCACAAGTAGCAGCGCACTGGAAAGTCGACGTGATGGTAGCCTCCCCAGAAACCCTGTCTTCCCAAAGGTCATTCCCGTACGTCCTCAAGTCTGCTAACCCTGCCTGGGGTTGCATCGATCGCTGGTAAGCCACATTGGATGTGATTTTGATGGCCTGGGTAGTCGGGATAACCAACGTTTGGAGAGTCTCGTTGGTATCGTGGGGGCCCGCACTGTCCGGGGTTCGAGGCACAGGCGATGACGGGAGTTGGGTTGCGGACTGTGACCGGATAGAAACATCCAATGTCCGATCTCCAACTGCCCCAGTGTTCAACAAGTAGAGCGTCTTGACGATCTCGACGCCGGGCTCCATAACACCAAACTTGACCCCCCTTATTAGACTCGTTGATTCCTCATCTTCCAAGATGATACGATTCACTGCACACGACCCATCAACTCGGAAATTTGTGAACTTTGACCAGAGACTATAAAGCGTACCGGATGAATCGTCTTCTGAAGGGTGCAACATCACGTCAAATGTGACATCGAGCTCTTTGTCGTCAACGTTCACGATCTTGACCGTGATAGGATATTCCTCGTCGAGGTGTGCAGGACCGCTGTGCGAGATGAGAACGCGAAGCTGATGTGGGCGAGATCGAACCCTGGTGGAAAACGTGATGTCAAGGTTTTGCATGAACACCACCGGTCGTACACGTACGTCGCGGTTGTGCAATCTCCCCGTTTCACCGGCACATATTGTGGGGGGTCAACAGAAGTCAACCATTTCAAGGGTTCCAAGGTTTTGTCCCCATAATTTTGGAGTTTGTTGAGTTCAATCGGTAGCTCGATCAGCCAGCTGTTCTGTTTGACAGTCAGGACAACCTTTGCGAGTTTGAGTATCCCCGGAACTTCCAATTGCAAGGTCCCCATGAATACAATCGAGACGCCGGACCCCCAGCGCAGGTATGCCTGGGGGCTTTCCCCGACGCCCCCTTCCGCTGGACCGTCGATATCAAGCAGGAACCTAGACACGTCGCCGAGGGCCACCCTCCGAACTTTCTTGTCGGAGTCAGGCATGTCATTAGAGTGGTGAATGACAAGGGGTGTTAGGGCATCGTCCGAGAAGTATACGGACACAGAAACGAAGGAAAGCGAGGAGAGTGCGATATTCCCTGGCATGGAAATGGACAGTTGGAACGCGGTCGACTGACCAACGTATATGTCGGTTTCCCAAAAGCGAACTGATGTTCTGACTGTTGGAGACATTGAGATCTTATGAAACAGACATCGCAATGAGTTATCGTACATATGGATTGGAAATTGAGAAGTTCGACGACAAGGGGATCCTGACTCGACGGCACCGTACTCTGTGAACAAAGTCAGCCTAGAAAAAATAGGGATTGCGGAAACTCCAGCACGTTAAGCACTCCGTATAATGTCTCCTCAAAGTCTTCAACGTCGTCGATACCTGGACCTGGACCTTCGACGAACGGATTGACCGGCAGGACGGGGTCAGATATTCTTGTAACTTACCATGCCCAAGCATTTCGAGCAAAAGCTGCACGCTCAGCTCCATGTTGCCCGTCTGTTGCGCACACGAATACCAGATGGACAGTAACGGCCGTAACACCACATCCCATCGTTCTTTCCTGTAGGTCTTGGCAATCCGCTCAAAGAACCTGGGTTCCATCGGTAAGGGTCCTTTCAATTTGGCCGACATTCAAAAACTCACTTTATTGCCATGTCGAACTGTTCGGACTCGTAGTAAGTCTGGGCAATCAAAAGGGCGATGTACATGATCAGCCGGCCTTGACTATGCTGGGAGGTACCACCAGGGACTCGTTTCTTGAAGAGCTCATAACTCCTGGTGTACATCTGCAGAAGTCAGACAAGTAATACGCGTCACTTTGATCAAAATTCACCTCAACAACGAGAGCGAAATGATCGACTTTCTTCTCGTTCGCAAACCCAGGAGAGAGTTTTGCACCAGCACGGTGAGCCTTTGTACCTAATCAGTAACCAAATAGAAACAATCTCTGACTGCGCCCGCTAACCTCGAGTTCTAGAGCCGCTACGAACATCTCTCTCCGCTTTTCAGTATATCTGGCGGACATGTAGTAGTAAAAGGCCGGATGTTGCAGGGCATGCGCGGGGTTGAGACCCAGACTCGTTAGGGCATCGCTCTGCTGGCTGGGCATGGTTATTGGCGTTTCCAGCAAGGAGGGTCGGTGGACCGGGAGAACCAATGTCGATCGCATTCCGTGTTCTAACAGTTCTGCCATCACCCGCTGCCTGTAGGAAGTCAAAAGAATTCCCGGTGCGGGGATAAGTCAAACGCACTGCCTCGCCATCCAACTCCAAAACTCGAAAGTGTCTTCCCCAACACCCCATACCCGGGAAAAATCACAGAATTTACGGATATGCGTGTTGTGGAACGAGAGGGCCAACGAATGTTCGTTGTTATATAAGTAGATTTTGCATATCTGACCGACGGTTAGGGGGACCGTAATTCGCAATCCGCGCAACGAGTACCTTAATGTCGATACAATCCGCCAGAACCTTGGCTTCAGCCCACCGCTTGGTACGGGGAGGTAATGTCGTGATCGAGGCAAACATGAGCAAGAGGGCAGAATATGCATCCTGATAATGCCTGATGTACTGTGAGACATGAAGCTAAATGCCACGATCGACGGTGGACGTACTTCAGAGCAACCTCGTCCTCGCCTCGAAACTCCGCGAAGCAGGCCATCTTGTATTCGTATCGAACCGTCCACCCTTCTGGCCGTAGCGGACGAGGGATGGGCACAGAACTGACAGGCGGGGTGGAGAAATTGATGGAACCTCCATGCGCGTGTCGGTTCCGTTTCCTACGCACTCGCTTCGAATGTGAGGTATAGTAGTCGACAGCAGGTTCGTACAAAGCTTGTTGTAGACTGTGGTTCGAGGTCTGTCCAGGGCTGAACCTGAAAATGATATAGAACGGACCTTTGCACAAACTCGTTCAACTCCGACTGCGGCACGGGACTCAGAACGAATAAAGCAGCTCTAGAATCCAGTCCACTCTGCCTTCTAATGTAGGTAAGCCGACCATCCAACGATGGGTCATCTAGCATCCGTCTACTGGCGAGGAGGACCACTGTGAGTTTGATGCTGCGTTCGTTCGTGGCCTTCTTCCTCTGAGCAATCTCGGCCGCGAGCTCGATGTCCTGGCGCCGCTCTTCCGCCTCTCGTTGACGTTCTCTATCTGGGTCGGGTAAGTCAAGCGGCGATCGTGGTGTATGCGGCGGGAATTCAAAGAGATAGAGAAACAAGACAAAAACAGATGGCACGAAAGAGGTATGCTTTCGTATCCAAACCGGCGCAACGATACCATCAGGGTAAAGTGGTGAAGAAGGCGTTAGTGGAGACAAAGGTGAGCGAGGCGTTTGATCAGAGTAGTCTTCAGGGGGGTGCAGTTTTCTGGGAGGGAATCGGATGTCCTTGTTTTTGTCAAGGGAACTCGTGTCGAAGATGCGCGTTAGATCTACGTACCTTATCCACCAACATGACCTGGAAAGTTTTGGCCTTCTCAGACTGCCATATTGACACCTGACGTAGTGCGCTTAGTGTGGTTCGTAGCCTGGCGATGAGAGACGCGAATGGATCTTGGGCTCGCGCAGTCGAGAGAGTCGCCGAGCTTGTAGGAGGTGACGTTGGGGTTATTGGCGGGGATGCAGGTGATGTTGGAGGGTTGAGGCCGGCGACGAACATCACTGGAGCCAACTGGGCCAGGAGTTCCATAGGATATGAGTTCATGGTCGCGATAAACACTGATCATGAAGGTGGAATGCAAAGTTGCAACTAAAGAGCAGGAGCGATCGGAGAAAATAAAAAGAATGACCGAGGTAGTACTCGAAACTACAACCTCCTGATTCGTAGTCAGACGCGCTACCATTACGCCACACGGCCTTGAGTATTGTTCTGCAAATATGTATTATCTGCATAAAAGACAGTAAGGACTGAGGGCAGAACTGCAACATGACTCCGGACAAACCCCGTGTCATATCGCTCAATGATGCCATAGGCGCCTCCTTCTGCATCCACCAATGTCAGCCCGTGAACCCCGTGGAAGCCATTCGACGCTTCGGACATGACTACCGCCGCTCCATATCCCAGGCTGCGGAACTCAACACAATCCCCAAACCCGAATACGAAGACAATACACCGCTAGATGTGGCTACGGGGTTGGGAAACAGGTATGACATATGTATACCAAAGGGTTCGCCGGGTATGTGATCGCTATTTCTCACTCTCCGTCCTAATGTAACATCCATCCAAACGGCTTGCATAGGTTCGCATCCGAAAGCTCGTGCACAGAAGTGGGGTCGATTGGTCAGAACCTTGGACGAAGGTTCCGGCGCAAGGCCAAGGCCACGTTCTGTGAAGCGGTAAGCGACACATATCGTGTGCATGGCTGGTGCTTTTCCACGTCGCCGTAGGCACACACAGAGGTCCCCTGCACGGCTCGATTTGATGGTGACTGTGCTACAGGAAAGATTGCGCCCGTATATCATAGGCGCACATCTTCGCACTGAGGCCCGAGCGCACAACGAGCTTCCAGAGGATCCCCACTACATGTGCCTCAGTGCAAACTCGGCCAAAAGACGCAAGGATGCCCGACGGAGCATGCGGCCAGGCGCAGCCCGGCCACAAGGTGAGACTGATGTCGGCAGCAGTCCGGACCCTGGTCCGTCGGGAGAAGGCCCTTCCTCCTATCGCAACATCAACACCACAAATGACGAGGAGTTGGAGATTTGCGATTTATTTGGATCCAGACCCCTGTCCGATCGAGAAGGCGGATCTGACACTGAACATGACCCAGATTTCGCGGAACGTCGTTGACGGTAAGCTTTTTTGCCATATAAGCTATGTAACACGACCCATTCACTAGGTCGGATAGGGATGCATCCCCATCGGTGAGGATGTGCAATCAGCAGCCCCTCATTTCCCCACACTCACGCACATTCCAGAAAGTGTCACGCATACACGGAGAGCGGTACCACGCTGCCCTATCTATTGCCCACAAAGGTGCACGGTCCTTGTTTCAACCGCATTCCTCGCTAACTCATCTATACCAGAGACCACGTTGTTTACCGACAGTCTCCGGCCTGTAAGTGATTTGAAGTGATTTGATTCCATACCAACCCGCACGTACCACTTACGTGTCCCAAAAGTAAAGCCATACATGGTAAGCTTGTACCAGTGAACATCCCGTGGCCCTATTGCGTCACGCAGCACGCAGTCTCGGTGAGCAGCAAAATACGCGCAGACCGATACTGTGCACCCGTTCCCACCTCCCCGGCTGACCCCTTCCCTTTGCGCGTTACCCCAACTTGGCCTCCAACGTCTCGTCTGCAGCTTCCCACCGCCCCTCCGGCTCTGCCGTGCTGGAATTGGAGAGCACTGGTGGTTGGTAGGTATTGGGCGGTGTGAGTATGAGTGTATGATCTCGGTCCAGGTGCCCCCTCTTCAAGCGATCATTGTTGTGCCAACCCCTTTCTCCCTCGTCCGCTTCCGCATGTATCACTACCACCCCAGTCGTACCTTCCCCGCTCCCCCTTTTGTACGCTATTTGTATTATCAAATCATTGAGTACGTGGTGAATCACCCCCTCCCTGATTCCTACCTGTTACTGTAGACACTTCAATACCGACACCCGCTAAACACTTTACCCACCTGCTAAATAAAAGGTTACCTATGACTGGCAACAATCTCGGACAAGGGTGCGTGACACGTGAGATGTACGATTCATTGTTAAGGTTTCCGGTGTTAGATAATAATAAAAATCCGATGGCTGGGTTACTTCTTTCCACCCGCCGGTTAAAAATGTTTTCCAATAACTCTGCCTCTCGTATAGATTCCGAAATGATAAATCGTGGGACCTCGCGTGCACGTGACGCGTTCTGCGGTTGTTCTATTCTCAAAACTTTCCTCAACGAATCTCAGAAGCACATCCCACGATGGTCAGTTCCGTTATCCTACGAAGCTTCTTGAAATGAGCCCGAAAGATGATCTTTCTATGCCCAGGGAAAGGCTAAGAAAACTAGAAAGTTCGCTGTCGTTAAACGGATGTTGAACCCGAAGGACAATCGATTGTCCGTACTCTATGCGCCGCTACCTGTTATCTGGCCTGACACTTACGTTTCAGGAAGGATAATCAGCTGGAACAGAAGAGAAGGGATGAGGAAGCGAAGGAAAAGGCTGTCCGGAGGGTGTACGTTATCTTGCAAGCATCCCACTTGTCTTTCGTCTCTGATCGAACGAACGTTTGGATAACCCAGACCCCAATTAGCTTCTTCAATGTTCATGCAACACAACACAGCACTGGTGCCCCCGTATCGTGTGCTGATTGACACCAATTTCGTCAACTTTAGTTTGCAAAACAAACTGGAGTTGGTCAGCGGTATGATGGACTGCCTATACGCAGAGTGTTCGTCCGATTCTTGAGGTCTTCTACCCTGATGAATTCCTGATGTCCGATGTGTTGCGATAGGTATCCCATGTGTTACTGATTGCGTTATGGCCGAACTAGAAAAATTGGGTCAACGATACAGGGTGGCGCTGCGGTATGTATCCGGATTCATAACTCGCGGCCTATCGAGTCTTCTGACGAGTGTGGATATAGGGTGGCTCGAGACCCTCGCTTCGAGCGTCTTTCGTGTTCGCATCCCGGGACGTATGCGGATGACTGCCTGATTCAACGTGTAACCTCACATCGTTGTTACATCGTTGCAACCTGTGATCGGGAACTGAGAAGACGGATACGAAAAATACCGGGTGTACCTCTAATGTTCATCGTCAATCGCAAGTACTCGATTGAGAGGTTGCCGGATGGCGGAGCCCCGGTATAGATTTCTTTTGGACCCCCTCTATTAGATCCGCATGAGTTATCGCCGATCCGTTCTAAAATTGCGCGTGTTCATTGTATTTCGCTAGCGTAGGCTTTTGAAACGGAGTTATTATCATCCCCTGAGCCATCCAGTGCGTTGTATTTCCGGTTGTGGCGTCGAAACCTGAGACACATGAGCTATCACGGGTGCTCTTGATCTGCACCGTAACAACGCTACCGTGTTCTACCTCATATTTTGCCAGCCGTCTTGCCGGGCATTCATTTGCGATATTGGGGCGGTACCCGGAGTATTGGATTCTGCGGAGGTTCTGAGATGATTGTGGGGGTGCACCTGACTCGCTTTCGCATAGCTCAGAGGGTTGTCATGTTGGGTTTCCGTACATAGGGTTGGTGTGAGATGAAAGTATGAGATGAAATCTCGTCATGTTGCAGAGTCAGAGACAGAAACACGTCTTCCGTGTCCAGCACCCGGTATACGCGGGCGCGCTTTTAGACATCACAAACACAGCACAAGAGTCAGATGCGGTCATCATTCCCTGCATGGATTTTACAGTTTCACGTATCCCGCTGCGTTCTGACACAGCAACTGCACAGACATTTCTCGGGTGTGGCTGCTGTTCCGTAGAAAAAAATCCTCAACGCCGAGGGGCATGCGAGGAATGCTAATTCACTTCCACATCGTGGAAAATATCTCTAGGGTATCCCCTGATGGAACTTTGGCGCAAATAGGTGATCTCACCACTGGACCGGATCTTGTAGCCGGTCGTCCCTATAAAACCTCTTCACCTTCAGGATGGTTTCGCCCAACTTGCCCAGCTCACCCCCCTCTTCCACATCCCAGTCAAAGCGCACCCCCGGATCTTCTATTCTGATGACCATCACCCTTGAACCCCTGGTCCGCCACTCAGCCGTCCACGGCAAGGAGGCGATCGTCCATACCCGATCCGTTCCGCCACCACCACCACAGACCACACGGTCCGACCAACCCTTAAACTCGAGCCCCGCCAGGTCGACCAACCTTCTCCGGACCTTTATCGAAGGATTCAAGGAGGTCGACTCCTACAGGTGTGTTCGACGCGACCGGTTATGCTGTCGGCACGTGCTGAAACTTCCTTGCAGAAATGGAAGTTCGATCCTTATCGATGGATACAACCTTTCCGTCCCAGCGGTTACCGCTGCTGCGAGGTACAATGCGCCCGTCACCCTCGATGATTCCACTGGCGTCCGCGAACGCCTCCAACAGAGCCGAGACGTTATCATCGCTAAGATGGATGCGGGAAAGAGCGTGTATGGTGTGAGCACCGGTTACGGTGGCAGTGGTGAGTGCCGTCCACTAACGCTGAATGACTCCCTCTGGCGCGTAGCTGACCCGATCACACCTTCTGCAGCGGATACTAGGACTGACGACCCGCTGCGATTGGGTAGTGCCCTGTTACAGCACCAACATGCCGGTGTAATCTCCACTGAAGAGGGTGATTCGCTTCCGCTTCTGGACCCTCTTAGCCATACCTCCATGCCCGAATCATGGGTCAGGGGTGCTATTTTGATCCGTATGAACTCCCTGATTCGTGGCCATTCCGGTGTTCGCGTGGAACTCATCCATCAGATGAGCCATCTACTTCGGGAACATATCACTCCACTTGTACCCCTGCGCGGTAGCATCTCCGCCTCTGGAGGTGAGCATTTTGATTCCACGTTGGCCCCAAGAAGTATTTCTTACGCTCCCTCAATGTTCAGATCTGTCGCCGCTCTCATACATTGCCGGTACCTTGATCGGCAACCCTTCAATCCGCACAATTTGTCGATCCACTTCGTCCAAAACTCGTCAGATCCTCCCGTCAAACAAGGCGCTCGCCCAACATGACATCCAGCCCATCTCCCTCCAGTCCAAGGAGCATCTCGGTATCCTAAACGGAACAGCTTTCTCCGCATCTGTTGCATCGTTGGCTCTCAATGATGCCGTCCATCTCGCATTGCTCGCTCAAATCCTGACCGCGATGGGTGTCGAGGCTCTTCTCGGAACCCAAGCCTCCTTTGATCCGTTCATTCACGACGAGTGCCGACCTCACCCCGGTCAAGTTGAAGTGGCCAGGACGATCTATAACCTTTTGGATGGAAGCTCTTTCGCCACCGGGGCTAACCACGAGGAGGAAGAGGCGAGTATCGACGATGACAAGGGCGTTCTGAGGCAGGATAGGTACCCTCTCCGAACTTCTCCCCAGTTCCTCGGTCCCCAGGTCGAGGATATCCTCTCGGCACTCGATACCGTCACCCAGGAGTGCAACTCCAGTAAGCATGGGCCGCCTTTCGTCACTAGTTTCGGTTGTTGATTGTTGCAACTAGCCACCGACAACCCTCTTATCGATGGAAAGACCGGCACGGTCCACCACGGTGGAAACTTCCAGGCTATGGCCGTTACCAACGCCATGGAAAAGACCCGCCTTGCCCTCCACCACATCGGCAAGCTCCTGTTCTCTCAGGCTACTGAGTTGATGAACCCCACTATGAACCGCGGTTTGCCGCCGAACCTCGCCGCGTCCGATCCCAGCTTAAATTACCACACCAAGGGCATCGACATTGGTATGGCCGCATATGTGTCTGAACTCGGGTACTTGGCTTCACCGGTGTCGACCCACATTCAAAGTGCCGAGATGCATAACCAGGCAGTCAAGTACGTCTACTCCCACCCCCTCCCTCGTATTTATGAGCATGACATAGGGTGCTGATCAATTTTCAATTCAGTTCTTTGGCCTTGATCTCTGGTCGAGCGACGATTAACGCTCTTGATACACTTACTATATTGGTGGCGAATTACCTGTATTCCCTATGTCAAGGTGAGCAGCACGATCCACTGGCCAGCGTTCGCTTTCACCTCTTCCGGCGTTTAAACGTCATATCACACGCCTTTTCACATAACCCCCCACCCTCGGTTTCTGTTGCTCCATCAAAATTTTATCAATCCTCTATTCTATGAACGGCGTTAACTGACTTTAATCCCCGTACCCCTGTGCAGCGCTCGACCTCCGCGCCTTACAAGCCGAGTTTTCCGTGGGGCTCACGAAAATCCTCAACGAGGAACTTATGGCGCACTTTGGTGCACCGATAATTTACGCGAAGTTGTTCAAAACCATCGTGGCCACACTTGATGAAACCACCACCATGGACTGTACCGATAGGATGAAGAACGTCGCTGAGGCTTGCACCGCTCCACTCGTTAACCACTTGTTGGCCACCCCACCCTTGGCCTCATCTATCCCCAACATCCCCGATTTCCGTTCCTGCCTAGCCTGCCGCCTGGCCGCCCTCTATAATCAACTCACGAGGGCGTTCCTCGATGGCGCTCACGGACCAGCCCCAGCGAGCAAGTACCTCAAGAAGACGAGGGCCGTGTACGAGTTCGTCAGGACGGATTTGAAGATCAAGATGCACGGCAAGGAGAACCTTGAGCGATTCAACCATGTCGGTATTGATGGCTTGGTTGGTATGCCTGGTGGGGATGATGAGACCGTTGGCCAAAATATCACTAGGATCTACGAGGCCATTAGAGATGGAAAGCTCCAGGCTGTTGTCGTTGATACCTTTGCTAACTGAAGTGTTTGATTCAGTTTTTGTGGGCAATTTCTGGGCGCATGATTTGTTATTTGTTGGTTGCCCTCCCCTCCTCCTTCTATCGTTACCTTCCTTCGGGGACCTGAGTCTTACATTTAACCGCTTTCACGCAGTCCCTGTCGTTGTCTGTCCTGTACCACTACATTACACACACAAATAAAATAAAAAACGGAGACACTAGAAATCATCACTTGTGTGATGTGGACGAAACTCTACAATATCCCTCATTGGAGGAGACCGATCACAAGGAAAACATGGGGAGGAAAAGAAGACGGAAAGAGAGAGAGAAGGGGGGGAAATCGTAACAAACGCGGATTGAATGGATGGAGTGGGGCTGGGAGGACTGTAGCCGAAAAAAGGTCAGCTGTGTATCGGTCACGACAAAAGCGAAGTACTCACGGGGGGCGGGAAGGGACAAATGCGGAAGGGGGGAGTGAATGGCCGGATAAACATCCGGGGAAGGGATCCGGGGAAGGGGGGAGGGATAGATGGCCGGATATCAATGAAAGTTTCCGGGTGGTGGAGATGGATATAATGGGCCCGGGCACTATTTCTGGTACTCGGACGTCGAACTTCGGATCTACTTCCTGTTGCGGGTGGACTTCCTAACCGGGGTCTTCGGGAGAGCAGGGAATTCAGGCTGAACGGATGCAGACCTGCCCCTCCTGAGCCTTGAGGGTGGCTTACTGGTAGAGATGGAGGGGAGTCCATTCTCGGGATCGATGGTGGGCTCAGTTTCGACCGCCGAGGGGGCTGCTTTGGGCTTGCGAACCCGGGCACCGATACCCCGCTTCTTTTTGGGCGATGGGAGAGGTTTGAATGCATCCTGACTCTCGGTTTCGACTTGGGCAGCCAGCGCATATTCGACGTCCATCGCTCTCCACGAAGTCCTTGGTCTGATGGGAGTTTTCCGGAAGACCTTATGCTCCTTCTTCTCGACCCCGCCGTTGAGGCTGAATCGAGTGGACTTGGAAGAAACGTTGGCGGTCTCGTGTTCAGAGTCAGACATAACAACATCTCCGCCAGTATCCTTCTCGAAAACTTCTGGAGGAAACTTGTCCGAGATTTTGTTGGCTTTGGCGCTGAGGACGATTGGCCCGAAAACATCTTCTGGAATGGAGGCTGGGACCTTGGCGGGTACCTGAGATTCGGCGGGTGTCTCTGCTTCGGATTGAGTATTATTGGTGGTGGTAGCTTGGGTATTTTCGGGAGTCAAAGCGGGCAAGGAGGGTTGCGGCTCGCCGAGGATGTTTCCAGTTGATCCTTCATCATCCTCCGATTCTCCCTGTTCAACACCCCGGCTAAGCAGCTCGATCACTTGCGAGTTTTCGAGCTCGGAGTCCTCCTTTTGTATCTGAGACGTGGCGTTGGAAGGGGGAGAAGCCCGCTTGTGTGCGGGTTGGGAGGAGGGTTCTGGAGAGTTTTCGCGCGAGGGAGGATCTGCACGAGGGAGAACGGGATTGCACCCAACTTCTACGAACAATTGGGGGTCCCAAGTCGATTGGTGAGTGACGAGCCTTCGCTTCTTTGGAGAGACTCTGTCTTCGTTGTTCCTTGCATCGACCTGACGGAGAGCGCCAGCGTAGGGGTACACAGCAACGGTGGAGGGGCCGGCATTATTTCTGACATCGTTATCCTCTTCCTCGGGGGTGGAGACACGCTTTCGTTTGCCACCCAAAACAGGACGGGAGGGAGAAGGGGTGCGGGGGACCGGCAGGGGAGCCACAAGGTGCTGACACTCCGGTTGGGGGGCGAGGCCCGGAGAAGAAGATGGAACGTACGACTGCGCCAGTGGGTGGCGGAGACGGGGAGGATTGGTATACGACTGCGTGGCGAGGGCTGCGGCGGGGTCCATGGCTTCACGCCTGAACCCCTCGGAGATCCTAGCAAGCTCCTCGTCCGAAAGAGGGAAGAGTGTACCGGTATCAGAGGTGATCCTGAGGTCAGCTCCAGAGCGGTCGAATGTGGAATCATCGGACGCGAGAGCGGCATGATCGGGAGGGACCGGGAAGTCAGAGCGCATCTCTATCTCGTCCTCGGCATACTCAAGGCCGTTTTCATCTTCATGGCCAGGAGGGAGCGAGGGCTGCCTGGCAGGTGGAGTCTCAGGTCTAAAGAAATCTTCCTCCCCGTTGTCATCGTTGGGGGGTTGAGGTGCGGATTTCCCTAGAACGTCTCGAGCGTAGTCGTAGGGAAAGTTGGGATGGTCAAGATTCCTAAAGGTTTTGCATAAGCAGGCACCCAGTGACTCAACTACCTAGGCCGAACGTACTTGGAAAGGTGCTCTTCGGCGGTAGGGAAGGCACCGTTCTCGTTGCGAGTTAGAGTTGGGAATGAACGCGGGTTCCTGTTGAATGTGTGGTCAGGCGCGCATAGCAGGAGTGTTTTTTTCTAGCGTACGGGGTGTCTTCTTCTTCTTCGTCGGAGGATTCATCAGAATCTAAGACCCTCATCTTACCATCCTCCCACTTCGCCCTGAAATTACCATCTCCGAAGAGTTGTTGATGAGTCCACCGGTCATCTATCTTCTGCCATTGGCCTACAAAGAGGTTTATCCGTTCCATCGCGCCCTTGTATGAACGCAATTGGGAACCGTTGCGGTTGACGTGTTCCAGCATGGCGGCTGTACGATGTTTGAGAGCTTCAATGTATTCGAGTACTTCACGATCACTTTTGTAAATCATCTTGGCGGTTGCGTCGAGTGTCTCAAGTTCCTCTGGGTGAGCGGGGAGATTGCCTTCTGGCCCCGGGATCACGGTGGCCTTCTGGTAAGGGTCATATCGGTCTCGGACTCGCGGGGTGGCAGGGGCGTCAACCGGTTCGACAGGCTGAACATTGGCCACCCTTTTCTTTGATGTCTTCTTTTGACCGGCGGTCTTCTTCCCTGGTGTGGGGTCAATGGTCGGCGCGTCGCCGAGTGAATTCGAGGGGAAGGGGGCTCCCTCCTGGGCAGGAGCTATGGAGGAGGGTGTAGGGACAGAAGCAGATGGTTCTTTGACAGACATTGGTACAATCTGGTGGTGGACGATAGATCTGTGGGTCGTCGGAGTGGCGCGAGGTAGGAGTTTGGTGGTCGATGGGACGGGGAGAGAGAGATCAAGGGGGATGGTTGTGGTTCAAGTTCAAGAAGGGTGGGAACACACGGACGTGAGGTCCCGCTTAGATATGTGGGAGAACAAAGGAAGATAGGCCATGGCTGATCGCCAATGTGCCGGTTCCAGTTTTGAGGAGTCCCGCGCGGTTCGTCCCTCATCCCAAAAGTTTGCGAGGCATTTGAGCCCGCACCCGAGTCGCGGATCCTACGAGTGACGGCTCAAGGGTCGCATTCTGGTAGAAGGTCCTGGAAGCCAGAAACCAGAGAATGGAGGACGAAGGTTACGGTGGAAGCGCCCATTACCAAATAAGGAGCAAGGATCATGATCAAACGCCCGAGTCAAATCCACCGCCACACCGCCTCCGCCCCTTTCCATGCCCAAGCTTCACCTGAAGCGTACCCCTGCAGAGGAGGAGGAACGTGCTCAACGCAAAGCGAGGAAAGCCAAACGGAAGGAAACAAGACACCTTGGGCAAAAGCATGATCTCCGCGGCTCATCTTCCACTTCCACTCGTGATAATCACCATCGATCCAAACGCCGTGCTACAGACACCGGAGAAGATGCCACCTGCGGTACGGACTACGAGTCTGACGACCGCCTGGAGTGGTTAGAGGAACAGCAACGCCGGAAACAGGACGAAGAGGAGTTCCAACAGAGGCTGTGGGACGAGCTCGGCCAACAGGAGAGGTTGGATAACCTCACGAGCAACCTGAGCTCGTACCCTCACATCCCTCAGCGCTGGAGATCCGGCGGGATATCTGACTTGGAGGATGCCGTCTACAACGATCCCAACTTGATGGACGATGAACACTACGCGGAGTGGATGAGGGAAGGGATGTGGAAGTACGTAACATTTGCTACTTGTGAATGTTGCTTTCCCTCACGGGAAGCCTTGGCTAGGAAACGGAACGCTCAAGCATACCAAGAGCAACTCAGGAGGAAGGCTGAGGAAGAGAGTCGGAGGAAGCGTGCTGAGCAGCTTGCCTCCGAGCGGGCTCGCAGAGAGGCCCGTGAGGCCGACGAACGAAGACGACGCAAACGGTCGAGGGAGCGCAGAACAAAACAGGACGCTCGGGATGACTATGAGACACGCTGGGACACACTTCTATCCGCTGGCGAAACCACTGGACAACCCCTCACGTTCCGAGATATCCCCTGGCCCTCCCATGCTGCATATTCTACTTCCGATGACCAACATTTCTCTCTGGACGACCTTACCATTGACTCCATATCGGAATTCCTGTTCCGTTCCGCGAAGGAACCTGCGGAGGGCGCACAGAAGATCAAGACGATCAGGGAGGCTCTGCTTCGCTTCCACCCCGACAAATTCGAAGGCCGAGTAACGAGCAGGGTCTCCGAAGCCGAGAGGGCGAAGGTCCAGGAAGGAGTCGGAATTGTGGTACGGACGCTTAACGAACTGATGAGAACTGCCAAGTAGCCCCTCCAACGATGTGATAATACGCGTATATACCCCGTAACTCCGTAGTCGTTGCAACCGGGCAATGTTTGTTGCTGACACTGCCAAGTATCCCCCGCAACGAACCCGCAACAACTTCCTTTCAGCACAGCAGGCGTGGGAAATACATGAGCGTGACGTAGGACAGACGATCACGCCATTAAGTACTTGCCTCCCAAACACCCTGTCCTAGCAAGACCTCGGTGCTCAAGTCATGAGCAGGATACAGGATTCCCCGGATGATGTGGTGATCCAAATCTGTCAGCATCTTTCCGTAAGGGATATCCTCGCTTTCCGTCAGGTAAGCAATGGGGACCCTCAGTCTGGGCAATCTCAGCGGGAACTCATAGTACCCAAGACATGCAAACACGCGTTCGCAGTGTCGTGTCTCAAAACACTTTGGATCTGTTTGTGTACCGCCCATATCACCGCCCGAGGGATACCTTTCCCAGACGAAGACCGGGTCAATCAGATGTCCACATCAGAGTTAGAGACCGCGACCCGTGAGGCCCTCGATCGAGATCACCGCCTGCGCTATGAATCCCAACGCGACGGGTATACACCAAAGGCAAGCGTGGATTGGGAGGCGAATCCGAGCTCAGATATCTCCGAAGTTCTCTTTGTTCCGGATCCCAGCGGACGCGAGGGGCGGTGCATCGTGACAGTTTCGAAGGGTATTTGGTGTTTGATCAGTCTATGGGACATTCAAGACATCGGTCGGGAATGCCAGGCCACCCGACCAATACCAGAAAAGATTGGCTCGTGGAATCCAAAAGGCGCCATCTTTACCGCCATCGCTTTGAATTCCGACTGCAGCTCGGAGGCAAGTGCAGCTGTCGGCGTGAATCAATGTGGGTAGGTCATCACTAGCATGACCGGGGTAGCGTCTGTCATCTAAACACAAAATAGGAAACATCGTGTATATATCCTCTCGTTTTTTGACAACGCCACCGGTGGATACACACCTCGCATCCAGGTCTTGCGGAGCTGGAGTCCGACACTGTCCATATGCAGCTCGGTATCGTTACGCGGAGGAACCCTTGTCGTTGCGGACTCTCGTGATCGTGCCACTGTTGTAAACATTCATTCCCCAGAGACCGCGACCGTAGTTCTGGAGAGCACCACCGTTTCTGGCCACCCACAAACGGTTAGGGAATCCCGTTCACGGCAAATTATTTTCTAATGAGTTCTACAGTCAAACATCTGCTTGCAGATTCAGATTTCTCGGAGGTACATATTGGTGGCTCGCGCGAAGTTCATCGAGGTGTTCAACTCCCCGACGGACATCCTTACCACCGAATCCACCCTTAGTTCTTCGAACGCCAGTTTGGTGGTCGGGGATGCGCAAGAGCCAATTGTTCAGCATCCCGTCGACTCATTCTCCTTCGGGTGGCTCGATGGGATATCGATCTCGCAAGACACTACGAAACCAGACTCCTTCTTCGTTCTGTTCCGTCAACCTAATGAGGACCCATGGTCGACCCACACACCCACTTTGGCGTTTTATCGGCTTGAGGTGAACACCACAGCAGACGTGGAGGAACGTTTACCATTACACCCGAGCACGGACGGTTCAATCTCACACCTATTCTCCGAGTCGTTCCTCGCCTCCGTGCCACTGTCGGCGTCCACCAGTCCTACATCCACCTCGAGTTCTGCCTCTACGAAACTCGTGTTGGGACACCACCGCACAGCATTATGGCTTTCTCCTCGACCGAGAGAGTCGGATTCCACCGGACTGGTCCAGATGGACTTGAATAGGCAGGAAGATTGGCCATCCCAGGCGAGAGGAATACAAACCTGGAGGCGTTTCTTGGGAGACGATCTTGTTTGGGCTTCTTTCAGTACAATGCAGACACAAAGTGAAACACGAGATGATGACGACAACCGGACCGAAGCGGCGGATGAAGAAGACTCCAAGATGCGAGCGTTCACGAGACGTATCTCCAGTTCTTGTGGTGGGGTTTGGACAGCAATCGGATACGACGAAGAGACGGGAAGAGTAGCTCTAGGCAGTAGAGATGGGAAAATCGCTTTTTTGCGCCTCTGAAGGTCCAGTTGGCTGTTCGCCGTTGGAGCAGCCCCGCAAACTTATTCTTTTTGTTGATAACATGTACCATCACCAAAAAATGGGTCATTCAATGGGTATCAGGTGACGGATGGGGGGATTTCTAAGACTTCCATGAGCGTGGCTGAACATATTGCCCCACTAGCCACCTTGTTGCGATGATCTAAAGAGAGGGTTCGAAGGGCCGTCCTCGACCGGATTGCAGCGGTCTGCAGGACATAGACTCCGCGACGCTTCCTTTGCTTCCTCTTTGTGTTGGCCGATTCTTAACTCCAACACGAGCTTATTGATGCTTCGACCGGTGAAATCGAAGAACTGAGCCTCACTCAGGTGACCTCGTCGATCTTCGCTTAATTCTCACCCCGGCGATCTTTCCGTCGGGTGTCCTTAAAGAAGTCGAGGGTGATATTAGATCCGTTGTTGAATGGGGGTGCAGTAAATTGGAGGGACCGATGGCCAGGAGCAGCATGGACCGGTTCCCAGTGCATCTGGAAGAAGGCCATCAACCTTTTTTGACGTCCGTTTTTCCCCACTTTTCACCGCTTATGTGGCACTCTATCACTATTTTTGGATGTCAAATTTTCTAGAAATAAGTGTGTTTCAAGCTTTCCTTATGGGACTACTGGAATTGTCACCCCCAACGATCCTGATGTGCCATTGGCGCGGACAACCTATCCGACCCACGGACCGTTGCCTCCTGCATCTGATTAAAACAAGTAAAAATATCCTCTTGATCTGGTCAGACCCCCTCATTCTCTTCTCTGAGAAGGTTCGCCATACCTCCAGGGGCAACAATGGGACGTCCTGCCTGGGACGGCCCCGGTCGGTGCTTTTGTCGGCCACCATGCATGAAGTGCACTGAATGGGCTGCCTACATTGTTGCCGCAGCATGTAGTACACGTGCGAAGTTTGGTGGTCTCGCAGCTGCATTCAAGGTCTTCGCCAAGATCGGTCCCGCAACATTCTTACCGGCGTTCGTCAAATATTCCGCTCACCTTCTGACCATTCTCGATCGGCTGGGAACTCCGAGTCGGCAACTTCGTATTGAAACATGGCTAGCAGAAGGTCGTGATCGTTTGCGGGTGCGCACCCCATGGGAGATGGGTTTCGTGTCCTAGATACAACGGAATGTCACGAGTTTCGCATTAATGGTCAAGAACAAGAGGGACACATCAATTTCAAAAGATGAAAGGAACGACAGCCTTCCGCTTCTTGGGATAATCAGGAAATTTACTATGGTACCACTGATGCCCTCTCACCGCCCTGGGGACCATCGTAAACACTTCCGCCACGAAGAACAAAAACGGCGGGGTGATCGTCGTCAGAAACGCTCCCCAACTCTCAAAGCTCGGCAGGGGAGACGCGGCGAGTGCGAACCCAAGCCACTCGATCCACTCGCAGAAGTAGTTCGGATACGAGATGTACTCGTACAAGAGTCCATGAGGGATTGCGTAGTGTTCGCCTTTCTTCTTCTCCTGTGTTATTTGCTCTGGCGAATTTTTTGCGTCTTCGGCTTGCTTCTTCCGGCGAATGTTGAGGAGGATCTCGTCGTGAATGATGTTACCGACGAACCCCGCCGCCCACATGAGCACCCCGAACCAGAAACGAGGTCGTTGGTAAGCTCCTGTGAGATAAGAGAGACCCTCCGGAGAGCTAAGATAAGCGCCAAGGAGTGGACCGTTTACGACGTTGAACACGATGCCGGCGAGGACCACGATAACGTGTGATTTGGATCTGGAGGGCGTACGTAGGGGCGAGAGTACGGCTCGGTTCGCATAGTGGATGAGGAAGAGACCAGCCAAAGCCGCGGTCGGATTTTCAATACTCAGAGGAGGGGACGCGCCGAAAGTGAGCGGAGAAAGGGGAGAACGGAGGTAGGTGTAGATGAAAGCGGAAGGGCTGACAAGTTCCATGATCATCCACGACCAGCGACCTGGAAACGAGATGTTCAGTGTTTGTCGGCCACGAACACCCCGGAACTGCACTGACCGTCAACCAAGAGGATGCGCTCGCCGGAGGGCGTAAACCGCCCAAAAGGCGCGTTAATCACAAAGGTGACCGGGAACGCGAGCATTGGGGCAAAGAATGCCCATTTCCTCGTCACTGCACGAAGAGGTTAAGTATCTTGGACCAGACCAGTTCGCGGCTGCCCGGAGTGCAGTAAACGCACCGTCGTAGAGGTTTCTGAAGACTTTGGCATTCATCGCGTGCGCAGATCTCCCACCGGATTTTGTAGAGGACGCGGAGGGATGTCGATGAGAGATATGCTCAACCCGCCCATCTGACAGGTCCCTTCTTGAGAGGTCGACCCATTCGATCCCGAAATTAACCGCCCTTTCTCGGCGCTGTCCTGTGGATCCCGAACGCGTAGATGAACGCGGTAGCTAATAAAGGAATTTGTGAGAATAAAATGTGTGGGTATGGATTTTAGCCGGACGCGCCCGTATGGAGGGGTAAATAACAAGAGAGCGACATGAACGAAATCAATCTCTAGTCGTTCTGAAAAGCACAATCTCGGTATACTCTTTGTTCACCATCCCAACCGTGCCCCTAAACCCATCGTAAAACACCTCTTGCATGTTGTTTTTTCCGAGGATCTGATCGAGTCCTCTAACCTTCGACCCCGAGCTGGCCTGCCGGACATGATGACTGCAACCAGCACTTTGACCTTGTGCCCCGCCTCTCACCAACAGCTCCTGCTTCTTCCCTCGAATCGATTGAAGTCCATTAGCTCCATCCTGGTTGCAGTCGATCTCAAAGTCCACGACGAAGAAATGGACCGCCCGCTTCGTCCCATCGTCCCCAGAGTAACCCAGTAGGGTACGGGTACCCCGTGTCTTGTGGAGGAACGAGATCCCCAGTTGTTCTTCACCGCCGTCGATGTCAATGTAACCCGTCCCGATGTGGGTGAACCCCGGGTCTGGAGTCAACGGAGGTGTTGAAGGTCGTTCCGAAGAAGAGGGTGGAGAACGTCTGAACAAGTGACAGTATAGGCGTTCGCCCAGTCTCGAGATGAGACAAAATGACTCCCCGGTTGTTTGGAAGATATTTCCTGTGATTGGCATGAGGTTTGCTTCCTCTTGATGTCTAAACGGCATGTGAACGGGTGCCGTTTCCGGACCTCCACAGGCCGGCCGCCACGGCAAAGTGGGGTCCTCATCTTCTGGGGTCATTAACGGAGAAGGCGGTGCGGCGAACTCGGAAGACAAGTCCACTGTGTACATCATATCCCTCCAGTCTTGTAGGATGACCGTGTGGCCCGACCCCGCAATCTTCCGCCAGCTACCTTCCTGATGAGGCTAGAGGTTAGATGGTATAGTGAGAATGCGAAGGGTTTCCGAGGAGATACCTCAGGAAGACGGATCTGAAGCCCACGCCCAGTCTTCCAATCGTACACGAAGACCCAGAACGTATAAGCGCTAAGTGCCATTAACCGTTGTTTGGTTCGAGCGAGTAGATACACCAAGGATCCATCTGTGGCCGGCCGACACAATCCACAACGGAATCCCTTGGGTATCTTGACACTTTCGTGGTGTACAACGCGCGGGGCCGGGGCTGAGGGATCCAGACAAACCGGTGGTGTACTGGACGACATCAGCGTCCCGAATGCCCCAAGATACGACGAGGCCTTCGGAATGGGTACAAGCTCTTTCTTGGAAGGAAGATAGATCTTGATTGTGTGCAAAGACCTGAAAGGTTCCGGTAAGGCACTTTCGTCAAACCACCGTATATGCATAGGGATGAACCTCACTCTTGCCCAGCTTTACCTTGGATCAAGCTGGTAACCGATCCATTCGTCAGGAAGGTAATGGTTACATACTCCCTCAACCTTCCGTTATCCTCTCCCCGATCCCGCTCGGTCAGGATATCGTGCCTCCAAAACCAATCGACCAGTCCGTCGGCCTCCCACGCGACTCCAGTGATGTACTCCTCGTCGATAGAATCGCACTGGATGGTCTTGTCCTTGACAGAGATCAACCAGGGCAAGGAATCGGCGGTGTAACCCTGGACCATAGCCGAGGACACACCCAGCAGCCCCCCTTGTCCCTTTGACGATAGCCGCACCAAACTCTCCTGCCGGAACTTTATTCGGGTAGTCGATGCTAGCTCAACTCCCTGGTTCTCTTGTCCCTGATCTGAGCGCTTCGTCTGACCTCCACCTCTGATCTTGTGCTGGTGACAAGAAATCACCCGTGCCATGTAGCGGACCTCTTCGGGCCTGTAGTGGTCACGGATGGTCGATGTGGGGACTGGAAATTGGTGTGCGTCCGCGGCATTGATCCAGAACGATAGAGACGAGAGACTGAGTCGATACAAGCTTTGACATGCCTAAGTGTACGGTCCAGGGTGCGAGCTCAACTCCAGAGTTCCAGGGATGCAGTCACGAGCGCACTCACCCTAGACAATGACAATATCGCGCTTAAATCAAGGTAGACGACGATCTTAAGGGTGATGTCGTCGTTGGAAATGTACCGCTGCATCCTCTCGAGAAGGTGTTATGGGTGGAAGGGAGAGGTGAACAACTGCCAGAGCGGACGCTTTTGTATCCGTCGATTCGTGATTTGCGGAATGGAGGTTGACTAGTACCAACCCTCTGCACAGCCACGGAGACGTATGTTCCGTCACAAGTATACTGGCGCCTGGCAAACATATGAACACTGTGGGACGCCACGTGTGCTCACGTATCTCAGCCTGGGATGCTCTACTAACCCTAGTGTGTATCAAAAAAAGGCGTATCTCACACCTATACAGTCATAGTATGTACCCCCACCCGCGTCAACAAAATAGCGAAGATGGTGGATAGGAAATGTGACATAGTACAAAAACACGAAAAAGCAAAGGGGCGGGTGCCCTCCAGGCGATCAGTAGTACAAGGTTTTCTTCCTCCGACTCGACGAAGCGGCCCATTGTCCGTTCACATCATGATCCGGGGTTGGATCCTGACAGTCCTCGTCCATTGGGTCGTCTTCATCCTCATCCCGGTATTCACCATCTTCATCGTCCGAGTCCTCGCCCCACTGGCCACTCCCATAACCGTTTTCTCCATTCCCACCGTTCCCGGGCCCACCATCTCCATTCCGGGGCTTGCGGGATCCATTGTTGATTGGTGGCAAGGGTGGGACTTGCAAGGGACCCGGACCACCGATCTCCCGGTGCATCACCATCACCCTTTCTACCAGGCCATCCCACTTCGCCCCGCTCTGGAAAAACCTGCGCCTCTGTGGAACTTCCTTCCGAGGTTCACTCGTGTGCGAATGGTTCAACGCCTCGGTGAACTCCTTCTCAAACTCCTTCCGGCGCTGACGCGTCTGGGCATCTTGGTACTGGTTCGTGATGATGCTCATGTGTTTTCGGGATTTACGACCTTGGTATGGACCGGATATAGTCGATGAATCGTCCTCATCCGAAGATTCGGAAGTGGTGTTTCCAGCTACCTCCTGCAACCGGTACACGTAACGGGAATGTTCTGTCAAAGCGGCAAAGAGAAAAAGTGAGCACCATCGAATTCAATCGGTGTGTAGGATGGTGACTTGACATGCAGCCGCCTTGACGTACGAAGCCGGCGCAACGCGGCGCGGAATAACAGGTAAATGGGCCAGGAACAGAAACACTCACGGGCTAACCGCTCGTCTAATTCATCGTAATCCTTGAGCCCGATATGGGTACCCACACTCTCCGAAGGGACATCGTGCAGCCCAACAGAGGGTGCATGAGGTAATCTGCTCAATTGCTCCAGCGCAAGGGTCCTATTGGACGAATAGACTATTAGATCTCCAACGTAAATCTCGTTCAACGAAAAGCAAAACTCTACCTGACAGCATCAAGATAGCCATCACGAACGTTCAGATCGTCCATGTTGTTCCCGGCGACCTCGAGTCGGTACCGCGGCCCGAACCATTCAAAGTACTCGTTCCACGGGAGGTTCTCGTTGATTTCGTTCTCGATCCCTAACGCCACAGCGGTTTCATACGTCCATAGCCTGGCGACATTCTTCACCGTGTAGCCGCCTCCACCAAGGAGGATTAGAGGGTATCCCAAATCTTTGATGAACTTGACACAGTTCGCATGTCCTTGCATGGTGAGATTGAAGCAACCCAACTTGTCTCCGGAAAGCGAGTCGGCACCACACTGCAGCACGACCACGGACGGCCGGAAGGTTTCAAGACATTTGCCCATGACCGGTTCGAAGATGCCCTTGTATGTCTCATCCGTGATCCCGTCTCGGAGGGGAACATTCAAAGCGTATCCGTATCCCCTTCCACGTCCTTTGTCCTGTTGGGTGCCGGTCCCAGGGAAGTACTCTCCGTATTTGTGGAAGCTGACCGTCATAACTCGATCGGTAGTGTAAAAGGCCTCTTCGACACCATCTCCATGATGACAATCAATATCGATGTAGAGGACGCGAGGATATGACCGAAGGAGTTCCAGGATGGCGAGAACGATGTCGTTGACGTAGCAGAATCCAGAGGCTTCCCGTTTCTTCGCGTGATGGAGTCCGCCGGCCCAATTGATTGCTATATCGTATGACCCCGACGCGATGCGTTGTGCTGCAGCAATGGAACCTCCAGCTGATATGGAGCAGAACTCGAAAAGGCCGTCAAATGCGGGGTTGTCTTCACCTGTAAGGACTAATGGTATGAGGGATGATTAGCCACAGGTCAGCTTGCGAACCCGGGTGCGACTCACATCGGTTCCCGTGGTATGTCAACTGCTCTGCGGTTTCAGGCGTAACCCTCTCCAAGAAGTTTATGTACTCGTCGGTGTGAAATTTTGTCATTGACTCTGCTGTGGCGCGTTTTGGACGCTGAGTAGGGGGATCAATCGAATGGTCAGTGACTCGGGTGCATGGAATCGGATGAGCGACACCGTACAAGAACGTGCATTCGATCCAACATGTCATATGCAGAAACGAGTTCGTGTGTCATTCTCATTCGTTGAGGCTTCATTGGATGACCCAGCCCATAGGTGTATGCGCCAACGTCCGCTGATAGGTTCCGATGATTAGTTCGAGAAATGCGGGAAAGTGGGATGAAGCGTACAGTCGTAGTAGTATGCAACTCGTTTTCTACCCATAGTGGAGGAATCAGCGGGGGGGCTGCTGGGGGTTTCGTAGCGAGAGGACCGATCACGCGTCCCGT
>Ga0307515_10002951_pt1 | contig 36071 bp, 39 predicted proteins | sample 17_EM_MG_FD_194513 | JGI IMG/M metagenome (GOLD analysis project Ga0307515, IMG submission 194513) | Populus trichocarpa ectomycorrhiza microbial communities from riparian zone in the Pacific Northwest, United States - 17_EM | ecosystem: Host-associated > Plants > Roots > Unclassified | place... | reverse complement strand
GCGTGTACCCAATGAACGCATTCCGACGTATGGTCACAGTTGGCTACAACGCCAGAGTGTTTGTTTAAATTAGGAGACCGACAGAGCGAGAAGAAATGGCGAAACAGCGTTCAGAGGGCAATATGCAACGCGACGCGTGGCATTGACACCGGGCGTGGAGTAATCCGCCACCGGGGTGTCTCTGACGGCTCTGACGGAGCGCGTCCACTCTGACAGAGCCATTCCGCCCAGACGGAAATGTTTTTTGCTGATGTATGTAATACACTACTGTGTCTCGACATGATATGAAATACGCATGTTTCTCACTGTAACATCTGCCGAATATAGTTGACCTTCTCGGAAGAACAGTAGCCATCCGTGATGAGGTTTTCGTGAGCGGCTTCGGATATTTCCGTGTCACTGTTATCGGTAGAGCCCATATCCCTAATACATTCGATATAGTGGAGAAGGGAATGAATTGTGTGTAATATGCTCATACTGTGGCTCTTGCGGTATGATAGGACGAGGTGGATGTTGCTGCTGATGCCACTAAGCGCATTCTGTAGTTATTTGAGCGTGGTTTTGGGCAAGGAGTGGAAGCTAGGAATAAGTATGAAGTCGCAGACAGATTTGATGAACTTAAAGTGGTCGGGATGCCCTATCAGAAGAGCGGCATGTGCTGCAAGCCAGACCTTCACCATGGCTTTGTACTCAGCACCGGTCCATTGTTTCGCACGGGTAAGTTTGTCTCCAAACTGGCGTATGTTAGAGAAGCGAGGAATTATGGATAATCGTTCATCTATCAGGTCCAAACTCTTTTCCTGGCCATAAATATCTTTCAGAAAACTAACAATCCATTCCCAGGTGTGATCTTTGAATAAGCCCTTCAGTAGCTGGTGCAACCGGTCAACATTCATACAACCCTGTATATTACAACCTGCATGGGCATCAGTGAAATTTGGACAGTCAGCAAACCTCCACAGCCCCACATCCTCAGCAGCCGTTGTTGACAAATGAAGGTACCATTAGGGGTGGCGGCGCCTTGGCCCTCAGGCGAAGACAGGCATGTCATCTGGGCAAATGTTGCATCGAGGGTACCAACCATTTTTCACCATGGTTACGGTGCGCTGCTCTGGGTAGTCTGCAAGGAATGACGCGATTTGGGGAACTGCGTGACGAGTACGACTGTCTGCACACAGAACCACCGATCCGCTCTTCGCCGGCTCCTCTAGTGGGCGCAATATCTTTGCAATCAAGTCATGATAGGCGAACCTATTGGTGTGGGTATTTGGTCCGTGTGGACATTTCGGTACAAGACCGATAAGTATTAACCGATCCATCTGAACTGATCATCTCTTTGCCTTAGAGAGGTTGCTGATACTGAGATAAACCGGCCAAGCCGTTTTGTCGCCGCTTGGCATCGAGAGCATAGTTTTGTCACTGCCGAGTATACCGGGGACAACTGTTTATCCATCTTGCAAAGATTCCTAGGATGTGTTAGGAATGAGTAATGTGGTTCTGATATCTAGACAAATCCAGTCAACACTGGAGCTGACACTCTTGACACGCTACCCCCTCTGACACGATGGAACTGACCTGCTATCTTTGACACCCTCTCTGACACACTCTCTCTGACAATATGACTCTGATGCTCTCTGACATGCTCTCTGCCATGCTCTCTGACACGCTCCCTGATACTCTCTGTGACACGCTCTCTGACATGCTCTCAGACACTTTCTCTCTGACACAATCTCTCTGACACAATCTGTCTGATACAATCTCTCTGACACTATAACTCTGACACGATCTCTGTGACATGATCTCTCTGACATGCTTCCCCTGACACTCTAACGCACCCAAACACAACGAAAATCTGACAAGAAACAATCCGTCTGACTATAGAAGGAAACTTGCCTGCTTTTCCCATCACCAATCTGCGGTCCACATCTCGGGGTATATACGTTCGCCACTGGAATCGATTTGATCGACCGGCACTTACAAGAGTTGGTCCGTAAATGGGGGATGTCCCAGGATATATTGTACCTCAGCAATAGGGTTCCGATACCAGAATGGAGTAGCTTTTCCTTCAATATTAACAGAACTCTCCTCTCAACCGCAGACAGGTCCGTCCATTTGTTCCATGTCTGCAATGGGTGAATATAGCTGGTCAGGGATTTTGGCATTGGCGTCGTGTACAATAAGTCTCTGTTTGAGGATGCCGTTGAGTTTCGTTTTACCTAGGTTGTTATCCACAATAGAACAACAAAGTTGCAATTGTTGGGGTTAAGCAAACAGAGCAAGGGGGTCCTGGTCATCATCCTCAAAAGACTGAACTCGTACTGTGTCATGGATTGGGGCTCCTGCGTTGCGGAATGTCTCCGTTTCAGGTGGCTGGCTGAGTGTAACGTCGTCAAATTGGGCAATGTCTTCTGCTAGTTTTTAGTCTAGCCCATCTGACATGGAAAGATTGCTAGAATTTGGGTCAAGAGGCGCATGTGTTGAATGGCGGTGACAAGTGAGACCACTCTGTCGGGAAAAGACCCTGCCACATGAAGTCCAAATAATGGACTGCAATGTTGAAGGTGGAAAGTTTGCGATTAAGTGCCCCCTGGAAATTGATCGTAGTGAGGCTCTTATCAGGTGTCCCAATGCTGTGTATTCAGCCTACCCTGAACGGACTTGGATGCTAGCCTAGCCTCGTGATATTGTTGTACCACACACTGTCCTTAGGCTTGCAGTAAACTAGCTGTAGCCCCCATTGTTTCCTTGTGTGGAATGCTGAGAAGTTCCGCTTCTAAGCACCATTTTCGGCTTCCCTAAACAGAACAGCGTGAGGTGAAGTTTTGGCTGCACACTGATCAGCATTTCTACACCAGACCCCCACACTTCCTTCCAAACCTCATTGGGTTCAGCCTTCCAAGAAACCACTGACATTTTTGCATCTACCTATTCTGACCTGTCTCAACAAACTAGCATTATCTTTCTTCAGACTCTCCTCACTTCAATCTGTGGCCCTTTCTCAACTGGATCGTCTTGCATATCCGCATTGCAGTAACAATCTGTGTTGGAGTGATCACCCCACCGAGCGTGGGTCCGAGCGCATCTAGTACTAGCTGGTATATAACACTTACAATACTCACCTATTCACTCAGATCAATCAACGTGAACATGACGACCGTTATATCCACTCTGCGACCCTCATATCCACTCAGCGACCCTCAAATCCGCTGGACAACAATCATTAAGGCACCACGACGAGTTCCATGGAGATGGCCTACCGGTGTTTCAATCTGTACCAAAGAAATCTGTGCCTTTGTGCTAAAGAAGACGACCCAGGACATAGATGCTGTGAGTAGCCAGTCTGCATTCACGGAAGGCCTTGCAGCAGTCCAGGGATGGAAAACTAAACACGACAAATCCACTATCCATTCGTACACCAATATCAAATTGTACACCTCGGTGTGAGGTGTACCAAAGACACGTGACGAGGTTAGTAAATCCGACTCTGACGTTGCCTCCATGACATTGAGGCTCTGACATTGGGTCTGTGATATTGATTCTCTGACATTGAGTCTCTGACATTGAGGCTCTGACATTGAGTCTCTGACATGGAGTCTCGGACATTGAGTCTCTGACATCGAGTGACATCGACCTGACACATAGGAGTTTACCGACATTTGCAAGACGCTTGGGGATAACTCTCATGATCTTCTGTGACATACACCGGACGCAAAGCTCAATGATGGTGATGTCCATACAATGCAAAGACTCATCTCATGCTTACAAAGAAGAGTCACCCAAAGGGCCACCGCCACACCCAAGGAAGCCCCACAGAACCCCGCCACGAAGCCTACGACTGCAATGAGCCATGCCCCAAAGCCAAGAACCGCACCAAGTCCCGCGCCAACTATCACATCAGCTCCTTCATTAGAGCATATCCTGGTCCCTCTTACTACACAGATCAATAAATGCACTTCAGAAGTTTCTGTTGGGTCTTCTACACACGTAATTCCGAGCTCGACATGAGTGGGACAAAGGGGAATTTCGATAGCGAGGGTTAGCAGTACCACTCTTGGAGGCACTGCACGATCAGCGCTATTGTCCATGATACCGTCTCCTCCGGTTTCGGCGGTTTTGGGGGATTCTCAGTCGCCTAGGTTCGACCCAGTTCTGACCAACAGCTCTCACAGTCCCCTCCAGTGACCCATTTTTGGACGGAATGATGGATGTAATCCCTTGCCACTTGCACTTGTAGATCTCCGCAGCAGGAGGCCTAAACGCGGTGCAACCAGCTCACCAGCTCAATCTGTTGTGGGAGGCACCTCACCTGGATACTGATACCAAAATGGCAGAGAAGACCATAGTGATGTTTTTATCACGTGGATGGAAGATGATCACCCAGTAGACACTGCGGAAAAGTTGGAAAGGCCTCGCGTTCTGAGAGACTTCACAATGAATCCTAAAGCACCCCAGTGTTATGACCAACTTGTTGCTTGGATTACTCGGCAATATGATCTAGCAACCTACTTGCGGCCTGTTGACACCTGTTTGGCGAGCACAACGTCCACCCAGGGTGATAGTCCATTGTCCTGATTTGAACCTATTGACTGTCCATTGGACGAATCGAGCTGGGATAACAGTCTCACCCTCGCTGAAATTGAAGGCTGTCTGATGGTGACATTTGTTACCATCAACAAGACGGTCATGTTGGATGACACCGTCAATGAAATTGAATATATCAAGACCAACCCCGTCAACATGGAACGAACATTGACCATTGGGTTGAAAGAAGAAGATGAAGATCGCATGCCCTTTGTCATTGAGTTACTGGACACTTCCAAAGATGAAATCAGTGGTGATGAATTGGATGATGTGGAGGAGAAGGAGGAAGGGGAAGCAAAGTATGAGCTACCGGGGATGCTGGAGGACCTGGACAATTCCGATCTGTGGATCATGCAGATTACTAACCATGCAATACCAATTCTGTCCTCTGGCCGGACTGTCGAACAAGAGGACCAAGATTTCGAAATTCACAATGCGGAAGAATTAGATCAGGTAGACTCTGACTTCAACAATATTGCCCTAACAGAACTAGAGGGAGCCAACAACCCTGATGCACAAGCACATAAGGAGGACCAGATGGATAATGTCGATGTGGACTGGTGAGTCACTGTGCTTGTCAGAGTGGTCGCTGTCAGAGCCGTAGAGCTACTGTCAAAGCTCAGCCGCTGTCAGAGCTGCTGTCAGAGTTGCTGTCAGAGCTCAGCCGCTGTCAGAGCAGCTGTCAGAGCTGTTGTTAGAGCTCAGCCGCTGTCCGAGCCCTTGTCAAAGCTGTTGTCAGAGCCCAGCCAACTGTCAGAGCAGCTGTCACAATGTTCAATGAAGTTAATTTTTACTCGCAGGTTAGCAGAGCTGATGGATAACCAGTAATTTCAGAGAGAAAACTAGGTGGAGTCAATGGCAGCGTTAGGCATCCCCATGGAGATCAGAACTTTCAAGCCACTTCACAAACCCACACAGTTACAACCGCATCATATTATTGGAGTAACATTGGATGGCACAGAAGGAGTATACCTTGGCGAAGGGTGGTTCATTGGCTGATGACTGCTGTACTGGCAAGGTTAGACCCTGCTGAGCCCTTGAGATATACTGTTTGCCACACTAACAATCATCAGACTCTGACAGCACTGGCTTTACTATGTCACCAAGTTAATGTCTATGAACAAAAAATCAAGAATCCACCTCCTGGATGCGACAAATGGGAGATCGACATGGACGACTACAAACTGAAGGTTGAACGGGGCGAGAAGGCCGGAAGGGAGCCACCAAAGCTGTGGTAGGAGGTCCACCTCCCAACCTTATTTCTATGGTATGACCGGAATACATACCACTATAGTGACTTCAAGCTAAGGTTGAAATAGCCCTAAACCGATAGTGGCAGAGTGGGAAGCTGCAGTGACTAAGTTCACTGAATTAACTCCACATCTCCATTACACTACTTCTTCTTGGAGGTGGGCATCCCATCCAGCCACTCTGCATGGTAAAGCATGGAGAATCGTTGTGATCTTGACCATTGAGACTTTCTACCAGCGGTTCAACCATCAGCAGGCCGACAGGTTGAAATTTCGCGGCCTTGGCATATTTCATTGGGTTGTCTTGGATGAGGTTCACCGGTTGTAAACCAGTGTGACCCCAATCAGCAAGTTTAGGAAGGCTAATGGCACTTTGGTTAAAATGGACTCCCGCGATTACAATATGCATATGGCATCCTGTATACTCAGTCTGGAGCCGCAATACAAATGGATGATAATGGCAACCCCATTGGTAACTGGCATCGAAGACTTGAGTTGGATCCTGTGTTTTCTCGAGAGTCCATCCTGGTTGACCCTACCGCTGCCGCCAGATACATTCGACTATACTGTCAACATTGATGGCAATTGGATCGCGCACGAGAGTAATCTGCCAGGTACTGAAGGTGGTGCAGGGTTCACGCCAGTTGCAGATCCATACAAGAGAGGCCCAGAATTCGGATCACTTCTTCACTGCACAACAATGGCTTGGGATGCTTTTATGTTGCCCATATTTGGTGAGGTGGGGAAATTAAGAAAGGCCGCGCGAACATCGGAGATATTAATCAGAGGGCACCGCTACAAGGAAACTATTGAGAAGCGAGCTTTTACGGTGGTATGCACACTAATGCTCCAGCAAACAATCGTGAGCCATATCCCATTCAACAACCCAAAGCCCATCATCAACATCCCTCCTATGCATGTAACCACCGAACTTGTTACATTGATGAAGTCCTCTGGAGCTACAACGTGTAAGGCCGTATATCCGTATATCGCCGCGTAAGCGAGTATATGAGACAATACGGTTGCACACGTGGATGTGGTAATGAATTAGAGCAGTTGATAGGTATGATTATCGCGAGTCGTCTATATATGGTTGCAGTTACCCGGCCCTGGACATGTCTCGTGCCATTGCTGAGAACCTAATCATGACTGCCACTACATCATCCCCCCCTTTAGGAGCAGACCCCCTGGGCTGCCACATACATCTATATAACAAGGAAACCCATAAGTAAACAAAACCCAAATGCGTACGCCTCCGTACGACGTTAGTAAGTCCCAAAACCACTCAGTGCCCTATGAGCTGCCTCACGGCGGAAATCGGCGCACGGGGAAACTCCACCTCCACTTGACTTATCACCGGAGGTGGTAAAAACTCGTGCTGACGTCATTTGTACTGGGCCGAGATCCATAAGAAAGTAAGCAAAGTGAAACCCCCATAGAAAAACGTTCTATCGCACTCGTGCGAGTCCAATCATCGTCGACGCTTCCTCAGATGCTCCTGGTGAAAATCGTCAACCAGTTCCTGCACATTCCCGAGATTCTCTTCAGGTTCCCAGCTTGTCCGTACGTAATTTTACCCTGCCCACTGTATGAGATAATGGAGCTTCCGGTAGTGTCGCTTAGAGTCGGGGATCTGGTCGGCTTCCCATTTGTCAGAGATGTCGACGACCGTTGGCTGCGGTTCAGATGGCGGCTGGACAGCGGTAGGAGGTGTATAGCGGTCGAGCAACAAGACGTGGAAAATGTTGTGCTTCCGGATGGTATACTGAAGGTCTAATTAGTAAGCATTCTTATTGATGATCTTAATTACCACGTACGGTCCTGTCCGTTTGTAATTCAACTTCTTTGATCGTCTTGTCGTCCGGAAGTGCAGCGTTGAGAGCCAGACCTGATCTCCAACCCTCGAAGACAACCTCTTTGCCACCAGCATATTTCGTCTGATTGGCTTGAGCCTCCTGCAAGTTCTTACGGGGGGTTTGGTGAGTCTCCTCCAAGCTAGCTGCGAAAGTGCCTGCTGGGATTTCCCAAATCAGGCTAGATGGTTGCTTCGGGGCCTTAAAATGCATCACCGGATGGTAGTGGGAATTTGCCCAGAATGGAGTCATCCTCGTGGACGTGTGTATCGCGTTATTGTAAGCGAATTCGGCTAGCGGCAAGAGTTTGACCCAATTGGCCTGCTCGTAGTTGCAGAAAGCCCGGAGATACAGCTCCATCGTCTGGCTTTGACGCTCTGTCTGTATGTCCGTCTGTGGATCGAAGGCTGTCGAGAGCCGATGGTCAGTACTCAAGTGAGAACATACCTGGGTCCAGAATTGGCTTGTAAACTGGGGGCCACGATCTGTAACAATGTTATCCGGGACGCCGCGCTTGCAGATGACGTGTTCAAAGAAAAGCCGGGCCAATTCCGGCGAGTCGATATCCTTCCAGCACAGTAAGTAGATTGCCATCTTTGCCAGTCGGTCCATAATAACAAGTATCCCGGTGAAGCCCGATGCCGTTGACTCTGGGAAGTCGGAAGCGTAGTCCATCATGACACCTTCCCATGGCCGTGATGGTGGCTCCAGGGGCATGTTGATCCTGCGCCTGGCATGCCGAGGTGCTTTGATTCGGTGGCATACTTCGCAGCCGCTGACATACTTACGTACACGCCAGTCCATCACTGGCCAGTAGAAATCCCTAGATACCAACTCAGTAGTCTTAAGAGCTCCAAAATGACCGCACTTGTTATGGGGGTGCTTTCACCTAAGTAACTATACTTACTTATATCCGAAGATACTTATAAGAAGATACTAGGTACACAGCTGTAGATCATATTAAAATTCCTTAAGCGTAATCCCAGAGAAAAGGTACTGGAAGTCTGTAGAGATCGTATACGCAACAAGGACAAATATGAATTGTCGTATCAGAAGCTATCAGATGAATAGCAACTAAATCGTATCGTGCTGTAATACAATACTGGCAATACATATCACTCGTAAAATTAATCTTGGTGATTGATTGATTTTATGGCACTTAATACAATGCCCGTTGATGGTGCAGTCTGAATTGCAGGAATCTTCACACCCTTCAAAATCTTCCTTGATAAATCTGGCGTTCAGATACTATCGGCAATATTACGTCTATGTGTAATCTCCCTAACTCGCAGGTCCTATTTCTTTTGTTTCAGAAACTCAACAGGGGTATCCTTGGGAATTGCTTGCAATCGGTTCCTTTGCTTCGTAGTTAAAGGTTTTACAAGAATGTTTCCCAATCTCGTACGTGTTAACGGATCAGATTTCTTCTTGAATTCTTTCCTTTGCCTCTTAGAGATATAAAGGAATTCCTCAGTGTCCCTTATAACCTGCTCGGCACGGTCCAATTGCGAATTGCTGGTTTCGTTATTGATTCCGAAATCTTCCTGCAGATCTCGAGGCGTAGTCGCTACTTTCTTCTCCAAGGGCAACTGCTCAATCTCCCGTACTGGTGTCTGATACGCTTTGGATCGTATATGTAGATTATCGATGTGCGTAGCTAGTCCGTCCATAAGTCCAATTACGGAGGCTATCCGCCAAACACTCTGCACCACAATGATATATTGAGTCCTTCTAGCGTAATCAATAACCATTGCCAATGCGTATACAATAACGTCGTTTTCATTTTCGAAAGTAATAGTCATTCGCACAGGATAATACTTATCAAAGGTGCGGGGCTGCCGCTACACAAAGGTAATAGATTTTCTATATAATACTAGGTAGATATAGGTATCATAAAAGCTTAATAATAAATAACGGTTTTCTTTCGCTGGTAGGTATCACTGTTTGTTTCGCTGCTAGAGCTTGTTCTTCTCATTGCTGGGACAATGTGATGTCTTATATAGAAGCTTCGCGGGATGTTACGCATGCGCACCCATACTTCGTCTTCCATGATTTTGATAGCAATGTACATCTGCGTCTTACATTCAAATGAATGCACCTTGCAAGAATTGCCACGAATCCCAATGGTTATCATGTTCATGCCGGTGAGGTATTACAGCGTTACGCTCCTGATAAGAATCAGGCCACACCCGCAAGATATCATATATCAGATCATAACTTTAACTTCGACATCTTACTTTCATATGGTTCGGTAATCGGGAACACTGCCAACATAGTGTACAGCGCTCTTTGTGCTAATCAATGCTGTAGTACGATTCCATCATAGGTTTACGTGGCAGCCAACCACCACTATGCTGATGTAGATTATAGACGCGCACACTTCTCAGTGCTCTTGCAGTTGCCGTTCCGTCACAAGCCAATCTGCGGGGATGCTTCAGACCTCATATCAACAGTCAACGTCTTAATCCCTCAATCACGCCATAGCTTAGGCCGAGACCATTTTCGTTGACTGGGGAGTGCTCAGTGTCTGATCCTGCATGAGAGTCTTAGGCTGAAGATCCCACTTAATAGCTTAGTGGCTAACGATTGCCGTGTTTGTGAGTCAGAGTAATCTCCAGTCCAATCAAACATAAACCCGCTAAATCAGAAAATGAATCTGGCTGAAAACAACATGCATGGTAGAGTATTATCCCTTCCATCCTGGCAGTGTTATTGCATCATCAAATCAGGACTATCGAAGTATTGCCCTTTCAATGAATCCGCTAGGGGTAGAGACACCTCTAGCCAATTGAGACAAGTACCACTCTATCCCCGCTAAAGGATATTATGACTGAAAGTTCTGAGTATGCCTAGTGTAGGCATTATGCATGTCAGATGAACCGGAGTCCACTGACAAGTACCCATCATTGGATTTCTCAGGTTACATATACTCTGTTAAGGGAGAACCCCTAACGGGACTCAGTGATGTCATGAAATAGACTTATCACTTTTCTGCATGGAGAATGGATCACTGGAACGTATATCCTCCCCTCATAAGTCAAGACTCCCGCGACGAATTTCCATCGGCTCTCCTCTTTGGTGGTATCTGTGCTGTCTATCATTAGTCACTGGACAAGCTTCGCCGAGACGTCGACAGCGAGAGGGTCGGAAGCCTGCGCCGCGATAATTACTGGCATGAGCTCGTCCTATGGTGCCACTGTGACAGTTGCCAAGTGTCGTGCCTCCGGCCTTTCGTAGCCGATCTTGTAGTCGGGCCGTCTGGATGGGTCATCGGCCGGGTTTTTGCTGCATTCCAGGTGCTCGATGACAGTCGTAAGCCGAAAGAATTTCCGACCACCTGCCTTGTCTTATGGAGAGTACTTTGCACGTCTGGAAGTATTCGAGATTCTTGTGGTCACACCAAATTAAAACCTTGTAATTGGCGCCCTTGAGGTAATGCCGCCACAGTTTTAGTGTTCCCACAATGGCCAATAGCTCCCGATCATAAGTTTCGTAATTCTGGTCGGCTGGAGAGCACTTCCGGGAGTAGAAATGGACTGGCCTGAGAACCCCGAAAACATCGTACTGATTGAGAATGCCCACAATCACAAATCCACTCGCGTCCGTTTGGAGAATGATCGCCTTGGCCGGCTTACAATGCTAGAGGATGGGTGCCTTGGTGGGGGTCCTTTTCAATTTCCGGAACGCCAATTCGGCTTGCCGTGTCCATTCCCATTTGACATTCCGACAGTTTTCTGACTTCTGGCATCGAGGTCTGCATTTCGGTGGCTCGCCAGCCTTATCTGTCTTCTTTAGTAGTGCTGTAAGGGGAAGAGTGACCTTGGCATATTTCCGGAGGAACCTTCGGTAGAAGTTCGTGAATTCGAGGAGCACCTCGACATCTCTAATTGACTTTGGTGTCGGCCAGTCCTCGATTGTGGGGATCCGGTCCGATTCCATGCCAACTCCCTCAGGAGTCATAACAAACCGCCGAAAACCGACTTCCGAAACTCCAAATTGGCACGTCTCGGCTTTGCATTAGAGGCCAAATTCCTCAAGTCGCTGCAGCACTTGGGGCACATGCTCTTCATGGTCCTTCTCGTTTGTTGAGGAGATGAGTATGTCATCGAGGTATCATAGCGCGAAGTGGTTAATGTATGGCCATAGCTAATCATTGATGTAAGACTGAAATGTAGCCGGTGTGTTTGTTAGCCCGAATGGTATGACCCCATATTCGAATCGGCCGTAACGCATTTGAAAAGGCGTCTTCTATTCGTCGCCTTCCTTCATTCGGAGGAGGTTATAGGCACCACAGAGGTCCTGTTTCGTGAATATCCTGGCCTCCCAAACACGGTCAAGCATCTCTGGGATTAATGGAAGGGGATACCGATTCTTCACCGTTGCCAGATTGAGTGCGCGGTAGTCCACACCAAGCCTTAACCCTCCGTCATTCTTTTTGCCAAAGAGGATTGGCGCTGCCGCCAGCGATGATGATCGCTGAATAAACCCGTTGGCTATGTTTGCCTCAATGTAAGCCTTTAATGTCCTCAACTCGAACTCCCATAGGTTGTATATCCGCCCATATGGCAAGTTATAGCCAGGCTCAAAATTCATTGCATGGTCAGTCGACTGATACAGCGGGAGTGTCTCCGCCTTATCTTTGCTGGAAACCTCCACGAATTCTCTGTATGTAGCCGGGTTATGTCTTCCATCTTCTGTAGGCACCATCTTTGTCCTTGTGCCGGCTCCATCGGCACACGTTAGTTCTCAATTCATGGTAGATATGGAGCAGTAAGGAGGAATATCCAGGAGGCCGGGTTCAAAACGGTTTGCCACAGGAGGGCAAAGCCCCGCTGTGCAGTACTCCCTTCATGTCTCGGCGAGTCAGCAACGTTTACACGAGTATACCCCTGGGAAGCTTTTTCTGACTGTTGCCGCCGCTGCTCCCTGCTCGCCCAACCAGCGCCTGGGGCCTAGCTCACTCACCACCAGTGATGCCTTCCATGGTCGCTCCCAGCAGCCCTGAACGATCTCCCACTCTTGGGAAGAATGTCCTGACAACCTGCTCACTGGGCAGTAGATCGTCAATGGCAGTTGCTCCGAGCATTTGAATATCTGGGATACTGCCACCTCCTTCGGAACATGCCTCCTCCCTAGCCATAGATCCTGGCTTATTCCTGGCGGATTTCTGATGGTCTACCCGGTCCACAGCCACCACTTCAGCTCCCCCTGGGGTTCGCAGAGCCAAAAGTTGACTGTGTTACCAATCGATGTCAGGATGCCTGGACTGGAACCAAGGCAATCCCAAAACCAAGTCGTAAGCCCGCATGGGCACGACTAGCACCTCCGATTTTCGGACCGGTGAGAAGTGCTCTATATAGTGAACGGTGAATGCTGTTTTTCAACTGTCGCTCACATGAGCCATTACTTGGCTATTGAAGCCTAGAGTCGTGACGTATGCTGGTTCGTCGGCTAGACCAAGCCATTTTCGCAGTCTCAGTGCCATACAGACGCTCGTCGTGCAGCAATCAATGAGAGCTTGCACCCGTTGAATTTCCCCATTTCCATCGGTTATAAAAACCTGATGAATAATATGGGACGTGTCCAGTCTGGACATGTCGCATAAGTACTGATATGACATGAGAGCTTCTGGGCACTCCAACAACACCCTTCACTTCAAAGCGATCCGATGCGGTTCTTTGCTGTCCATCATCGCCATCAAAGTCTGCATTGCCAACCTCTCCAACCCCAATTCCGCCTCGTCAAACCTCTCCCATCGGGCCAGATGCTGAGAGAGGCCTATGAGTTTTCTGGTGTTGATTTTAGAAGAACTTCTGTCGTTTCATTTGGTGTCCTCCGTCCCTGTTTGGAGCTAATGTCTGGTCGTGCTGCGGTGGGTTACCTACTGGTGAGTATTTAAGGCAGAAGCTCGCCTTGTGGTTCGGAGATCTGCATCATAGGCATTTGCCGGTAGTACGTCGGCTTTCGAAGATTTCTGTTGAGACGCATGGTGCTGGTGGTAAGCCTGACGATTGTCCTCCGCCACCTGATTTGCCGTGTCTGTTTGATCCCGATTGGCCGGATCTGCTGCCGCCAGTGGTGTCAGCTGGCTCAGAGATGGATGGCCGGTGGCCTCATTCGCCGCCTTGGGAAGACGAGTCCGTATGCTGTTTCTGCTGCTGTTGCTGCTGCTGTTGTTGCTGCTGCTGTGGCTTCTTGTTTACGACATGTGTAACTTCCGTGGCTGCGGCCTTATTGAAGAATTTGTACAAGGAGTCAAATCTGCTGCAGGCGGGCGTCATGGATCCAACTTTCTTCTTGAGACAGTTGGGGAGGCCTGCCCAGGCAATATGGTAGAGGACTTCTTCATGCTTCTGTAGATTCCACCCAGCCTGTCTCCAATTAGCTTTCACACGATTCGCATAGGCTCTGACCGATTCTTGTGGAAGTTGTATGTATTCCTGCATCAGCATAATCACAGCCACGCAACGTCGATCCATATCCCCATAAACCTTGGCCATCCCCTGTGAAAAGAGGTCGAAGTCCTGTAGGCAAGGGCCAGATTCTGCAGATAAGTCGCCTGCCCAATCCGAATGGTCTGTCATCGCCGTCAGTCTGAGTGCCGGGTTTTGGTGATTGCTCCAGCCGTCCAGAAGAGAGATCGCATATTTGACGTGATCGGGTCCACCGGGTGGGAATTGGTGGTGGTGGGAGTTGAAATTGGTGCGTAAGGCGTCCAGAAATCGGTCCCACTCTTTCGCACCGCCGCAGTACCGTACAGGGTCAACTATCTTGTAGATATTCGGTCTTGGGCCCACAATGGGTCGTCCGGGGTGTTCGGCGCGTTTGGCAGCCCACTGATCCCGTTCAGGAGCCATTCTTTCCGGTTCGGCCGCCATCCTCTCCCATTCGTGTTGCTGTTTGGCCTTCCACTGGGCTTGGATTTCGAGCAGCATTTCTAGCATCAACAGGTTTTGAGTCGCGGTGTCTAGACGATCCTCATCAGTAATTTGGGAACGGAGATCACTAATATCATTGTCGATCGGGGTATCTTCGTCTCCTTGATCTCCGAGGTCATCGTCAAGATCATTGTCATCATCAATCTCGGCCTCCAGTGAAACTGCTGGAGTAGCGCGTTCGGCTATCCATGCCGCTGTCTGCAGAGTGTCATCACTGTCATGGATGTCAGCAACGCGCAATGGAGTTCTAGTGAACTTCTTTTGAGGCATGTTTTTGGATAAAACGAGTTATTTTGTGGTGACGCGTCAAAATGGGGTAAATCGCGAGATCCCATGAGCGAAACATATCAAATTGATTAGAAGCGATAATAGTTTCAGGCCGTATATCCGTATATGGCCGCGTATGAGAGTATATGAGAAAATGCGGTTTCCCACGTGGATGTGGTAATATAATAGAGTAGTTGATAGGTAAGATAATCGCTAGCGATCTCAGAGAGATTGCGAGTCGTCTATATAAGGTTGCGGTTACCCGGCCCTGGACACGGCTTTGGCCATTGCCGGGAACCTGATCATGACTGCCATTACACAAAGTTCTACATGAATTTGGTAGATGGTAGCTGAAAGGGGCTTAGGGAGATAATCACGGAGGTTGCCTCCACGCAGGCTACAATGATGGGAAAGATGAAGCCTTTTGGCTCATGTTGGTGATTTATTCGCCTTATCTCTGTAGCTCCTATTGTTGCCCCTGCATCGATGGATCCGGGAACATTATCTCCGAAATGTTTATTGTCATTTCCTTCCAGGGTTGCTGACACAGGAAGATTGAACCTCATTCTGCTGATGACGGTTATATCTGAGATTGCAATCGCTTTCACATGGTAGACGGACCGAATACCTCCTCCTGACAAGGTCAAGGGTATGATGTATGATCGAATCGAGGCTGCGTAGCGGTTTACGGCTCTGAAGTTGGCTTGGCTCAAACACTATCTCCGGAATACCTTGACAGCGAAAGACAATGGAGAGGACGTGATTCTGTGGGTATATGGGCCACTTACCCAGTGGCTCGTCGAACAGGTTAGCACTCCTTCACAATCCCACTTTCTGCCACTCATATCAACTCTGACCTTTAACTCTGACACACATCACCTCTGATATTTAACTCTGACATTGACTCTTAGTATGACAATTCTAACTGTGCCCAGAAATGCGACTTCTTAGGCAACAATTGTTTTGCTATCCATAGCTCAATGAGTACCGATGCGCATGCCTCTGTGAAGAAGTCATTTATTAATCGCGGGCAGGTGAGGGTCCTTGTCTTGACCTATCTGACAAGGAATGAGGGCTTGGACCTACATTATAATTGTCGAAATTCCGTCATGGTAAAACAGGGTATGAATTACGCCACGATACATCAGTCATGGTCGCGTGTCCGGCCTTACGGGGTCGCTCAGCCTCAAGTAACTATACTTATACACAAGTGTCTCGGGATACTTAAGTCAAACTGAGGGCGAGGCCATAGAACTATGTCTTTCCTAAGTGTATCTCCAATTAAAATGAACCTGGAACCTGTAAAGGTGTTTTACGCAAAGGGGACAAATGGTAATTGTAAAATCGGAAGCTTCCAGATAAATATTGACCAAATCCAACCTAGGTGTCAAACAATACTAGCAGTACATTCACTAATCAATTCCGTACTTCCCTTTTTCTATTTTCAACAATCGTCTTCTTTCAGCCGTAAGCTGTTTCTTTGTTTTTTGCTAAAGGGTTGATCCTTCCTTTCCAAGCACGTTATAAAGAATCTGCCTGATACTGACTTGGGACAGGCGACTCGTATTCTTCTATCACTGACTGTCATTGGATATCGCGAGGGGTTGAAGAAACCTCTCTTTCAACAACGGACAATCCGTGTTCTCAGATCCCTCCTTGTCATTCGGAATGGAATATTCAGTTATTGATCAACTATCGTAATGCTGGATCCAGCCGAACTAATGCTGCTATCCACCAAATGCACTGAGCTGCAAATAAGTATTGGCGTTCCTGGAATGTAACTAGTAACTTTGCAAAAGCCCAGAGTAATACGTCAACTTCGTTGGTAAAGGTAATACTTATCTGAGGTGCGGGGCTGCCTCTATAAAGCTAATAATAATTATAAAAATAATAGATATAGATATCATAAAAACAAAATAATATTTTAAAATGTTCTTCGCTGGTAGGGTTTTCTGACTGTCTTGCTGCTAGAGCTTATCGTTACATTGCTGGAACAATGCGATCTCTGTAAAGTCATGTTCGAGGATACTCAGACCCATACTTCCATTCTATGATTCCGTTGCTTCATGATTGTTCTATTGCGATCGGTACTTATATTCTTACGAATGCACCCGGTAATAGATAGCCACGCTTCCCTTTGGTCATTGTGTTCATTTAATGTGGTTTCAAAGCATTACGTTCCTGATTGATATCAGGCCATCCATTGAATTAAATCATGCCAAACATCGTATCAGATCGTACTTCAACTTGGACAGCTCGCTTGGAACATGGTTCAGTAGTTGGAACATCTGCTGACACGTAGTCTAGACAGTGCTTAATGCAATTTATGAAAACTCCAGGTTATTAATTGCCTTGCCTTTCAATTTGGCTATTCGGCAATGTGTTCAGAGATTTAATTGGCGACCAACTGATACTCTGCCAATGTAGATTTTGACATGTCAACCTAGTACTACTGACTAGTATGACATTGCAATGCATACTGACTCAACCCAATAAGCAGGTTTGCTTCTGGCCTCTTATCATCAGCCAATGTCATTGATCCCTCAGATACGGGATGATTAGATCTTGGCACTTCCGTAGACCGAGGAGCGTTACAGGATGAATCCCTGTCACTGAGTGACAAGGCCCGTAAATCCCTACATACTCGCATCTTGTTTATTATCTGCTGCACACGTAACTCTGCATGTTTACAACTTAACTGTGTGTTGCCCCGCTAGATAAGGTATAGTCAATGTGGCCAATAACTATGCACACTGCTGGAGGTTGTTCACTTCCCAGTAAAGGCGACATAGTTGCGTCATCACATTTGAATCTGCTAGTGTGAGCTTACTCGTCACAAATTGATCGACACACGGCTGGAGTGTGATCCCGCTAAAGATCACTTCACTGACAAACATCGTGTTGCTCTCACAGGTAGGTGTTTTGCAATTAAGTACGTGCTAACAAATCCACTAATGTGTCATTACCCCTTGTTAGGTTGAACCCCTAACACACCAAGACTCGCTGGGACAAAAATACATATTTCTGATGATACTTCTCTATATCTACCAATTACATTAGTAGGTTTACTACAAATAATCAGATATAGATTGGTGATTTGTCATAAGCAGAGTATCCTAAGTCTCTCTCTATTTTCCTCAAATTAGGTATCTCTTAAATCTAGTATCAGCTACTAATATACCTCCCTCCAGATTGACTCTTTCCTGACAGCTCTCTATAAGAATCATTTATTCCTCTTCTCTGCAGCCATTTCTAACCCTTTAAGTTAACCAATAAAATGAGTCTCATCTTTAATTATTCTTTCCTTTATATTTATCATTTACAACCAGTCTAGATTAACTTCCTCCAAGTGTGTCTCCAAGTTTAATGTATTTCAGTATCTATATCTATCTCCAACTTTAATCTATTTTCCATTCCCAGTACATATCCAAGTTCAGTTTATCGCAAACTTCAAGTATATTTCTGAGTTTGCTCAACTATACTTAAGAAGTATAACTTTCAGTTTACTCTATCTTACCCTATTTGCTCTATCTCCATCTCAAAATGTATTTCAATATTCACTACATTTTATTATCTCCATGTCAGCTCAATCATGGTCTTCATGTGTAGCTGGCACCATCTTTATCTTCATCACCAAGTCTATTCCCAAGAGCATATGTATATTTGCTATTATACTAGCCTTAAAGTACATCTTCAACTAAGTTCAAGTACTCTCTACAGTCATATTCTATCAACTAGTTCTATATAGCCAAATATTCAGATAGTTATATAAAATTATTGTCTGTTTGGATAAGTTTGATAATTATTCAGCTATAAGCAGTAACTCAGTTTTCTTACTGTAGTATTCAAACAGAAAATTTCTGAACATTCTGATGGCACTATTGTATGTGGTGTTAAGGGTTCTCCTTTAAAAGCGATAATGGTATTTGCGATAGTTATATGAATATATTTCACGGAGTTACTCTAGGTCTAGTCACGTGACATGCATAGCATCTATTGATGACGTTGCAAGTGAATCTGTCTTATGTTCCGTAGTGGGGACATTTAAGAATCACGCGTTGAAGGAATACGCAAGTATCTTTGCTTAGCGGAATCATTGACAGGGCAGATATTACGGTAGTCCATAATTGATGACGCAATGATGCTACCAGATCGAAAGATGCTTGCATCAACCAAGTGCATGGTTTTCCACCATGTTCACATCCTAGATACTAGCGGGATTTGTTTGATTGGACTGGAGAGTACTCCAACACACAAACACAGCAGTTGATAGTCAATATGTGAGTTTTCGGAACCTCTGGCTCATTGCATCAGGCGATATGAACTACCAGGGTACTCTCTGGCTACAGAGAATTGTCTCGGCCTAAGCATGATGGGACTGAGGGAATTATGACGTTGGCTGAAGATATGAGGCCTGAAGCAACCATGCTCATTGGCTTGAATTAATATGCATTGCAACGTCAGACTGGTATTAAATACGAGCTGACACGTCAAGTTCTACATTGGCATAGTATCGGTTGGTTGCCTATTAAATCTATGGTGCAAGCCGAATTGCCTTTGAGGTGAGGCATTAATTTGCGATGAGCGCTGCCAACCAATTCATTGGCAAACTTTCCAACCAGTGTCACAAATGGGTAGTAAGATGTCCAACTTCAAACTTTGTCTGACACACTGTCTGACATGATATCATGCGATGGATGGCCTGATTCTTATCAGGAGCACAATGTGTCGAAACCACATTGCATGAACATGATAACCAACTGGGATGCGTGGCATGTTATTTCCCAGTGCATGACAAGTTTCATGGCACGACTGCGATAAATGCTATCATGAGCTTTGTAGTCATAGTGTCGAAGTCCGGGTGTATAAACCCTCGAAGACGACTATAAAGAGATGGCGTTTTTCCGGCAATGAGATGAGAAGCTAAAGCAGTAATCCACCGTCAACATTCAGAACACCGAAGACGATCTTAAAATATTATCAAGAATTCCATCTATTAAAATTTTTAAAAATTACTTCTCTATTATCCACCTTCGTGACCACGCATTGTATGCCTGGAATCCTGTACACAGATTGACACAATCTGAGTACGCACTGCAACGAGTTGTCGAACATTTCTGCACCCTTCACTTCAGTTTGGAAGAGCACTGTTTAATTCACACCTGCCAAGTGGTTTTACATTTTTGCGAACTCGAGAATATCGATTACCTGGTGCTGAGATATTTGAACACTTCTGCATTACCATTGAAGGAGTTGTCGGAAGAGTGGTTGTTCGATGGAGAGGGGTAATCTGCATCGTTTGAGGGGACAGGCTTGGTACCGTTTTAGACTGGTTGCTCTTGCTATGCAGGTGCAAGAGGTTGGGTCTTAGGATAAGACGAGGAGAGAAAGAGATTGTTAGATAGGCGGTTGTACTTAATTCAATATATGTTGTATTGATTATTGGGATTAAGAACCCCTGTAACACTTGGTGGTGTTTACAAACTTGTTATTTACACTCTCAGATTCTCTCAAATTTACTGTTTGCATTTTGCAATACTTCCTTGATATAATATCTGTACTGGGTAATGTTTTCAAAATGGCTAACTATTCTCCAAAATGCATCAAAATACTTTTTGAGATGAATTTTAGTGTTCAATCAGCTGCGAGATTTTTCAATTGCAGAATTATACTTTCGCTACTTTCAAACACACTTAGAATCTCCCGGAGAATAGATTTGTTACACGGGTATTCAAGCCTGGTGACTAATACAACATTTATTAGACTAAATCCAGCCGCCTACCAAAACTCAAACCCCAAGTCCTGGTCTTTCCCAAGACTGAACCACTTACTCAAATGTAACAGCTTACCACTTTCCTTGGTCAGTCGAAGATCGCGGTTCAGAAAACTCTTCTAAAGGTAACAACGCTGTAGTGATGTACCTGTGTACATTGTACTGAATTTCTCGAATAATCGACAAGTACAAAATATGTCAGGAGATCCACGTTTAACCCTGCTGGTTGCAAATGAAAAGGAGTAATCCGAAACTTCTGACGACCTCTTGATATGCATATTGAGATGGTGTCAGTCTGTTCAAAGACATATCAAGCGTATTCACATGAGAATAATAAAGAAGCAATGGTTGTGGTTATTGGTTTAGATAGAAATCTTAATAATATTTTAATGTGTTCTTCGCTGGTAATGTCTGACTGTGGATTGCTGCTAGAGCTTGGTTCTTCTCATTCCCGGGGACAATGTGAGTTCTTATATAGTCAAGCCTTTGGGTCAAGTTTGCCTCTGGGTCATCGCCATGACACATAGTTTGTTTAATAGCTTATCTCTTAAATTGACTTATGTGACTTATTGATAGTGCCACATAATGCCTCAAGGTTATCGTCTTCATGCATGAGGTGATTCAAGGCGTTATGCCCCCACTATGGGTCATCCCCACGTCATGCCAATAACAAATGCACCAATATGATAACTCAGAATGTCAACTTGGACATTCTTACGGGGGTTCTTAATCCCAATAACCAATACAAATTTATTGAATGAAGTACAGCCACCTATCTAAGAAACTCTTTCTCTCCTCGTCTTATCCTGAGATTCAACCGCTTGCACCTGTGTTGCAAGAGCGACCTGTCGAAACCGTCTCCAAAGCCCGTCATCAGCAAAAAACATTTCCGTATGGGTGGAATGGCTCCGTCAGAGTGGACGCGCTCCGTCAGAGGCGTGAGAGACACCTCGGTGGCGGATCACACCGCGCCCGGCATCAAGACCACGCGTTGCGTCACTTATCGCCCTCCGATCGCCGTTTTGCCGTTTCTTCTCACTCTGTCATTTTCCTGTTTTAACCAAACACTCTGGCGTTGTGCCCAACTGTGACCATACGTTGGATTGGGTGCATTGGGTACACGCTTGCATCGGGATTGCAATGCCATGGGTGACGCTGCGACAATTTCTCCTCGCGTTCCTTCTACATTAAGCTCGAGGCGCGCAGGAAAGTGAGAAGATATGATACTACCCAGCCGTGAGGATCCACCCTATTGCGTGGATCCACGAAATCTCGGACAGAGCGAGTGAGACCAAAAGTTGGAAAAGATAGAGTGTGAATTTTCATTGTATGATAAGAGGAGATGGAAATGAGATGATGTCTATCTACTCCGGGGACTGCAGAATATATACTCCCCGTCACTCTGTCCACCTCCGTTACCCCTGTAACTCCGTACACCCACTGGTGCTCAGTGAAGATGTACTTGGAGGCCGTGCTTCAGCGAGTTTGGAGATACACGTGGAGACTGAGATCGAGTAAACTCAGAGATGCACTTGGAGGGCGTAATCGAGCGAGTTTGGAGATGCACTTGGAGGCCGAGATCGAGTGAACTCAGAAGATGCACTTGGAGGCCGTTATCGATCGAGTTTGGAGATGCACTCTGAGGCTGTGACCGAGCGAGTTTGAAAATGCACTTGTAGGATGTGATCGAGTGAGATTGGAGGAGTACTTGGAGGCGGTCGATTTGGAGGGAGGCACGATGGCAGCTGAGACTCTATTCATTGGTTAACTTGTAATTGTGGGGATGTAGCGAATTGAGTACAAAATCCGCCGAGAGATGAGAAACGGGCTGGGAGCAGGAGACTGTCGATCTTGGGATGATGCTGTACTTGGTATATGCTGTACTCTGTATGAGAAGCTGGCTGGGAGCGGGAGACTGTCGATCTTGGGATGATCCTGTACTTGGTGTATGCTGTACTCTGTGTTAACTCATGATTATGGCATGGAGAGATAGAGCGGGATGACTTAACTTCGTGTTCTTAGGTGATGGTAGAGTTGAGCACAAGAAAGAGAGAGATCAGAGGAGATGGGGGAAATCGTCATGAGAAACTGGGACATGGAGAATTTCGGGTGCGGGTCAACTGACAATCCCCGATTGGGGAGATATAAGTCCCAATCGGGCGCAAACTAACGCCGATACAAGGTCTTCCCATCCCAATCAGGCAAGTCGTACCCTTGATTTCCCATATGCGCTGGTATCCTCCATATCATTCTCGTCTTCATCCCCCATCTCTCTCTTTCTCGTCCACAAGTCAACCATCATCGCAGAACACAAAGGTAATTCATCCCTCCCTATCTCTCCATGAAATGATCATGAGTTGACACCGAGTACAGCATACACCGAGTACAGCATCCACCCAAGATTGTTTGTCTTCCTTTCATTCCCATGATTACGAGTTGACCACTGCATGTAGCGTCAGCTTCCGGCGTACCTCCCTACATGATCGACCGCCATCAGCCAGCTCGCGATGTCAGCTCAAGGGTAAAGTCTCATTGTCACATTCCCATGGTTGCGAGTTAACTAACTGATAGATAGAGTCTCATCACCCAGTGCGCCGTCCATCGACCGCCTACAAGTACTCATCCAATCTCGCTCGATCACGGCCTCAAAGTTCATCTCCAAACTCGCTCAATCACGCCCTCCAAGTGTATCTCCAAACTCGGTCGATTAAAGCCTGCAAGTTCGCACAAGCATGGCCTCCAAGTGCTTCTCCAAACTTGCTCGATCACAGCCTCCAAGTGCATCTCCAAACTCGCTCGATTATGGTCTCCAAGTGTATCTCCACACCCGCTCGATTACAGCCTGCAAGTTTGCACGATCATGCCCTCCAAGTGCATCTCCAAACTTGCTCGATCCCGGCCTCCAAGTGCATCCAGGAGTTGACTCGATCTCAGTCTCCAAGTGCATCTCCGAACTCACTCAATCAGGGCCTCCAAGTTCATCTCTCGGTTCACTCGATCTCTGTCTCCAAGTGCATCTCAAACACACTCGATCAAGTACATCTCCAAGGAGCGACGGCGGTTGTACAGAGATACAGGGGTAATGGAGGGGGACAGGGTGACAGGGAGTATATATTCGGCAGACCGCAGCCAGTCCAGATATAGCGTGTGTAGATGGGTAGCTATATAGATACATAGACACATAGATACATAGATGAGAATACAAACTGAATACATGACTGGGATACGAGGTGCTCGCAGGCTTGTCGTCGGTGCTCACAGGCTTGTCGTCGGTGCTCCCAGGCATGTCGTCGGTGCTCCCAGGTTTGTCGCCGGCACTCCCAGTTACTCTGAAGGCCGGCAGGAATGCCTTCCTAGGGTCTGATACTCCTGAAATTGATGCATCTAAGTATACACTCCACATCCTCTCAGACCAGTGACTAAAATACATTTTGCTGATGGTATGCAATGCGACGGGTAGTGTGTAATTCTCCGTCAGAGGGTACGAGGTTCTGTCAGAGCCGTTGGAGCCATCCGGAACACCCGGGTGTTTCTGACCGAAACTACAGTTGTTTCTGATGGTCTCCAAGGTAGATGTAAACTACACCTCTCCGTCAAACAACCACTCCTCGGAATATTCCTCGAATGGTAATGCGCCGATGTTGGTATACCTTAGCACCAGGAAGTCGATATTCTTGAGTTTGCAGAAACAAAAAACCACTCGGTAAGTGTGAGTTAAATGGTGCTCTTCCAACCTGAAGAGAAGGTTGTAGAAGAGTTCTACAACTTGTTGCAGTGCAAATTGGGACTATGTCAACCTGTGTGCAGGCATACAATGCGTAGTCACGTAAATGGATAAGAGAAGCAATTGTGAAATTTGTTGATAGAATTCTTAATAATATTTTAAGATCGTCTTCGGTGCTTCTTTGTTGACTGAGGATAGCTGTTGTTGCTTCGCTCCTTTCATCGTCGCAGCAACGGTGTCTCTTTATAGCCAACATTCTTGGTCTTCTGTTACCACTCCTAGGTCCGATGATTACGCCGCTCATGATAGAGTTATCATGAGCGCACCCCTCAAGGTATTCCACGATAACTCCCACGCCCCCCTCTGGTTCCATGTATATGCAGTGTGGTTTGAAAGCACTATGTTCCTGATAACAATCAGGCCATCCACCGCACGATATCATGTCAGCCAACCCATCAGACTCACTTGAGCTTGGACATCTTGCAATCGAACGAGTCGGTAGTTGGGACATATACCAATTCACAATCGATAATACTTATTGCAAATTAATTCCCTCAACATGTGAGCGATTAATTTAAATATCATGATTTTAATCGGCGACCTACCGATACCACCCCAACATTGATCATAAATGCGTATGCTGGTATATGATATGAGGTTACATTGCGATCCATTCCACTGAAACCAATATATAGTGCTTGCTCTTTGCCTTATCGCCAATGTCATGATTCCCTCAGTTATGTCATACCAAGGTCGAGACTTGTCTCCGACTGGAATGTGCCTTCCTTGATCCTAGCCCATTACAGGATAGGAGTATGAAGTTCTCTTAATCATATTTGACTATCAACTGCCATGCATGATAACCATGCATGTCCTGCTAGTATCAGGAGGGTGAACGCGACTATTATGAACCCCCGCTAGAGGGCATACTACTGGCCGACTTGTTGAATCATGATCAGGTGTTATGCGAGCCATTGTGTGACAAGTAATCATCTTGATTCACTAACAAGTACCATTATCGCTGCTAAGGAGTAACCCCTAACAGACATCTTGCTTCCCATTCGTTCAGTAGTTGGAACATCTGATGACCCATGGTCATATCCGCACTTATCTCAATTGGTATTAACTCCAGGTCCTTGAACACCTCGCCGTTTAATTTCGCTATTCGGCAACACTTTCAGAGATTTTGATCGGCAACCAACCGATACTCTGCCAATCTAGATTATGACATGTTGATGACATTGGAATGCATACTGACTCAACGCAATGAGCAGGTTTGCTTCTGTCCTTGTATCTTCAGCCAATGTCATTGAGCCCTTGGGCACAGCATGCTTATGTCTCGGCGCTTCCGTAGACCAAGGAGCGTTGCAGGTTGAATCCTTATTGCTGAGTGATATGGCCTGTAAATTCCTATGTACTAGCATCTTGCTTATCATCTGCTGCACACCTAATTCTGAGATGTCGCAACTTAACTGTGTGTTGTCCCACTAGATGAGATCTAGTAGTTGTGGTGAAAAATTATGCGCACTGCTCCAGATTGTTCACTTGCCAGGAATGGCGACATATTTGGGTCATCATATTTGAATCTGCTAGTGCGACCCATCTCGTCACTAATTGATCGACATGCGGCTCAGGTGTATTCCCGCTAAAGATCACCTGCCTGACAAGCAAAGTGAAGCTTTCACAGATAGGTGTTATGCAATTAAGTATCTGCTGACCAATCCACATTGTATCATTACTGCTGCTCAAGGAGAACCCCTATCACTACCTCCCTCTCTAGGACTGGTGACCCAACGGTAGCTCTGTCTGTAAGATGTGAACACAACAAATGATAACACTCAGAATGTGAAATAAATAAAGCGATATGATGATAAAGAAATAATAAAAACCAATTTTTCTTTTTGTGCTGTCTTGTCTTGTTTTCCTTGCTCTTTTGTATTTTTACCTTGATTCTTTTATCCCTTTCTGTATTCAAATTCTCCTTGTAGTATTTTTCCACGAATTCCCTTGCATTATCATCTACATTCTTGGATGATTCCCACGTATTATCCTCACGTGAGTATTCTTCCTATTTATCCCAAAACACACACTTCGTATGGTCATTATTCGAAGGTCTGCTCACTATCATCTGTTTTTTAGTTGATCCGACATTGTCTTGTTCGATTTTGAGTATCTTCTTTCCAGGATCTTTTCCTTATTAACATTCCAATCATGCAATATTCAATGTTAGATGAACTTTCCAAGTCAATGGTAATTCCAATTTGCAATAACGATTAGTGTTGCCGACAGCTGATATTTGAAAGGCCCATACATCTTTTCTTCGAGTTTCCGGCATTGTACCATAGATTGAATATTTTTTCTATTAAGCATGACCAATTGTGCTTTCTTAAAGGGTTCGATAGATCGACATTTCTTATTGTAATAATTGCCCATGGTTTCTCTGACGTTCTCCAAATTCTCAGATAACCTCATATGAACTCCAGTCATATAATGGCTAAGCATTTCCGACCCTGGATTCTTAAAAGTTAGTTCGGTTGGCCAATTCATTCTGGGTTCATATCCATACTTTGCATAGAAGGGAGAAATCTTAGCCTATGAATGCTTTGAATTATTATATGCGTATTCGGCCTTTGGTAACATTTCTGTTCAATCTTCCTTTTCATAATCGCAAAACATCTGAGGAAGGCTTCTCTTACCGGATTAATCGTTTCCATTTGTCCGTCCATTTGCAGCTGGAAAGCTGTGCTCATAGACCTCTTAAGCCCAGAGGAATTATACAGATCCGTGAAATATTGACCAGTAAACGTCCCATCTCTATCGGGAACCCCATCTTCCAGAAATCCAAGATTTTTCCAAACATTTAATAGGTAGGCCCAAGCAACTGTAGGCGAATCTCATTGATTGATTGGTATGAGATGAGCCATCTTCATATACTGATCCACTGCTACTAGGATATTAGAATTACCATTTCACTTTGGTAAATCCATGACAAAATCCATAGATATATGTGTCCAAGGTCTCGTTGGCAGATCAAGAGAATGTTGTATTCCGTGTTTAGCATGTTGAGGTGACTTCGTGCATCGACAATTATCGCTCTCATTGCAAAACCTCCCAACATCCTCCTCCATAATAGGCCAATAGAGATCCCTGCATATTAACTCCAAAGTTCAATCCCTTCTGAAATGTCCTGCCACTTTAGAATCATGTTCTGTCTTCATATGTCTATCCCTTGTGCTTTCCAGAGCATATAACCTTCCGTTCCAACAGAGTAACGTATCCTCAAAGGAATACTTTGCGTCTATTTTATTGTCCTTCCCGATTGACTTGCATATCTTTCTACATTGATCATCCAACATCGCATCCAGGATAATTCGCTCCTTTTGGTCTGGCAACAATAACTCGACCTCCAATGCTCCTCAATCGATTCTTTCATATTCATCGTCTTTGATATCCATAGCTCCTACTTCTAGCCATTGATTCGGACCCAAAAGCGGTTCTTCCATCATAGCTGTTGTACCTCCCACTCTAGAGGTTTATGCTGGACACCTTGACAGTATATCAGCTTTTTGGTTCGCTGAACCTTTCCTATGAACTATAACAAAATTCTAAATCTTTCGGAGTTCTGCCCATCGTGCCTGTCTGCTGTTCAATTTGATGCTTTTTGAAAAATATGACAGATTTTGATGATCAGAAAATACCGTGGTCTGAAATTGCGATCCTTGTAAGAAATGTTTACATTTATTCAAGGCATAAACAATGGCCAACATTTCATTGTCGTTTACATCGTAATTGAATTCGGTGGAAGTCAATTCTCTCGACAAAAAATCACAAGGGTGAAGTTTGCCTTCCTCAAACTTTTGAGAAAGAATTGCTCCCAAAGCAAAATCTGGTGCATCTGTTTCGATCATGGTTGGTGTATCTTGATCACAGTGTTGTATTATCTGTGTTTTACTGGAGGTAAACATAATCGTTATCTTTAGCAATGCTGCTTCCTGAGCTTCTCTGAATACAAAATTTGTTGTATTTCCCCTAAGCAAGTCCCGAATTGGTGCTAATCATTGGGCGTAACCGGGAATGAGTCTTCGGTAGAAATTCCACAGGCCCAATACTTGTTGAATTTCTTTCTAATCAGGAGGTCTACGCCAATTGACTATCGCTTTTGCCTTCATAAGATCGATTCATATCAATTTTCCACAAACGACAAAACCCATGAATGAAACTTCGGTCTGATGGAAGTGACATTTATCGATTTTGATGCACATATTGTTCTCCAATAGTAAATCGAAAACCTTTCCCACTTTTTTCCACTTTCTTTGATGGATCCTTTTGTCGCAATTAGAATATTTTGGATATAGGCGATGACTACTAATCCTCCATCTTCATCAACATCAATTTTCTTATTAATAACCAGTTCCAAAGCTAGGAGTGGTTGTAAACCTCTGTTGATTTCTCTTTCGAAGCTAGCAGGAGCATTAGTTAAACCAAAAGGCATAACCACATCAGCAAAAAATGAAATGGCATTCTCAGTATTCTGAGCATTTTGAAATTCAAGTTCACCTTTTCTCAATTATGCAGTGTACTCTGGCTGGAAATATACTCAGTGAAATTGTTTTCATATCTTTGCGGGATTTTCAAACTTGGTATAGTATTCCCAAAGGGGTATAGCTTAGTCTGTTACATTGTTTTATATTCGAAAGTCAGTCTAGTTTTAAAAATGAAATATGTAATAGACGTACTATTGCTTGCTTAGTTATATTATGAAACTTTTGGTTTATATATCTTCATGACAAATCATAATGAAACTAACCATATTTGGAATACCTCCAGCTGTAATCATCAGATGACTGAATATTGTTAATAATATTTCCTATTTGAGTTAGTTTGTTTTTGATTTGTCATTTCGACATAGTAATGTCAAGTTTCATGTCATGAGTCAGCAAAGTATTCTATGTTCATTACATTTTTCAAAAATAAAAGTAGCTGACTTTAATCAATTAAGAAATGTATCCAACTAGGCTATACCTATTTTGGAACACTATACCAAGTTTGAAAATCCCATCATATTGTGGATGCAATATCGCTGAGTATGATTTGTATAACTGGACCCGACAAAATCGACTAAATGCGAACTTGACTTTCAAAAACCTCCAAAATGCTTAGAATGCTCAGAATACCATTTCCACTGTTTGCTGACGCATGAAGTTATATAAACCGAACTTCGTTCTGAAAACGGGATATTTTTCAGGTCCTAAAGCCATTCGGATCAAGTGAAAAACTGCTTTCAAATCGATTTGTTTAATGAAGTCAGCTCCAAACATCCTTCTCTATAGTTCCAACATAATTAGCAGTGGTGCTTTATCTGTGACGCTGTGTTGATTCAAATGTCTGTCATTGACAGATAGTCTTTAACCCTTCCCATTTGGCTTTGGAACAAACAATATTGGACTTCCAACAGAACTTGAAGAAGGCACAAACATTCCTTCTCGAATCATTATATCCAAATATTCGACTAAACATTTTTCTTCTTCTAGTGATAATCGGTATATAGGACCCATTAGCAATGTGTCCTCTGGTGATAATCATTTGATCCTATGGTCTGATTTCTTTTGCTTAGGGAGTTTCTTGGATTCCTTTGGATCGAATAATAGCAACCATGTATGATAATGTTTGGGTAACTTTTCGAGCAAAGTGGGGGTGCTGCATATGACGGCTTCTATATTGATAGCATCTGGTCATAATTCAACTCTTTTATCATAGCTGATGTTATTATCTGGTCTCACACATCCATGAACAAAACAATCAGATCCACAATGTCGAAAGTGTAAATGTCCTGTTGTAAGACCCTCAGCTTTATGCTTATTCAAATACCAAGCAGGTAGAAGGGTGTTGTAGTCTTTTGCAGATTTCATGACTTTGAATGAATGGTCTTTTTCATCGAAAGATTTATGATTACCGCAGCGTGAAGTCAAAGGAATTGTATACCATCGTTCAGTTTCAATCTTTTGTTCCCCAAGAACCAAAGTTTTCCCTGGTATGACCCTTTTTACCACTGCAATTCGGAAAGCTTTTGCTGCTTCTGGGGACACAAGCAATGGAGTGCTTCCCAGATCACGCATGCATCGCAAAGGAAAATAAGTTCCTTTATATTCGAAAAACTACTTATATAATGGTCTCCTCCCTACTTCAGTTGTGGATACCAATTTGAGTTTCATTTTTGAGGCTGAGGTATAAAAAACGTAATTGTCTGACTTGTTGATTTCTGTTATAATGGGTGAGAAGAAGTCGTCTGTCGCTCTGTGTTTTGACATCGGTATGCTTTCGACAATGATGTGGCCACAATAGGTCGACATGTGAGTTCAATCTGTCGTGAATGTTTAAGAATCTTTTTGTTGTACATAATCCCTTACTGACCAGCAGTTTCGATCTTCTGATCATCCCCATAGGGAAATAAAAATAAAAATAACAATATGCTGCTGATCCTAAACTATCTAATCTGATTCGCACCAGTTCGCAGATGGATCAGAACTCTCTCTGTTGCTCGAAGAACTATCTTCTTTACTTGAAGAACTATCTTCCGCTGTGCTGCCATCCACTAGTGCGGTATCCCTAAGCTCCTTGCTACTAGATTCTTCCGTATAAAGATCCTGCTGATCTTCATTCAATTGGTAAGCTCTGATCTTCATCTTCTGATAATCTTTGGCATTAGGAAAGAATGCTGTTCCTGGCTTGGTTCATATTGGCCTATAACAGCCCATAGTTCTGTGTTGTCCTTTCTGATCGGCAGGCCGTGCACATCTCATGCATTCCCTCTGCTTCATTTTGGATTCAACTCATACTGTGAAATTCCTTCCGTCTGTGTGGCAAATGTTTTGATATTTGGATTATCGGTCCGATTGACAAATTTCTTTTCCTTCTTTTCATTCTTCCAGTCGTATTTCTTTTCCACTCTGGATTTATCCTTCGGCTCGTCCCATTTTCTTTGTTTCCTTTCGTCTTGAAACTTCGGTGTCCTTAGTGAGAAATTCTTTTTCCGTTGTTCCCATTTTTCCGTTGTTCATCCGGCATTTGAGATTATTTCAATCATCTCTTTGTCGGATTTACCCATTGAATTGACAGTATGCATTTGCTCTAAAATCTTCATCGGAAGCCTATCCAATATCATTTTTTTCAAAGTGGCACCTGTTAATTGCGTGTTGTCATTGTAGGTCTGTGTCTTGGTGAACATATCTCGTATTTCTCCCTTGTACAGAACATTCTCCAGCGTTGTATATGCTACCTCTCTGGCTTCCTGGTCCTCGAATCTCAGCATAATATCAATCTGATATGCAGTCCAGCTAGAGCCTGTCTTTCCCACTGGATATGCCAAGACTGAGCATAATGCGTAAGAAGTCCTCCAATCCAGTTAATAGTTCTTCCTTTATCCTGGAACTTTTCTGGTTGATCGTGGATATAGGTCTGAACCATTACCCACCAGGCTTCAAAACCATCACGCGGTTTTCCTTCAAAGCCTTTAGAATCTTTGAGCTTGATCGTTCCAATCTCTGGTCTTCTTCTCTTTCTCCTCCTATCTTCTGGAGGTGTAGGACCGGGCGGTTCGGGAGGATTTGGTGGTCCTGGAGAATTTGGCAGTCCCTGAGGCTCTTCCTCTGGTACTTCATCCGACTCATAATCCTCATCACCACTTCTATTTCCTCCTCTCAACAACCCCTATCTCCGAGTCGCTTCCTCCTGCATATCCTGAGCAGACTCATATGACACTGAAATTCTTGTCCCGTGATTTTGGCTTGGATGAGTATAACTCGGTCCTGGTTGAACATAACTAGCCATAGGCTGACCATAACTTGGTCCAAGTTGAATTGACCTAGGCTCATGCAGAGTACTTTCGGATACTTTATAAGCCTCCATATGAGTAGTTAACCCTGTGCTAACATCCTGGATTTTAAAAAGAGCTTCATCCATTGACTTCATATGTTTTGTAATATAATCGTTGGAAGGCACCATCTTCATATGCTTTTCAATGTCTTCCACCTTATTTTCGAGTGATTGTTGTACCTCTTTCCAGATTTTAAAATTGTCCTGTAACTTGACAATCACTTTCTTATGATTAATTAAAGTGGAACCATTTGTCGCAAGTTTTTTAACCATATCTGCTATTTGGTGACGAATCCGTTGGAAGATCTCTCTAGGTTCCAAAACAATAATATTGTCCTGCCCTTGCAAAATGGATATCCCTTTCCTGACCTCATCAATGATTGCTTGCTGAATCATTACTTGGCCTCCAACTCCTGAGACTTCTCTTTCTAGTCTCGCTTTCTCGGTACATATTTGTCCTTGAAGGATTTTGTGGCCTGATCGGATCGAAATGAGCTCGTCCTCGATTACTTCCTTCCCCTCGGTGCATATCAGTACTACATACATCATCTGTTGAGTCAACTGTTTGAGTTGGCTCTGAACTGGGTGAGTTTCTCTGAAGGTTATGTCACAGATAACCATGTCACCCTCTTCTTGCTCTCGGGACTCGTGGATGAGTCTGATTTTCTCGGCCGCTTGTTCTAGCCTCAGTTGATATGCCTGGCACCATGTTGGGATCTCTATCCTCACTGGTGACTTGTCGGAGCGCCTCTTCTCGACCATCGTTGACTTCTCGGTAACCATCACACTCAAGTGAGGAAGCCTGCGCCTCGGGGTAACCATCCTGAACTATGATTGATGGATGGTTTATCGGTATACTGAATAATTCTGTATGATACCTTTCTGGTTCATGGTGTTCGTGACAAATTGAACACTCACAATCTGCGATTGGAGAATGTGTGCTGCCAAATCTTGTAATTCTGTAAGAATTTTTTGGTTGGAATATTCCTGTATTAACCGATATATAGCAACATGCACTATGATGGCAAAATCGGCATTGTGCTCCATCAGTTGTTTGAACCGTATTTCGAATAATGCACCTGATACAATTCTCGTAGTATCTTATGCAATGGTTGGTGCAGTATCTGATTCTGTCCAACATACAACAATATCGTTGTTGACAATCCTGGTAGTCATTCATATAAGTGGAGACTTACAATAGTATAAAGTTATGGCGGTATTTAAGCCTCGTAACTCATACAACATTTCTTAGACTAAATACAGCCACCTAGCTACACTCAAACCCCAAGTCCTCATCTTTCCCAGGACTCAACCTCTTACTGAAATGAAAGAGCGTACAACTCTCCTTTGTCGGCCCAAGGTTGCTGTTCAGAAAACTATTCAAGAGGTAACAACCCTGTAGTGATGTACCAGTTCATGTTGTGCTGAATGTCTCGAATAATTGACAAGTACGAAAGAGGTTGTGAGATGCGGGTTTAACCCTGATTGTTGCAAAAGAAATCCAAAACTCCGAAAATTCTGACGACCTCTTGATGTGCATATTGAAATGGTGTCACCCTGTTCAAATACATATCAAGCATATTCACGTGAGTGTAATAAAGAAGTAATGGTTGGAGTTATCGGTTTAGATAGAAATCTTAATAATATTTTAATGTGTTCTTTGCTGTTAATGTCTGACTGTGGATTGCTACTAGAGCTTGATTTGTCCCATGGTGGGGGACAATGTGAGATTTTATATAGTCGAGCGTTCAGGGCAAGATTGCCTTCAGGTCATCGCCATGACACATAGTTTGTTTGATAGCATATCTCTGAGATCAACTTCAGTGACTCATTGAGAGTGCCACAAAATCCCTCAAGGTTATCGTGTTCATGCATGAGGTGATTTAAGGCATTACACCCCCACTATGGGTCATCCTCACGTCATGATTACAAATGCACTAATATGACAACTCATAACTTCAACTTGGACATCTTGCATCCTATTCGTTATATAGTTGGAACATCTGATGACCTATTGTCGTATCAGCACTTATCGCAATTTATAATAACTCCAGGTCCTTAAATTACTCACCTTTTGATTTGGCTATTTGGCTATCAGTTCAGAGATTTCAATCGGTGACCAACCAACACACTGCCAAAGCAGATTATGACACGATGATGACATTTCAATACGTACTGACTCAACCCAATGAGCAGGTTTGCCTCAGGCCTCGTATCTTGAACCAATGTCATTCATGTCTCAGTCACAGCATGCTTAGGTCTAGGCACTTCGGTGGACCGAGGAGCATTACAGGTTGAATCCTTATCGCTGAGTGATAAGGCTCATCAATCCCTACATACTAGCATCTTGCTTATCGTCTGGTGCACATGTAGTTCTGCAATATCGCAACTTCACTGTGTGTTATCCTGCTAGATCAGATATAGTAGGTGTGGTCAATAATTATGCGCACTGCTCAAGATTTCTCACTTGCCAGGAATGGCGACAGAATTGCATCTTGATATTTGAATCTGCTAGTGCGAGCTAACTTGTTGCTAATTGATTGACACGCGGCTCATGTGTTATCCCACTAATGATTTCCTGACTGAGAAACAACGTGATGCTTTCACAGATAGGTGTTATGCAGTGAAGTATCTGCTGACCAATCCATATTGCATCATTACCGCTGCTAAAGGAGAGCCCCTAACAATATTTCCCTCTAGTGATAGATCAATCTGCTGGTAAATATCACTCATCCGCAACAAACCTATTTTCGATCAGACACACCCAGGTGTACCTGCCGGCCCTGACACCTCTGACGGAACCTCGTTGCCTCTGACAGAGAATCAGACGGGATGGGTTGCATTGCATACCTACCCTGCGGTGGCAATTATAGCATGTCTCTGATTCTAGGAACGCGTTGCGTTGTATATTACCCCATGCACGCTCACGCAAAGTAAAGGGATCACCGCCCCCCAGTCACGATTGCTCTAGTTGGCGTCTGGAGTGTGGTGCCTTACACGCACCGTCAGAACGACAAGTGTGTTACACTCTTCGCAGGGGCTCCAGTTACGCAGTAGCTGTGTACCCAATGCCTAGCACTGTGTTTGCCGTTCTCCGGCCGAGTGCAACATTTTACCTCTCCGCTATTGCTATTCATCGGATGCCACACTATCCCGCATATGTTCAACTTTGAGATCTTGTCACTTATTACAATGCAGTCTTCACTTCGGATACATCGCTTGCCATTGCATTTGCTTCGCTATTATCGTATTTTACATGTCTGAAATATACTGTCCAATCTTCAGACTCCCTAGTACTATGCTCTCAGTCCTCCTAATCCTGCGTTGATCCATCATCGGCTTCGGATGCCTCTTCCTCTTCATCGTCATCTGCATCATCGCCATCATCGCCCTCATACCTGTTGACATCACTCATCAGCAACGACCCTAATATCCGTCTGGAACACCCGGGTGTTCCGGACGGCTCTGACAGCTCTGACGGAACCTCGTACGCTCTGACGGAGAATTACATGCTACACGTCGCCCAGGCGACGGGTCGCGTTGCATACGTACCTCCTTTACTTTGCGGTGACGTATACGCATCATCAGAACGACACGTGTGTTACACTCTTCGCAGGGGCTGCAGCTACGCTGAAGCCGTTTACACAACGCCTGGCGATCGACGACGAGCCTGGGAGCACCTGGGAGTGCCGGCGACAAACCTGGGAGCGCCGGCGACATGTCTGGGAGCACCTCGAATCACAGTCATGTATTCAGTTTGTATTCTCATCTATGTATCTATGTATCTATATAGCTACCCATCTACACACGCTA
>Ga0307515_10002950_pt1 | contig 36073 bp, 21 predicted proteins | sample 17_EM_MG_FD_194513 | JGI IMG/M metagenome (GOLD analysis project Ga0307515, IMG submission 194513) | Populus trichocarpa ectomycorrhiza microbial communities from riparian zone in the Pacific Northwest, United States - 17_EM | ecosystem: Host-associated > Plants > Roots > Unclassified | place... | reverse complement strand
TTGGAAAAGCTACCCGGGGTGGATTTAGGTTTACCCGGCCGGATACGCTTGCCGCAGATGTTATCAGGCAGTTAATGGCATCGGTGCCTAATGTTGATAAGGAGCAGATAGACGATGTGATTGTGGGTAACGCTACCCCCGAGGCTGAGCAGGGCTTAAATGTAGCCAGGCTTATCTCGTTAATGGCATTGGATACCGATAAAGTACCCGGCATGACGGTGAATCGCTACTGTTCATCCGGCCTGGAAACTATCGCCATCGCATCGGCAAAAATACACAGCGGCATTGCCGATTGCATTATTGCAGGCGGCGTAGAAAGCATGAGCCTGATTCCGATGGGGGGCTGGCGCATTGTGCCAAATGCCGATGTTGCCCTGGCGCATCCTGATTACTATTGGGGGATGGGCCTTACAGCCGAGGCTGTGGCAAAGGAATACAATGTTAGCCGCGAAGAGCAGGATCAGTTTGCTTATAACTCCCATCAAAAAGCTATCAATGCCATCAAAGCGGGTAAGTTTAAAGATGAAATAGCCCCGGTAAATATAGTGGAAACCTATATTGACGAAAGCGGCAAAAAAAAGAAAAGGGAGTTTAAAGTTGAAGTTGATGAAGGGCCGCGTGCCGATACATCTATTGATGCCCTGGCCAAACTAAAGCCGGTATTTGACGTAAAAGGAATGGTGACTGCCGGTAACTCATCACAAACAAGCGATGGAGCAGCCTTTGTAATGGTGGTGAGCGAACGGTTTTTAAAAGCGAACAATCTTAACCCTATTGCAAGGCTAATTAATTACGCTGTTGCAGGTGTGCCGCCACGAATTATGGGGATAGGCCCATTGGTAGCTATACCCAAAGTATTAAAAATGGCCGGGATGAAACAGCAGGACATTGATTTGATAGAATTGAATGAGGCATTTGCATCACAGTCATTAGCTATTATTAAAGGGCTGGAGCTTGATCCCGAAATAGTAAATGTAAATGGCGGCGCTATAGCGCTTGGCCACCCGCTTGGCTGCACAGGGGCCAAGCTTTCGGTTCAGCTTTTTAATGAATTAAAAAGGCGTGAAAAAAAATATGGTATAGTTACCATGTGTGTAGGCACCGGGCAAGGCGCAGCGGGTGTATTTGAATTACTATAAAGGGCAACCTTTATTTAAATAATTGTTGCAATATGGAAAACGCGACAAGACTATTTGATTGCATGGACACCCAGGCCAAGGCGCCAAGGGCAAATTTCCTGAATGCAAAAGAGAACGGTGCCTGGAAGGCATACAGCACAAAAGAGGCGCATGATTTAATTTACCAATTATCCGTTGCTTTATTGAATCTGGGCGTTTCGGCTGGTGATGGTACCACCGAAGGCCGTGATAAAATTGGACTGATCAGCAACGGCAGGCCCGAATGGGTGATAACCGACCTGGCGGTGCAGCAAACAGGTGCTATACTGGTGCCGCTATACCCCAATACGGGTACCAAAGAAATTGAGCAGATTTTAAATGAAGCCGAAGTTAAATACGTATTCATAAGCAGTAAAGATTTATGCGATAAAGTGCAAGAGGTACGTTTGAATATACCCTCATTAAAAGGCATTTTTACTTTCGATGATATAGATGGCTGTACGTATTGGGGGGTATTGCTTAAGCCCTTAAAGGAAGGCCAGTTGCAAAAAATAAAGGAAATAAAGGATGGGATTACCGAAGATGACATCGCTACCATCATTTATACTTCGGGTACTACCGGCCGGCCTAAAGGAGTAATGCTTACTCATAAAAATATCATGAGCAATGCGGCAGCATCCGGCGATGTGCTTGCCCGGATACCACTGAAAGAAAAATGCGTTTTGAGCTTTTTGCCCCTCAACCACATTTTCGAAAAGATGTGTACCTATGTTTATCTCTTCAACGGTTTTTCTATTTACTACGCCGAGAATATGGATACCATTGGGGCGAACTTGAAAGAGGTAAAACCTTCTCTTTTTACAGCCGTTCCGCGTTTGCTCGAAAAAGTGTTTGAAAAAATTATGGTGGAGGGCCAGAAACTAACCGGTGTTAAAAGGAAGATCTTTTTTTGGGCGGTAAAAGTGGCCGAAGCGTATGAAATTAATAACAGCAGCCCGGGGTACAAAATTAAACTTGCCATAGCCGATAAACTGGTGTTCAGCAAATGGCGTAACGCAATAGGGGGCAATATAAAATCGATAGTGGTTGGCAGTTCAGCCTGTCCTATTAAGCTCGAAAGGATTTTCACTGCAGCCGGCATTGTTATATTGGAAGGTTACGGGCTTACCGAAACTTCGCCCGTAATTGCCGTTAACCGTTATGAAAAAAGCGGCAGAAAATTTGGTACCGTAGGCCCCTTGTTAAATGGCGTGCAGGCTAAAATAGCAGCCGATGGCGAAATTCTTTGCAAAGGCCCTAACGTTATGGCCGGGTATTATAAAAACCCCGAACTTACGGCTGAAGTGATAGAAGACGGTTGGTTTCACACCGGCGATATCGGCGAACTGGATAAAGATTCATTCCTGAAAATAACTGATCGTAAAAAAGAGATCTTTAAAACATCCGGCGGCAAGTATGTAGCGCCATTACCTATCGAAAATAAAATGAAAGAAAATTATTTTATTGAACAGATGATGGTTTGCGGCTCGGAGAGGAAGTTTGTTTCGGCGTTGATTGTGCCTTCTTATACGCATTTAAAGCCCTGGTGCAAGCAGCACGAGATCTCGTTTTCATCCAACAGTGATCTGGTTAAAGATGCCAGGGTGATTGAGTTGTACCAATCAATTATCAATACATACAATCCCGAGTTTAACCATGTTGAACAGGTAAAGAAAATAACCTTGCTTCCTGATGAATGGTCGATTGATAGCGGTGAGCTTACACCAACAGGGAAAATGAAACGGAAGGTGATAGCCGAAAAGTACAAAGCCCAGATAGATAAAATATATCCCAGCGAAGTGAGTGATAACCCAACCCTTGTAAATTGATTAACGCGATGAGCACATTTCAAACAACCATACAAGATAAACTTGTTGTAATTACACTTGACAGGGGACGTTCAAACCCTATCAATCATCAGATGGTTAAAGAACTGACTGATTGTATACACAAACTCGAGAATGATGATAATGTGGGCGGCGTGATTTTAACCGGTAAGGAAGGTTTTTTCTCATCAGGGGTTGACCTGATAGAGGCTTATGATTACGATCGGGAACAAAGCCGCGGATTTTGGATCGACTTTTTAGTGTTGCAAAATACGCTAACAGCTTTCAGGAAGCCAATGGTTGCTGCCATAAGCGGCCATAGCCCTGCCGGTGGTTGCATATTAGCCATTTGCTGCGATTATCGGGTAATGGCTGCCGGGAAATTTGTTATTGGGTTAAATGAAATTCCTGTGGGTATTATTGTTCCGGATAGTGTTTTTAATTTGTATTCATTCTGGCTCGGTCGGCGCAAAGCCTATCAATATTTACTGGAGGGCAAATTGCTCCAGGTAGATGAAGCACTGGAAGCGGGTTTGATTGATGAAATTAGTGCACCGGATAGCTTGATGAACGCTGCAATAAAGAAAATAACTACTTACATGAAACTGAACCCCGTTACCTGGAGTGAAAGTAAGTTGAATTTGCGTAAGCAGTTGATAAGTAAATTAAAGACCGATCAAACCCGTACTTTAAATAAGATGCTGGAGCAATGGTGGGCGCCTGCAACTAGGCAAGGCCTGCAAATGATGATCCAGAATTTAAAAGCAAAAAGTACAACCACAAATTAATTAATGATGACAGATCCTTCAACTCCCGATAATTCTAAAGGCCCCAGTCCAACAATTGCCGGTGGCATGTTAAGGGACGACGCCTTGAAAGGTAAAACCATCATTATAACAGGCGGTGGCACCGGTTTGGGTAAGGCCATGGGCACTTACTTTTTGCAATTGGGCGCCAACCTGGTTATCACCAGCCGCAAACTGGATGTGCTGCAGCAAACGGCTGCCGAAATGGAATCGGCAACCGGGGGCAAGGTATTGCCAATTGCCTGCGATGTACGAAAATATGATGAAGTTGAAAAGATGCTGCAACAAGCCATTGCAACTTTTGGCAGGGTAGATGTATTGCTGAACAATGCGGCCGGTAATTTTATTTCGCCAACCGAACGCTTGTCGGCAAACGCGTTTTCGACCATAATCGATATCGTGTTAAAAGGTTCGGCCAATTGTTCATTGGCGTTGGGCAAATATTGGATCGGCGAGAAAATACCGGGTAACATACTGAATATTATTACGACCTATGCTTTTACAGGTTCGGCTTATGTGGTACCCTCGGCTTGTGCCAAGGGGGGCGTGCTGGCTATGACCAGGTCTTTAGCGGTTGAGTGGGGCCGGCATGGCATCAGGACAAACGCAATAGCCCCCGGCCCGTTTCCCACCAAAGGAGCCTGGGAAAGGTTGCTTCCCGGAGACATGGCTCAAAAATTCGATTTTAAAAACCGCGTGCCCCTTAAACGGGTAGGCGAGCACCAGGAGCTGGCCTACCTGGCCGCTTTCCTGGTGTCCGATTTTTCGGGTTACATCAATGGCGAGGTAATTACCATAGATGGCGGCGAATGGCTGCAGGGCGCCGGCCAGTTCAGCGCACTTGAAATGATACCTGCCGAAATGTGGGACGATATTGAGAAATCTACCCGCTCGGCATAGCCATCCATCAAAAATACAAAAGCTTAAAATATCCGATTTTTCAGGGTGGCTTTTTCTGATTTTTTTGCAGGATATCTTCATTGTTTTTTTTGAAATTATTTGTATTTTTTTTGAAATAAATTGAAATTTTTTGCCTGAAATTTTAATTTAATTGGCTTGTTTTTAAGTATTTATATAGGAATATAAAGCAGTTTTGAAATATTAAAGGAAGCGTGTAAATTTGTATAGTTTACCCCCAAATTAAAACGGTTTCGATGTTGCTTTGCAGGCATTAGGTTTGTGGAATTCGCTTTCATTTAGCGCGTTATTGACCATCAGTTTTAACTACCCACACATCATAGATCTTTAATAATTGAATGCCACAGCAGCGCATATTTTGTTGGTATGGCAAATCTCCATCGTTTTCGTAAATAAAAAACCGCCAACTAAATTTTTGACTGATTTTTATTTGGATGTTTGATTTTGAATACCATTCGCCAATAAACTGAAGAACTTAATTTATCGATATGCCCAAGAAACTGCCTCTCAAGCAATACCTCATTGTTTTTTTAATGGCCGCCGGTTTTAATGCATCAGCACAAAGCAAAAAAACAAGTGGGTTCCTGTTACAGAACGAACAGCAATTATCCGTCTTTAAAAAACAATACCATGCCGGCGATCCAGCTATCAGCAACCAAATTAAATCGCTGTTAGCGGATGCGGATAAAGAGTTGGCGGCGGGCCCGTATTCGGTAACTTTCCACAAAACCAGGGTGGCGCCAAGCGGTAACCCGCATGATTATGTTAGCCAGGCCCCTTACTGGTGGGCCGATCCGTCGAAGCCTGATGGCAAGCCCTACATCCGCAAAGACGGGGAACGTAACCCCGAAATATACCTGCTGCATGACGATTCGCAACTAAACGATTTATGCCGGGCTGTTAAAAAATTGGGGTTTGCCTACTACTTTACCGGCGACGAGCAGTATGCCCAAAAAGCAACGGGATTAATGCGTACCTGGTTTATTGATACAGCTACAAAAATGGCCCCCAACTTTAACTACGCCCAATATATTCCGGGCATTAACGATGGCCGTGGCATAGGTATAATTGAAAGCCGCGCGTTGGCGGTTATTCCGGATGCCCTTGCCATGATGCAGGGTAGTACAAGCATGCCAGCCGACCTTAAAACAGGTGTAAAGCATTGGTTTGCCGAATATTTGGAATGGCTGCAAAAAAGCAAAAACGGGAATGAAGAAAGGCAGGCACGCAATAACCACGGCACTTTTTACGATGTGCAAGTAGTTGATTTTGCGCTTTTCACCGGAAACGACAAACTGGCCAGGGAAGTTCTCCAAATCCGGACTATCGCCAGGATAGATACCCAATTTGCAGCTGATGGCCGGCAACCATTGGAACTGGAGCGTACACGGTCATGGAATTATTCGAACATGAACCTGACCGGCTGGAGCATGCTGGCTACACTTGCAGACCGGGTGGATATTGATTTATGGCATACTGAAAAGCAGGGGAGGGGAATAAAAAAATGCATTGAATGGATAATGCCATACTTATTAAAACAAAAAGACTGGCCGTACAAACAAATAGAACCTATTAGTTACGGCGAAACATTAACCATTTGCAGCCTTGCCGAGGAGAAATACCCGGGGATTGATTTTAAAAAGGTTTTTACAATGTATCCGCGCCCGAAACCATGGGGAGACGAGCATCATTAAAAATTAAATAGCAGCGCTTTCAGTAATATATGAGGATGAAAAGAATTATACTGTTTGTTGGCATTTTATTGATAAACCTGGTTGCAAATGCCCAGCAAAAAATAAGGCTGAATAATAATTGGGAATTTTTAAAGCAGGACATAGGCAGCATATGGGAAACCGTACGGCCGTTGACTAAAGATGGGCCGGACAATTATCCCCTCTGGCAAAAGGTAACTTTGCCACACTGTTTTAACGCGCGCGACGCTGTTGACCCAACGGGAAATTACTACCAGGGCCCCGGCTGGTACCGTACCCGGTTAAACATTAACAATCCAAATAAAAACGGGCGCTCGCTGTTGTTTTTTGAAGGGGCCGGCCAAACAACCGATGTATATGTTTACACCACCAAAGTTGGGTCACATGCGGGTGGTTACGATGAATGGTTTGTTGATATTACACAAGCGGTTGAAGATTTTAAAAAAACAGAAGCCTTCACCAAGCAATTTAAAGGAACTATCCCTATCGAAATTCGGTGTGATAACTCGCGCGATGTGGAAAGCATACCCTCACAGCTATCTGATTTTGATGTTTTTGGTGGTATTTACCGATATCTCGATTTGGTTTATCAGCCCGCTCTCGGCATCGATAACTTATTTGCAAGCGCAGTATTAGATAAACAATATAAAACCGGTACTATTGATGTTCAGGCTACATTTTACAATCCCGGTCATGTAAAAAAAGCAATCGGGAATATTAAAATAACCGATGCATCCGGCAAAACGGTTGCAGAAACCGTTTACAATATTGATGTTGATAATGACGGCGCTGTTCCTGTCGGTAAATTCAAGGTTAATAATCCACATTTATGGTCGCCAAATGACCCTTATTTGTACGAGGTCACGATAGATGCTGGGGGATATATACGAAAGGAAAAAGTAGGTTTCCGCGATTTCTTATTTGCCGATAATGGCCCGTTTTACTTAAATGGCAAACGGCTGTTACTTCGGGGCACGCACAGGCATGAGGATCAATCGGGTGTGGCAGCAGCCATGACCGACAGCATGATGTACCAGGAAATGCGGATGATAAAAGAAATGGGGGCTAATTTTATTCGGCTTGGACATTATCAGCAGTCGCGTATCATTTTAAATTTATGCGACAGCCTGGGTTTACTGGTGTGGGAAGAAGAACCCTGGTGCCGCGGTGGCTTGGGCGGAGATAAATATAAAGAACAGGCCCGCCGTATGCTAACCAACATGATTCACCAACATTACAATCACCCCTCAATAATTTTATGGGGCCTGGGCAACGAAAATGATTGGCCGGGCGACTTCCCGGACTTTGATAAGGCTAAAATAAGGGCATTCATGAGCGAGCAAAATGATTTGTCGCATAGGCTCGACCCATCCCGCAAAACGGTTATTCGCCGGTGCGACTTTTGTAAGGATATTCCGGATATTTATTCGCCCACCATATGGGCCGGCTGGTATAAGGGAAAATATACAGAATACAGAAAATATAGCGAAGATGAGTTTAAGAATGTTAAGCATTTTTTCCATGCAGAATGGGGCGGCGACAGCCACTCTGGCCGCAATTCCGAACTTGCAGACAAGGCATTGGAAAATATCAGGAACAGTGCCGGAATAATTGATACTACGCTCTTCAATAAATCGGCCGAGCTTTTAAAAAATGGCGACTGGAGCGAGAACGCCACCTGTAACCTGTTCGATTGGACGTTGAAGGAGCAGGATACTATGCCCTGGCTAAGCGGATCGGCGTTTTGGGCTTTTAAAGATTTCTCGACCCCTATAAGATTTGATAACCCGCTGCCTTATATGAACCAAAAAGGCGTGGTTGAAAGTGATTTGACAAAAAAGGAGGTTTATTACCTGGTTCAGTCCTATTGGGCAGATAAACCTATGGCGCATATCTACGGGCATAACTGGCCGGTTAGGTGGGGCGATGATGGCGAATTAAAAATGGTTAAGGCCTATTCAAACTGCAACGAGGCCGAACTATTTGTAAATGGCAAAAGTTATGGCATTAAAAAGCGTAACAGCCAGGACTTTCCGGCAGCCGGTTTAAGATGGATGGTTCAATTTAAGAAAGGCAGAAATGAACTGGTACTCAAAGCCCGCAAGGGGCGTGTTACCGTTACTGATACGGTATCACCAATATATCAAACCGAAAAATGGGGCAAACCAGCTAAACTGAAGCTGGAAAAAATTGCCGAAGGGAATGGTTCGGTCACCGTACAGGCAACGTTATTGGATAGCAAGGGCGTATTATGTTTGGACGCGGTTAACTGGGTCAGTTTTTCGTTAACCGGCGATGGCACGTTGCTGGATGACCTGGGTACATCAAAAGGATCCGCAAAATTGCAGGCTATTAATGGCCGGGCTGTTATCAGCATAAAAACCAATAAGGGCAACAGCGTTGTTAGTGTACAATCGCCAGGGCTGCACACTGTATTTTTAAGCCTTTAAATAACAGCGTACATGGTGTGTTATTAAAATCCGTTTAATGGATGCTCCCAGGCGTTTTACTCCTGGAAAAATTTTTGGCGCCTAACTAAATCGTTTGCGTAGAAATATTAAGGCTTATGTGTGAAGTTTAGGGGATTTGGGTGTAATATTGATTTTTACAGCTATCTGCCACTAAAACATTTATCATGATACAAAGTAATCTTTTTCAATATAATGAAGCAACCGATTGGAAAACCGTTGGGGATGGCGTACAACGGCAGGTGTTTGGTTACGACGACAAAGTTATGCTGGTTAAGGTAAAGTTTGAAAAAGGCGGCTGTGGCGTGTTGCACAATCATGCGCATTCGCAGGTTAGTTATGTAGAGAGCGGCGTATTTGAAATGACCATAGATGGCACAAAAAAAATAATACGCAAAGGTGATGGTTATTACATCCCTCCATACACCGTACACGGTTGTGTTTGTTTGGAGGCCGGTATGCTTATTGACGCCTTTGGCCCATGCCGGTGGGAGTTTGTTGACCACGATCACCTGCGCTATACATTATAGATGCCTTATCACCTTATTTGCAGTGAAACAAGGTAGGGGGCATTGCCCCCTTAACCCATATTGTAGTTTTTAAACATCAATCGCGAAACCATTGAGTACTTCACGCGCTTCCTTGTGAAATACCCGCATAAATTCCTCGGCTTTTTCAACCATTAACCGCGATCCGATGAAGATAGGAGAGCGCTGATGCAATTCGTAAACATCAAGGTCGAGTATACGGTTTGTGCCGTCAGATGCTTTTCCGCCAGCCTGTTCCATGATGAAAGCCATGGGGTTGCACTCGTAAACCAACCGCAATTTCCCTTTGGGAGATGCCGAGGTATAAGGATAGATGAATATGCCGCCTTTGATAAGATTACGATGCAGGTCGGCCACCATCGAGCCCGTATAGCGGGATGTATATGGCCGGCTGGTGTTTTTATCCTCTTCCTGGCAGTATTTGATATACTTTTTAACCCCCTGCGGAAAGTGGATGTAATTACCTTCGTTTATTGAATAAATGGTCCCGGTTTCCGGGATTGTTAAATTTGGATGCGACAAGCAAAACTCGCCGATTGAAGGGTCGAGGGTAAAGCCGTTAACACCTTTTCCGGTTGTATACACCAGCATGGTAGATGAACCGTATATAATATAACCGGCGGCTACTTGGCTGGTGCCCTTTTGTAAAATGTCCTCCACTGTTGCCGCTCCGGAAACCGAAGTCCTGCGGTAAATTGAAAATATGGTTCCAATACCAACATTCACATCAATATTCGAAGAGCCATCCAACGGATCTATCGCGACAACATACTTGGCGTTCTTTGAAATTTCCGAATCGATATTAATGTGCCCGTCGTTTTCTTCAGAAACTATCATACAACATTCGCCCCCGCTTCTTAGCGCGGCTATAAATTGTTCATTGGCATACACATCCAGTTTTTTTTGGCTCTCACCCTGCACATTTACCGTACCCGAATCGCCAAGTATGGAAGCAAGCCCGGCTTTATTAATTTCGCGATTCACAATTTTTGCAGCAATGGCAAGGTCTCTTAATAATCTCGATAATTCTCCTTTTGCATAAGGGAAATCTTTTTGTTTTTCAATAATAAACTGGCCTAATGTCTTGATCTCGTTCATGTTAGAGTATAGTAGTATCTGTGAATTAAAATAAACTATTTGCTGTTACGTTCTGTAGTTCAATGAGTTGTTCTGGTAAAGTAATTTGCTTAAGCTTTATCTCTTGCTCAATCTGGCCGATGGCTTTAACTGTTTTCATAAAGGAATCTGGCGTTACCGAAATAGAATCAATACCTTCTTCAACCAAAAATTGGGCGAAGTCCGAAAAATCGGATGGCCCTTGCCCGCAGATGCCCACTTTTACTTTCGATTTTTTAGCAATGCGGATCAAATGGGATATCATCATTTTTACAGCTTCATTCCGTTCGTTATATAGCCCTGCTACTAATGATGAATCCCTGTCGAGCCCTAAAACGAGTTGCGTCAAGTCATTTGAGCCAATTGAAAACCCATCAATATGCCGGGCAAATTGGGCAGCGAGTATAACGTTAGACGGAACTTCGGCCATCAAATAAACCTCCAGCTTATTTTCGCCTCGTTTTAAGCCAAACTCGTCCATCGTGTTATATACCATTAACAGTTCATCAACCGTACGGCAAAAGGGAATCATTACTACCACATTGTCAAGCCCCATTACCTCCCTCACCTTTTTAATGGCTTTACACTCCATCCCAAAAGCTTGTTTGTATGCTGTAGAATAGTATCGCGATGCCCCTCTCCAGCCAATCATGGGGTTTTCTTCAACAGGTTCAAAATATTTGCCTCCCGGCATATTGAAATACTCGTTGGTTTTAAAATCCGAAAACCTTACGATAACTTTATTGGGGTAAAACGCTGCTGCAATTTTGGCAATGCCATAGGATAGTTTTTCGATAAAGAAATCCTCGCCGCTTGCATATCCTTTTGTTATCCCGGCAATGTGCTCAGTTAAAGCTGCATCGTTTAACTCGGTGTGCTTAAGCAGGGCAAGGGGATGGACTTTGATATAATTGTTAATGATAAATTCTTCCCTGGCAAGGCCCACCCCCTTATTTGGATAGCTGGCGTATTGAAAAGCCATCTCGGGCGAAGCCACGTTCATCATTACCGGGGTAGTTATTTCCGGCAAGTCAGCCAGGTTTTGTTCTAATTTTTTAAACGAGATTAAGCCCTCATAAATGATACCGGCTTCGCCTTCGGCGCATGATGCTGTAATTAGCTGCCCTGTTTTCAATATATCGGTTGCATTTTCGCAACCTACTATTGCCGGTACGCCCAATTCGCGCGCTACAATCGCGGCATGGCATGTTCTGCCGCCTTTATTGGTAATAATAGCGGCGGCTTTTTTCATTACAGGTTCCCAGTCGGGATCGGTCATGTCGGTAACCATAATATCCCCAGGCTGAAAATTAATCTCATGAATATTTTGCTTTTCAAGGCCGTTAAGTAAATGCACCCGGCCCGAAGCTATTTTATCACCAACGGCAATACCTTTGAGTAATACTTTTTCATGGCGTAATTCATCATCTATTTTAAATTCAATAACAATGCCCGCGGTTTTCCTTGAATGGATGGTTTCTGGCCTGGCCTGTACTATAAAAAGCTCTCCGGAGTTTCCGTCAACAGCCCATTCCACATCCATGGGGCACCACCGGCCTTTAAGCGCCGAATAATAATCTTCGATGATTACCACCCATTTGGCTAACTGTAAAATCTGGTCATCAGTTAGGCAAAATTGTGTGCTGTCATTAGGTGGTGTTTCTGTCACCCGCACTCGTTCCTCTGTGGTATCGCCATAAACCATTTTTTGATGCTTTGTGCCTAACTTTTTTTCGATAATTGCGCGGAAGCCCTCTTTTAATAAAGGCTTGAACACAATGTATTCATCAGGATTTACTGAGCCCTGCACTATCATTTCGCCAAGGCCGTATGATCCGTTAATTACAACCGCATCCTTAAACCCGCTTTCGGTATCCAGCGAAAAAGCTACGCCCGAAACACCAAGGTCGGAACGAACCATTTTTTGAACGCATACAGAGAGGCCAATCTGAAAATGATCGTATCCGAACGCCTTTCTGTAGCTGATTGCCCTATCGGTAAACAGGGAGGCAAAACAATCCTTTACTGCCGCCAGGAGGCTTTCTGCCCCGCTGATATTTAAAAAAGTATCCTGTTGACCGGCAAAGGAAGCATCCGGAAGATCTTCGGCAGTGGCAGATGACCGGACGGCAACGTCGACATCGTTTTGATGGTATTGTTCACTTAGTGTTCTGTATCCTTCAATTATCTGCGATTCCAGAACAGGGGGAAACTTACCGCTACATATAAGGCTACGAATACCGGCGCCGCATTGCATCAACGCTTCCAGGTCGTCTATGTTAGTTTCATCAACAATCTGTTTTATAATTTCGTCAAGCTTATTTGATGAAATAAAATGATAGTAAGCAGCAGCTGTAATAATAAATCCATCGGGAATATTAATGCCAAAGCCACCAAGGTTTTGCAGCATTTCGCCAAGCGAGGCATTTTTGCCACCTACAATATCAATATCATGGATTGATGCTTCGGTTAGTTTGAGGATAAATTTTTCTGTTTTCATAAAACAATTGCGTTTGCTCAAAATTATCCTGCTAAAATTTAGCTTAATTTGTAAATGTTAATCATAATTGATACTATATTAACCAATAATTGGTGTTGTTAAATAAAAATGGTTAGAACTGTACAATGGAAACACACTTTTATTCATTGTTTAAGCAACAAAAGAATTCGTTAAGCATAACGGAGGCTAACAGGTATCACGCTTTAAATGATTTTCATTATCATGTAGAAACCGAGCTTATTTACATTATTGAGGGTGAAGGGACACTGTTGCTTGGCGATAAATTAATACGGGTATCGCGCGATACGTTAATATTAATAGGCAAAAATACACCGCACATGTTTAAGTTTGACACCTTCACTTACCAGGATGATTTGATGCAGCGGGGGAAAATTCCCCTGCATGTGCAGGTACTAACGCTGCATTTTGACCCCAATATTTGGGGCGATGCTTTTATGAAACTCCCAGAAAACGAAACAATGAGCAATCTCTTTACTGAAGCTGCAAAAGGGTTACATATTGAAGGCGGTGAGAAAAAAAGTGTTATTGAATTAATGTCGAGGTTATTGAGTGCCCCGGGATATGAGCATTTTTCAATTTTAATGAATCTTTTCAACACGATAGCCCTGGGGAAAGAACATCAGTTCCTGACAGAAACCCCTGACGCGGACACTTTGAACAAAACTGACGAGAAGCGGCTGTCTAAGATATATATCTACACGTTAAACAATTTTACAAGGGCAGTTAAGTTAAAGGATGTTGCAGATATTGTTTACATGTGCCCCAATGCTTTTTGCCGCTATTTTAAACTCCGCACCAACAAAAGTTATTTCGAATTTTTAATTGAAATCAGGATTGATTACGCGTGCAGGTTATTACGCGAAAAGGATTATAGTACAGCCGTAATCTGTTATAATTCGGGCTTTGGCAACATTTCAAATTTCAACAGGCACTTTAAAGCGCTTACCGGAAAAACTCCCTTAGAATACCGCAGATATCCAGGTAGTCCGTTGGCTGCATTCCCTTTTGCCAAAATCAATTGATGGTTCTTTATTGGCCTTACATTACAAAATCCCGGTCGGGTAAAAAGCGGGGAACGAATTTGCACAAACACCTACCGTAATCAACCAATCTATTTTTGTTCACCTGCTTATTGGTTCCCAACTAAATCGTTGGAGTTGAAATATTAAGGCTCATTTGTAAAGCGTGGCATAATTGCGCGTATCTTGAGTTTTAAAGCTATCGGACATTGAAATATTTACCATAATACAAGGTTATTTTTTGGAGTAACGGAATAACTGACTGGAAAAGGTTGCAATGCCGGTATGCCTGGTAAATATTTTAGCCTTTTAATTACACATAAAAAAAATTTACAAATCAATCTGGTACCATGAAGCCCCGCGCATGTATTATTATTAAGTAGTAGTTATCCGGATACTGCTTATACCAATGAAAACTAATAAATAAACCAGGCGACCGTATTACTATCCCTCAAAACAAAAAAAGGTTATGCTCAGCTTTAATCTTTTGTCGGTAAGGCGTACCGTGAAGAGGTTACAACAAATATCAATGATGATCAGAAAATTTGCGATAACCGTATACTTGCTTGCCACCATCTTAAACACAAGCCTCGCCTTTGCCCAGGATAAAGGCGATGAGGATAAAACGATGGCAAATGAGGCCAGGGATCGCGACAAAAAAGCCATTGACAATGCTGTAAATGGTTGGTGGACTACAAGCATGAAAACACATGATACCCGTATAGCCTGGTGGCGCGATGCCCGGTTTGGTATGTTTATTCACTGGGGCATTTACTCATTACCCGGCGGCGAATGGAAAGGCAAACGCGTGGATGGCTACGCCGAGCACTTGATGCGCAAGCAAAAAATACCACGTACCGAATATCTTGAATTGGCCCATCAATTTAACCCGGTAAAGTTTGATGCTGATAAATGGGTTAAAGCAGCAAGGCGGGCCGGTATGCGCTATTTAATTATCACCGCTAAACATCACGACGGCTTCGCGATGTACAACTCTAAAGTGTCTGATTATAATGTTGTTAAACAAACCGCCTGGAAACATGACCCCATGGCAGACCTTGCTGCTGCATGTAAAAAAAACGGACTAAAGTTTGGCTTTTATTATTCGCATGCCTTTGACTGGGAACATCCGGATGCGCCGGGCAATGATTGGGATTATAAAAACCCCGGCGGCGACCTGAATTTGTACGGTGGGCGCGATTGGTATGATCTGCACCCCGAATTGTTGCCTAAAGCAGTAAAGTACGTTGATGAAAAAGCGATTCCGCAAATTAAGGAACTGCTAACCACTTATCACCCGGATATCCTGTGGTTTGATACGCCGCAAAAGCTCCCGCTGTCCGAAAATATCCGCATCCTGCAAGCCATTCGCGAAACCGACCCTAATGTTGTGGTGAACGGCAGGCTGGCGCGAGCCGGTAACGGCCTTAATCTGGGCGATTACAAAAACACATCCGACCGCCCTGCCGAATTCTTTCCCGTTGACGGCGATTGGGAAGCTATCCCCACTACAAATGAATCATATGGGTACTCAAAATTTGATAAGAGCCACAAGCCGGTTGGCTTTTTTATCCAACTACTGGCCAAAGCCGCTTCACGAGGCGGTAATTTGCTGATGAATATCGGCCCTATGGGTGATGGCGAATACGCCCCCGAGGATGTAGCCATTTTAAACGGAATAGCCGTGTGGATGTATAAAAATTCGGAAAGTATTTATCAAACCAGCAAAACACCTTTGCCATTTCAAAGCTGGGGCGTATCTACCCGTAAGGGAAATCTTTTATTCCTCCATGTATTTAAATGGCCGGCCGATGGTAAAATCATAGTCGGCGGCTTAAAAAGCGATATTAGTAAGGCTTATTTATTGGCCGATCCGTCAAAAAAAGCCTTGTCGTTTCAACGCATTAATCCCCTGGATATCGGCATCGGCGTTCCTTTAAAGGCCCCAGACACCGCAAACACCGTTATTGTATTGGCAACAAAGGGTGACATTGAAACGGACGCTGTAAGACTACTGTCGGACAATGGTACCGCAAATCGTTTGCTGGCTTTTGATGCCGAACTTAACGGCAAAGGTTTTGGTTTCGGTGATGGTAAGGCTGGCAAATATTATCTTGATGGCTGGAGTAAAATGGACCAGTCAATTAAATGGAATTTCAGGCTTTTAAAACCTGCCAAGTACAAAATTATGATAAAATACCTGGCCGATAGCAGTGATATGGGCACGTTTAAATGCATAATAAACGATATGATTAAACAGGGCGAAGTCTTATCGTCTGAAAAGGATCAAATAAAAACTTCGTCCCTGGGCGAGGTAACCCTGCCGGTGGGCGTGCATACACTACAGATTATCCCAACCGCAATAACCAAAAGCAGCCTGATGAAAATTTTAGAAATTCAATTAACGCCTATAATAAAATAAATGATGAATAATAAACATACAATAGCATGCCTTTTATGTGCGTTTTTGCAATTAAATGCATTTGCTCAAAAAAACGTGTCAAAAGGTTTTGCTTTGGCCCAAAAGCAAACAGATGTTATGCTATCGGCAATTGATCAGGCCAAAAGTTCTGGCAGCACCGGGGTAACGCCACGTTCTTTATCTGCTAATGGCGATTTAGCATTGGTGCCGTCTAAAGATTGGTGCAGCGGCTTTTTTCCTGGCGAACTTTGGTTTCTGTATCAATATACAGGTCAGGAGAAATGGTTAAAGCTGGCCAAAACATTTACCGCGTTTATTGAAGACCAGAAAACTAACGGGGGGACCCATGATATGGGTTTTAAAATTTATACCAGCGTAGGTAACGGTTATCGCCTCACTAAGGATCCGCATTACCGGGATGTAATTATTGAAGGCGCTAAAACGCTTTCAACCCGGTTTAACCCGAAAGTGGGCTGCATTAAATCATGGGATAACAGGATATGGAAGTTCCCGGTTATTATTGATAACATGATGAACCTGGAACTTCTTTTTGAAGCCACAAAGCTTTCGGGCGATTCATCTTTTTATAAAATAGCCGTCACACATGCCAATACCACAATGAAAAACCATTTCAGGGCAGATTATAGTTCTTATCATGTGGTAAGCTATGACCCCGAAACAGGCGAAGTTCTTAAAAAACAAACCCACCAGGGCTATGGCGATGAATCGGCATGGTCACGCGGGCAAAGCTGGGCATTGTACGGTTACACGATGTGCTATCGCGAAACCGGGGACAAAGCTTACCTGCGCCAGGCAGAGCATGTTGCCAAATTTATTTTAGATAATCCCAATCTGCCGCAGGATCTTGTTCCATATTGGGATTACAACGCCCCAAATATCCCAAATGAACAGCGCGATGCTTCGGCCGCTTCTGTTATGGCTTCTGCATTGTATGAGTTAAGCACCTATAGTACCAATGGCAAGTTATACAGGAGTAAAGCCGATTTAATAGTTAAAAACTTAACCGATCATTACGCCGCCGAACCCGGTACAAGCAAAGGCTTTGTTTTGCTGCACAGCACCGGCTCAAGGCCTGCAAATACCGAAGTAGATGTGCCCTTGAGCTATGCCGATTATTATTACCTGGAAGCCCTGTTAAGGCAAAAACACCTGGCCGATAAAAAACCGGTGGTAGATTGATATTAACTAATCACGGCGGGCAATACAGGTTTTAACAATTAGCTAAAACGGTAAAATAACCAGGCAGAATTTTTTGTTTGGTTTTTTGTTTATTTATATTTGATCGCCAAATTAATGTAATAAACCATTGCTCAATCAAACTGAAAATATTTTCCCGTTGGATAGCCCCGGAAAAACTGATATTCAAAGCCGGCTTGCCGGCGGCGATCAGGAAGCTTTTCAGGAATTTTTTGAGGCCAATCATCGCAAAGTTTTCAATTATATATTCCGGGTAGTTAAATCAAGAGAGGTTAGCGAAGAACTGATGCTTGATATTTTTGTAAAAGTGTGGTCGGCCAAGGAGATGATGGTCGACGTTAAAAATATCGACGCGTTTTTGTACCGGATGGCCTTAAACAAAGCTTTGGATTTTTTAAAAACCGCCGCCCGCGAAAGTAAGCTCAAGACATTGCTCTTAAACCACATCCAATCGCAGGCTGAGGCTTATACCGACGAGAATTACAGCGTTAAGGAATTTGAGAACCAGCTAAAAGGTTTTATCGACCAATTGCCACCCCAGCAACAGCTTATCCTAAGCTTAAGCCGCGAAGAAGGTTTATCGCACCAGCAAATAGCCGAGCAGTTATTGATCTCGAAAAATACGGTCAAAAATCATCTCGTTACTGCCTTAAAAACTTTGCGAAGGCATATCAAGGGAATTCATATGTTGATATGCCTGTATATTTTTCATCTTTTGTAATTTTTTTTATTTCTAACTAGTCCTGTCTGTCCTGTTTGTCGTCAATACAATAAACCGATAAAACAAAGGCAGTTCTATATGTCATCAAATTCGCTTTTCAGGCTTAAATTTCTTTTTAATAAGTATTTAACAAATACTTGTACAGCAGAAGAATTTGAAGAATTGTTTACGCTGATTAACAGCGAGGAAAATAGCAAACAGGTAGAAACAATCCTGCAATCTTTATGGGAAGATACCGGCGCGGTAAACACTCCGGACCAGCCGGGCGACGATTCAAAGCAATTGTTTCACCGGTTGCTTGGTATGATAGAGGACAAGCCCGATTACCAGCGTCACTTTAAAAAATCAAATTATTGGGGTCGATGGGCTGTGGCAGCATCTTTAATTTTGCTGGTAGGGGCCGGATGGTACACATTTAAAAAACGCGCTTCGGAAAACACCCCGGAATTGGCCAGTCATGCGGTTGTCGAAAAAAGAAATACCACCATTTTACTGCCCGATGGAAGTAAAGTAGTACTCAATAAAAACAGCCATTTAAACTATCCGGCAAAATTCAACGGCGCAAACAGGGAAGTATACTTAACCGGCGAGGGCTATTTTGATATAGCCCATGATGCCGCCCACCCATTTCTTGTACATGCCCGCAACTTAACTACCAGGGTATTGGGAACAGCTTTTAACATTAAGGCATATCCCGGCGATAAATTGGTAGAGGTAACCGTAACCCGGGGCAAAGTACAGGTTTCTGATGATAAAAAAAGCCTGGCTATACTGCTTCCTAATCAGCACATCAGCTATAATGAAAATAATAGTATTTATAAAAAGGATATCACCAATTCAAAACTGGCGGTATTGTGGAAAGAGGATGACCTGGTGATGGATAACATCAGCATAAAAGATGCTGCAGCCATTTTATCCGAGCGGTATGGCGTAAAGGTGATGATGGCGAATGCCAAAATTCAAAATTGCAGGTTTACAGCCTCTTTTTTAAACACAACCGGGCTCGACCAAGTGCTGAATGTGGTTTGCAGGCTTAACAACATGAAATTTACCACAAGCGATGATGGAAAAGAAATAACACTCCTCGGCGAGGGGTGTAACTGATTAATATAAACCGATTATTTAACCAAACTAAAAATTATGAAAAAAAAGGTACCTATCCCATATAACCCATAGCTATACGCTGATACAAAAAATGCCCCAAGCTACCGACTCTCACATCATCAGCTATAGGGCATAGTGAGTTTTAACCATTTTTTAAACGATTAATAACTAATGCAAGTTATGAAAAAAAACTTTGCGTTTTCTCTCCTGTGCGAAACGAAAGATTATAAAGCGCATCCATTCATAAATCATGTCAGGTATTTTATGAAATTAAGTTTTTTTGTCCTGTTGCTGGTCCTTACGTCTTTTCAGCTATTGCTGGCAAATGATGGTCACGGGCAATCAATCAACAGTGTAAAGGTTCATCTTGAGCTGAAAAATGAAACACTTTTTTCGGCACTGAAAAAAATTGAATCTAAAGTCAATTTCAGGTTTGCTTTTAAAGAGCAGGATATCCGGAACCAAAACGATGTAAACATGGTGTCCTCGACCAAAAGCCTGGATGAAATTTTACAAACCATATTGGATAACCGTGGCCTAAATTATAAGCAGATAGGCACCAGTATAATTATTTACAGGCCCGAAATTGTGGTGCCTGTAGCCTTGCCCGAAAATAATAAGCCGGACGAAAAAACAGCACCGGTCAAAATTCCGCTTTCGGGAAAGGTAACCGACAGCAAAGGCGACCCTTTGATAGGCGTAACCATAATGGAAAAGGGCACTACCAACGGAACGGTTAGCGATAAAGACGGTAAGTTTTCTATCAGTGTAGAGAATGAAAATGCTGTTTTACTATTCAGGTATATAGGATATACCGACCTGGAGGTAAAGCCGGGCACCGATCGTACTCTTAGTGTTACGCTTAAGGAAAGTGAACGTTCATTGAACGAAGTAGTAGTTGTAGGTTACGGTACGCAGAAAAAGGCCAATACCACGGCGGCCATATCTACTCTGAAAGGGCAGGACATAGCCCAAAAACCGGTAGCCAGCTTAAGCAATAGTTTAACCGGCCGTGTTGCCGGCGTTATTATTACCCAGGGCAACGGCGAACCGGGGCAGGATGGGGCAAGTATTCATATCAGGGGTATTGGCACCACTGGTAACAATTCGCCATTAATTGTGGTTGATGGGGTTTACCGCAGCTTTGAATCGCTTGATCCAAATTCGGTAGAATCGTTTACTGTTTTAAAGGATGCGGCGGCGGTTGCGCCGTACGGTTTGGCTGGGGCAAATGGTGTAATACTTATTACCACCAAAAAAGGCAAATCGGGTAAGCCAACACTAACTTATAACAGTTATGTGGGCCTCCAAAATCCAACCAGGATTACTTCTATGGTCAATTCGTACCAGTACGCGCTGATGCAAAATGAAGCTGCGTTGAATGAAAATAGCGCCACCACGCCTTATTCGCAGGCCGATTTGGCCGGTTATTTAAAAACTGTTAATAAGGAAGCCGGTGCCGATATTGACAAGTATCCGAGCAGCAATGGCTTAAAAGATCTTATTGCAAACAACAGGATTTTAACCTCGCATAACCTTCAGCTTTCGGGCGGTACCGATAAAGTGCATTATTATGCAGGGCTGGGTTATCTTTATCAGCAAGGGCAATGGTCGTCAACAAACCTGAACAGATACAACTTAATTGCTAAAATTGACGCCCAGGCTACCAATACAACCAATGTTTCGGTAAGCATAAACAGCTATGTAAAAGATTTGAAATATCCGGGTACTTCAGCCGGAGGTATTATGTACCAGGCTTTCCGTACACCGCCAACTTACGCCATTAAGTATTCAAATGGTTTATATGGCGGTTACCAAAACCGCAGCTTATTGGGCGAAGTGTATGATACAGGCTATGATAAGGAAGAATCTACCCAATCATATACCAACTTAACTATCGAACAAAAACTGCCTTTAAAAGGTCTAAGCCTTAAAGGGGCAGTAAGTTATGACCCTTACTCCGATTATGAAAAAAACTGGCAAACACCGGCAACTTATTATTCGGTAAACACAAGTACAACCCCTTACGTTTTTTCAAAAGCGCAGGATGGGCAGTCGAACCCGCTGTTGATCATCCAGAATAATTTTAGCTCGTCATTAACCTACCAGGGGTACCTTAATTACCATAATAAATTTGGCAAAAGCGATATCGCTATCCAGGGCGTTGCCGAGTACAGGACTGTAAACAGCCGCTCGCAAAGGGACGAAAGGGATAATTATAACCTGGACATTGACGAACTTGATGCCGGCAGCGCCATCAGCACCGATGCCAAAAACAGCGGCTCATCAGGTCAGCAAAAACAGGTGGGTTATGTTTACCACGCTACTTACAACTACGACGGCAAATATGTTGCCGAAGCCATAGGCCGTTATGACGGGCATTATTACTTCGCACCCGGTCATCGTTACGGTTTCTTCCCAACCTTCGGCTTATCGTGGAACCTATCCGAAGAGAACTTCATCAAAAACCGCTATAACTGGATCGACTTCTGGAAGCTGCGTGCATCATACGGCCAGTCGGGTAACCTGGCGGGCGGGCCTTTTCAATATTTAAGCGCCTACCAATTGGGGCAGGGGGCTGTTTTCACTTCATCGGGCACGCCAAAAGCAACGCAAGGAGTTTACGAAAGCGGGCAACCTAACCCCAATATAACCTGGGAGCGGCAAAAGCAGCTTGATATAGGTATGGAAGGTTCGTTATGGCAAGGCAAGCTTACGTTTGACATCGATTACTTTCACCAAAAACGTAACAATATGCTGGTAACCAGGCAAATTACGGCTCCGTCGGAGTACGGTATCAGCCTGTCGCAGGAAAATTATGGTATCATGAGCAACCAGGGTGTTGATTTAACGCTGGGTACCGCCCAAACACTGGCAAACGGCATGCGTATAGGCGTTAAAGCCATATTAAGTTATGCCAAGAATAAATTGCTGCGGGTTGATGAACTGGCCTCATCTTATAATAATTTAAATACCCGCCAAACAGGCAGGCCTTTAGGTACACCATTTGGATATGTAGCGCTCGGTTACTTTACGCCGAATGATTTTAACGCCGATGGATCATTAAAAGCAGGTATACCAACACAACCATGGGGTGCTGTACATCCCGGCGATATCAGGTATGCCGATTTAAACAACGACGGAAAGATAACCACCAACAACAGCGATCAAAAAGTGATAGGCAATCCTTCAACACCTGCAATACAATTCAGCCTTGCGCCTAATTTTTCGTGGAAGGGTTTCGATCTTGATCTGTTGTTCCAGGGTGCCACCAAAAGCAGCATACAAATAGGTGGTACCATAGCCTATCCGTTTGATATTGCATCGTCGGCAACAGCACTACAGTTTAATGATCACTGGACGCCAGCCAACACCAATGCGCTTTATCCCCGTTTAACAAGTGCGCCTGTGCCCAATAACCAGCAGTACTCATCATGGTTTATGCGTAACGATACTTACGTAAGGCTTAAAAGCGCCGAGATTGGATATACCATTCCTGTAAAAATATTGCAGAAAATCAAGATCCAGTCGGTGAGGCTTTATGTAGCGGGCCAGAACTTATGGACCTGGACACCTTATATGAAAGAAGTGATGGATCCCGAAGCGCAGTCGACCAATGGGCAGTATTATTTCCAGCAACAGGTAATATCGTTTGGAACTAACATAACATTTTAATTAACGACTAATCATAAAGAAATGAATCATATAAAGAAATTTTATGGCTTAGCCTTCATCGTTATGCTCCTGGGCGGTTTGGCAGGATGTAAAAAAGACTTACTGAATGTTACCCCCAAAAACCAGCTATCGGATGCTACGGTTTTTGGTACCGAAAGTAATGCGGATATATTTTTAAATAACGTTTACACCGATTTGCCGCACCTGAACAACGAAACCGAACTGCTTGACCAGTTTAGCGACAACTCATACGTAGGCGCCGAATGGTTTGATGCCCGGCAGATGATTTATACAGGCGCGATAGCACCCAATAGTATGCCGGTAGGCCCCTGGGGTATGTGGCGATGGGCAAGGGGTACAAACTCCAACAACGATGGCGCGGGTAATTACGAATTTATAAGGGCTTGTAACCTGTTTATCCAAAAAGTTACGGCCTCAAATTTTTCGGCCGATTTTAAAAAGGAAAAGCTGGCCGAAGCCCGGTTTTTAAGGGCGTTTTTTTACCAATACCTGTACATAGCCTACGGCGGTGTGCCAATTATCACCGATGTACTTAACAACAACACCCAGGGCGATGAAATTTACAGGCCCAGGAACACATCTGCCGAAACGGTTAAATTTATTACCGACGAGTTAACTGCCGCAGCGGCCGATTTGCCGCTTACTACCGACCAGTATGGCCGGGCTACAAAAGGCGCTGCCCTTACCTTGAAAGCATGGGTCGAGCTATATGCCGCCAGCCCGCTACACAACTCGGGCGCTACAGATGCTGTTGGTGATGCCGGCAAGTGGGCGCAGTCTGCAGCCACCTATAAGCAGGTAATGGATTTGGGCGTTTATAATTTACTTGACGATTTTGGCGCCGTTTGGCTGCCTGCCAGCAATAACAGCTCCGAATCTATTTTCGCGATGCAGATGACCAGCGCGCAAAATGGGGGAGGAAGGCGCGAAGGTCTGTATGGCCCCGTAGTTGTACACGGTGCTGTAGAAACCTGGGGTAATTTTGAACCAACGCAGGAATTGGTGGATGATTTTGCAATGGACAACGGGAAGGCAATAACGGAGTCCGGCTCTGGTTACAATCCTCAAAAACCGTATGTAAACCGTGAAAAACGCTTTTATCAAAGTATAATTTATGATGGTGCGCCATGGCAGGGCGATACTATTTTCACCAGGGTAGGTATTGGCAGCCCTAACGAAATTGACCTTAATTCAACCCGGGGAGATATTACAAACACTGGTTATTACGCCCGCAAAACGCTCGACGAAAGTATAAAAGGCAACGATAACCTGAATTGCAGCTGCGGGTTGCAGAATTATATGTTTTTCCGTTATGCCGAAGTACTGCTTGGCTATGCCGAGGCGCAAAACGAGGCCGTTGGCCCGGATGCGTCGGTATTGGATGCCGTTAATAAGGTTCGTACCCGTGGCGGCAACCTGCCAACCGTGCAGGCAACCTACGGCAGTGTAAGCCAGCAGCAGATGAGGCAGATCATCCACCGAGAGCGCAGGGTTGAGTTTTCTTTTGAAGATAAGCGCTGGTGGGATGTATTGCGCTGGAAAATAGCATCAAAAGTTTTAAACGGGCCCACGCATGGTATGTTAATCACAAAGAAAAACGGTGTTTGGAATTATGACCCCACGGCGGTGGTAGTTAATAAACAGTGGAACGACAAAATGTACTTTATGCCGGTACCGCAGGTTGCTATTGATAAAAACCCGAAGATGAAAGCGCAGAATGGCGGCCCCGATAATTGGGTTAGCGGGCAAAATCCGGGTTATTAAAATGATATCGTCTAAAATGATATCGTCATTTAAAAATTAAACAATCTTTAAAACGTGGATTATGAAAAAATTAATCAACTACCATATATACCTTGGGCTGTTTGTGGCGCTGTTTGTTGCAGGTTGTAAAAAAGATAAAACAACCTCAACCACAGTATACATGCCTACCGGTAAGGCAATAGTTAACCAAACATTTGATATAGCCGATACTATCATGTATTCGGCAAGCCTGGTTGGGGCCGATTATCCAACAGTTACAACCTCGGCTGCCAATAGTATCAATGTAACTTTTAAAGCCGATCCATCATTAATAGCTGCATTTAATACGGCCAACCATACTAACTACAGCGCTTTGCCAACTGATAATTTCAGCTATGAAACTACCGCGACGATTGCCAAGGGTCAATCGTCGACCGCGCAGTTAAAGCTTATTATTAAAAATGGCGATAAGTTAAGCGCCTTTTCGAGTTTTCTATTACCCATCCGTATTGATCAGGCAAGCGGCGGTAGTATCAATGATGTACAAAAGGTAACTTATTTTGTGGTTACCAGGTCGCCGTCATTGGCAAACCTCACGCCTTTCGACCGGTCAAGTTGGAAGATAGCCGGCTTTTCAACGCAAGAACCTGCCGAAGGCGGTGGAAATGGGCTTGGTATAGATGCCATTGATGGTAATATGGATTCTTTCTGGCAATCCAAATGGTCGGGCGGCGAACCGGGCCCTCCTCACTATATCTCGATAGATATGGGCACGGCGCAGCAAATTCACGCGATTTCGGTAGTCGACAGGGATTTCAGCGGTGATTGGGCTACTTACGGCCATGGGCAACCTAAAGCGATGTCTGTTTCTATAAGTACCGACGGCATCAACTGGACAGATAACGGCACCTTCCAGGTTCCGATTGTTGAGCCGCAGGCCGAGATCAGATTTTTTCTGCCTCAGTTCCTTTCGGCACGTTATTTCAGGATAACGGTTACCGATGTATGGGCTACCAACAGTACCAACATAGCCGAAATTTACGCCTTATAACAATGAACCCGGGATATGCGCCGGTCCGCTTAAACGGGCTGGTGCTGCCCGTGGTTTTGTTTGCAAACGTTAACTGATTTACCCTGGTAAGCGAACGTGTACAGCCCGAAGTAAAAGCCCTGCCAGAGTTGCAGACAGGTAATGGGCAGGTTGAGGGTAAACGAAAAATTTAAATATGATAATTGATAAATTGATAAAGGCGGTGTGTCTTAGGCTATTGATGTTTTTTTGGGGATGCTTTATTTTAAATACCAGGTTGATCGCCCAAACGACGGAAACGGTAATTAGTATTAACGGAAATGATAAAGGCCGCATTTTTGATGGCATTGGCGGCGTAAGCGGCGGGGGCGGTACTTCGCGGCTGTTAACAGATTATCCGGTGCAACAACGGAATCAAATCCTCGATTTTTTATTTAAGCCCAATTTTGGTGCGTCGCTGCATATTTTAAAAGTAGAAATAGGGAGCGATGTAAATACCACCAACGGCGCCGAAGCAAGCCACATGCGTAGCCCAACCGAACAGAATTATAACCGGGGATATGAGTGGTGGCTGATGAAGCAGGCGAAAATGCGTAACCCCCAAATAAAGCTGTATGCCCTGGAGTGGGGTGCGCCCGGCTGGTTTAAAGGAGGTTTTTGGTCTGATGATAATATTGCCTATATTATTAACTGGCTTAAACACGCCAAAACCGATCATGGCCTCACCATCGACTATTTAGGCGGATGGAACGAACGCGGTTACAATAAAGAGTGGTACCAAAAGCTAAGGACTGGGCTTAATAAAAACGGACTGCAAACAAAGATAGTGGCCGACGATGGCGGCGGCTGGAGCGTTGCAAAAGACATGGCGACAGATTCGGCGTTTCGTTCGGTGGTAGCTATTGTGGGGCAGCATTACCCCTGCAGCGATAACGGCAAAGGTACAGGCTGCGCAAGCAGTGCCGAAGCTCAAGGCCTGGCTAAGCCGCTTTGGGCAAGTGAGCACGGAACAAATAATTATAACGATGGCGCGGCGGCTATTGCCAGGAGTTACAACCGGGGATATATAGAGGGTAAAATGACGGCCTACATCAACTGGGCGGTTATAGCAGCCTGGTATTCCACATTGCCACATGCAGGGGAAGGCCTCATGCTGGCCGATGAACCCTGGAATGGCCGCTACACAGTAGGTAAAAGTATTTGGGCTGTTGCCCATACCGCACAATTTGTGAAGCCCGGATGGCAGTATGCAGACAATGCCTGCGGCTATTTAAAAGGCAACGGAACTTATGTAACCCTTAAAAGCGGCGCCGATTACAGCATCATTGCCGAAACCATGGATGCCAGCAACGGCCAGGTCGTGAAGTTTACACCAACGGGCGGGCTACCTGCATCGGTATTACATGTTTGGTGTACAAAGCTTAATTCGCCTGATGAAAAGGATTATTTTGTTAAGCAACAGGATATAACGCCGATAGACGGCTCATTTTCAACTACGCTTGAGCCGGGTTGCATTTACACATTCACCACTACCACGGGGCAGCACAAGGGCGTCGGTATTCAATTGCCCGCGGCTATGTTTAAGCTCCCTTATGCTGATAATTTTAACAATTATGCCAATGACGCTATCCCCAAATACTTTTCGACGCTTAACGGCGCTTTTGAAATAGCCGGTGCCGGCCGCGGCCGTAAAGGAAAATGCCTGCAACAGCAGGTTACACAGCCGCCAATCCCATGGCTTAATAAACCCATGGAGCCCTTTACCATCATGGGCGACCCGCGGTGGACTAATTATACCGTCTCCATCGATGTATTGTTGGATAAATCCGGCTATACGGAACTGCTGGGCCGAATTAATCAGCAACCCATGAACTGGCGATATGTAAGCGCACGTGGATATCACCTTAAAGTTCAAAGCACGGGCAAATGGGAGTTTTATTATCAAAGCCCCGACCCCAGGGATTCGGCGGTTAATATGCCGCCGGTTAACAAAATACTGGCATCCGGTTCCTTAAAGTTTAATGGTGATAAATGGCATAACCTGTCTTTAAGTTTTAAGGATAACAACATCCGCGTGTTTATCGATAAAAAGCAGCTGGCATTGGTAAACGACGATCAATCAAAAGGCGGCCAGGTTGGCCTTCATGTTAGTACCTGGTGTAAGGTGAAATTTGATAACCTCATCATAAAGCCATAACAGATTGCGGCCATACTGCATTGCAACAAAGCATATCACCTATAAAACATACTGATGAAAATAAAAAACGTTATTCCGTTTGCTGTAATTATAGCAGCGGTACTTGTTCAATCGTGTGGTAAAAGTAACGACAAAGCCACAACCCCGCCGGTTGTGCCGCCCGTACTGGCCGGCTATGGAACTGATACCTTAAAAAACGGGCAATCAATTAAAACGGGCATCTTTCATCAAAAGGGAACAAAGCTGCAATCACTGGATGTTATATCGGGTGGTAGTCTCTCGGCCGAACAAAAGGTTTTGGTGGCTACTTTACAAGGCCTGGTGGCCAAAACGTCGTCTGAGCAGATCTATATTGACGAAGGAGGCCCGTCAACAGATTGGACATCCTATTTAAAAACGAAGTATGGCGTCACCCTGAATAATTATACATTGTGGACGGCCCTGTTAAGCCATTTTAAGGATAAAGTTGCCGGTTATGTGCTTTACAATAGGGCAAGCAATGCGCGGTCGCTTACGGCTGCAAATTCCTTATGCGGGCCGATGAATGCCATAGCCGTAGATGCTTCGCTTGAGCAGGATGTCCGCTCATTGGGCATTACGAGGATAAAGGCAGATGTACAAACTCACGACGAGAAATGGGTTTACACCAACTATCAAACCTTGTTTAACAAACAGCTTGCTGCCGAACAAAACCCTACCATAAACCATCACCTGCGCGATTATATTACCCTTGGCAACGCTTTTACTTTTTATGACGGCAACTCATCATGGCGAAACCAGGTATTAAGCGGGCTTAACAGTGAGGCCTTTTGCATGGGGTATGGCCAGGACGAATTTACCATGGTAAGTAACGCGGCCAAACAAGGTGTGCCGATGCTGCCGTCGGACCTCGCCGCAAATTTGGCCCCCTTAAGTAGTGTTTACGATACATCGGGGTTAAAACAAAAAACCTTTACCACGCCCCTGACCGAAGAAAATGTTCATTACGTTACTTTTTTGGTGAGTGATGGCGACAACCTTTCGGTAGATACCTGGACACTCAATAACTATTTCAGAAACCCGGTTAGGGGTACCTTTAATATGGGCTATACCATCAGCCCATCGCTGGCCGATCTGGCACCATCAGTGCTAAGCTGGTATTATGCCAACGCCGCTAATGGAGCCGGGAAAGATTTTTTTGTTGCCGGCCCAAGTGGAAGCGGTTATACTTATCCCAGCCAAATGCCTGCAGCCAGGCTGGACGGTTATTTAACCCGGCTGAATATGTTCATGGGTGTTTCGGGCTTAAACATCTGTAATATATTAGATCAGAATTTAAGCAGCCATATGGATGTTTGGAACAAATACCTGGCACAACCCAATATAGACGCGCTTATTTATACCGGCTATGGCGAGGCGCCAACCGGCACTATTCTTTTTTCGGCAAATCATAAACCGATTATAGCCCAGCGCGATAATCTTTGGCAGGGCCTGGAAGAAGAATCCACGGTGATCAGCAATATCAATTCACGCCCGGCCAATCCGCATAGCGCCGATGGCTATTCGCTTGTTTTTGTGCACATCTGGACAAAAGACCTATCGAATATAAAAACTGTAATACAAGGACTAAACCCAAATGTAAGGGTAGTTACGCCGGATGCATTTGTGAAACTGGTTAAAGCAAACCTTAAATAAAAAGACTGATGCCAAAATAGAGGTTTATTTTCCAATGCTTTGCGAATTTACGCTACAACAGTGTCCTTATAGCAGTGAGATAGCAAGGCGGTTTTAAACAAGCCAGACAACTAAATTATTAATATTATTTATTCCAATGGATTTTAAAAGATTACTGACGTTTTGTTTCGTGTTAACCGGTTTAAACCTGGCTTACAGCCAAACACCCGATTGGGAGAATGAGCAGGTTTTCGGCATCAATAAAGAGGCTACCCATGTAACCTATATACCTTATGCGAGTACCGAACAAGCTTTAAGAGACGTTGCCAACGCATCGCCATATTATTTTAGCCTGGATGGGCGATGGAAATTCAACTGGGTAAAACAACCCTCGGAAAGGCCGCTGAACTTTTATCAGCCGGATTTTGACGATGCGGACTGGAAAACTATCCCGGTACCTAGCAATATGGAAATGCAAGGCTATGGAACGCCAATTTATACCAATATCACCTATCCGTTTAAAACAAACCCGCCCAAAGTAATGAACCCTGCGCCGGCAGATTGGACGGTAAGCAAGGAGCCAAACCCGGTAGGCTCATACCGGCGCGTTTTTGATATACCGGATAACTGGGATGGCAAACAGGTATTTGTGCATTTTAATGGTGTGCAAAGCGCGTTTTATATCTGGGTGAACGGGCAAAAGGTTGGCTATAGCCAAAACAGCATGAGCCCTGCCGAATTTGATATCACCAAATATGTAAAGCCGGGCAAAAATTTAATCGCGGTTGAAGTGTATAAGTATAGTGATGGCAGCTACCTCGAAGATCAGGATATGTTCCGCTTCAGCGGCATTTTCAGGAGCGTGTTTGTATATGCCACGCCAAAGCTGCACCTGCGCGATTACTTTATACAATCGGATTTATCAGCCGATTTTACCTCGGCGAAGTTCTCCGTAAAGGCAGCCCTCCGCAATTATGGAAAAAACCCGTCAGGAGGTACCCTTAAAGTGGCTGTTTACCAGCCCGATGGTACATTGTTAAACAATAGTACATTTATTACGCAGAATATAGCTTCGGTTATAGGTAATTTAGAAAAGAGCTACCAACTGGAAGGTAATATCAGCCACCCGTTATTGTGGTCGGCAGAGGAGCCCAACCTGTATAAAGTTGTGTTTACGCTGAAAGATAAAAAAGGCGGAACGCAAGAAGTGCTGGCATCTGAATTTGGTTTTCGTAAGGTGGAAATAAAAGATAGCCGCCTGTTTGTAAATGGTAAGCCTATATTACTGAAAGGGGTAAACCGACACGAGGTGCACCCTAAATATGGCAAAACTATGCCGATGGCCACCATGGTCCGCGATATTGAATTAATGAAGCAATACAATATTAACACGGTACGTACCTGCCACTACCCGGACGACCCCGCCTGGTACAAGCTATGCGATGAATATGGTTTATATGTGATTGATGAAGCCAACCTGGAAACCCATGGTATGGAAGATAAGCTGACCAAAGACCCTAAATGGAAACCCGCTTACGTTGACCGCGAAGTACGTCTGGTGGAGCGGGATAAAAATCATCCGTCAGTAATTATCTGGTCGATGGGAAATGAATCATGGGGTGGTGAGAATTTTGTAGCCGGCCGGGCAGCTATACTGGCGCTTGATCAATCGCGTCCCATTCACTACGAAGGACAGAACGATGTGGCTGACATTGAATCAAGCATGTATCCTTCTATAGCTGATTTGACCAAAGAAGGGGAGAAGCAAACGGCAAAGCCATTTTTTATGTGCGAATACGCGCATGCGATGGGCAACGCCATAGGTGACCTGAAGGAGTACTGGGATGCCATAGAGTCGCACAAGCGGTTAATAGGAGGCTGCATTTGGGAATGGGTAGACCAGGGTGTGAACAAAGCCATCCCCGGCGATACAACCGGCAAAACTTTTTTTGCCTATGGCGGCGATTTTGGCGATAAACCCAATGACGGTACCTTTAGTATCAAAGGGCTGATAACATCCGACAGGCAAATAAAGCCCGAAATAGAAGAAGTAAAAAAGGTGTATCAATATCTAACTATTAAAGCCGAAGATCTGCTGCAAGGCAAGGTAAAAATCACCAATAAATACGCTTTTATTAATCTCAACAAGTTTGATCTTACCTGGGCTTTGGCTGCCGATGGCAAAGTGGTTCAATCTGGTATCTTGCCTGTTTTAAACCTTCCGGGCGGGCAAACGGCAGTGATTGATATCCCATACCAGAAGCCGGCGCTGCTTGCAGGCGCGCAATATTGGTTAACGGTATCATTTAAGCTCCGCGAAGATAATTTGTGGGCCAAAAAGGGGCATGTGGTAGCCTGGCAGCAAATGGCCGTGCCTTTTGAACCAACTGCAGCCCCAATAATAAATATGGCTTCACTTCCGCTCCAGGCAGTAACACAAGACGCTCAAAAATTAAACATAGCAGGTAAAGCATTCATATTGGCATTTGATAAGCAAACAGGGACGATATCCTCCCTTACTTATGCGGGTAAAACCATTATCAGCAATGCCCAAAATGGCCCTATGTTTAACCTTTATCGCGCCCGGATGGATAACGACCGTACCCAGGAACGAGGCCCTTACATTGAATGGACGAAGGCGGGCTACGATAGCTTACAATACCAGCTGAAAAGTTTTGAAGTAAATAAAACGGATAGTAAATATGTACAGGTAACCACAGTTACCGATGCGGCAACGCGTTCGGGGTTTAAGGTAACTACCACTATTGTTTATGCGGTTTATGGCAATGGGTTTATTAACGTAGATGCCAAATTTAGCCCCGGCAAAAACGACCTGGACATACCACGCCTTGGCCTGCGGCTATTTTTAAATGAAGGACTGGAACATGTAGAATGGTATGGCCGCGGCCCGCATGAAAACTATTCGGACCGTAAGGAGTCGGCTGATTTTGGGCAATACCAAAAAACGGTAAACGAGATGCTTGAACCGTACGAACGGCCGCAGGGAATGGGTAACCGCGAAGATGCGCGCTGGTTAAAAGTTACGGATAATGAAAATACTGGTGTGATGATAGTTGCAAGCGGTAAGCTAAACTTTACTGCATTGCACTACACCGACCAGGATTTAGCAAAGGCCGGTCACCTGTATCAACTAAAACCGCGCAGGGAAACGGTTTTAAGCCTTGATTACAAACAACTGGGTATAGGTAATGCCAGCTGCGGGCCTATATCGCTGCCTCAATATTATATTCCGGCCAGCCCCGCAGGTATTTCATTCACTATCAAACCGTATACAGCAATTGATGGTGCTGCGGATGAGTATGCCAGGTGTATAGTAAAGTAATGATCCGGAACAAATACAAGCGAAATCGATTTTTTAACTATCAATATGAATCTTAACCAAGTAGTTGCTCAAATAAAAACACAGCTCAGCTTAATTGCTATAGTCTGGGTTTTAATGCCATTTGCGGTTAACGCGCAAAGGGCTCCTGTTGCCATTGGGCCTGTACCAAATGCCAGGCAAATTGAATGGTACCACCGCGAAATAATAGCGTTCTTTCATTTCGGGATGAATACGTTTGCCAACGTTAATGAAGGCGATGGAACGGCACCTCCCCAGCTATTTAACCCTACAGCATTGGATTGTAACCAGTGGACGGGCGTACTTAAAGGCGCAGGCATTACAACAGCCATTTTTGTTGCCAAACATGCCGATGGTTTTTGTAACTGGCCAACCGCGCATACCAATTATTCGGTAAAAAACAGCCCTTGGAAAAATGGCAAAGGCGATGTTGTAAAAGAATTTACAGATGCCTGCAAAGCCGCCGGGATAAAAGCAGCCATTTACCTGGGGCCGCATGATAGGCACGACTCCCGGTACGGAACACCCGATTATAGCGATTATTATGCAGGCCAATTATCGGAATTATTAAGAAACTACGGCCCCATCTGGGAAATATGGTGGGATGGCGCGGGTGCCGACCAGATTACGACGCCTTTTTATGATCGCTGGGCAGATACTGTGCGCAAACTACAGCCCGATTGTGTTGTTTTCGGAACAAAGAACTCCTACAAGTATGCCGATTGTCGCTGGATGGGCAACGAATCCGGGTTATCCGGCGATCCGTGCTGGTCAACCATTAACCCGGTTTCTATCCGCGAGGAAGCCGACCACATTACTCAGTTAAACCACGGTGAAATTGACGGCAGCGCCTATGTGCCTGCCGAAGTAGATGTTTCTATCCGCCCAAGCTGGTTTTATCACCAGGAGGAAGACGCCCATGTTAAAACTGTTGCTGGTTTATGGGACTTGTATTTCAGTTCGGTAGGCCACAATAGCGTGCTGCTGTTAAACTTTCCGCCCGATAAGCGGGGCCTTATTTCTGCAATTGATTCGATAAGGGCCGATAGCTTAAACTACTTAATCAAGGGTACATTTAAAATAAATCTGGCAGCGGGCGCCACCATCAAATCGCAACATCCGCGCGGCGGCATATACAAGCCGGCTAATATGGTTGATGTCAACGAAAGTACCTATTATGCGACAAACGACAACGAGGTTACAGATACCATAACCTTTAACCTGGGCAAAAAGAAAACATTTGATGTGTTAATGCTACAGGAAGTTATCGGGCTGGGGCACCGCACTATAGGCTGGTCTGTAGATTACTCAACAGATGGCAAAAACTGGATTGCTATCCCCGAAGCAATCGGAAAACAGTCTATAGGTTATAAATGGCTGATTAAATTTAAGCCGCTAACCGCGTCGAGGGTCAGGCTAAGGGTTACTTCAGGCAAGGCCTGTTTAGCCATTCATACTTTTGGTATTTATAAACAGCCTTCCATTAAATTATGAGCTGATTATTGATGTAGGCTGGGGTGGTATCCTCCAACCCGATTTAATTGGTCCGATAAATTTGTATGACAACCGCTCAAAAGGGACGGGATCTTTATGATCTTCGTCCCTTTTGTATGCCGTGGCTTTTCCGCTATAGCAATACTATCACCATATCTTCTATTTCTTCATGGTGCCCAAAAGGTAACGGTGCTTTTTAGCCTAATGTTTTATCTGCCGCCTCCGGGCCAACTTTGCCTGCTTCGGTTACTTTTTGCTGTAATCCGGGTTCCTTACCGCGCACCTTTGATCTCAATGAATCGGCCAGCCCCCGGGGTGGCGCTCAAAAATTAACACAAAAAAGAAGAATTTATGAAAAAGCTATTATTAATGCTTGTTGTTTTGGTTGCAGTTTCAACCAAAGGTTTTAGTCAGACAACGCCTGAGAATCAAAGTTTCGGCCAAAAACTAATGAAGAAGTTGGAATTCGGTATTACCGCCGGTGGTAACTACAGTAATTTTACCGGCGCCACTTTTGCCACAGACCCACTCCCCGGCTTCCACGCCGGGCTTACTGTAGCCTATAAGTTCACTGACAACTTTATGGTACAGGAAGAGTTTTTATACTCGCTGCAAGGCGCCAAGGTTAAGGCCGGAATACTGGGTACGCAGGATATAAAACTTTCCTATGCTTCTGTTCCAATCCTTTTTAAATATCGTACTGATGGTGGTTTCTTTGTTGAAGCAGGCCCCCAGGCAAGCTTTAAGGTAAAAGAAGACCTTGGTGGCATAACCAACTCTAAATTTGCTAAAAAGGTTGATTTTGGTATGGCGGGTGGCCTTGGTTATCAATCTAAAATGGGTTTGGGCATTGGTGCAAGGTATGTTTATGGTATGCAAAAAGTACAGGAAACACCGTCTCCCGTTTTGGGCGACTTTAAGAATAATAGTATCCAGGCCAGTGTTTTCTACGTTTTTTAATGGAATCTACCTCAAATCAATATATATAATAATGAATGTCCCGGTTGCATAGCGCACCGGGATTTTTATTTTTAGGATCAGATGTATCATAAAGATTCTTTGCCTCCGGTATAAAGGTGTTTTTGATGGCTGGTGGGAGTATAGGACTACGATATTTTAATTTACACGCCCCATTTATCTCATTTCTGCTATAAGCTGTTGTATATTGATGGCAACTGCAATTTTTTCCTCGTTGATAATTAACATGTTATATACGGTTGTTAATTAAATATTAAAAAACGTTTGCAAGCGTGTTAAAAGTGTCTACCTTTGCAGCCCGCAAATAAGGAAGCGGGATTGTTCTTAGAAAGGTTACTGAAGGGGTTTTTGAAGCAGGAATAGGG
>Ga0307515_10002949_pt1 | contig 36075 bp, 23 predicted proteins | sample 17_EM_MG_FD_194513 | JGI IMG/M metagenome (GOLD analysis project Ga0307515, IMG submission 194513) | Populus trichocarpa ectomycorrhiza microbial communities from riparian zone in the Pacific Northwest, United States - 17_EM | ecosystem: Host-associated > Plants > Roots > Unclassified | place... | reverse complement strand
ATGGATATATTGTTCATATGTAAACAAGCTTTTGATGTAGACATGTATGGTTTTGAAATAATAGACAACAAAGGGAATTATATATTTGATTGAAGTTAATGAATATGCACCAAGGGGAAGAAGTAATACATATTTATATTCATGTTAATGATGTTGTTACTCTTGTAACAATGAGAATGCCAAGATGTTTCACTAGCAAGGTTGAAGGCAATATGAGAATTGAAGTAAAATATTTCTATGATGATGATGTTGTGAGCAATAAAGCTATACAATAATTTGATATGGATGAATTGGATCTTCTTGATGATGGTGGTGGTGGTGATAGGGATTTTCAAACTAGGAAGTGAAAGAACTGCAAAGGGTAATGTAGACACTGGTAGTGTGCATGATAAGATTGATGATAAATATGCAAATGATGATGATAAAGAGGAGGCAAATGATGATTATATTCCTTTTAGTGAGTGTCATGATGTGCACGGTATCGAATGGTGGAGCCACCTCCTGAAATTGAAGAGTGTTTTGGGTTTAATCATAAAGTTATGATTTTAAGGGAGTCATCACCTAATATTATGATTACTAGAAAACCTATAGTTTGTGAGAGTTTGGGTAAAGAGACTAGTTATGTAAAGAAAAGACAATTCACCCTCAACACACTCTATCTATGATAAGCTGCATTGTTTATTGATCGTTATATCTAGGTCATGTTTCTATTTGTTGGCCTCATCTATCAAAATTTGAGAGAAAAATAAGGTATTTTAATACCGAGTCCATATCTTATAGTGTAAGTCTACAACCCAATATTAAATGAAATTATGAAGAAAAAAAACCTATTTTAGTGTTTTCTAGAATAAGATTTTTTTTGAATTTTTAGGATTCTTTTTTAAGGAAAATCGGATAATTTTAATATCAAATCCATATTTTACAGTGTAAGTCTACGACTCAGTATTAAACAAAATTATTAGGGAAAAAAATGTGAGGGACCCACAAATATTTTTAAAATAGTCCCTGAAGCTTTTTAAATTTGTTTTGAAAATTTTAAAGGTCTGTTTGGCTAGATACACACTTAAATACAAAAAAAAAACTAAAAAAAAGAGACTTGAGATGTATTTGACAAACATGCCCTAAGCTTGAATAACAAAATAAGGTTTTATATCTTAAAAAAAAAATGGTTTGCCAATCACATTTTTAAAGCTAGGTTAGGGCTTGGCACAACTACAAGGGCTAGGAATGAATCAATCTAATAATATAAGGACAAAATGCATCTAATCTGAAGTGCAATAAGTCAAAGAAATACTACTAAATAAATTGGAGGATTATATGGTACTACAGGTTGAAATGATGTTGCAATGGATATGAGTGGTGGTGGGTTCAAGAGGAGTTGTTGGATTTTTTATACACATGATTTTTAGTGGTTGTAAATAGTAGGACATTGTGCATTGGGTTTTTTTTTTTTTAAAAAAATGTCCAATTGTTTTTTCTTATTTTTCGCCATCAAATGCACTTTAGTAATTAAAATTATTATAATGAAAACAGTAAATAATAGTTTATTTTTATTTTGACGCTGAAAAGTGAGATATAAAGTGTAATGATGTTATTAAACTAGTTTAGGAGTTAAATAATAATTTTTTAAATTAAAAATAAAAAAAACTAAAATATATGAGGTTTTTTTTACAATTATCCCACCATACTTTCATTATTTAAAAATTTAAACATGAAACTCATAAAAAAAATAGTAAAATATATATCAAACTAGTTTTTTTTGAAAGATATTGAAAATGTAACTCGACTTGTTGTATTTAATTTTTTTAAAAGTTTTATGAATTGTTCCATTCAGTAATTCAATCATCAAAAGTTCATCATGTTTTTTTTCCAGTTTTTTTTCTTAATATTTTTAGGAAAATTTATTTTATATTTTTTCAGGAAAATTATGATAAAGAAAAAAATATAAAAATTTCTTTTTTGTTTTTAAATTTATTGATTCATATTTTTTTCAATCTTATTATAAATGAAGAAAAAATATAATTTCTTCTTTCACTATAAAGATTATAAAACCAAAAATAGCATTTACAAGTAGTTCATTGTTCCGAGTCTCGTGCACTCTAAATAAAAAGAAAACTGAAATCTTATTACAGGATCATCGTTTAGTTGGTGCAACATCTGGCCGGGCAGATAAGTCAGAAGCGCCAGTGCTATTCCGGATGTTTGAGATTGTAATTGAATTATATTTTTATTTTAAAGGTATTTTTATTGATTTAAATTATATTTTTTTGTTTTTAAATTATTTTAATATTAAAAATAAATTTTAAAATATTTTAAAAAATAATATTTATGTCAATCAAATAAGTACAATGATCAGCTTAGTCCATAATAAAAAAATTTGTGTAACATGCAAAGAAATGGACTTAAACTGCATCAAAATAGAATGGCCGCAGGGTATTTAGAAGTGTAATGATAGTAATAATTTCAAGTATTTGTTTTGTTTAAAAATATATTAAAAAAATATTTTTTGATATAATAGATTAAATTAATCTAAAAATATAAAAAATTAATTAATTTATTTTTTAAAAAATACACAATTTCATTATCAAACACTACAGTAATTCCCGTCACGCTGCAGGCTGCAGCTGCCCATTCTGCTCTGTTTCCGAGCACAATAATTCACTTGATGCAATTAAGCGAGGACAACCCAAACCCCGCTTGTCGTCACAGTTTAACTATATATATTTTTATAAAAAATTAATTTAAATTATTTTTTAATATATATTTTAATAAAAACTACTTTAAAATATATTTCTATCAAACTACGAGCCAATCTCTAAGTCGGTTTAGAAGTTTGGGTTATTTAGGACACCGAATGAATATTCATTAGAAAACGACGTCGTGGTTTGAACTCTTATAAAATGCCAACTTTACAACAGCAAAACCACTAGAAAGTCTAAAACCCTCTGTTTTTTCAAAAAATTCTGCTGCAGCTAGTGTTCTCGCAACCCGCGATCATCATCACTACAACCCCCGGCCGTCTTTCCTTGTTTCCGGTTAGAAGATACTTTTTTTTTTTAAAAATTATGGGCTTATTGTCTTGTTTCGAGGGTATAATTTTGGTTTAATTTATGAATGAGTGAGTGAGGTTTGTCTTTGACATCATGTCTTTAGTTGATGTCTTTTGATGATTGTTGTGATTGTGATGCTCTGTTTAGATGGTTGTTTTTGTGTCGAATTATGAATGCATGTGTTTTGGCTATGTTTTGCTTGGCTGCGTCTCTTAATTGGGGTGGAGTATCCTTATTTGCTAGTGTTTTTCTCCCTGTTTTTCATTGTTTCAAGGATATGGGGTCCTGGTTTTGATTGAGAAACCTAGTATTCTAACCTGAAAAGCTTTTTTGATTGATAAACCCAGCTCAAAGTTTCAATCTTTACTCTTAATCAGAATTTTTGTGTGTGTGTGTGTGTGTGTATTAGCTGCAATGCATCCTGTTGTTCAGTTCTGTTGTCTTCTTTGTTGGTTATATATCCACTGAGATTGGGGCAAAGCAAAAATCTCAACCATAATTATAATTTTTGTTTTGAAGAAGAAAAGAAAATGATTTAATTGGATTGTTGAGACAAAGCAAATTGATTGAAAATTCAGTCTGAATAAAATTTCCGCTGTCTGTATTCTGCTCTCCTCCATGGCACTTTCGAAGTCACTGCATGTTTGGTCAATTTTGAAAATTCGCATGAGGATCAGTAGGTTTTATTTAAAGTTTGATGTTTATTGTAACTTGCATCATATGCATGTGAATTTGGTATAAAAAAATTAAAAAACAAATTACCTGATTGACATGTCGTGCTTCCTTTCTTTCAAGTGTTAGTCCTATTTCTTATAGTGGATATGTTTTTTTACCACCATGCCAATAAAGCAAGTTTTGCAAGTGAGCCAAAGAAGATAACTTAGGTAGGTCATTATTACATGACTCCATTCTGGTTAATCTTATTTTAGGGACTTGTCTTTAGGACAACTTTGGAGTGAATTTATGTACTTTCAAAACGACATGTCCCAACTGTCTCCGTCTCTTCAGTCAATGCACTTAAAATACTGCAACCCATAATCTTATTGAAGAAAAACTTCTTACAAATTTGTCTTCAGTTTTTGAAATGTTTAACAAGTTGAGTTGGGTTTCTATGTGATCTTTAGCTTTCAGATAGTTTCTCTGATTTGTGATATTGATATTCTCACTTTAAGACATTCTATCTATCCAAGTCATGCAAGTGTTGACATATTCATCTCTGCAGGTTTAGGCTACTGTCCTGTCCTGAGCCAGGAATTAATATCTTGCAGTGTTTGAACACTGTCTTCTAGAATCTAATACATAATGGATTTAAGATCTAAAGGTATGGCCTGGGCTGGAAACATTTACCAGAAGTTTGAAACTATGTGCCATGAAGTGGATAATGTTGTGAATAAGGTATCATTTTTTTCTTTCTGTTTTCTTCTCTTTAGCATGAGTTAAGACAGGCTTTTTTTTCACATTTTCTGTCATTTTCATTGATTGAAATCAATATTCATATTTTCTTTGGTTGTTGCAACTTCTCATTCATGCATCATCGATATTTTTAGCTGTTACATATTTACTTTAAACTGTCCCATGGCCGGCATATCCCTGCATGCATCCACAGCACAAACATGATTTGGCCAGTTCTTATACTTTTACTTCTTCTTATATGTACAGGATGCATTTAAATTCGTTGAAAATCAGGTGCACTCTGTGGGTGAGAACATGAAAAAAATCTATTCTGACGCTGTCCATGATTTAATCCCTCCTTTGGTGGATCCTGCAAAATGTGAAGCTCCAGCAGCAGCTACCATTGGTGCCTATATTATTAAAACTGTGATTGGCATCGAGGATGATCATGGGTATGCTTCTCGGGCAAAGCATTCACCCGCGGAGCTTGGTGATCATGATCCTATGACAAAGCAGCTAGGCAAGGATGTCTGGGAGCTTCAGGTTGCAAATCAATTGACTATCACTGGCAATTCTGAAGAAACACTTGAAGGGGCAGAATCTGAGTCAGCTCTTGGAGTTGACGATGTTACAACTGAGACTTCTGATGTGAGCACTGAAGAAAATTCAGTAAAGGAGAATTCCTGTGGACCTGAGGAGTTGGAATCTATTACTCATGGAGATAAAGAACCTTTTGAAGCATCCAGCGAATTTCCTGATTTTAGTAGTGAAAATGCATGTGGGTTTCTGGATAAGGTTTCACCTGTTACTTCAGTTCCTGGTGAGGCGTTCCAGTGCCCTCAAGATGTGGGAACTGTATGTGATAGCTCTGCAGGTGACTCCTACTCTGCTAATGTGATTGTTTCTTCTTCTCAGATGTCCTTTTCAGTTGTATCTTCTGAAAAAGAAGCAGTGGAGATGGAAATTGTATCCCCCAGCTGTTCCATATTCAAGGAATCTCATTGTTTGCCTGGGAACCCACTTGATAACATCACCACCAAATTAATCTCTTGCGGTAATCCTTGTGATGTGGCTGGCCATGATTCTGACAGCTCCAAAATGCTTCTGTCTTCTACATCATCTCATTCTGATAGTTCTGTTGTGCTCTCGTCTTCTACATCTGCTCCAACTGTTTCATGTAAGATCAATGGAGCAGAGATGGGGCTTGCCTCCTCCAACAGTGTGCTGTCTTTGGTATCAATAGGTTGGTAACTCAATTTTATTTAGGGATCATATTTTGGTAGAAAAAGACTATAGAATCATTTCAGCCAGGCTCGTATCTTCGAAGAATCATATTTTGGTTGAAAAAACACTCTAAAATCATTTTAGCCATGCCTTTATGATGTAGTGCGGGAAGAGGAAAACAGTAGAAAACAGAAATTACAGCAGCATAATGGTTAAAATTAAGCTAAATTGAAGTTGGAACAAGATAATTAAGGTTTAGGGTTGATAATAAATCTCTAAAATCTGAATAGATTGATAAAATAACAAAAAACTACTACAAAAGTAACCCTAGCAGCCTATTTATATTAGCTTAAGCCCTACATCCTTGTAGGAAAAGGATTCCTAGTCTTAGTCCCTAACTAAAACTACATAGCCTATAAAGAAGATACTTTTAAAAGTAACATTCTAATCACATGACCCTAGATTGATTAACCCTAATATCAGAAATATAATAAAACAAATTCTAGAGAAAGCTCCTGCTTTGCTTTGAATTAATTATGTGAAGCTGTCTTGTAATATCTTGATGGCTAATTATCTTCAGATATGGGTTTGATTTGAAATTCATACAATCTCTGTGTCTGGGTGTGTGTTCTGAAAAAAATAAAAGCTGATGAAACTTGTCTGGTTCGCTTTGAGATAATATCAGAAAATAAAGATCAACACATGTCTATATTCTAGTAGTGTTATTGGTAAAAAGTTATAGCTATCATCATTAGCCCTTGAGATGTAAAACATTCAATAAAATTGCTTTGTGGCCTATCTATAACGAATTAGTTTTAAATTGTTGTCTTCTTATGGTAAGTTAGAATATCAGCCTAATTGTCATCTCTGAACTATTATTGAATACGGGAATGAGGTACTGTTTGAATGCATCCTCCGACTAATAATTTGAATGGATGGTTTCAGCTAAAAGAAATATGCATATTAACATAATCAATGAAAACTATTCTACATTTAATTGGAACAGCCTGATTATCAGAAGAATGCAGTAATCTCTAAGCATTATTTAAGCTATTGCAAACTGCCTCCTTATGTTCAGTATGTTTAGAATGTATGGTATGTCCTGTGCATAGTAAGATTTCCATGTATATGACTACATGGCTTTGACATGTACATGCTATATCTTATTCATGGTTCCCCTTTCAGTGACTAGTATTGAGGTGTTAAATAACCATACACCTTAGGCATGGCTTTCTGGAAGTTATTCATTCTTTCTAATAAGAGAACACATTTATAATATCACAGGTAAGGATATAATTAGCCTTTCACGACTTGTGAGTTTGAACCTGCTTGTTTCTTGGTGACTGTTTTTTATCATTTTCTTGTTAACAAAACATGAGCTTCCAAACAAGAACCATCCATAGCTGATCCTTTTTTTGCATGTGAATATCTGTTGCATAAGCTGAAACTTGCAAGTGTATCTTTTTACTGATTTCTAGAAGCACGTGCAGGATGCTCGGATGACTCTGCTATAGAAGATTTGACAGAATCTGAAATGGAAAACATTGATTTGTCTGAGAATGTGAAGCTTGATGAAAGTTGTGTCATTGTTGACAATAGCTTTCTCTATGAAGTCTCTCGTAGAAATCGTAGACTCAGATCATACAAGGTTTTACTCTCTCTCTCTCTCTCTCTGTATATGCACCATGCACGCATGTGGATTGGTGGCTGTGCATCCTTATTTTTTTTTTTCTTGGGGGGGGGGTATATTTGGAGCTGTGCATATATTTTCCAAGTAAAGGAAGAATTTATTTGCAGTTATGCAATTGATAATTTTTCAAACATGAGAGGAGAATAAAAGAAAAGGAGCCACTACATTCCTAAATGTAAAGTGCTTCAAAAAATAATGACAGATAAATTTTCATTGGCTGGTCAAACGTGGGCTAGTTACTTCTACTGTATCTAGTTTGCAAATATGAGCTATATCTTTGTAACTTTTAACTTTCTAGTTTGGCAATCTCTCTGTTATGTTTTAATTAAATTCCACCATCTTGCGAGTGTGAATAAGAGGCTAGGAATTCACTAGAAACTGTAATTTCACACAGAGCACAGTTAATTTTTCTTGAGACAATTACTGTTCACAACTTGAATTTTGTTATTCTTGGTCAATGAAACTCCATTAGAATCTTGTGTGTCTAGGAATTCACTAGAAACTGTAATTCCATAGAGCCACAGAGCACAGTTTGAAATTTTTTCTTGAGCCAATTACTGTTCACAAGTTGAATTTTGTTACTTGGTAAATGAACCTCCATTAGAATCTTGTGCGTTTATTTTAATTTCGTAATTTTGTAGATAATAAGACCTACTGACCCCCTTTTGGTTTTCTTCTTTTTTAAGAAAAAAATCCAAGATGCTTTCTCTTCCAAAAAGAGGTTAACCAAGGAGTATGAGCAGCTTGCAATTTGGTTCGGGGACCTTGATGGCCATGATACAATGCAGCACGAGTTGTCATCTAGTACCATCATCACCTTGGATCCACAAACTAATTGGAGACAAGACTCTGAATGGGAGCTTCTGTAAACAAATTGCTAAAGACGTGAACAACACATAAGTGGGCTAATTGGCCAGCCTGCCCCTTGTACAGGTTAATAAGTTGAAGACAATGCCACGGTTTGTGAATAATGGTTGGAGGGTATCAAGTTTGGTATAGAAAAATATAGAATAATACATTATCCAATCTCATCTGCCAAACTGCTGCTGCTGCTGCAGTTTCTATTCTGATCAAGTTGCTATGAAATTGCAATATCTTGGTAGTACTTGCGCTATTACTTTTCATTTTTCATCTAGATATAGTATCTTCACGTTTGAGCTTTGTTACCTATGCTTGCTTGTTAAGGGAAAGAATTTTCAACAACCGGAAAAAATAATTGAATTAATTTTCAGCTCATGAATGTAAATCTATGACTCGCAGAGGTCTTTGCCTTCTGTTTTTTTGTTCTTTTCTTTTTTCAGCAAAAAGTTTGCACCTCTCCTCTGTCGTAATCACATAAAATTTTGATGATTCTGTAACAAATATGCGTAGAGAATCTCATTCCAAGCATCAGGAACCCCTGGTAAACACCAGTGGATGCAGTCTGCAAATTTTTTTGGATCAGATCTTTGCTCCTTTGTCAAGAGCTTTCCCTTGCGTTCACCATAGATGGTTGTATGGCCATCTTTTCTATATTCCGACAACTGGGTGATATTCAAAAAAGTAACATTGATTTTCGATTCTCGTAGGATATCATCAACTATCTTCATGATCTGGAGATTTGAACCTGTGCCCCAGTATGGACCTTCAATTGGGTAGGATTCATTGAAGCAGCTTTCATCGCTTCCAGGCCTCCATTCCCAACTCCTACAAAAGAATGTTATGTTCTCTCATTAGGACCAGAACTTTATAGTTCACCCGAAAATGAATGAAGCTCCATCAACAGAATTGATTAAAAGTTTGGAATAACAACGCAAACAGAGATTAGCTGATAACAGTTACCCACAATTAGAAGGGGAGTGCTGGTTTCAGCATTTTCTGACCTTGTTATTCTCTTTGTTTTGAATGTGATATATCAAAGGAGAAGTCTAGAATTAGATCAAACTCCATTAAAAAAAGAGGAAGAGAAGAGGTGTCTGCTTTTAATCCTTTTTAACAGTGATACAAAGATGGCTTTAAGCTTAATTAACCTGGGGAAACGGTGTAACTCACCACAAATGAGTTGGAGACATGCTCATGAAGAACACCTTCTGCTTGATGGAGTTGATGTTGGATTCTAGCCATTTTGCCCAAGTTTCCAATGCTAACTTATATGCAGTGGTTACATTATATTCTTGAATGTCATCTGTTGATCCATGTCTGAAACAAAACCACAACCTTTTGTTACATTCAAGTTAAATTTTGCTTAGTTCCATGCATGAGTTCAGAAGTTATAGTAATGAAGAATGTGCTTGGACAGGTAGCAAAGACGTGAAGAACTGGATACTTACGTAGCGTTGATCAAAGGCTTGTACATCCACCAAACGTAGCTCTCGAATACTAACACGTCAACGCCTTCCCAGCTCTTTCCATGTTTAGCTATGGAATCGAGATTAACCAGCCGTTTTAGTACAGTATGATTTGTTGCATGATCTGAAATGGATTCCACAATGAAGGGAGCCCAATAATACTCAATCGATGCATTATACTCCTGAAACATTTTGTGGGAAAGAAATATGAATTTATTGGTTATAATCATATGTAATCACGGTTCAATTTAGCTGATAAAATCCCCATGGCTAACTGTTTATATTTTGAAGAAAACATTGGAAAAAGTTTAAGCGAATCGAGTACCTCAGCTTTGAAGATCTTCATCGGAGGAATTCGGTGAAAAGATTTTTTTCCATCAGGAATTACAGATTGCACCATACAGACCATAGATTCAAATTGGCCTCTCTGTACAGAATCTCCTATAAACATCAGCCTTTTGCCCCTCAAAATGTCCAGTAGCTTTAATGGATCAAATCTGAGACGGCAGAGAACATAATTAAAAAGGCATTCAGGAGTTTCTGCATTTCTACTGCCATAAAATAATGGCAAGCAGCAAGGCACGTTTCAAAGGGGGACATGAACACATCAAATGCCACCAAAAAAAAAAAAAAATCTTACCTCGGCAATTTGCATGCATGAGGCTGCCACCTCCAATCTTGGTAGAAAGAATCAGGCCTACCATTTCTCTGGCAGATGGTCTGTTTAACCAAGTAAGGGCAGCTTTCTTCTGTATAAAGAGGGTGGGATACATTGTCCCACACCCATTGCCCTTCAAAAACATTGCACCCTTTCTCAAACCGATCCTTTGGCAAAACAAAGACTGGTTTTTTATACTCGCCACCTTCTTGCCTTCCATATACCCTGAAGATAGAGCTCTGGTTGCTCTTTAAACTATCTAGGACTAATCTCGCAGTTCCTAAAACAAGGAGACAAGCTAAAGCTACAGGGAAGAGGGTTTGAATTCGTCGATCAAGTGAAGGTTTGATCGTCATTTAGGGTGGGTGAATAGAACTGAAGTGGTTGCGTTTTACTTCCTTTTAGAGACAGCTTCCTTCGTATTTGACAGTGTATCTTGAGCTTGAAGTCTTTTCGACAAAGCTCCATGCAACCACCAGTTGGTAGATTACAGTTTAGGTAGTGTCTTAGGCTTAAAAGCATTAGGATCTGGGCCATCCTCATGAGAAGTTAAGAACCATAAATCACAAGTAACCCACTCTGAACTCGTTCCCATTCTCTGCTAACTCTTGATTTCTCTGCTTGGAGAGGTGGCACATCAGCCTCCTCCTAAAATAGGACACGACAAGCCTGGTGGTTGCTGAAGTTGGTGGCTCATGACTTGACCATTTTCTTCTGCTCCTTCATGTTATATATAATCCAGATTTCAGATGGTAATATGTAAGCGTTTTGACATCCGATCCGATTCAACTTCATCGCTAGTGATGGATAATTCCCACTGGACCTTTGCACGTTCATTTCTAAATGCTTGTGTTTATGTAAAGAAATCTTCTTCTTTCGTTCCAAAACTTGGATGCAGAGAGCCAAAGACCAAATTATAGATTTTCTTTTTTCTTTTCAAACGGTGTTCTTGTTAGGCAAAGTTAAAACAGTTTCAGATGGGGAAAAAAAAAAAAAAACTTAAATATGGTGATTGATGTGAATTAACCCGATCAACTTAATTTTTTATTTTATATAAAATAAAAAAGATATTAATTTTTTTTAAAATCAATGAATATTAATTAGTTTTTTTACTCGTGTTAACTTGAGTTTTTGAGTAGATTATATTAAGTTTTTTTTTTAATTTTTATTAAAATCTGATTTAATTTAAATTTTAAATTATTCAAATCATCAAATCAATTTATTAAAATGAGTTGAGTTGTAAAAGAATGTTTGTGACTTTTTAAACTCAAATATTGGTATAAAACTTAAAAAAATTATTAATATTTTTTAAATTAATGGTAAAGAAAATAATTTTAAGGTTGTTCGGAAAAAAATATTATAATTTTAAGTGATAAGGAAGTTGTTTAAAAAATATATTTATTGTAAAACAAAAAAATAAAAAATAAAAACTAAACCTTGAGGCTTGATTTAAGGAGGTTAGTGGCTTAGTGCTAGATATATTTAATTTATTCACCAAAAATATATATATTTTTTTGTCCTTCACCGAGAGAGAGAGAGAAAAAAAGTCTAAAACCTTTTGTTTTTCCTGTTATTTAAAATTCGTAAAAAACAAAAGAAAAAAAGGAATGAAAACCTCTTACCTTAAACCTCAGCCTATCTATCTAAGAACAAAAATATCCCCAACTGCAGAAGAGAAGAGAAGAGAACCAGTTTCCAGTTTGGTTTAGGTATAAGCATAGCTGTAACTATTTTTAACTATCAATCTACCGCTTCATAGACCAAACTATGATAATGACCGAAGTGTGTGGCCTCCGTACACGCTGCCTCCACTTCCTCCTCCGCTCTTCTTCCTCCTCTTTCTGTCGCCACGGCCGCCAATTCGCCACCACCACAACATGCTCCATTCCCGTACCAAACAAAAAAGAGAAGTTAATTGTGATTTCTGGTCCCACTGGATCCGGCAAGACCCGTCTCGCATTAGAGCTTGCCAAACGCCTTAACGGTGAAATCCTCAGCGCCGACTCCGTCCAGGTCTCTTCTTGGTCTTATGCTGCCCCCTCTTTTTATGGTTTCTATCTTTTATTTGGTTAATCACTGCTTTGTTTGCTTCTTTGGGAAAAGAAAACAAAGTAATCTGAAAACAAATGGAATGGAGGATTTAGCCTTTTGGTTGGTAAGAGAAATGTAGGATGAAAAGAAGAAGTTTTAATTGTCTCAGGACTTTGAAGAAGTTAGGCATGATCATTTATTTATCTGGGTTTATTTTAGACAGCCTTTTTTTTATGCTTGAAATTCCAGAGTATTGAAATTTCTATTCAGGTGAATTGAAATTGATTGTTTTATCTGCTTTGTACTGTAGGTATATCGTGGTCTTGATGTAGGATCAGCAAAGCCTACTGAGAGTGAACGAAAGGTCTTTATTCATATTCCATACGTTATGCTTTTGTTTTTTGTTGTTTCTGTTGATCAGTGTCACTTTTCCTGGCACTAAAATAATCGTAGGTCATCATGTAATTCGCTTTGGCGCAAATGTTCCAAGTAATTCTCTTCATGAGCACAGAAAAATATTCACTTAGATTTTGGTGGATATGCATCTCATAACTTTGGAACTTTTTACATAGAAGAAAAACTGTGAAGCTTTTGGTCAACCTCAACCTGTTATTTGATGCGTGTTATATTCTTGGAATGGTGCACTTGAGCGCACCATCTTGGCAACTTAAAATGGCAATATTACTCTCACCAGGTAACAGAATTTCATGTATAAAATGATATGAATGTGTCGCTTTCCTGTGATTAAAATTATCAAACACTTGATTGTACAAGGGAGGAAAATAGAAAAAGAAAGAGAATCGTCAAGAATTATTTTATTTGTGCTAGTGCACTCATTTCATGCTTGAAGCTTATATCCTTCCTTGAAATATTATTATCTAGCAATAATGGCATGGAAACTCACTAGACCATATTGTATCTGCTAAACTTGCCAATTTTCTCAGTATAGAGCTCATTTATTTTTGGGTGAAATACGCTGCTTTCCTCTTATATTGATATGCAAAGTAAAACATACCTGGCATTTGACAGATACATATAGTTTAGCCGGTGTGAATAGTTTTTGTAATCTCAAACTATACGCTTTTTGGCAGGAAGTCCGGCACCATCTACTTGACATATTACACCCATCTGAAGGTATGTTTTTTGAAGGACCAGCTGATGTCTATGAAGCATTGTAGCACATCGTTTTTTATGGTAATTTGTATTTTGCTCTTTGATGGAATACAAACTCCTCCCTTAAGATTCTTCTCATACCATGTCCTTTCAGATTATTCAGTTGGGCAATTTTACGAGGATGCAAGACAAGCAACTCAAGATATTCTCAAAAATGGTCGTGTTCCCATAGTCACTGGTGGGACTGGATTGTACCTGCGATGGTATCTATTTGCATGACTCAACTATAATTACGATCAATCTTTCTAAAGAAGTTCCCCCTTCTTTTGGGTTGAGAAAAAGAATACTTGTAGGAAAAGTCTCAACTACGTACTACATAAGCTTCCAAAATCACATCATTGCAGGATTTAAATTTATGATATAATGATGGGTCAATAATGAGTTTGCATCAACATAAATAAATACACGGTTCTTTTCTGAAGTTAATTTTTTGAGAAAAAAGAAAGAAAGATAAGAACATAAATTCTTCTAGCCTATTTATCTTGCATAACCGTTCATAGGACACATCCAACATGTTTAGCTACAGAAATAAGGAAAAACTAGTTATATTGATTTGAAAATGGTGTGATTGTAAGCTTGTTTTGATGGCCATTTTCAACCAGTCAGGAGCATATTTTTCATACCTTTGACAGAAGTTTCTCAACCCTTTGCTATTTCCTTGAATATCATACATGACACTGTTACTGACAAGGCATGGTTGGTTGACCAGTTCCTTATAGTTACGACCTTGCATATATCATTTCTACTATTTCCTTATATTGTACGGCAATAAAGCTCTATGTTCTAGATTGTGCTGGAAAGACTCTAAAAGGGCTCCTTTCTTTATTTTTGCTCTCCTTCCTTTATCCCTCTCCTTTTTAGGTTGATGGAAGGAAATTATATATATTGCTTGTAAAACACACAAGAGTATCTTACGATGCTAGTTTTCACTTTTATCTCTTTAATGTGATTCTTAGGTTCATATATGGAAAGCCAGATGTTCCTAAAGCCTCACCAGAGATTGCATCTGAAGTATATTCCGAGCTTGCAGAACTTGAGAGGAATAAGGACTGGGATGCAGCTGTGCAGTTGGTGGTCAAAGCAGGTGATTCACAGGCACAGTTTTTGGCTGCCAATGATTGGTATCGGTTGCGGCGTAGCCTTGAGATAATTAAGGTTAATTTGTGAAGTTTTCTAGCTATATTTGTTACATCAACCGAATTTAGATCAAGGTAATGGTTGTGCAACTTTTATTGTGGGTGTTGGACATGTGGATTGTTTAAAATTCTAACGACTGCACAATAATATGGAACTATTTACACAACACAAACAAAGTGATTTCATCTCTTTGAATAATAATAATAATAATAATAATAATAATATCCCAACATTTTTAAACCATTTATTACTTAAGAAGCCCTAACCAAAATGTAACTGGCTGTCATGATTTCCCTCGCCCTATTATCTCTTATGCCCCTCCCTAGTCACATGAGTGCAGGCACTCCTCTTCCCAACTGGCACAGGGATAAGTTGCTTTTAACATCACAGAACAAACTATTTTCTTCGTTATCAGTTTATGTTAATTATATTAGGAAACAATTTCTTTTTTGTTTGTGTTTTATGGGGCTGCATATCTAGATTGAGTGCATGTATTTCCCATTGATTTTTGTTTCTCTTGGTGTGGCAGACTAGTGGATCTCCTCCATCTGCTTTTCAAGTTCCATACAAGTCTTTCAAGGACCAATTTGATACAAGATCAACAGACAGCTCCCATGATGTGAATTCATCTGGTGATTTGGACTATGAGTTCATTTGTTTTTTCCTCTCAAGCCCCAGACTTGATCTCTATAAATCAATTGATTACCGATGCGAAGATATGCTTGCAGGTAGATTATATCACAGCTCATCACTATTATAGACACGTATTTGCTATAAAGGAATATACTAATAAAAAGAGAAGAATATACAAGTACAATAAGAGGAATGAGACATGATCCAATGAGATGACAGGAATAAAAAAGGGAAGACAAGCAGGCATTACAATGCAACTGAATAGAAACTAAAGACACTCTTGAAGCTCATAAAACATTGTGCTGTAAAGATGCTGGGAATGCTTTCCTATTCTGTAGTCATGAAGTAGGGTACCATCAAAGATTTTGAAATTCTTCCATCTGGATGTTCAATCAAACTGTGAACTTATCACAGTTAATAATTAATAATAGAATCCTCCACTCTACCTGACACCATGTAATTCACCACTAACTGCAAAAGGCCTTTGCTGCATTTCCCAATATGTTGAGGTATGAAGAAAAATGTATTATATTAATTTTATAGATCTTAGAGTTTTCAGCATTTGTTTCCATTTTCCGTTACAAGGAAATGATCTAACATCTAACGTGGTTTCTTTTTTTTTTACATAAAATGTTATTTGCTCTTTTTTTTTGTGATTCAGATAATTGTATTTTTGTAGAAGGGCTCTACCACTTGTGAAATTTTAGGTTTTACACTGCCATTTTATGAATCCAAAGATAATATTTAACCATTCTAGGCTTTACATGTGGTAGTGTTTGAAGAAGTTTTAGGGAACGCTGAACTTTTTTTTCCCTTGCCTACCATCTAGAGATACCGGCATCATCTTGCCTACTTTGACAAACATACTTACATTTTCTTGAGCAATTTGGAAATTAAATAACAATAGTGGTATGCATTCAGATGGTTGGATTTAAGTATTGGTGAAAACTTGGAAATTAAATAACAATGGTAGCATGCATTCAGATGGTTGGATTTAAGTATAGGTGAAAACTCTTTTATATTTGATTAGTTTGGAAAAATGTCATTCCCTTAATATCATATTTGGTTAACCTTTTAATTTCCTGCTCTTTTATTAATGCAAGTTAGAATAGCATCAGAGATGATTATGCAACATCATGTGATATGTTTATGTTTGCTTTAAGATAAGATGGCCTGGCTTATTTCTTTATGTACTCCTTAAAATAAATGGCTTCTTTAAAAAATAAATGTATATATATAGTCTATGTTCAATTTGTAGACAATCACAAAAACTATAATTTAAAACAAATGAAAATATTTATTACTTTCTTTTGTTAATACTTAATTTTTGGATTAAGTGAGTATTTTTATTTATAATTTTTACTTTAAATCTCGCATGCATATTAGTTTCCTTTGCACGGTCAACTCCTAAGTGACATTTATTTTGTGTTTATTTGATTTGGCTATAGGGAGCAATGGGATTTTGACTGAAGCCAAATGGCTTCTTGATGAGGGTCTTCTTCCAAACTCTAATTCCGCCACTCGAGCAATCGGTTACAGACAAGTATGCCTTTGAAATATTTTTATTTATTGTTATTTCTGTTTTATATGGATTTATCTTATCATTGAAAACCATTGTGTTGTTTTGATGTTTCTTGTCGGTGATATTCATGTCAATTGCTTGGTTTTCTCATCTATTTTCCTCCCTCACCTAATTCGCTTAATCAGTGATTTGCTTTCAATTTTGTTTATGTATAGTTATCTTAGTATTCATCATATCAAATGCTAAAAGTTGGATCAATTTGTTTGCTTCTTTTTCAGAGAGAACACTTTTGATTAATGTACAACTCAATTCAATTTTTTCCTTGCTGTTTTAGTTTATTGTGTGAGATCATCATCATTCACAATCATTTTCACTTGATTATGTTTTTTTGCTTATTGGTACTTTATTTTTTGCTAGATTGCATAATCAGTGATAATACATTTTTATTTTTTTTTAACATTATCAGGCAATGGAGTATCTTTTAAGGTGTCGAGAAGATGGGGGTAGGAGTTCTGCTGGAGATTTTTATGCTTTTCTATCAGAATTTCAGAAAGCATCTCGGTAACATTTATCCACTTCAAAATTGATATTTATGTAACTCTTGATGTAGAATTCAATTTGATGTTCATGTCGACTGGTAGAAAGATTTAAAACAAAATGCTGTAGTCGACATTGAGAATGTTGGGCCATGTGTGAGGTAGAGGGTAAACAAGAGCTCAGATGAATGTCATGGATGCTTTTGAGAAAAGGAAAAGGCAGTACGAGATATTAGAAAATAGGGGAGGAGTAGTGAAATAATAATTTTTCATGCTTTCTTATGCTCAGGGATGATATATATATCCAAGCTTTTCATGCACTTTGGAGGATGCCTCATTGTCTTGTTGTATTCGTTCTTCTTTGTCTTATAATGAATTTCTTCTTTTATTAGGGTAAAACAGTAATAATAATGTCTGTAACACTTCAGCATCGAGGCTTATTTAATTAGTGAATGTATCATGAAGGTCCTGAGGCACTTGACATTGGACAAGTCCTGGATTGGGAACTTTGATAAAATATGTACTTGATTTAATAATATCAAGGCAGTAGCTTAAAATTCATCTGTTAATTAATTTATCAGATATGAAGTTGGTTTGTGTATAAAAATCTGTTTGTAAAAGAATTCAATTCCCTTCCAGAAGGGGGAAAAGGCTTACATGTAGCCTAGTCACTGTGTGTTATTCTATCAGATTTTGGATGTTCATGTCTAATATCCAATGGTTTATTTTATTCAACTTTTTCCTTTTCTTTTCAGAAACTTTGCAAAAAGGCAAATGACATGGTTTCGTAATGAGCATATCTATCATTGGCTTGATGCTTCTAAACCTCTGGTATGATCAAGTTTGATGCCATGTTTTCTCTTCGCAATGGCAACTAAAAGCTGGTTGGCTTACAGTTGTTGAGTGTTTGGTACTGTACAAGTCTCTTTTACATGGCTTAGATATGCCTGTCTATATCATGAATGTGCATTTTTTTTTATGAGTGTGCATGCTTCTAAGTTCATGATGAGAAACTTGGTTATGTAGCTAATCTTTGAGTGTGTGTGCCCACAGCAACAAACATGCATGCACGTTTCTCTGTGATAATTGAAGGTCACTGCAGACAGGTCATATGTATGTTTCTATCATCTTAGTGCACCTTTCATTGGAGTGATGTGAAAACACCAAGAATTCTTTGATCTAATGAACGGGGGTTGAGTGAAAGATATTTTGCTTTAAAAGAAAAATAAGTTGAAAGCTTTTCTTGTTCCTCAACTTTTTATTTGCTTTTTTCGCTGGTGCTGGTGCAAAATCATTTAGCAAAACTTTTATAACAGGTAAAGGATGTTACGAAAGTTCCCCCATTCCATTGAAGACATGATATTAGTGTTAGCTAATTATTTAAGAAAAATCTTGAGGTCTTTTGGTAACAAAGTTGCCAGAATATAGCCATGTCCGACCGCTCAAAATGCCCGAAGTGGCATCATATGCCTTCCCAGGTGCAAATACCTTACAAGAAGAACAAATACCGTATTCTGTTTTCCCTGTCAAGTTATCATTTTTGTTTCTCTATTACAACTGACCTCCAATCTTGTAAGAAGAATTTTTTCACAAAATTCTCTTAGACCAACTCAGAATGGAGGAATTTTCTAGAGAAAATTGAACCAGAATTTTGGGGGGGGGAGAAATTATGTAAGTCCAGGCAAAACGTAGTGGAGACAAGGGAACATTGACATAAAATGGTACCATTTTCATTGTTTGGCATGGTTGATCATTATTTTACTATTCTTCTGAGGATCCAACTCCTAGTTTCCAGATTGTACAGAAGGATGGAATGCAATAAATTTTGTTTCTCCTTGTAAAGCAGCCGCACACTTTAGTCCATTGGTGAAAGGATCTTCTCTCCATGCTAACTTTCCAATAATTTTATTTTCAGGAAATGGTGCTTAACTTTGTTTATGATGCATACCATGACCAAACCGGAAGCTTAGTTGTGCCTGAATCACTTAGAATGAAGAAAGATATGACTAGCAGACGGGAGGTTCTTCAACTCAAGGCTTATCGCACCAGAAATAGGTATGGTTTAACAAACAAGGACAGATACATTTGTTTTCTCTTTTTATTTATCTATTGACAAAACTTTTTTATGTTTTTGGACAAAACACTAATGTGTTTGTTTACTGGTGAAGGCATTTTGTTAGTCGTAATGATTGTTCTGATATACTTGACTGGATAAGAACAACTCAAGGCGAAGCAGTGAGCGTAGTGTAATTTCATGGTTGTCTAATCTCTATTTTGGCCCATCTGAAACTAAACTTTCACATGGAAGTAGCCTCGAAGTTTCTTCAAAAGGTGAACCTTTAAGACCCTTGCTTTCTCATGGTATGTTTGAATTCTACACCCAACTTTAACTGGCCTTCTTATATATTTTGCTGCAGTGAAACTGATGGACATGGACTCAGTGATAGGCATTGTTTGAGAATTCACACTAGAAATGTCATACCTCTATCTCGGTCTTTTTTCCTGAGAGGACCAAAGCATTGAGCAGATAATTAATGTATTTATGCTCGCTCCTATATTTTTCTTTATTTTGTCAGTGAAGCAATAGGGTACGGTGGTAGCTGAACTGTATATGAATGCCAGCGTGTTTCAAAACATTATGCTGTCAATGAATTTACCATTTCACTTCTCCTTGAACTGAATAAATTTCATTTCTTTCATGGACATCCAAGTTCAGTTTAGTTTCAGCTCCTGCCTGCCTGCCAGAGCCTTGCATTGGAAACGTAGAGGGCTATAATTATTTTTCAAAAAACCTAGTAAATTTTTTTTAACCTCAAAGGGTTTAGATATTACCGGAAGTTTTGTTTTGTTTTTGTATTTTTAAAGCGTTTTTGAAAAAAACTGAAATTTTTTTATTTTTTTATTTTAAATTAATATTTTTTTGGTGTTTTTAGATATTTTTGATGCGTTGATATAAAAAATAATTTTTAAAAAATAAAAAAAATATTATTTTAATACTTTTCTGAGTGAAAAACATTTTAAAAAACAACCACAACTACACTCTTAAACCGGCCATAATTAAATCTCGGTAGTTGATTTGGTTAAAAGGTTGAGTCGGTTCTGAGTCATGTGGGTTGATTCATATTAATCTAGAAAAATTAAAAAATACATTTGATATTTTAATATTTTATATAAAAAAATTATAAAGCAATTCATTTATAGGTTAAATATTTATAAATTAATTTTATATCTTTTAAATTTATGAATAAAATAAAAAAATCTTACCAAATTTAATCGGGTCGGATTTCATGACGACTGTCCTTGCACCTTGTTCTAGCACTTTCCTTTCTTTCTTTTACTGTTCACTGGACATCTAATTTCTCAAAAAGAAACCTCGAGGGACTAAAAATGTTAGGTAAGTGAAAAAGACAGAACACTGTGTTCTCGTTCTCGTGGCGGAAAGTCAGATGACTCAGATGCATGCATGCTCATCTTTCTGTTCCCAGCGGCTGTTAAAGAAAAAAAAAAATCCGTGTTTTTTTTTATTATTATTTAATATAGATGTCCGGGTTAGCTTGCGCGTACCTCGACTAATCCCACGGGTCCTGAAGTTTAACGACCATATAAGTCTCTGGTGGCCATCATATGAGCAACCACAAGGCTTAAACCTGAGACCAAAAAGAAAGCAAACCTCTTGGTCCAAAACTCTTCCCACTAGACTATCTAAATAGTTAAAAAAAAAAAAATTCCTCGTTCTTTCTCCGCCCTTCAATGGTGCTGTATATATAAAAGAAACTATAAATAAACGATTGTCTTGTGATCAAGTACTTTTAGTTAAAATAATAGACTGCAACCCGCGCCTTTCCTTGAAACGATTCTATTTTGAAAGAAACAAAAAAAAATCTATTCTCGTGTTATTAATTTAATTATTAACTTAATTAAAAGGCTATTGGTATTGTAATAAGAGTCAAGGATGTAAAAAGAATATAAAAAAATAATAAACTTAATCTTTAATAAAATAAAAATCAAAAGATAAAATCTAAAAAAACATTAGCTTAAAAGAACTATAAAAATAACTCATAGCAAATATTCTTAAGCTGGGTTAATTTTTTAAATTAAAAGACAAGACCAATAGTACAATAACAAAAACATCATTAGATCTAAGACATTAACTATAACTAAAACTGATCAATGTTTCATTGTAGCGCGGAATATTGTTCACTGTGAGTGAATTTACTGTGAGTGTTTTCACTGTGGACTATACTGTTTGGCAGGAGTGTGGTTGGACTGGAGGGCAGGTGCGCCAGCCTGGAGGCAAGCCCCCTAGCCCTCAGTGTGCCCGGCCTTGGGCGCTGGGGCAGACCAGGGCGCCAGGTGCGTGCGCCAACCTGGAGGCAAGCCCCTTAGCGCTTGGTTTGCCTGGCCTTGGGCGCTGGGGCAGACCAAGAGTGCACATTGCGCTTTGGCTGCCACGCCCACAAGCAGGCCGCCCAAGCGCCGCGTGGCACTTGATTTCCTTTCTCTTGGGTGCAGTCCAAGCGCCACATGGCGCTTGGGCTGCCTATACTTTTAGTATAATTGTATTAAAAATATTCTTTTTTTAGTATAATTAATGTTTAGAGTATTAATGGTAAAAATATTGTTTTTGTTTTATTAATATTATTTTTTTAGTATAATTAATATTAAAATTATATTTTTTCTTAATATATTTTTGTTGGTATAATTGATAGTATTGGTGTTAAAAATATTATTATTTTTTTAGTCTAATTAATAGTGTTGATCTCAAAACTATTATTATTTGTTCTCTTAATATTATTTTTTTGGTATAATTAATAGTATTAGTCTATAAAATATTATTATATTTGGTGTTATAGATAATATTATTTGTATTATAAATATTATTATTTTCATTAAAATTTATAAGAGTATAAATATTATTATCATCATTAATAAATTTTAAAAAGCTGATATTACTATGAAAAAAACCATGTTTGGACACGTGACGCTTGGGTTCCCTCCTGAGGGCTGACATCCCAAGCGCCATGTGGCGCTTCGCATGCTTTCTTTGCGCTGCAGTCCAAGCGTCAGGTGGCGCTTTGGCTAGGGCACTGTCAGGCATGGCCCAAGGCTGGCAGGGCAAGACCCAAAATAGCATTGGGTGCTGGCCGCGGGCAAACCAAGCACCACGTGGCGCTTGGGCAGCACCACCCCAGGCCAGCAGTACAACGCCACTTGGCTCTTGGTCTGCTTCCTCTTGGGTGCAGCCCAAGCGCCACGTAGTGCTTGGGCTGCCTACACTTTTAGTATAATTACAAGTATTAGTATTAAAGATATTATTATTAGTTTTCTTAATATTCTTTTTTTAGTATAATTAATTTTTAGAGTATTAATAGTAAAAATATTATTGTTTGTTTGTTGATATTATTTTTTAGTATAATTAATATTAAAATAATTACTATATTTTTTCTTAATATATTTTTTTGGTATAATTGATAGCATTGGTGTTAAAAATATTATTATTTTTTTAGTCTAATTAATAGTGTTGATCCCAAAACTATTATTATTTGTTCTCTTAATATTATTTTTTTTTGGTATAATTAATATTAAAATTATTATTATATTTTTTCTTAATATATTTTTTAGTATAATTAATAGTATTAATCTAAAAAATATTATTATTTTTGGAGTTATAAATAATATTATTTTTATAATAATTAATACTAAAAATATTATGATTTGTATTATAAATATTATTATTTTCAGTAAAATTTATAAGAGTATATTTTATTGTAATTAATAAAATAATTGATGAATTTAAAAGAAAATGTTATATTATTTACTAAATTTACTAAATGTATTGTAATAATAATTTTATCAAATTACATTTAATTTTATATTTATTTTCATTTACAAATTACATACAAATTATTAGTTGCAGGACCCAAAAATGAACTTGGGTCCTGCCATGTACACGACCCAAATAACCTTGGATCCTGCACTGCTGGCCTAATGCTAACTCAAGGCTAGACTTGGGTCAGGTTGGGTAAGGCCCAAAATAGTCTTGGGTCCTGGCCGCAGCAGGACCCATATATGCTTGGGACCTAGCTCGGCAGGACCTAAATAGGCTTGAGTTCTGCTCCTAATTTTTTTGAAAGTTAAAGGTAAGCCCGCAGCGCAGCGCGAACCACTAGCTAGTAACAAACTTAAACCCAAATGCAATGAGATATTTTTACTGTGCAAATACAAAGGATAAGACACAAACACCCATCCAAGCCGGCCAAAGTTTTTTTTTTATATATATATTTATAAGTCTATATTGATAACTTTACTATGCACTCTATAATTAAAAATAAAAATCTACCCCTAAATAACACCAAACAATGCATTAATTTTAAGGATATTCATAATAATTTATAATGTAATTTTAAAGACAAGTACTACTCTTGCCCTAGATCAATTTAAGAATATCAAAATACCCTCATTGAAAACACAATTATGCCCTCATCCTCTAGACAAATGGGTTTTTTTCAAGGGTAAAAAAGAATAGGGAATTAATTGTTAGTGTTTACAGTGTTTCAGAGAATTACCTCATATCTTTTAGTTTTATTTATAATTATCAAGTACTTTTATTTTGCTAAACTTGATATTTTATTTTCTCATTTTAATATTGTACCTTTTTTTAATTTAATCGATCAAAAACTATTAAAAATTAATTATAATTGAGAAATAAGCTTGGATTTATAGGTGTAGTTACGTGTAGTTTACCCTTTTATTAATTATTTTCATTTGGTTATTGCAATATGATTGAGAATAAAAGATATCAAATTCATTGTAGTTAAGACATAAAAAGAAGGAAGATATTACACACTAACCACTCTTTCTTCATAAACCTAGTATACTTATTTGTTTCGCATTTTCACAAGACCATTTAAAAAATAAAATTATATTATTTATCTCTTAATATATTTTTTTAAAAGTAAATGCATAATGCATTTGCTTTTCTAAACAATGAACATTGAGAAGAAATCTAAAAATTAGAAAAGATAAAAGCCCCTTTGACATTTTGACATTAAGGATCAACCGTATTTTTAAAATTTTTTGAATTTTTTTTAACTTTTAATTAATTTTTTTTAATGTTTTTTTTTTATTATTTTAACGTCTTGATATAAAAAATAAAAATAATTTTTATATATTTTCATATAAAAAATATTTTGAAAAAAACTTCCAGCTCGAAAGATAAATGATGCAACATCTCCTCCAAAATTGTCTTGTATAATTTATTTGATGTATTTATTACACCTTTTTTCATATGGTAATTTAAATTAAAAAAAGTACATGTTGTTCTCATTGTATCAAATGTATAATGCAATGTAGCTTGTCTTGATTTTTGAATTCAAAAGATGAATTTTGATCATATTTCTTTTAGATAAAAAAAAAATAAATGGTCATAACTTGATACTTTAAGTTTTTATCCAAACATAAAAAATAATAGATTAATATTAAATATTAAAAAAGCAAACAGAACAAGTTTAGCTCGTTCAAGGTTCCTATGGCAATCAGGCCTCTATTTTTACATGAGTTGTGACTCTTGTGAAAATATCTAAGGGGAAAAACAATGAAAGCGAATGACATGTTATCTAATAAAATTACGAGAGATGTGCGCTTGTGACGATTAATTACCCAAAAACCTGTGTTTTACATTCATTTTTCTTCATGTAAAACAACTCAAGACAATCCTTAAGACCTTAGAAACCCTTTTTTTTTTTCCAAGTTTAAGAGTTTGTTTGTTTTTGTAATTTTTTTTATATTTTCAGATTATTTTGATGTGTTGATGTTAAAAATAATTTTTAAAAAATAAAAAAAAGTTATTTGATGTATTTCCGAGCAAAAATCACTTTAAAAAACAACCATTACCACACTAAAAAACACCCTCTAGAATGCATTTCAATGAACTTTTAAAGCATGAAAAACCAAATCAATATTTAAATCTTGTTCATAGATTTAGCCTCCCATATAGTATTTTGGGACATATTGAAATTCTATATCGAACTCCAATAAACTTCATGTGGAGAGACAATGTGACTTTTGTGTAATTAGACGGAATATCACAAGGGACCAATTCTGCAACGGAAAACTTTTCAAAAAGAAGAAAGTTTTATTATTTGTGGTGTAGAATAGAAGAATATTCTTTTGGCACACTTTTTTTTTTTTTTTTTTATTATTAGAAAAATACCCACATAAATTACTCACCACACGTAAGGGTTAAAGAGATATTTTATGATTTTTAATTAAATCAAACTAAACTAAACTAAAGAAATAAATGTATTAAATAAATGGGTTGGTGGAATAAATAAAGAGTTTTAAAAGGTGTTTGTTACTGTTGTATAATTTATTTTTTAAAGTTTTTTTTTTAAATTTAATTCAAAAAATAAATTCAAAACACTGCCTTAAGATCCCTCTCACCCTCGACTTAGAGGTTACCATCAAAACTAACTCGCATTTCCTCCTCCAAACCCCAAAACCCTCGATCGTTCCTCCATCTCCATTTCCTCTCTCTCGAAAACTTAAAAAAAATGAGGAATTCAATGTTGAGGTCCATCAAATCCCTAACCACCTCCCCATCTTCCCACGTCCTCCGCCGTGGCTACGCCTCTGAGGCCGTCCCCGAACGCAAGGTCGCCGTCCTCGGTGCTGCCGGAGGAATCGGTCAGTCACTCTCTCTTCTCATGAAACTCAATCCTCTCGTCTCCAACCTCGCTCTCTACGATATCGCTAACACTCCCGGTGTCGCTGCCGATGTCAGCCACATCAACACCAGATCTGAGGTTTATATCCCCTACCTATATAAAAGATACATGCTTTCACTTTTATTTTCCTCTTTTTGTGCAGATGCTTGCTTTTTTAGTATATTTTATTATATCAATATGTAAATTAAACAGATCCATATTTGATTCGTCCTGTTAATTCCTTTTTGTTTTTGGTCTCTCTGGAACTGAATCCATCCGTTTTATAATGCTGTTGTTGATTTAATTGCACTAAATGTTTCTGCTTTGATTACTACCACCCCACTACCACTACTACTACTACTACTACTCGGTTTAAAGATTAACTTGTCATTAACTTTAGGTGTTTGTTCGCTTGCTTGTTTATTTGTGTTTAGGTTGTTGGGTATGCAAGTGATGCTGAATTGGGGAAAGCCTTGGAGGGAGCAGATGTTGTAATCATTCCAGCTGGTGTGCCAAGGAAACCTGGAATGACCCGTGATGATCTCTTCAACATCAATGCTGGGATTGTAAAGGGTCTCTGTGAAGCAATTGCTAAGCACTGCCCTAATGTGAGTAACAAGCTTCTTTTCTGTAAACAGTTCTATTAATTCATGTTTGTATGTCTGAGTTAACTTTAATGGTTAGTTCTTAACTCTGCTATAGTTTGGTTTATATAGCTCCTGCAGCAGTTGTATTTGGAGCCCAATAGAGTCATTTGTATTTTCAAAGTCAATCAAACATGCATTCAGGGTTATTTTTCTTTATGGTTTTGTTTTGATTTCATGTTAGCTTACAAATCTTGTGTTTGAATTTGTTGTATTAGGCACTTGTTAATATGATCAGCAACCCAGTGAACTCAACAGTTCCTATTGCCGCTGAGGTTTTTAAGAAAGCAGGAACCTATGACCCGAAAAGGTTGTTTGGTGTGACTACCCTTGATGTTGTTAGGGCCAAAACTTTCTATGCTGGAAAGGCCATGGTGCCAGTTGCAGGTTTGTCCAGTTACTCATTTACAAGAAACTTGTCCTTATTTTTTCTCCACCTATGTTTCCCTACAGAAAGCCAAGTTGAAAGCAAAGTTTATAGTGATTTAACCTACTAAACCTTTTGTTTTGGTGAAAAAGAAGAGCTTAGCTTCAGTAGATGGAATTCTTATATTAGCAAGTTTCTCTGGTCTTTTACTGTGCAGTTTTGTGTTTCAGAACTTTTTGACTCAATAATATCTTATGAGCATAGGGGAGTTATTTGAACAATTTGAATACCTCACGTGTGGATTTCTCATACTGCCTTTGGTGTTTTGCTTTGGTTCACAGAGGTTAATGTACCAGTTGTTGGTGGTCATGCAGGCATAACCATTCTCCCACTATTTTCACAAGTATTTATTCACTCCCTTCCCCCTGTTCTCTCCTAAATACTCTGTATCTGGCGAATGCTAATATTGTTTGTATGCAAATTCTTGTCTGATTGTTCGAGATCAACCTTTCTAATTCTGTTTTACTTATTTGATTTATTTTATAGGCCACACCAAAAGCCAATTTATCAGATGAAGTGATTACTGCTCTTACAAAGAGAACTCAAGATGGTGGGACAGAAGTTGTGGAAGCAAAGGCTGGAAAGGGCTCTGCAACTTTGTCAATGGCGTAAGTTTATGTCCTGAACATATTTATAATCATGAATATAATTTGGATCCTTGTCTATGGGCACACTATATTTGCTTTTCATTATGAAAGTCTGGTGCCTACAAAAGTTTTCATGCTATGTTGACTAGGAAATAAATTTCTTGTGTTATTGATTTTTATGGAGGATTATTTTTACCTGTCAGCTTTAATTTTTTTTCCCTTCCCGTATAAATCATGGTTAGAAAAACAATGTGTAACTCATTCTTTACCCTTTTACAAGTCTCTTCATGTCATTGAGCCAGCTTAGTTATAAAAGAAAAACTGTTTCTTTTAACTAATTTGATTGGCCATTTGCAGCTATGCAGGAGCCATTTTTGCTGATGCTTGCTTGAAGGGGCTCAATGGAGTTCCAGATGTGATTGAATGTTCATTTGTGCAATCAACTGTCACTGAACTACCTTTCTTCGCATCCAGGGTAATTTTATCAACTTTCCTTGATTGAACATAAAAGCTCTTTGTTTTATTATGTCGATCGAAAATATCTCTTTGATTGGGATTCATTCTAATAATTTACTTAATTGCATATTGTTTACAAGTTTAGAGTACCATCCCTAGCTGATTCATGCTATTTTCACAATATATTAGTTCAAATTACAGATTTGTATGTTTAGGAGTCTCCTCTGAGCTGTCCTGTTTACTTGGTTGGAAAAGAAAAAGGATCTTAATTGAATTTTATTCTTTTAAGCCCCAAGAATGAAATACCTGAGTTGTGGTTAGCTACTCGGTTCTGTCTTATCCTGTCAATGTTATGTTGGGTTGAGCTTCTAAATGATGTTGTCATGCTAAAAGATACTGGTTTAATTCATGTCATTTTGGTTTGTCTTCCCCTTCACCTCCAGTACTTCAATCTGATCACTATTCCTCACTAGTGCATCCATGTATGTCTTCTCGCTTCATGTTGAACATGATTGAACCATTTTTATGACCTTTCCATAATTTCATCACCTCTCTGCAGATGCACTTATTAATTTGGTCATAGTCTCGATGTGCTGATCATAGCATCCTCATCTCAGTTACACTAATTTTATGACAAAGCTATCACTCTCTGCCAAATGAAAAAGAAAAGTGAACTTGTTAGATCTATTGTTTTTAGCAGGTCCTTTGTATATCTGATGACAAAGGGTGCGTTACATTGTAAAGGTTACAAGATGCTCTGCACCTTTTGCAGATGCAGCACTCTGGCATTTGGTGTTCTTCTAGTGCATTTGTTGTACTCTTGCATTTTTGTGATGGAAGTTTTGTATTTTGAATTTTGTATGCTTGCCAGGGTTGTTGTGAGATAGTAAGCCTGTGAATCCTTTTGTATTTGCAGGTGAGGCTTGGAAAGAATGGCGTGGAGGAAGTTCTAGGGTTAGGTCCTCTCTCTGACTTTGAGAAGGAAGGTTTAGAAAAGTTGAAGCCTGAGCTCAAATCATCTATTGAGAAGGGAATCAAGTTTGCCACCCAGTAATTTTAGTACTGATTTTTGGCCGGCGGTTATTTGCTTGAGTCAAACACATGCGAACTTTGCATTTTTTCAGTGTTGTCTTTGCAGCTGCCGGCAGCACCGGCTTTAGCTTTTTCGGGTAGAAGAGGCGCATAAATTTAATTTTTATCAATAATACCCTGTGACTTTTATAGGAGGTGTTTGGTACCCGGGAGAGAATAAGATTTTTTTAGTTTGTGTTAAATGCGTATGGCCATTGTTAACGTCCCATGGAAGATGATATTCTTATAAATCAGGGTATATGCCCAAATTGACGGCGGTTTGGATAGATCTCCACCACCCTTTCTCCACGCTGGGTATTTTTGATTTGTTCCAAATTTATTAATGTTGGAGAGTAATCGTGGCCATTGTCAAGAAAATAACATTTGGCAATCACTACAAGACTAAGAAACTAGTGCTTCCGACCCTTTTTTTACTTCAATTTCACCAGACCATTCCATTACAAGTAAAAATCATGCTGTCATAGAGGATATGTTTTTCGCCCTGAATGATCACACGCCTACAAAAGTACGGTAAGACCCCCAGCATTGAGCGTTTTACTGCGAAGATAAAGACATTTCACTTCATATAGAATCAACCGAAGGTGAAACTTGGATTCTCCCAGGCAAAATCAGCATCCCAAGAATTGTCAGGTATGTTCCAAAGGAGCATACAGACCAACTTAAATCTGCGGATCAGCTGCAGCAAAAATAAGTACTATATCAATCCAAGCATGTTCCATAGGTGTCAAAAGTTATAGTTGTACAATAATGTTCCTGCGCAATCTTGGCCCTCCGGCCACCATGCATTTAGTGCAGTTCGAGCAAAAATGCCGTTCCTAGGAATTCATACAGGGAAACACAAAACAACCTTGCAAAACAAAAAGGGAAGGAAAAGAAGGAAGAAAAAAAAGACGCCATTCTAAATTATCCAGTAAACAGTTCTAGGAGGCCACTCCACCACAACAACCAGAGCACAGGATTGCTAAAAGTAGCTACCCTAATCCTTTCTGAAATCATGTATTTTCTCAGTAGCTTGCTATAGTATTTCAATCTAGGTTGCCAGCTCCATCTAAAAACGTTCAAACTCACTAGTTTCTATACTCCAACAGAAGTACACTCGTGAACACACACACACACTCAGCAGAATGCAACAGAGTACTTCCATCCAAAGCAGCTCAACCAAAAGGCAGTGCTATAAATCGATAAGCCAGAGTACACTTCCAAACATTTTATGTTTATTTTTATTTTCAGAACTTTTTCTCTGATGATTGGTAAGTTGCAGAGTTGATTTAGAAAATAATTTCCACAAGAAAAAAAATCAGAGTTCAGTTATAAAACTGTAGGTAGCAATTTTAGGAGGCAAAATTTGCATACCTAACAAGAATTAAACCATGTCACAATCACACAGGAATTTGCAACAAAATTCACTGTACGCATTCAGTGTTAGCAAGAAGTGAACTTGTACTACAATATAGTATGTGAAAGCACACCTAAACCCTTTAATAAATAAATAACATGCAATTGTTAGTTTCAAAAAATCATTATTCCAACAATAGACGCCCCTAGAAGGATAAAATAAATGATCAAAGACATCATTAGTATCCAAAAGCCACAAATCTATCTCATAATGAATAACAATCAGGAGCAATGTCGGAAATATCACCAAAAAATGGTGAATGATCTGAGATGAAATCCTACAGAAACACTTAAAAAGGGAACTCTGGAAAACATAAAAGAAAGCATTTGATTATGTATGGCCACTGAAAAGTGGAAAATGTGGTTACTCCAGAAGATTCATAGGCTACACGGAACAGTTTACAAGACATGATTGGAAAAAATACCACACTCATACAAAAAAAAAAAAAAAAGGAAAAAAAAGGCTTCATCATTAATCTGATGCCTTGAGCAATGCAAGTCAGCCAGCTTCTAAAATTATCTTTTGGCACTTCAAAGACATTGAATAATGATTATAGGCAACGTTTTCAACACTTTGAACCTTAGTAACCTCTGGTTACCAAAAGCATAGCCATTGCAGCCCTACACTATATGAGTAAGTACTTTTCCAGAACAAATGGCATGTCATAAATCGCCCAACCACCAGCATCTAAACCAAACTTAGCTTCCATTGAGCTATTATGCACTCACAGTATCATTCAACTACTGAAATCACAGATATCACAAAATTCCATAGCATACTGCCATAACCTTAAAACCATATATATGGTTCAAGAAAAAAGAAAGAGAGAATTAAAGAGTGGTTAAAGCTTCAATAATGATCACTTTGACAGGTAAATGTCCAATATTGTAAACGTTGAATGGCAATTTTTGTATTACCATGGATGATAGAGAAACAAGAGATGGTTAGATTCTAACCAAGGATGACGCCCCTACCTTGAATCTACTAACTCCTATGTCATTGAGCTGCATCTGACCCAGATCCTGAATCACTATCAGAGCCTGCACATAAGGTATTGGAATGAATTAATAAATCCATTTAATGTCTTAATTGGCACCATCATTGCCAGAAAATTATACATGCTCAAGGTACATTAGTTGAGTTTCAATTACCACTTGAAGAGGATCTGGAATCACTGCCAGAACTGCTTGAACTACTTGATCTGCTCATACTATGGCCCTGCCTATGATCTTTAACAGGAGAAGATGCAGAAACAGTCATTTGTACTGCTTCAAACCAACAGGATTAGAAATCAGTGCATAACAATTAGAATGCCATAAAGATCCAGCAAAAGAGCCTGAATGTGGGCAACACAAATCCTAAGGAATTCAAGATGATTATTACCCGATCCAAGTTCTTTTGGTGCCTCTGCAGTAGCAGATGTCATATTCTACACAGACAGAGAGAAGGATAATGTATTGGTCAGCCTGACTTTCATGAAGGAAATTCAGCTAGAGATTGGAGCTAATAAGAATTATGGTCTTACAGTCCCAAGCATTTTATGGCCAGCTTCTTCTCTCCCTTGAAGAGCAACTTCAGCTTCTCTCTCATTCTTGCCCATACTCTTCTGGTAATTGGTTACATAACCATGAAGTTCCCAAAGTGTTTCATTATCAAAACTATCAATATCCACTTCAATCTCATCTTCTTGTTGGAAAAGCCCAGGATTCCTCTTCCTAATAATCTGGACAACTGATTCTAGTTTCTCTGAAGGCAAACTCTGCAGGTGTATACTCAATTTCTGCTTCTCCTCGTATGTCATCACGCCTCTGACAGTTTCATTCTTCTTAGGCTTATTCAACACTGATGTCCTGCCTTGATTGGCAACAGTTTTTGCAGCTTTCATCTTCGAATGTACAAGCTCCGTCAAAGAATCTGTCCTATCCAAAGTTTTTGTCTCTAAAGGCATTGTCTGTGGAAAAGAAGCAGGACTGGGAGCACGGGCAGAAGCAGAAGCAGGACCAGAGGTGGGGGATGAAGCACGAGGACCTGGAACTCTCTTTGAAGCAGGACCGTGAGCAGGAGACGAAGCACGAGGACCTGGAGCTCTCTTCAAAGCAGGTGTTGGCAAGCTAGCATCAAATCCCATCTCCCCCCTCTTATCAAAATTAGTTTTGGCCTTAAAATTAGCCCAATTCTCCTCAAAAATCTTCAACAACTTATCCGCCATAGCATGCACATCCTGCCCTTTCTCATTATACTTCATAGCATTATTAAACGTCAACCTAACATCCTCAGCAAACTCCTTTGGAGACTTGTACCAATTCTTACTCAACCTACTCTTCACAGTCCCTAAGTCCATGGGATGCTTAATAATCTTATAATAATCATGCAGCTTCAACTTCTTTGCATCCACTGGCTCATTAAACACCCACCCATATTGATGTTTCATCAACTTCCCTAACAGCTCCCCACACCCTATAACCAAATCCTTGCTAAACTCCACCACCACCCCCTTTCCCGCACCACCGTCCTTCCCTCCACCGCCAGACTGTTTCAACTTCTTGTTCGAATTCATCTGGGTTTTCTTCTTCTCATCACCATCCAACAGCCGCGAATTGGTGGGTCCCACATAACTAACTTCAGAATTAACCCTAGCAAGAGTTCCAATTCTGTTACCACCGCCTCCACCACCGCTATTACCTATTCTATTATTATGATTATCATTATAAGAAGATGTAAACTTTTCTTTAGATTCAAGTTTCTTTTTCAAGCTTCTAACTTGATGAAGTTCACTTGCTAATTTCCTCTTTAGCTGTTTAATTTCAGATTTTGACCTTGAATTCAAGTTGATTTTTACTTTACTACCATCATCAAATCTCACGTACCCGGGTAGTGCTGACTTGTTCTCATTCTGTGGGACCGGCTGTACGTGATTAAGACTGGAAGAATCGTTCGACGCCACGGTGCCGTCGCGGTGGTTCTGCTTCCAAGAAGAGGCCGAGGTGGAGGTGGTGGTGTATTTTAGGGTTTGAAAAGGTTGAATTTCTGCTTCTTGCAGGTGCTTTTGCGGGTGAGGGATGTTGTCGAGATTCTTGGGTTTGTTGTGGTGTTTTTGGGTATAACGTTTTTTGTTGATGTTGGGTTTCCTTTCTTCTCTCAACAATCCTCCTCTTCAAAGTCTAACCATTCATGAAAAGTTAGAAACCCTAATTTCTTGCATCAAAACCCTAACTTTGGCTCCTCCTCTTCTTTTTAATGTAACGACGATGTGTGGACTTTCCCCATATGGAAGTTCGATAGCTCGTTGTTTTTTTAATCATATTAAAAATCTAAAAAAACTATTTTAATATAATTTTAAATACAAAATATTTTAAAAAAACGCTTTTAATTACAATCTCAAAATGTATGAATAATAAAATTTTAATCTAGTTTTTCGTGTAAAGGATATAAGAATAAAAACCACAATTAAGGTATTTTATTTGATTCCTTCTATCCCATGAATAAAACTTTTGACATATATTAAAATAGAAAATTACTCGATGAACATTCAAGCGTGATTATATTTTATTTTTTTTAAATAATATTTTATATTATATTATTTATATAATTAATAATATATTACTCATGATAACAAGTTATTCAGTTAAAATTAAAATTAAAAACCTTAATGAAAAAAGAGTTTCACTTAACTTCTGTTCACAAAACATTATTCACTAAAATAGTGTTTTTTTTTCACAATTTATATTTTTTATTATTTTCAAATTCAATTACATTGTATAACATTAGATTTATTTGGTAATGAACTTCATAAATTTTTTAATTTATTTTTTATGAGATTATTACAGTCTTATGACCTAAACTGCAAGTTTCACGAGTTAACTCAGTTGACTTTATTTTTTTTTTTCTAATTGATTTTTTCCCTCAATTTCATCATTAAGAATTGGATTGATTGAGAATTAAGTTTTGTGATTTATTTCGGTTTGTTATGAGGTTATCCCTAATTCATGAATTGGATTAAGAGTTTGACGAGTTAACTTCAGTTGTTTTTTTTGTGTCTTTTTTAATTGATTTTTCAATTTCAATCTATCCTTCAATATTAGATTTGGTGATGAACTTCATAATTTTTTAACTTATTTTTTATGAGGTTATCATAGTCTTATGACTCAGACTACAAGTTTCACGGGCTAACTCAGTTGACTTTAGTTTTTTTTCTTCTTTTTGTAATTGATTTTTTTCTTTAATTTCATCCTTCAGAATTGGGTTGATTGAGAATTAAGTTTTCTAATTTATTTTGTTTTTTTATGAGGTTATACCCAATTCATGAATTAGGCCATGAGTTTGGTGGGTTAACTTCAGTTGTTTTTTTGTGTCATTTTTAATTGATTTTTTAGTTTCAATTCTATCCTTCAACATTAGATTTATTAGGGTTTGAGCTTCATAAACTTTTTAATATAATTTTTATGAGGTTATCCCAAACTCATGTCACGGGTTTGACGGATTAACTCGAGTTGGTTTTTTTATTATTTTTTAATCGATTTTGTTTTTCAATTTTATCTTTCAATACTAGGTTGATTGAGAATTATGATTCATAATTTATTTGATTTTTTTTTCTATTGGGTTATCTCAATCTCATAACCTGAGTCGCGAGTTTGTCAAATTAATATGCGTTGACTCATGTCATTTTTTTTGTTATTTTTTAAAATCTTATCCTTAAACTTAGGGTTTATTGAATATTAGACTTCATAATTTATTTTGATTTGATTTCTATGAGATTTTTATAGTCTCATGACCTGACACATGGATTGACAGGTTAACTTAGGTTGATCCTCATCAATCAATTATAACCTAGTTTGATCATAATTGATCCAATATATTGTTATCTCAATATTTATATATATAAAAATATCATTTTGAATATTTATTTTGAGTCAAACTATGTTTTTACCTGTCGTCTAAGGTGTTTCTGTACCTGCAAAGTTGATCGGGTCATATCGAGACAAATCTCACACAATTAAAATTTTTCTTCTACTATAAAATATATTAACAACATATTTGAAACCTTTTCCTGGAAAGTTGCGCTCTCATTGGATTGGACCCTTTGTTGTTTCTAATGTTTTTTCTTATGGTGCAGTTGAGATTACAAGTTTAGAAAGAAACAAAGTGCTCAAAGTCAATGAACATCAATTGAAAACTTTCTATGAAGGTTGGATGATAGAATTCACTGCTTCTGTGGAGTTAGCTGAACCAATCTATGAGGCCTAAGCATGCGATGTGTCAAGTCAATGACATAAAATAAAAGCGCTTATTGGGAGGCAACCCAAAAAAAAAAAAAAAAAATTCAGATTTGCTTTCCTTTTCCCTTATCTTTTATTTTTTACATTTAACTTTATGTTTATCATTCTCTTATATTCCT
>Ga0307515_10002948_pt1 | contig 36085 bp, 42 predicted proteins | sample 17_EM_MG_FD_194513 | JGI IMG/M metagenome (GOLD analysis project Ga0307515, IMG submission 194513) | Populus trichocarpa ectomycorrhiza microbial communities from riparian zone in the Pacific Northwest, United States - 17_EM | ecosystem: Host-associated > Plants > Roots > Unclassified | place... | reverse complement strand
CTCTTATGGGCCTCATCTTGCTGAGTACCACGAGTGTCGGCCAATCCAGGTGTATCAAGGATGCGAACCTTGGGAGGAGTTATGAGTTGGACCTATTCACCAGGTTCAAAACGCTGGCGCTTACCAGAATACCGCTTTTGCTCCTACGTTCATAAAGGCGAGCAGATTTTGTCTGACTCTGGCCACCAGAACCGCTTTGCTCATTGGTACGGTCGAGGATGTTGAAGTTGTACTGATCAATGCTGTTGCCGATAAGGACATTGATGATGAATTCCAAGAATGCGGACTTGCCCACACCAGTCTCTCCAATAAGAAGGATGGTGTATGGTGCGTGAACATCATTCTTAGACACTTTGATGTTTCCCTGCTTGAGAGACGCTACATTGCCGGCCTATACGATCAGAACCATGCAACAAAGAGACCATCATCACCCACTTGATGGTCATCGGTATCAGACAGAAGAGGTCAGCGAGCCAGTCACCGGCTTTGAACTGAGATATCGGGAAGCTGGGTGATGCCGGATCGAAGGACTGGACGGCCACATTGATACCTGTGAGTTGACGACTTGGTTTGCGCGTTCTCTGCTCGAAGTCACGGATGAGGGCCTTGAAATGTTTGGAGGGATTATCTGGCGAGTTTGGCGATATGAATGTTATAGAACGTGGGTAATGGTTCGTTCCCGGTGCAATCCCCCGACGGATGGCAGCCTGAACGGGATACCACGTCCAAACTTCGGAGTAGCAATCAACGAGGGAGTTATGGGCCGTATTCTTCTCAACAGAGTCCGGGCGAACCCCTCCTGCACGAAAGTCGTATTCACTGGTCTTGCTTGCAATGTTAAGCGAAACCGATGAGCAGATTCCTGCAGAGTTGTCCAGGAAGATTGCATGCGGGTTCTCTGCCTGCCCCACACAAGAAACTGCCGTGTTGGCATCGAGGTGTAACTCCTCTGGCAATTCAATAGGAATTGCGGCCGGAGAGCCAAATGAGGCGAGGTGATAGCAGAGAAGGCGCGGTGGTTCGTCACTTCTTGGCTCCAATGCGAGGAGCGCTGCACCATCTGGTACGGTATAAACCGAAGCAGGTATGTAGTCCAACTTGCAAACAGCAGGGCTACGCGGGTCCAGTCAGCGTTACTTTCACAGAAATGGTGCAAAGACAAACCGAAACTGTTCAGTCACAAGCGAGAATATTCTTGCCAATCCAGTTTCATCCACCAGCAGGAGCTCCTCAGACCCGGAGATAAACGTGGCGTGCAGCATTCGAGGAATTGACGGGCCATTAAACCATCGAGTAATGTTGATGGCTCCATCACGGGCATTGAGGGCATTGCTTGCGTCTTCGTAGATGTACGGGATGACCTGTGCGTGGTTCTAATAGACAATTAGACAATTATCAATCAACTGCAGTTCCTAATTCTGACCTCATCACTCGCATAAATGACGAGAATCCGCTTTGCCTCGTCCAAAGCAAACAGAGGATTGGGACCAAGTTTGTCTGAATGGAACATCTTTTTGGGCTTCGCCTTCACGGCGTTCCCCAGGCCGTAGAGCGTGTCTAAGTAGACACTCCAAACACCTTGAGGATCCTGAACAACGAGAAGGCAACGGTCGCTTCCAATGAGGTGAATAAAGCTTTGACGGTCGAGTCAGTAGGGTCCAAGTTCACTCCTCCCTCTTTACCTACCGGATATCATGAGAAGGTAGGAGGGTGAAATTGGGAGGTGCAGCACGACGGATGAACGGTTGAGGGATATAGTTGCTCTCGAGCGTGTCCTGTTTCTTAACCTCGAGGACGTTGAATTTATAACATATCCCGGCCTCAAGCCGGATAATCGTCTCTCCATCGACCTGATACACATCTAGAAGGCGTTAATCTTCTTGGACAAAAATTCCTATCGAAAAGACACAACCTTGAAAACCTCTTTTGTTCACCGAAACGCCGCGAATGATGACCCGGTTACTTTGCATGTGGTCAAGAGTTCGTGAGTTTGAGTACATTTAGGATGTTGTGAACACCAACCGATTTGTAGGATGATCCGCCTCGGCGTCCAGCGCTGCGCGGATCAGGGAACAAAGCCGTGCTTCCGCTGCCTGACCCGCATCTTGCTTTTCGGCATTGATCCTTTCGTCGGTTTCCTGCTTTGTAATGCGGGCTATCTCTTTTCCGACAAGTTGTAGCAGTTCCTTTTCTAGCTTTTTGAGCTTGACGCCGAGATTGTTGGCCGCCTCTTGAAGGATTTCCTCTACGATCTGTCGGTACGCTGGTTCTTCCGTGACAATCGTGCGTATTTCTGTGAGGAAGGTTGTATCATCCTTTTGGACCAGTTGATATTCGTTGCGCATCGCCTTGGAAGACTTATCGAATCTGAGTCTGGACGTAAGAAGCTCCGCACTCCGGAATTTGGTCCATGCACTGGGTCTCTCTTCGTCTTCGTTGCCCTCCACCACTTGCGCCAATTCCGTTTCGTAGTCGCCGTGCGTTCCAAGGATACTAATCATACGCTGAACGATTTCATTACCAAATAATCCATAATGTTGACAAAAGCGCCGCTTGAGGGTACAAAAACGGCTCTTGGGATCATCGTTGACTTGACGTAAGTTTCCGACCACTAAGGCATGGACTTTTTCGGTTTGTAGATAGTCTAAGAGATATGAGAACAAGCAGTATTGGATCTGAGGAGACTTACGAAGGTCGTCCGTCATGATCCCTTCTTCTGATGAACCCTCTGGGATACTCGCGAGGACCACTTCCTCTGTTAAGGACCTGCGGCGAAGGGATCAGTTTTCGCATGTATACACGAGCTGTACACGCACGGATATTGCGCTACAGCTTGCTCTGCCAACCATCTCACGATTCCAGTCTTGATTCTGACCAAGGCTGCTTCCGTTGTTTCCTCATATCAGCAAGGGCATCACTTTCACGCTTCTTCATGAGTTGACCATCACGGGTCTTCTCTGCAAACCAACTCCAATAAACCCTAGAGCAGCGCTGATCTAGACCATCTTGTACGAGAATCTTCAGACTGCTGAAGTTGATATATTCATCCAAAACAAGACGAGGGCTCATTTGGGTCCTATTATGGTCCATGAACGCATGGCTTTCATTGAAAATTCGATTGGTACCCACTTCAGCATTTCACGAAAGCTAAGGTGGTAAAGAGAGTCAATTGGCTCTTTCTTGCATTGTTCCGGGATGCAATTCGCACTCAAAATGGCTTGGAGTTTGTCGCCTGCAACGAGGATGGGCTGTAATCGCTCAAGACCAAAGTCCTTGGGGCATGCCGTTACTTCGGCCATACAAGAATGAGAGAACTAGGAGCCATCAGATATCGTTTTAAGGTGGACCATTGATATCACCTTGAACCCCTCACTTGCTGTGGCGCTCTCCTCTTGCCGGCTGGTCTGCCGAACCTCGAAATCAAAAAGACGACCAAAATCGTCAACTGCGTCGAATTCATCAAAATCCGTGTCAACATGGTCCGTGTCAGGTTTGAACATGAGTTTCTCGCTGTGTTGGTCAGAGATCAGGGCAACCACCTGATCGCACAACTTGGTCAAGATTCTGCAGAGAGTGCGTGCCAAAGTTGGTTGGATAGCTACTGCAAACAACGCAGGACCACGTACTGCATAAATGTCGTACGATTCCTAGAAACCACTCCAGATGCGTTGTCGTCCCAGGTCGTTTCCTCGGGCCAGAAAATGATATAGACGAGATTAAGCTGGAAGTTTGACGAGTGAAGAAGGTATAATCCTGGACGGAGAATTGGTTGCTGGGTCACACCCATAGGGCGAGGAGGAGAGAGGAGAGAGGCGCTGGGGGATGATTGAGGTAAAGTACTGAAGAATAGAATCATATTACGTTTCCACATCAATACACCCAGCCCCCTGCAGGAAATCAACGATTGCAGAAATGCTCCCGTAGACACCGATAGGTTTCATATCGAGGCTGTCCAGTGCGTTAAAGTCAACCTATGGAGTGCAAAATAAGCCTGCTTTCACCATTTCGAGCCATTGATACTCACCTTTGTCATGGAGGTGTAGGCATTAGGGCAAATATCGTTCACAAACTTCGCCACAGACTCTTGAGCGATGATAACCTTGTCCACTTGGAAATGGTGGTCCGTTTAGTCCCGATAATGTAGCGTTATGGAGCTTTTATCATACCTGCTCCTTCAGAGCCCTGCTCATTGATAAGATCGAGCAAGCGGTAGAGCCCGCGAACGCGAAACAGCAAATCGGTGTCGTCTTCACTTGCTTCATCACGCATGGCAACATCAACTGGGTCCGGGGTCGTCGCCTGCTCTCCAATGGCGGGATACGCCGGTTGCTCGTTTGTGTCGGGGTTCAATGAACGATCATCGAATATATCACCCTCAACCGGGGGAAGGTCAATCGTGTGGCTATATATCGGCTATTTCTTCATGATTCCCTGAAGTGGCTACAGGCGAACTGTCCTGCTCTTCGGCCACTACCACGAAAAAATGAGGAAAATGCGTGCTGGACGATGAAGAGTATACCTTGCATAGCGGGCGATCCTTTGATGAAGATTCAAGAGGGCAAGGTTTCGTGCCAAACGTCGTGGCGAGGGTCGAGTTGCGCGCAAGAGGTGGCATGTTTGTCACTGATCACTCGAGGCAGGCTCCCTCCTGGGCGTATAGAAGCCATTAGTTAGGGCTAGAGTCAAGACGCCAATCGCGAGCTGGCATGTCAAATTCCAGGCTTCGGAGCCTAACACGCTCTTTGTTAAAATAATGGTAACATTGCTTACGTTTCTGGGGGACTCCTCTTATCGGGGGAACAGCGAGGAAACATCGTCGGCACGAAGAAGACCTAACATCAATTAAGACAAACAGATCCGACACGCATTATTTTTCTTGAGTCTTTTTATGATAACTTGTCACTGCACATGACATGGAAACCCAGGTACGTGTCCTTGAGTCAAACGTTGCCCTCCTTTAGGATTGAACCGAGGCCACAGAACATGGACTGTGCGCGCACGCGGCATGCATTCTGGACGCGGGTTGCCCGTGATATGATTGTTTTTTGCGATTCACTGCCAGTCTTCTGATACTAAGCTATCAATCTCCATAAAATTCTAAGCCTATAGGATTGTGCATAGGGGATCGCTTGCGCAGAGCGACTACCTTGGCCATATCCCGGGATTAAGGAGAACGGCGGCTCAAAGACCGCATGCAAGGGCCCTGTCAAGAACGCGAACGTCGAACGGAACGCGAAGGAACAAGGCACGTTCTAGGGGTGCTTGGGAGATGGCGGCGGCCCCGTGAAGAGAAACCGAAAGCGCTGCAGGCGAAGAGGTGCTCGAAGGCCGAGCGAGCGTGAGGCTTAAGAGGACCAAATCATGGAGGGAAATTATTATAAAGCTCTGGCTTATGTGCTATCATATTTTCTGGCTTTTCTTAATGGTCTCCCTAGTATTTACTGAATCTGTAATTCCATATCTGGCTCTGCTCTTGTCTTGGCGCTAGGCGTTGTCCGACTGTAGTCGGAAGATGTGGCATATAATCCAAAGGCACGGGACGCGTCCCATATTCAGAGCTAAATCCTCAAAAGTGCTGCAAAATGTGACCATCTGTTGAATATAACCTAATATCGGTACATTATTTTCCCCGAATCCCAAGATTCTTATCGATCAACGGCCAAACCTCTATTGCCTTTCTGATCTTGCGCGGCACACCCTGCCAATATCTCGAGTAAGACGCTTAGTGTTAGCAATACTGGCTCTTATGCAAGTACCCCAGCAGAATATGGCGAAGGATCAAGTCCTGATGCAAAGTACAAAGCAAAAATTTAAAGGTGCATCGACTACACCACTCTGGCCTTATTCAACAGCTCTCGTTTCCTCTTCATATGATCCAAGCTCTGCTTTGATCTTTTGCAGTGGCTCGGAATCAACGTCTTTCTTCTCCAGGGATGCGTAGTTCTGTTCCAGCAGCCTGACTGCACTGCCGACCTGCGCTGATAAGCTCCCGACAACGACAAGTTGGCGTATTGTTCCACCAGTTGTTCCAGCTTGTTTTTGGCATGGCTAATTACCTGGTTGAGGTTCACAGTACCTGTTCGCCGGCTTGGACGAGTGCCGCCTTCTCCTTCCCATCCTTCGCCTTCTCATAATTCTTCTTCATATTCTGGTCGATCGACACCTGCGCACCAGTTATTTGCTTCCAGATTGCATGGCACCGATGGTGGTTCCAGAGGCTGTGCTTGCACTGGGGACACGGGCGGCCCGAAGAGACCTCGCAGACGGAGGGGGACGTTGGTCGACGTGGTCGCCGTGGCAGTTAGAATAGCAGGTGACCTCACCGCATAGCATATTGTTAGTGTGAGTAGGCTGCTGCTTCCAGAAAGCCTTATTGACGGTCCGTTCGACGTTGGCGAAAGCAGCCACATCCTGCGTCCAACAAACAAAACATGAGCTTCAAGTACAGGCAAGATGAAGAATTCACGTCAGAGTTTTTTTGAGGGTCTACATGAGTTGGTTAATTGCTACCGTCTTCTCCGCCGCTTGGTCTATCTGAGCGAGGGTGTTTGTAATCATGGCCTCAATATTTTGAGATATCTCATAGAGACGGACAATCTCCGTTGCTGGTTGCGGTTCGAGGCAGTCCAACCAGTCAAAAAGCTTTACCATCATTTTCAAAGCTTTCTGCTCGCCAGCCTTAATATGCTTACGCATCTCTGTCCTCATGTTCTCCTTAATTTGGTCACCTTTGAGTGCGAGGGCGAGGCACTTCTTCTGGAGCGCGACAGGGTTGTCGAGGTGGAACTGAGGAGCGCTTTCGAGCACCCATGGGACAGTACCCTGGGAGAAGTTCCAAGAGAGGGGACTCAGTACGTTGGTAAAAATGAAAGAAATATTGTCCGCCAGGGATTTGGGGAAGATGGCGGACAGAGTGGAGAGTGTATAGTTGGTGCCAACAGTGATGCGAGGGACAGTGCCATTCATGAGAATGAGAATGACATTGACGAAGTCGATGTGTTTCCGTATTTCATTAGCAATACTCCTCTTGTGGGCCTCATCTTGCTGAAAAAAAGGGAATACCACGAGTGTCGGCCAATCCAGGCGTATCAAAGATGCGAACCTTGGAAAGAGTTTGAATTATACCTATTCACCAGGTCCAAAACGCTGGCGCTTACCAGTATACCGCCTTTGCTCCAACGTTCATAAAAGCAGGCAGAGTTCGTCTGACTCTGGGTAGCAAAACCGCCTTACTTATTGGTACGGTCGAGAATGTTGAAGTTGTACTGTTGCCGTTAAGGACATTGATGATGAATTCCAAGAATGCAGACTTTCCAACACCAGTCTCTCCAATGAGGATGGTGTATGGTACTTGAACATCATTCTTTGACGTTTTGATGATCCCTTGCTTGAAAGACTCTACATTGCTGGTCCATAACGATCAGAGATAATGCAACAAAGAGACAATGCAACAAAGATACAGTGCAACAAAGAGACCATCATAACCTACTTGATGGTCCCCATCTTCCCTCTAAAATCAGGAGTAGCCGTTGATTCCTATTGCTCCTCCGTTGGTGGTAGTCTTGAACCGGTGCGTACGGCTTCTGTGTCATATGCTTCTGCTTGGGACGCGCTCACGTCCGAAATACGTCCCTGGCTATCACCAACGTCCTCAGCGTGTACGTCAAGAATCTGGACACCTTCGGTGTGAGGACCTTGCGCTTGTAGGCAACGGGCGAGGATCAGGGTGGCATGATCTAAGTTGACAAGCCGCTTTAACACAGGGTCGGTTTCATAGTCCCGGCCGTTTGGCTTCATAGACGATCAATACGATGAGCGTACATCAGGGGCTGAAAGCTTACGTAGAAATCCCGAGTGGCGAAGAATATTTGATACAACCGCGCTAGATCATACTTGTGACCCTCTTCGGACCGGTGCGCTTCGTCGAGGTCAATATTTTTGAGTTCATCGACCTTATCTTCTAATTCCTCAAGCGCACTGCATTTATCGCACCATAAATGAAGAGAACTAAACAGATAGCAGACTTACTCGTCCAAGTCCATACCCTCATCGTACTGTTCATTTCTTGGTCCGTCGGCGCCGATAAAGTCGTTGAATCGGATGATGAGATGAAAAGCTTGACGAGCGATGTGAATGGCTTGGAAGGAGAACCACTTCAGTCTTCTGCTCTTCCGAAGGATATCGCCAGCCTGAATATAGCTCGACAACAGGAACTTGCAGAGCCGCTTTTCAAGTGCCGGCGTCTGGAACTGCAAACAAAGCAAATGGTTAAAACGACTATATGAGCGCCCAATACATTGTTGGATACCGTAATAACTTCCCTGAGACCGCGATTTAAGAGTTGGTCCGCGGGCCCACCAGGATTTGAACTTTCTTGATATGAACTTTCTTGATGACGGCCAATCGAGGGGCTCTGCCCGTATTGATGGAGCATCTCACCACAACTAAACGGTTCGTAAGCTCGAAGTGCAGAACTCCTTCAATGGCATGTACGCACACGTGCCTCCCATTGTGACCAGCACTGTGGAAGACTATCAGCTCATGAAACAGGGACAGAATGGAGGTACTTACGGCATATCGCAAGCAGGTGCGGGCAGTCCATCATGTTGGTCATCGAACTCGCATGCATGAGGGCACATGTGTGTTGTGTAACAATCATGAGCATCATAGTGTTGTCTACCCCTCAGGCAGCACAGGCTGCAGGAGCCACATGCCGCTCCACAAAGCGTGACATGACTCTTCAGCTCCTTTGTCAACTCACCGAACCTCCGAAAAAGTGCCTGGACATCTGCGTGTTGTGCGAACCTGGCAGTGTTCGTTCCTAGCCATGTCATGACTTGTCCAATCCTTGCATTGGCAATGGCAGCAAGGTGTTGATTGAGAGTGGCAAGGAATTTCTCCTCCGAGATCTTGAATCGGTCGTGACGCCCTTCCCAATTCGATCGCAAAGAGGCGAGGCAGGCCTCAGGTGTTATCGGCGCTTCAGTATCCGAAAGATAGAAAACGATCGTGGAGGGTGGTCCAGGAATGGTCTCGTCTGTATCGATATTCTGAGAATAACACTTCAGAGTCTCGTTCCAAAGATCTCCAAACTCATTACCTTGAGCGGCTCGGAACGAGTTTCTGGGTCCAAGCATCCGAAAACTAGGGCTGTAACGACGTAAGGAGTGAGATGTTGGACACGCTGTGCCGCAAGGTTTTCTAACAGGGGTTCTTAGTGTCAGCCGCGATGTTTAGTAATTAGTACCGACGATCTAAAGCACCCCAATCGCAAGCCTAGACGAGATCTCAGGAGACACTTCGGTAGGACAACCGGTACGACTACGTACTTTGAGCTTCGCCATGAGCATCTTGAGCACCCGAAGGAATTCACCAGCACTCTTGTGTGTGACAGGTTGCTTCTCGAGACGAGTCTTGAGTGCTCCGAAGAGTTCGTAAAATCGGTTTGATTGAATGACAGGCCATGGAATGATGGCGAGTTTCCCACGATGTAATTTGGAAATGAAGTTGTCGCCCGCTTCATTTCGGACTATTTGTTTGAACTTCAAAGAGAACCTGCGAGTATTCATAAACACCATGAAGAAATTCCAGAGCAAAGAGGGATTACTCATTCACGATCTCCTTCGTGTCAGAATCGATGACATCCTTGATGAGTAGCAGTGAGCTTCGGCTCAAAGGGGGGCCGAATATACGAACCTTGATAATAATTGCAAGAGTCGATTGAAATAATGTGGGATTTGCTGCTGGGTCAAGGACTTTGGTAGAGGATTGAAAACTCTTGGAGTGCGTGAGCAATAAGCCATTGATAGATCGCACACCCGACCTTAAAAGAGCTCGCAATGTCTCGAGAGAGGGCGAAATTGTTACGGAACAACACCTAGCATTCATGAGCATAGATATCAGTGCCTGAAGCGAAAAAGCATACCAGATTTGAAACAGCTGCGTTGAACAGGACCAGGAGAGTATCTGTATTTGAAGGGTCGGTAAGCTAGATCTCATTTATGTTTGTCATTCACCTTCTTGAGCGCTTCGCTCAATGGAGTTTACACCTGTTGAGAGTGTCAGAACTCATCCATTCTCCAAAGTTTGCCTAGCGTTACCCTCGAAATCCATTGAGACTATCAGGGCATCTTGAGTAGGAGTCACGGAGAGCCATACACCTTCGGTACATCTCATCGCCGACCCAGCGAAAGAAGTGTCCACAAAATGATTCAGCGCATAGCTTTTCCCAACAGATTGCTCTCCTAAAATACCATGAGAATGGTCAAGAGGTTGCAAACAGGCTTACGGACCCATCGATGTAACCACTTTGACGGGCTAGAATATTGTCAGATGCTTTGCATGTGAGCAGTAGATGACACTCACTTTGCGAGCTAAGTATGAAGCAAATATGCTCTCATACCAACCAAAGCTCAATCTAATATCAAATTTAATGGATGAGAGCCTGGCGTAGATGACGGAAGCCATAATACGTACGCTTCCGCAATGCGACCGACGTCTGCCCCAAGGAGCGATTGCTCGAACTCCTGCGATATCACACCATCACGAAGTGGGATGAAGCGGTTTTGCCCAGTCACAGCAATATGGATCGGTATCAGACAGAAGAGGCCAACGAGCCAGTCCCCGGCTTTGAACTGAGATATCGGAAAGCTGGGTGATGCCGGATCGAAGGACGGCTGGACGGTCACATTGATGTCTGTAAGTTGACGACGAGTTGGTTTGCGCGTTCTCTGCTCGAAGTCACGGATGAGGGCCTTGTAATATTTGGAGAGACTGTCTGGCGAGTTTGGCGATATGAATGTAATGGAACGTGGGTAATGGTTCGTTCCTGGTGCAGTCTCCCGACGGATGGCAGCCTGAACGGGGTACCGCGTCCAAACTTCTGAGTGGCAATCAATGAGGGAGTTGTGGACCGTATTCTTCTCAACAGAGTCTGGGCGAACCCCTCCTGCACGAAAGTCGTATTCACTGGTCTTGCTTGCAATGTGAAGCGAAACCGAGGAGCAGATTGCTGCAGAGTGGTCCAACCATATTGCATGCGGGTTCTCTGCCTTCCCCACACAAGAAACCGCCATATTCACACCGAGGCGTGACTCCTCTGGCAATTCAATCGGAATTGCGGCTGCAGAGCCAAATGAGGCGAGGTGATAGCAGAGAAGGCGTGGTGGTTCGTCGCTTCTTGGCTCCAATGCGAGGAGCGCTGCACCATCTGGTACGGTATAAACTGAAGCAGGGATGTAGTCCAACTTGTAAACAGCAGGGCTATGCGGGTCCAGTCAGCGTTACGTTCACAGAAATGGTGCAAAGACAAACCGAAACTGTTCAGTCACAAGCGAGAATATTCTTGCCAACCCAGTTTCATCTACCAGCAGGAGCTCCTCAGACCCGGAAATAAACGTCGCATGCAGCATTCGAGGAATTGACGGGCCGTCAAACCATCGAGTAATGTTGATGGCTCCACCACGGGCGTTGAGGGCATTGCCCGCATCTTCGTAGATGTACGGGATGACCTGTGCGTGGTTCTAATAGACAAATTAGTCCATTATGAATCAACTGCAGTTCCGAATTCTGACCTCATCACTCGCATAAATCACCAGAATCCGCTTTGCCTCGTCCAAAGCAAACAGAGGATTGGAACCAAGTTTGTCTGAATGGAACATCTTTTTGGGCTTCGCCTTCACGGCGTTCCCCAGGCCGTAGAGCGTGTCTAAGTAGACATTCCAAACACCTTGAGGATCCTGAACAACGAGAAGGCAACGGTCGCTTCCGATGAGGCGAATAAAGCTTTGACGGTCGAGTCAGTAGGGTCTAAGTTCACTCCTCCCTTTCTACCTACCGGATATCATGAGAAGGTGGGAGCGTGAAATTTGGAGGTGCAGCACGACGGATGAACGGTTGAGGGATATAGTTGCTCTCGATCGTGTCCTGTTTCTTAACCTCGAGGACGCTAAATTTATAACATATCCCGGCGTCAAGCCGGATAATCGTCTCTCCATCGACCTGATACACATCTAGAAGGCGTTAATCTTCTTGGACAAAAATTCCTATCGAAAATACACAACCTTGAAAACCTCTTTTGTTCACCGAAACGCCGCGAATGATGACCCGGTTACTTTGCATGTGATCAAGAGTTCGTGAGTCCGAGTACATTTAGGATGTTGTGAACACCAACCGGTTTGTAGGATGATCTGCCTCGGCGTCCAGCGCTGCGCGGATCAGGGAACAAAGCCGTGTTTCCGCCGCTCGGTCTGCATCTCGCTTTTCGGCATTGATCCGTTCGTCAATTTCCTGCCTTGTAATGCGAGCTATCTCTTTTCCGACAAGTTGTAGCACTTCCTTTTCTAGCTTTTTGAGCTTGACGCCGAGACTGTGGGTCGCCTCTTGGAGGATTTCTTCTACAATCTGTCGGTACGCTGGTTCTTCCGTGACAATCGTGCGTATTTCTGTGAGGAAAGTTGTATCATCCTTTTGGACAGGCTGGTTTTCATTGCGTATCGCCTTAGAAGACTTATCGGGTCTGGGTCTGGACCGAAGAATCCCCACACTCCAGATTTTGGCCCATACGCTGGATGTGGTTTCGCCTCCGTCGCCCTTCAACACTTGCGCCAATTCCGTTTCATAGTTGCCGTGTGTTCCAAGGATATTAATCATACGCTGGAGTGTTTCCTTGTCAGGCCCCTTCTCAATCTTCAACAGTCCATAATGTTGACAGAAGCGCTTCTTGAGGGTACAAAAACGGCTCTTGGAATCATCGTTTACTTTGCGTAAGTGCTTGGTCACAAAGGCATGGACTTTTTCGGTTTGTAGATAATCTAAGAGATATGAGAACAAGCAGTATTGGATCTGAGGAGACTTACGAAGGTCGTCCGTCATGATCCCTTCTTCTGATGAGCCCTCTGGGATACTCGCGAGGACCACTTCCTCTGTTAAGGACCTGCGGCGAAGGTATCAGTTTTCGCATGGATACACGAGCTGTACACGCACGGATATTGCGCTACAGCTTGCTCTGCCAACCATCTCACGATTCCAGTCTTGATTCTGACCAAGGCTGCTTCCTGTTGTTTCCTCATATCAGCAAGGGCATCACTTTCACGCTTCTTCATGAGTTGGCCATCACGGGTCTTCTCTGCAAACCAACCCCAATAAACCCTAGAGCAGCGCTGATCTAGACCACTTTGTACGAGAATCTTCAGACTGCTGAAGTTGATAGACTCATCCAAAACAAGACGAGGGCTCATTTGGGTCCTATTATGGTCCATGAACTCATGGCTTTCATTGAAATTCGATTGGTACTCACTTCAGCATTTCACGAAAGCTAAGGTGGTAAAGAGAGCCAATTGGCTCTTTCTTGCATTGTTCCGGGATGCAATCCGCACTCAAAATGGCTTGGAGTGTGTCGCCTGCAACGAGGATGGGCTGTAGTCGCTCAAGATCAAAGTCCTCAGGGCATGCTGTTACTTCGGCCAAACACGGATGAGAGAACTAGGAGCTATCAGATATCGTTTTAAGGTGAGCCATTGATATCACCTTGAACCCCTCACTTGCTGTGGCGGTCTCCTCTTGCTGACCGGTCTGCTGAACCTCGAAATCAAAAAGTCGATCAGAGTTGTCAACTGCGTCGAATTCATCAAAATCCATGTCAGCATGGTCCGTGTCATCCTTGAACACGAGCTTCTCGCTGTGTTGGTCAGAGATCAGGGCAACCACTTGATCGCACAACTTGGTCAAGAATCTGCAGAGGGTGTGTGCCAAAGTTGGTTGAATAGCTACTGCAAACAACGCAGGACCACGTACCGCATAAATGTCGTACGATTCCTAGAGACCACTCTAGACGCGTTGTCGTCCCAGGTCATCTCTTCGGGCCAGAAAATGATATAGACGAGATTAGGCTGGAGGTTTGACAAGCGAAGAAGGTATAATCCTGGACGGAGACTTGGTTGCTGGGCCGCACCCAGAGGGCGAGGAGGAAAGAGGAGAGAGGCACTGGAGGATGATTGAGGTAAAGTACTGAAGAATAGAATCACATTACGTTTCCACATCAATACACCCAGCCCCCTGCAGGAAATCAACGATTGCAGAAATGCTCCCGTAGACACCGATAGGTTTCATATCACGACTGTCCAGTGCGTTAAAGTCAACCTATGGAGTGCACAGTAAGTCTGTTTCCACCATTTCGAGCCATTGGTACTCACCTTTGTCATGGAGGTGTAGGCACCTGGGCAAATATCGTTCACAAACTTCGCCACGGACTCTTGAGCGATGATAACCTTGTCCACTTGGAAATGATGGTGGATTGAGTCTTGATAATGTAGCATTATGGGGCTTTTATCATACCTGCTCCTCCAGAGCCTTGCTCATCGATAAGATCGAGCAAGCGATAGAGACCACGAATGCGAAACATCAAATCGGTGTCGTCTCCACTTGCTTCATCACGCATGGCAACATCCATTGGGCCTACGGTCGTCGCCTTGTGTTTGATGGGATGCGTCGGTTGCTCTTTGGGCGAGTTTGTGTCGGGGTGCAATGAACTGTCACCGCCGATAACGCCTTCAACCGGAGGAAGGTTACTCGTGTGGCTAACAACCATTTCTTCTTGATTCCCTGAAGGGCCAAGAGGCGCACTGTCCTGCTCTTCGGCTATTGCCACGAGAGAATGAGCCATATGCATGCTGGAAAACGAGGAGTATACCTTGCATAGCGATTAATCCTCTGATGAAGATTCGAGAGGGCAAGGTTTCATGCCAAACGTCGTGGCGTGAGCCAAGCGGGCAAGAGGCGGCGCGTTTATCACTGATCTCTGGAGGCAGGCCCCTCCTAGATGTAGTTAAGGCGATTATGTAGTGATAGGCATTGCATTAGAAGCCATTGGCCAAAGCTAGAGGCAAGGCACCAATCGCGAGCTTGCTTGTCAAATTCTTGGCTTCGGAACCTCTCACGCGGTTTGTCAATTAGGAAAACGGTAACCTTTCCTAGGTTTGACTAACACGAACTTAGCGCATTATTTTCTTGAGTCCTTTTCACCTGGAAACCGAGATATCCTTGAGTCAAACCTTGCCCTCGCCTCTCGCCTTTACGAGCCAGGGCCACCAGTCGCGGTAGTGCGCGTATGTGGGATGCATTCTGATTCAGATCAGTAATGGCTTGTGATTCACTGCCAGTCTTCTGATACAAAGCTATCGATTACCATAAAATTCTAAGCCTACAGGATTGTGCATAGGCGATCGCTTGCGCAGAGCGGGTCATAGCTCTAATTGGTCTCGAAAGCGTGGACAATTGGAGACACCAACAAATATCGTCGTGAGAGACCAAACTAGTTCGACATCAAAACGGGGGGGACAACGGCGGTAGTGACAATTCCTAGATACGACGCTTGAGCGCAGCTCGTGGGTTGTGCAGAGAGTCTGTGATCGCCAAGAAGGTATTGGCAAGCTGAATCTAGTGGGTGTTGTAAGCATTCGCCAACGAATGACTCTGCTCATCTCACCGTGTCGAGTGCCTCGCTATACGAGCACGGGTTGCTAAGCGGCGCCAAGGGATCCCGCGGCGCGGTGTCATAGATTTCGGTTGCGATTTGCACCATACGGCGAAGACTCCTGGCCTGTGCTTGGACGCCAAATGAAACAGCATGGAATGAAAGACCGGACCTAGACTTTTGCTGAGATGACGCGCACAGGAGGTGGATCAAATATGCATACCCTGCCCTGACTGCTGATCGACACAAGTCATACATGACCTCATCAGAAAGGCTACATTCCCCGTCTGACAAAAAGATGATAACAGGTGTCCTTAAATCCAGAGTCAATAGCTTCGAACTGGGGGTCCCGGTTATTCTTACCTGTGTGCATTCCACTGTTGCTCCAATACCGTGCGGGCGGTGGCAAGGGCCTTGTCGAAGTCCGTACCGCCGTGCGAATTGCTGCGTCCAATCAACCTTTCCACTAGCTCATCTGGCGTGCTTGTGTTGTCGTTTTCCAAGAGAACCTTCCCATCATGGTCAGTACAATCCGATGATAATCACCGCTAACATACCTCTGGGCGGTGGTCAAAGAGGACAATGCTATATGCATCTTGTCGGGTACCGGTTGATGCTCCTTGTCTTGTTGCAACCTCTCTTGAGCTCCAAAACGCATACAACGCCGATAGAACCGCTCCATAACGGTTATTATCGGTAGCCGAGATTCTTTGGGTCATCGGAGTGTTCGCAAGGGGTCGGTGGTCAGCAGAAGTCATGGATCCAGACCTAATACCCATGGTCAGTGTCAGGATATCGGTGGGAATAATCCGTACGCACTTGTCAACTAGGAAAATACTGGAGCAAGATGAGTATGGTGTCATGATTTCCTTTACCACTTACACGTGAAATGCGCGTTGCATCTGAGCCGGATTTTTGCAAGGAAACGCATGCCCATTTCCGGAGATATGGCCTGAATAAGGATGAGCATGCATGGGTGAATGTGTATTAATGGACTCACCATTGATGGTGTTGAATGTGACTTGGCCTTGTTGCACAGGCGGATGAAAGAGCGGAAGAATGCAATAGGACGGAACAGCACCGGGATTGAGTGTCGGATCATGTTCATGCCCTATGACGAGTATCAGTTCCACATGTAACCCTATCAAGTGCTATCCCCGACCTCCACATTTGTGATCACTGCGAGAGTGTGAGCATGATGACCGAACGTGAGCATGGGAAACATACCAGAGGTCAAATTCCGCTTGTTCCTGCTGAGTATACGGATCTATAGCAAGGGTTTGTCAAAGTGGCGAGGAAGTACAGACCAACACTCGGACCTTCGAAACCTGGAAGGCCGAGTCAAGTCGTTGTCGAGGACGAGTAGAAAAATGCCGCCTACCACTGCGATCCCAAAAGAGCCTGTGTGAAATCAAGTCTTGTTTCTCAGGACTGGTAGTGTCGTCGATGTGTTGGACCCCCGGGCCTCCACCACACACTCCATCATCATCCGCCCTACAGGAATCGACATGGATGTGCCTTCGTAGTGATTTACAAACCATGTTACAGAGCATTGGAGCGCCCGAGTCTCCAGCTGCATACTTTCGACCTTCCACTTCCACGGTGCCGTCGTCATCACCATGTACAAACCAGACTGTATTTGACATTGACCCATGCGAAGTAGCATGCTCGGGTTGTGGGTGACCTTTTGTTATGCGTTAGTACCAGATATGAGCCCTCTGCTGGGGTATGAAACGAGGCTCACCCAAAGGGAGCATACAGTAATACTCGCAATGTTCACAGCGTGCATTGCAAACATGGACAACATCCGGTGCTGTGGAATGAAGATGTCGACCTTCATGTTTGAGCTTATCTGGGGGAATTGGCACAATGCACGGGAGGCGACGGGCTTCTTGGGTGAACTAGAAGGGAATGCGTGTTACAAAAGCGCCACAGGAAGCTAGGTTTATCACCTTTGTGTACTGAAAGCGTTCGTGCCTTCCAACAAAAGTCGATTCGATAGATTGTGGTGTAGTAGCTACGTGGCATATTCCCATCATTTGGCACGGAAGAGGACAAGAGTGTTGTTGCCTAAACACGCTGAGATTAGGAGCAGAACCCTTGGAGCGTTCAATCTATACCCACCCGCAAAGATGGACAGCACCAGGTTGGAGAGCGTGAAAGTGGTCACCAGCAGAGCAGAAGCTATTGCAAAGCTGGCACTTCACGGGGCAGGAGAGTACTAAAGCGCAGCAATGAAGTCCGTGGTCCTCGCGGCTGGAAACATTGGTCAAATGGGAGGTCGTAGTGAATTTAGGAGCCTACCAGTCGGTGACGCATGTACGCATACACAGGGGCTCTCCGTCAACTTGAAGGCTGCAAGGAGCCCCACAGGCGTGTGTTCGTGCAGCACAGAGGTGCTCAGACTCGTCGTGGTTGCTGGGCTGTGTAGCATGTGAGGTCCGCCATTTTGGACATTAGATATATCACTACCTTGCAACATTTGCGAAGACAACCGTCTTTTGAATCAAGCACACAGGGGTGACCGCATTGATGCGGTATATCACCACAACTAAAAAACATTAGAAAACGACCCCCTTTTTGGAAAGAGATTCATACATATGTCTCCCATTATGGCCAGCCCTGGGTTGAGTGTAAGTGGAGGAATCTGGATCCTTAACAGTGGACGTACGGCATATCGCAGGCCGGCACAGACATCCCATCATGTTGATCGACAAACTCACATGCGTGAGGGCATTTGTGACTTGTGTGACAGTCATGAGCACCGTCATGCTGTCTGCCGCTCAAGCACAATAGACTGCACGATCCACAGGTGGCCCCACAAAGTGTAACTCCACTCTTCAGATCCTTAGCCAGCTCTTGGAAACTTCGGAAGAGTGCTTGGACGTCTGCGTGCTGTGCGAATCGAGATGTGTTTTGTTTCAACCAAGTTCGAACCTGTTGCACCCGTGCATCCGCGAGGTCAAGAAGATACCGATTGAAAGCCGCCAGAAATTCTTCCTCTGTCGTTTTGAAGCGATTACCACTCTCGCCCCAGCTAGCTCTCAACGACGCAAGACATTCTTCCGCAGACATGTATACCTTTGCTTCAGAGAGGTAGAAAACAATGCTACCGGGCGGACCAGGGATTACTTCGTCCGTATCCAGATTCTGTAGGTGTACCATCAAAATCAAAATCTAGCACTTTACTACGTGTACGCACTTTGAGTGGTTCGGAACGCGATGTGGGATCCAAGGTCCCAAAGATCAGTGCCGTGGAAACGAATGGAGCCAAGTGTTGTATGCGTTGGGTGGAAAGGTTCTCTGAAGGAGAATAGGGGGTTTGCTATGACGAGACATGATAAAGAATGGTCGAACGTACGATCTAACGCTCCCCGGTCACATGCCTGGAAACTCATGAGCGATATAACCACATGCATCACCTCCCGGCTCATTACGAACCTTCAACTTTGCCATGAGCATCTTCAGCACAAGCAGGAATTCTCCTGCGCTCTTGTGGGTACATGGTTGTTTGTCAAGGCGGTTCTTGAGTGACCCAAAAAGGTTGTAGAAACGAGGGGATTGGATGACGGGCCAGGGAATGATTGCGAGCTTCCCGCGGTGCAGCTTGGAAATGAAATTATCGCCAGCCTCGTCACGAACTATCCGTTGGAACTTCAAGGAAAACCTGGAATCAACGGGGTGTCACGGCCATGCATCCGAACTCGGAAGAGCAAACACACTCGTTCACAATTTCCTTGGTGTCAGAGTCAATGACGTCCTATCGGTCTGGGTCAGCCTTAATAGACCTGATGAGAAAATTGGTCAACCTTGATGATAATGGCCAAAGTCGATCGGAACAATGTCGGGTTTGCGGACGGGTCAAGAACTTTGGTTGAGGATTGGAAACTCTGGATGGACGTCAGAGATATCGAGTACACGAATACCACTTATACCTTGAAGGAGCTTGCGATGTCGCGAGAGAGCGCAAAGTTGTTGCGGAAAAGGACCTAAGCGAAGACTGTGAATGTGAAGGGTGCGGGGAAAACGAAATCAACATACAAGATTGGAGATGGCAGCACTGAAGAGTACTAGAAGGGTATCTGCAACCAGGTAAATATCGTGATTCCTATAACCTTAAGTAAAGCTGTAGTCACCTTCCTGAGCACTTCGCTCGATCGAGTTGACACCTATTTACGTATAAACCAATATTTAAAAATTGTTGGAATGGAGTCATACCTTCGAAATCCATAGAAACCACCAGGGCTTCCTGTGTCGGTGTTACTGACAACCAGACCCCCTCTGTACACCTCATCGCTGACCCAGCAAACGAGGTATCCACGAAGTGGTTTAGGGCATAGCTCTTCCCAACGGATTGTTCCCCTGAACACAATAAGCTTTGGCAACTGCGAGATAAAAATATGACTGACCCATAGATGTCACGACCTTGACTGGCTGGATTTAAATGTGAGTGATGAGATAAGAGGAGGACACAAGCGCCGACCTTTTGTGCCATATACGACGCAAAGATGCTCTCGTACCAGCCAATGCTCAACCTAGTGAAGGGTTATGAGGAAAGGGAAGAGAAAAAAATTCAACAGCTGGTACTTACGCTTCAGCTATGTGGGCAACATCAGCCCCGAGGAGTGATTGTTCAAAATCAGGGGAGATAACGCCATCACGAAGTGGGATGAAGCGGTTCTGGCCCGTCACGGCGATATGAATTGGTATCAAACAAAAGAGGCCAATTAGCCAGTCGCCAGATTTGAATTGAGATATTGGAAAGTTGGGTGATGCCGGATCGAAGGATAGCTGGGCGGCCACACTGATGTCTGCGAGTTGGCGAGCTGGTTTACGCGTTTTTTTCCTGAAGTCACGAATGAGCGCAGTAAAATATTTGGAGAAGCTTTCCGGTGAGCATGAAGATATGAACGTGATGGAACGTGGGCAATGCCTCGTCCCTGGTGCAGTCTCTCGATGAATGGCAGCCTGAACAGGATACCGAGTCCAAACGTCTGAGTGGCAATCAATGAGGGAGTTGTGAACCGGACTCTCTCCAACAGAGTCTGAGCGATCCCCTCCGGCTCGAAAGTCGTATTCGCTGGTCTTGGTTGTGATGTGCAGCAAGATCGATGAGCAGACTCCTGCGGAGCGGTCCAGGAATATTGCGTGAGGGCTTTCTGTCTGCCCCACACAAGAAGCCGCCATATTGGCACTGATATGTAACTCCTCTGGCAGTTCAATAGGAATTGCAGCTGCGGAGCCAAACGAGGCAAGGTGATAGCAGAGAAGGCGGGTTGGTTCATCGCGTTTCGACTGCAAAGCGAGGAACGCTGCACCACCTGGAACGGTACAAATAGAAGCAGGGATGTAGTCCAACTTGCAAGTAGCAGGACTATGTGGATTCGGTCAGTGGTACATCCACAGAGGTGGCACTGGACAAACCGAAACTGTTCAGTCACAAGCGAGAATATTCTTGCCAATCCAGTTTCATCCATCAGCAGGAGCTCCTCAGACCCGGAAATTAAAGTGGCATGCAGCATTCGAGGAATCAATGGGCCGTCAAACCATCGAGTAATATCGATGGCTCCACCACGAGCGTTGAGGGCATTACTTGCATCTTCATAGATGTACGGGATGACCTGTGCGTGGTTCTAATAGCCAATTAGTCCATCTTGAATCAACCGCAGCTCCTAATTCTGACCTCGTCACTCGCATAAATCACCAGAATCCGCTTTGCCTCGTCCAAAGAAAACAAAGGATTGGAACCGAGTTTGTGTGAGTGGAATATCTTCTTGGCTTTCGACTTGACGGCGTTCCCTAGCCCGGAAATAGTGTCCAGGTAGACACTCAGATCTCCTTGATGATCCTGAATGATGAGGAGGCAACGCTCGCGCCCAATCGGGCGAATAAAGCTTTGTTGGTCGAGTCAGTATGATCCTTGGTGACCACTCCTGCTCTACATACCGGATACACTGAGAAGGTGTGACCGTGAAATTAAGCGCACGACGGATAAATGGTTGAGGGACATAGTTCTCTAGCGTGTCCTGTTTCTTAACTTCCAGGACGTTGACCTTATAACATATCCCAGTTTCAACTGGGACAATCGTCTCTCCGTCGATCTGATACGTTTCTAGAAGATATTAAATTGCTTGGACAAAGATTTCTATCGAAAACACAACCTTGTAAACCACTTTTGTCCAACGAAACGCCGCGAATGATGACCTGGTTCCTTTGCACGTGGTCAAGTGCTCGTGAGTTCAAGTACATTTAGGATGCTATGAATACCTACCGATTTGTAGGGTGGTCCACCTCGGCGTCAAGGGCTGCGCGGATCAGGGAACGTAGCTGTGCTTTCGCTTCCTGATCTGCATCTCGCCTTCCGGCACTGACTCCTTCGTTGATGTCCTGCTTGATAGTGGGGGCCACATGATTTCTGACGAGATTTAGCAGATCATTTTCCAGCTTTTTCAGCTTTGTGCCGAGACTCTCGGTTGCCTCTTGAAGAATTTCTTCTACTATCTGTCGGTAGTCTGGGTTTTCCGTGATAATCGTGCATATTTCTGTGAGGAAGGTTGTGTCATCCATCTGGTCCAGCTTATATCCATTGGGCGTGGTCTTGGGTAGGAACGACAAAGAAGAAGCCACCGCTTTGACTAGTAGGCCGGACCCGCCGGAGCGAGGTCCTTTTGCGTAGCCAGCTATCACTCGCGCTAATATCTCTTCGTAGTTGCCGTGCGTTCCAAGGATATCAATCATATTCTTGACTGTCTCGGGACTAATCCCCTTCCCCTTCTGCAGGAGCTCAAAATGTTCACGAAAGCGTTTCTTGAGGATACAGAAGCGGCTGTCGGGGTCATCGTTTACTTCGCGTAACTCTCGGTCAAGTAAATCATGGGCTTCCTGAGTGTCGAGGAAGTCTAAGGAACATGAGAACAAGAAGTGTTAGACGAGAGGTTTCTTACGAAGGTCGTCCGGCAGGATCCCTTGTTCTGATGAATCCTTCGAGATATTCGCGACAACCAGCTCCTCAGTTAAGGACCTGCGGCGAATGCATCAGTCTTCGCATGGGTATATAACCCCTACACGCACGGATATCGGGCTACAGCTTGTCTCGCAACCCACATCATAATTCCATTCTTGATCCTGAGCATCGTTGCTACCTTCTCTCTCAGTTCGGCATCAATGAGACCTCTTTGATGTTGCTTCATAAGCTCGGCATTGCGCCTTTTCTCCTCGCACCAACCTTGATAAACTTGAGAGCAGCGCTGATTTAGACCACATTGTAACAGGATATCCAGGCTACTGGAGTCGATGTTCTCATCCAGAATAAGACGAGGACTCCTTGAGGGCCTGTCATAGTTCATGAGTTCAATGCCTCTCCTCCGGTATTCATGTAGTACCTACTTCAAAATGTCACAAAAGCCAATGTGGTAAAGCGACTTGATTTGCGTTCTCTTGGGTTGCCCTAGGATACACTCCGCACTCAAAATGGCTTGGAATGTGTCGCCTGCAATAAGGGTCGGCTGTAGTCGCGCAAGCTCAAGGCGCTCGGGGTGTGCTGTTACTTCGGCCATGCATGGGTGAGATAACTAGGAGCAATCAGATATTGTTTTAAGGTGACCCATTGATATCACCTTGAACCCGGTACTTGCTGTGGCGGTCTCCCCTTGTTGGCGAGTCTGTTGAACCCCAAATTGGAAAAGACGATCAGAATCACCGACTGCATCAGAATCACCAAAATCCTCACCGTGTCGCTTTTGAAAACAAGCTTCTCGCTGTGTTGGTCGGAGATAAGGGCAACCACTTGATCGCACAACTTGGTCAAGAATCTACAGAGAGTGTATGCTAAAGTCAGGATACCTCTTACAGACGACATGGGGATACGTACCGCATAAATGTTGTACGATTCCTTGAAACCACTCCAGATGTGTTGTCGTCCCAGGTCGTTTCTTCGGGCCAAAAAATGATGTAGACGAGACTAGGCTGGAAAGTTGATGAACGAAGAAGGTATAGCCCTGGCCGAAGAAGCGGTTGCTGGCCTCCATCCGCAGGGCTAGGAGGAACGAGGAGGAGAAAGGCACTGAAGGATGATTGAGGTAAAGTACTGAAGGAAATAAAATCACATTACGTTTCTTCATCAATACACTCAGCCTTCCGCAGGAAATCCACGATTGCAGAAGTGCTTCCGTAGATACCGATGGGTTTCGTATCGAGGCCGTCCAGTGCGTTAAAGGCGACCTACGGAGAAGGGGGTAAGCCCGTAGTTGCCATTTCGGGCCATTGGAAGATACCTTTGTCATGGAAGTGTAGGCACCGGGACAGATATCGTTCACAAAGGTCGCCACGGACTCTTGAGCAATGATGACTTTATCCACTTGGTAATGACGGTATGTTGAGTCTCAATAGTGTAGCGTGATGTAATATCGATCATACCTGCTCCTCCAGAGCCCGGCTCACTGATAAGGTCAAGCAAGCGGTAGAGTCCGCGAATGCGAAACAGCAAATCGGTGACGTTTTCTTTTGGTTCGTCATGCATGACAACGTCAATTGGGTCTGCAAGAAAGTGAGAAATATGCGTACTAATGGGTAAGGGGTTTACCTTGCATAGCTAATGAGCTTTGGTCAAAGATATTGTGGCGGGATTCGAGCTGAGGCAGGGCGATGGCATGCTTATCACTGGCCGCTCAAGGCAGGCTCCTTAGGTAAACCTGATCACGTAAGCAGCTACGATAGGCTGGAGGCAAGGGGCCAATCGCAGATGTTCGAACGATGTTTCGTCAGACTCTGGGCTTCGGGGCCTAACGTGCACTTGTTGGGAATAGTAGCTTTGTCTACCTTCTTTGTGAGAGGTGAGTGAGGCGTCGAACGTTTGTTCTACTTACCCACCACTGCTTCCCATCACACCGAATAATGTCACATGGCAAGAAGCATCGATGGGAATTAAAACGATGCGGAGACTCAGTCGCTACGGTATAGGAACAATTGAATTGTAATCATTAGCACGAGAAGATTATCATAATAAATCGACAATGTTCGAGCGAGTGCTTGCCACCAGAACCTCCCCCAAGGAACCTCGAGTGTCTATGATGCATGCACTCGCTGTAGTATAAAGTCTTCCTGTGATCTTTCGTTGACATCAATATGGTACTATTACATACATCGCGCTCAAGACGCTTGTACGGCGATTGCCTCCTGCTGATCTCTCTAGCTTTTACCTGTCATCCCTTTCCTTTGTCGCGGCATGGAACGAAAGCGCAGATCTGAGGGGCTGTACGATATGAGAGTGATAGAATATCATGGATGTTACATACCCTGCCCTGACGGCGGAGCGATATAAATCATAAACAACTCCATCCGAGACTCTGCACTCTCCATCTGACAAGAATATGACGACCGGGATGCTAGGGTAGTAAAGACAGTACTGTAACTTTCTTGAGTCTTTTTACCTTGTGGAAACCCAGGTGTCCTTGAATCAAACGTTGCCTTTTTCCCCTTGCCTTTACGAGTAGCGCGCGCACTGGCCTCATGTGCGCGTACACGGCATGCGTTCTGGGCGCAGGCTGCCCGTGATATAATTGTTTTTCAGATCAGTAATGACTCGCGATTTACTGCTAGTTGTCTGATACAAAGCTATCGATTACCATAAAATTCTAAGCCTACAGGATTGTGCATAGGGGATCGCTTGCGCAGAGCGACTGCCGGGGGGTCATAGCGATAATTGGTCTCGAAAGCGTGGACAATTGGAGACACCAACAAATATCGTCGTGAGAGACCAAACTAGTTCGACATCAAAACGGGGGGATAACAGCGGTAGTGACGGTTCCTAGATACGACGCTTGAGCGCAGCTCGTGGGTTGTGCAGCGAGTCTGCGATCGCCAAGAAGGTATTGGCAAGTTGAATCTGGTGGGCGTTGTAAGCATTCGCCAACGAATGACTCTGCACGTCTCACCGTGTCGAGTGCCTCGCTATACGAGCACGGGTTGCTAAGCGGCGCCAAGGGATCCCGCGGCGCGGTGTCATAGATTTCGGTTGCGATCTGCACCATACGGCGAAGACTCCCGGCCTGTGATTGGACGCCAAATGAAACAGCATGGAATAAAAGACCAGACCTAGACTTCTGCTGAGATTACGCGCAGAGGAGGTAGATCAAATATGCATACCCTGCCCTGACTGCTGATCGACACATGTCATACATGATCGCATCGGAAAGGTCACATTCCCCGTCTGACAAAAAGATGATGACAGGTGTCCTTAAATCCCGAGTCATTAGCTTTGAACTGGGAGTCCTGGCTACCCTTACCTTTGAGCATTCCACTGTTGCTCCAATACCGTGCGGGCGGTGGCAAGGGCCTTGTCGAAGTCTGTACAGCCGTACCGATTGCTGAGTCCAATCAACCTTTCCACTAGCTCATCTGGCGTGCTTGTGTTGTCGTTTTCCAAGATGATCTTCCATCATGGTCAGTACGATCCGATGATAATCACCGCTAACATACCTCTGAGTTGTGGTCAAAGAGGACAATGCTATATGCATCTTGTCTGGTACCAGGTGCTGCTCCTTGTCTTGTTGCAACCTCTCTTGAGCTCCAAAACGCATACAACGCCGATAGAACCGCTCCGTAACGGTTATTATCGGTAGCCGAGATTCTTTGGGTCATCGGAGTGTTCGCAAGGGGTCGGTGGTCAGCAGAAGTCATGGATCCAGACCTAATACCCATGGTCAGTGTCAGGATATCGGTGGGAATAATCCGTACGCACTTGTCAACTAGGAAAATACTGGAGCAAGATGAGTATGGTGTCATGATTTCCTTTACCACTTACACGTGAAATGCGCGTTGCATCTGAGCCGGATTTTTGCAAGGAAACGCATGCCCATTTCCGGAGATATGGCCTGAATAAGGATGAGCATGCATGGGTGAATGTGTATTAATGGACTCACCATTGATGGTGTTGAATGTGACTTGGCCTTGTTGCACAGGCGGATGAAAGAGCGGAAGAATGCAATAGGACGGAACAGCACCGGGATTGAGTGTCGGATCATGTTCATGCCCTATGACGAGTATCAGTTCCACATGTAACCCTATCAAGTGCTATCCCCGACCTCCACATTTGTGATCACTGCGAGAGTGTGAGCATGATGACCGAACGTGAGCATGGGAAACATACCAGAGGTCAAATTCCGCTTGTTCCTGCTGAGTATACGGATCTATAGCAAGGGTTTGTCAAAGTGGCGAGGAAGTACAGACCAACACTCGGACCTTCGAAACCTGGAAGGCCGAGTCAAGTCGTTGTCGAGGACGAGTAGAAAAATGCCGCCTACCACTGCGATCCCAAAAGAGCCTGTGTGAAATCAAGTCTTGTTTCTCAGGACTGGTAGTGTCGTCGATGTGTTGGACCCCCGGGCCTCCACCACACACTCCATCATCATCCGCCCTACAGGAATCGACATGGATGTGCCTTCGTAGTGATTTACAAACCATGTTACAGAGCATTGGAGCGCCCGAGTCTCCAGCTGCATACTTTCGACCTTCCACTTCCACGGTGCCGTCGTCATCACCATGTACAAACCAGACTGTATTTGACATTGACCCATGCGAAGTAGCATGCTCGGGTTGTGGGTGACCTTTTGTTATGCGTTAGTACCAGATATGAGCCCTCTGCTGGGGTATGAAACGAGGCTCACCCAAAGGGAGCATACAGTAATACTCGCAATGTTCACAGCGTGCATTGCAAACATGGACAACATCCGGTGCTGTGGAATGAAGATGTCGACCTTCATGTTTGAGCTTATCTGGGGGAATTGGCACAATGCACGGGAGGCGACGGGCTTCTTGGGTGAACTAGAAGGGAATGCGTGTTACAAAAGCGCCACAGGAAGCTAGGTTTATCACCTTTGTGTACTGAAAGCGTTCGTGCCTTCCAACAAAAGTCGATTCGATAGATTGTGGTGTAGTAGCTACGTGGCATATTCCCATCATTTGGCACGGAAGAGGACAAGAGTGTTGTTGCCTAAACACGCTGAGATTAGGAGCAGAACCCTTGGAGCGTTCAATCTATACCCACCCGCAAAGATGGACAGCACCAGGTTGGAGAGCGTGAAAGTGGTCACCAGCAGAGCAGAAGCTATTGCAAAGCTGGCACTTCACGGGGCAGGAGAGTACTAAAGCGCAGCAATGAAGTCCGTGGTCCTCGCGGCTGGAAACATTGGTCAAATGGGAGGTCGTAGTGAATTTAGGAGCCTACCAGTCGGTGACGCATGTACGCATACACAGGGGCTCTCCGTCAACTTGAAGGCTGCAAGGAGCCCCACAGGCGTGTGTTCGTGCAGCACAGAGGTGCTCAGACTCGTCGTGGTTGCTGGGCTGTGTAGCATGTGAGGTCCGCCATTTTGGACATTAGATATATCACTACCTTGCAACATTTGCGAAGACAACCGTCTTTTGAATCAAGCACACAGGGGTGACCGCATTGATGCGGTATATCACCACAACTAAAAAACATTAGAAAACGACCCCCTTTTTGGAAAGAGATTCATACATATGTCTCCCATTATGGCCAGCCCTGGGTTGAGTGTAAGTGGAGGAATCTGGATCCTTAACAGTGGACGTACGGCATATCGCAGGCCGGCACAGACATCCCATCATGTTGATCGACAAACTCACATGCGTGAGGGCATTTGTGACTTGTGTGACAGTCATGAGCACCGTCATGCTGTCTGCCGCTCAAGCACAATAGACTGCACGATCCACAGGTGGCCCCACAAAGTGCCACTCCACTCTTCAGGTCCTTAGCCAGCTCTCGGAAACCTTGGAAGAGTGCTTGGACGTCTGCGTGCTGTGCAAATCGAGATGTGTTTTGTTCCAACCAAGTTCGAACCTGTTGTACCCGTGCATCCGCGAGGTCAAGAAGATACCGATTGAAAGCCGCCAGAAATTCTTCCTCGGTCGTTTTGAAGCGATTACCGCTCTCACCCCAACTAGCTCTCAACGACGCAAGACATTCTTTCGCGCACATGGATGCCTTTGCTTCAGAGAGGTAGAAAATAATGCTACCGGGCGGACCAGGGATTACTTCGTCGGTATCCAGATTCTGTAGGTGTACCATCATAATCATAATCTACCACTTTACTACGTGTACGCACTTTGAGTGGTTCGGAACGCGATGTGGGATCCAAGGTCCCAAAGATCAGTGCCGTGGTAACGAATGGAGCCAAGTGTTGTACGCGTTGGGTGGAAAGATTCTCTGAAGGAGAATAGGGGTTTACTAGGACGAGACATGATAGAGAATGGCCGAACGTACGATCTAACGCTCCCCAGTCACACGCCTGGAAAATCATGAGCGATACAACCACACGCATCACCTCCCGGCTCAATACGAACCTTCAACTTTGCCATGAGCATCTTCAGCACAAGCAAGAATTCTCCTGCACTCTTGTGGGTGGATGGTTGTCTGTCAAGGCGGTTCTTGAGTGACTCAAAAAGGTCGTAGAAATGAGGGGATTGGATGACGGGCCAGGGAATGATTGCGAGCTTCCCGCGGTGCAGCTTGGAAATGAAATTATCGCCAGCCTCGTCACGGACTATCCGTTGGAACCTCAAGGAAAACCTGGAATCAACAGAGCGTCACGGTCGTGCATCCGAACTTGGAAGCGCAAACACACTCGTTCACAATTTCGTTGGTGTCAGAGTCAATGACGTCCTATCGGTCTAGGTCAGCCTTAATAGACCTGATGAGAAAATTGGTCAACCTTGATGATAATGGCCAAAGTCGATTGGAACAATGTCGGGTTTGCAGAAGGGTCAAGAAATTTGGCTGAGGATTGGAAACTCTGGATGGACGTCAGAGATATCGAGTACACGAAACACTAATTATACCTTGAAAGAGCTTGCGATGTCACGAGAGAGCGCAAAGTTGTTGCGGAAAAGGACCTAAGCGAAAACTGTGAATGTGAAGGGTGCGGGAAAACGAAGTCAACATACAAGATTGGAGATGGCAGTATTGAAAAGTACTAGAAGGGTATCTGCAACCAGGTAAATATCGTGATTCCTACAACCTCAAGTAAAGCGGTAGTCACCTTCCTGGGCACTTCGCTCGATCGAGTTGACACCTATTTACGTATAAACCAATATTTAAAAATTGTTGGAATGGAGTCATACCTTCGAAATCCATAGAAACCACCAGGGCATCCTGTGTCGGTGTTACTGACAACCAGGCCCCCTCTGTACACCTCATCGCTGACCCAGCAAACGAGGTATCCACGAAGTGGTTTAGGGCATAGCTCTTCCCAACGGATTGTTCACCTGAAGACAATAAGCTTTGGCAACTGCGGGATAAAAATTTGACTGACCCATAGACGTCACGACCTTTACTGGCTGGATTTTAAATGTGAGTGATGAGATAAGAGGAGGACACAAGCGCCGACCTTTTGTGCCATATACGACGCAAAGATGCTCTCGTACCAGCCAAGGCTCAACCTAGTGAGGGGTTATGAGGAAAGGGAAGACAGAAAAATCAACAGCTGGTACTTACGCTTCGGCTATGTGGGCGACATCAGCCCCGAGGAGTGATTGTTCAAAATCAGGGGAGATAACGCCATCACGAAGTGGGATGAAGCGGTTCTGGCCCGTCACCGCGATATGAATTGGTATCAAACAAAAGAGGCCAACTAGCCAGTCGCCAGCCTTGAACTGAGAAGGAACGAGATTTGGGGTGGTCAGGTCGAAAGACGGCCGTGCGCTGACGCTAATATCGGCAAGTTGCCGACGCGTCGGCTTGCGTGTCTTCTGCTCAAAGTCACGAATGAGTGCCCTGAAATATGTTGTGAACGCTTCTGGTGGTCGCGAAGAAATAAATGTAATGGATCGAGGGCAGTGCAGGGTTCCAACGGCTGTTTCGCGCTGAATCGCGGCTTGAACCGGAAATCGTGTCCATACATCAGAGTAGCAGTCGATCAGAGAGTTGTGGACCGAGGCTTGTACAACAGCACCTGCTCGTCGTGCATTCCCGGGGCGAAATACATATTCACTTGTCTTGCTGGTGACGCGCAACACTACCGACGAGCAGGTCGTTGTAGTTGCATCGATACAAATACCATGAAAGCTTTCCTTCCTTCCCAGGCAAGAGACAGCGAAGGAAGCATTGATCAGTGGACCCTCGGGTTGCTGAACCTCGATCCCGCTTCCGGATCCGGAAGGAGCTATGTGATAGCACAGAAGCCGTGGCGTGCCATTGGTTATGTCCAGAACGAGAAATGCGGCTCCGTCTGGTACGGAATGAATTGAGGTCGGACAATTATCCAACGAGTAAGTAGCGGGGCTAAAAAAGCGTTGGAGAGATATTTCGTCACAATGGCTCTGGCGTACCGGAATTGTTTAGTAACGAGGGAGAATATTCTGGCCAGGCCGGTTTCATCGACCAATAAAACCTCTTCAGTTCCAGATATAAAGATTGCATGCCGCATTCTGGGTATGGGAGTGATATCGAACCATCGTGTGATGTTGATTGCGCCACCTCGAGCGGTAAGGCCGTTGCTCGTTTCTTCGTAGATGTATGGAATGATTTGCGCAGAATCCTAAGAAGAAATTAGCTACCATGCTGTGCACAATGTTAAATCTTACCTCAAAACTAGCATAGACGACCAAGAGTCTTTTGGACTCATCTACAGCAAAGACAACAGTAGAACCCAGCTTTTGCAGATGAAAAACCTTCTTTGGTTTCCCATTGATTGCATTTCCTAACCCATGTATTGTATCCATGTACACTTTTAGCGTGCCTTGGGCGTCTTGAGTGTCTTGTACCACCAATAGACAGCGGTCACGTCCGATCAAGCGGATGAAACTTCAACGGTGTTATGACTACGGTGGCAATAGCAGCAAAGTAATAAAATCGTACCGGATCGCACCAGTTGGAGGAAGCACAAATGATGGAACCGACGATCGGCGTATGATCGGTTGCGGGACATGATCTAGGTCGATGTTTTGGGTATCTGCTTGTGTGAGTTCTAGTAAATTGAACCTGTATTTTATTCCGGCATGTAGAGGCGCAACTCGATCGCCGTCAACCCGGTACATCGCTAGGTGTGAGAGGTCATACTTCATGGGTACCCATGGAAAAAGCTGAGTCTGCTCACTCGAAAAACCATTGTTATCAACTATAACCTTGCGAATGACAACACGAGTCCTACGAGGTGTTAGGGCAATACTGCTCAATCCGAAGAGTAAGAAAACATACAGATCGGTCGGGTGTCCAGGTTCTTCATCCAGATGTCTTCGTATTAAATCCCTGAGCGCTAACCGTGACGTTTCCTCTGCGTGAAGTCGTTGTTCTTTGAACGAGGACGAGACTTCATGCAAAAGGCGACCGATTTCCCTCTCGACACGAGGGACGATGTCTTTCGACACCCTCTTGAGCTTTACTCCTAGACTCTCAGTCGCTTCTCGGATGATCTCGTCGGCTATCGGTGCATATGCAGGACGGTCGTCTCGGAGGACACATAGCTCCGCAAGGAACATTGCATCATCGATACGAGGTAGCTTGATATTCTTGTTACGCAAGTCTGGCCTATGCGCACTGTTGGATGTTGATTGCGGCGGTCCATTCCCGAAAAGGTGGACAACAACATTGGCAACAGCGCCAAAACCCCAGGTACGTTGAGTGCGATTGCGAGTAGGATTGGGATTCTCAGGTTTTTCAAGGAGTCGTACCAATTCCATTTCGTAATCATCGTGGGTGCTTAGCAGGTCGATCATGCGTTGTAGCTGCTCTTCGGATACTTGATGCTCTCCTAACCAGGCGACATGCTCCCTGAGACGCTCTTTGAGTATGGGGTAGCGCGGTTTGGAGGAATGATCGATAACCGCTCGCAGGGCTTCTGAAACTTGATCTTGTACTTCCTTGGACTGAAAAAAGCCTGCAAGGCGTCAAATGGAGTGCTTAGTAGATATAAATGACACCGTACGATCATCCCCCGCTTGCAGTTCCTGCGAAGAGTGGCGCTGCGAGGCAGCTGCTACTAGGGCATCCTTTGTTAGGGCCCTGTTGAGGATAAATTTAGTATAGGCGAAAGGAAGCATGCAATTATACTCACGGATACTTATCCAGTGCTCTCGCGACAAGCCACCCGGTGGTTCCTGCTTTAATTCTTCTCAAAACAGTCTCATTCTGCACGCGCTGAGCCTCTAGTTCGTCACGTTCCTTTCTTTTCAGTTGCTCCTCGTCGCGTTTCCATTGTGCTTGCCATTCTGCATAGACGTTCTTGCATCTCTTGTCCAACCCGCATCGTAGGAGAACGCCCAAACTGGCGATGTCGAGATTCGAGTCCAACACCAAGCGTGGAGTGTTCGATGACCTGCTAGAGCGGTCTGTACCTGAAGGCGTGACTAGTGTGAGGCATAACGTACTTCAGGAAATCACCGAAGGCCAGGGGACGTAATTCCGGTATTGCTTTGCGCGTGGATTTCTCTGGGATGTACTCCGTACTCATAATAGCCTGGCTCATGTCCCCTACAATCACCTTGGGTTGGAGACGCTCCATGTCGAAAGCTTCGGGACACGATGGGGGAAGGGCGCTGATTTCAGACATGCAAGAGTGGGATATCTTCAAGATGCTGAGAATTTCCATCAATGAATGGAAGCAAAAGACGCACCTTGAAGCCCTCAGTGGCGACTGCTGTTTCATCCTGCTGGCCAGTTTGCCTCACCTCGAAGTCAAAAAGGCGACCAGAGCCACCCGCGGTATTGAGATTAGAATCTGAGCTCAGAGTGTTCGCATCATCCAGGAATGCTAGTTTGGCTGAATGCTCATCAGAAATCAAAGCAACCACTTGGTCGCTCAGCTTGGTTAAGAATCTGAACAAGCATGAGTAATATGTCAATTGAAAAGGCCGTTTGGTACACACCTCATGAATGTTGCACGGTTCCTCGAGACCCCAGAACTGGCGCTATCGTCCCAAGTCGTGTCTTCAGGCCAAAAAATTATGTAAACCAAGCCGGGCTGTACATGGTTTGCGTTCAGAAGGTAGAGGCCAGAGCGAAGCATGGGCTGCTGGGCATCTCCTTCCGGGCGGCGAGGAGCCAAAAGGAGTCTAGCACTAAATGAAACGTAAGTACGAACTTCGGAACTAGGGATTCACAGTACATTTCATCTTCTACACATTTGGCCTTTAGCAAGAAATCGACTATGGCTGAAATGCTTCCATAGACCCCAATCGGCTTCAGGTCACAAGTGTCCAAAGTTTTGAAGTCGATCTGTGAACATGACATATTACGCTTAGTAAAGGTGGCGCGAAGTGTGGGATCTCTCACCTTAGTCATTGAAGTATAAGCACCTGGGCGGATGTCGTTGACAAGTTTCGCCACGGACTCCTGTGCAATAATGATTTTATCCACTTTGGAGGGGAGGAAAGATATAGTGAGTGCCCCCCTGAGCCGTGCCTGAGGCTATTATCACACCTGCACCTCCAGAGCCCTGCTCGCTGATAAGGTCGAGCAAACGGTAGAGCCCTTGAATACGAGAAAGAAGGTCCATGTTGAGCTCTCTGGGATCATCGTGCATTATTACATCAACTGGATCTTGCATGTCATCTGGAAGTGGAGGTCTGTCCTGGTTCTCGACGGAATGGACGGAACCGATACCGTCGTCACTTTCCGCATGCACTGGGGTAGTAGTAGGGTGGGGACCCTCAGTGTTGGTTCTGTCTCTTTGGTTTCGCAAAGGGATTGAAGACGAGCCGCCTTGCTCCTCTGCGACTGTCAAAAGAGAGTGAGAACGATACGAGTTGGAAAAACAGAAACCTACGGTGCATAGGTAAAGCTATTTGATCGAGATTGGGAGCGGGAATACTTCGTACCAACGTTGTGGCGTGGGCCAACCTAGTTGAGTGGCGAGTTGGGATCGATCGCTCAAGGCAGGCTCCTCCCCAGATGTGACAAGGCAATTAGAGACCGGCAGGCAGGGATCCCTGCCATTGGCTCGGGCCAGCGGCGAGGTGATACTCGACAGTGTTTGCCAAACTCGTTGGTCAGACTCTGGGCTTCGGAGCCTACCATGCCCTTTGTTGGGATGATAGTAGCATTATCTGCTTTTTATCATGGCATTGCATCGGGTATCAGCCGAGCAACGACGAAAACTCGCGGTGGCCACGAAGATCAAACAAACAGCAGCTTTGTAGTCATTCACAATCCCTTCGTCGTATCGCGCAGATCGCCCCAGGGTCTGCAATAAGTGCCGTCAGGCTTGCATGCAACAACACACTCTTAGTCGCACAGTTGTCTCATGCCTTCCCTTATCAAACCTCCCCACGCCACTGCAGGACTATCAGGCTCGGCCTGCCACCGCATACTGAGTCTCGGACATCGTTTAGTCTCCAACACGAAGGCCAGTGGATAAATGGATATCTATGGGCCGATTCTGGGCACGGAGATTGAGCGGGCTTGAGTGCCCGACGCAAGTGATATCGCCGTGCTATGCGATCGATGGCAACCCACCATATTCTTGGATCAATCACTGCTCAGATACACTGTGACCTCGTAGTTCCAATGGGTGTCGAGAGCGCAAGTTTGTTGGATCAACGACTAACAAAAACCCTTGTGAGAAACCAAAATAATTCGATATCAAAACTAATATCATGGGCGATTAACGGCAGTAGCGGTGGTTCTCCATGGGCCTAAGCGCCGCTCTGGGATTATGTAGCGATTTTGCGATCGCTAAAAAGAATTGGCGAGTTCAATCTAGAGATGGATGTGAATTTCTTCTGAGCAACTGATTGGAGTATCGAGCGCCTCGCTGTATGAGCATGCGTTACCAGGAGGCGCGAAGGGATCCCGCGGAGCGGCATTATGGATTTCGGTTGCGATTTGTACCATATAACGAAGGCTTGTTGATCGTGCATTGGAACCAAATGAAGCGGCATGGAACGAAAGCGCAGATCTGAGGGGTTGTACGATATGAGAGTACATAATAGAATATCATCGATGTTGCATACCCTGCCCTGACGGCGGAGCAACATAAATCATAAACAACTCCATCCGAGACTCTGCACTCTCCATCTGACAAGAATATGACGACCGGGATGCTAGGGTAGTAAAGACAGTACTGTAACTTTCTTGAGTCTTTTTACCTTGTGGAAACCCAGGTGTCCTTGAATCAAACGTTGCCCTTTTCCCCTTGCATATATTCGCATTTACGAGTAGCACGCGCACTGGCCTCATGTGCGCGTACGCTGCATGCGTTCTGGGCGCAGGCTGCCCGTGATATACTGTAATTGCTTTTCAGATCAGTAATGGCTTGCGATTCACTGCCAGTTTTCTGATACAAAGCTATCGATTCTCATAAAATTCCAAGCCTATAGGATTGTGCATAGGGGATCGCTTGCGCAGAGCGACTACTGGGGGGGTCATAGCTCTAATTGGTCTCGAAAGCGTGGACAATTGGAGACACCAACAAATATCGTCATGAGAGACCAAACTAGTTCGACATCAAAACGGGGGGATAACAGCGGTAGTGACAGTTCCTAGATACGACGCTTGAGCGCAGCTCGTGGGTTGTGCAGCGAGTCTGCGATCGCCAAGAAGGTATTGGCAAGTTGAATCTGGTGGGCGTTGTAAGCATTCGCCAACGAATGACTCTGCACGTC
>Ga0307515_10002947_pt1 | contig 36095 bp, 16 predicted proteins | sample 17_EM_MG_FD_194513 | JGI IMG/M metagenome (GOLD analysis project Ga0307515, IMG submission 194513) | Populus trichocarpa ectomycorrhiza microbial communities from riparian zone in the Pacific Northwest, United States - 17_EM | ecosystem: Host-associated > Plants > Roots > Unclassified | place... | reverse complement strand
TGGAACAGACTTGCTAATAAGTAAGTAAACCCCTGCTTGCTTGCTTGCTTGCTTGTCTTAGCAGGAAGTAAGTAAGCAAGCAAGAAGACCTTATTTGGGCAATTAAGCAAGCAGAGGAAGGCCTTACTTGCTTACTTGCTTGTTAATTACTTGTATATAGTTAACTTAGTAGTAGCGGTAGTTGGTAATAGACCTTTAGTGTTTTTGGGGTTAATTTCTAGTGTCTAAAGCAATGTAAATAGTGCAAATAAGCCCTTTTAGGCAATCGCTAAGCCTATTTAAAACGTTTTTTTATACCAACTAAAAGTCTCGCGTAGCTTATAGTAAACAATAAATGCCTTCCTATCTTTATCTACTACTAACTCTACTAATTCAATAGAACCCGCTTAGCCGCTGCTATGGCTATAATATAAGACCTTACCGACGCGAACGTGAGCACGATAGCCGCAGAAAACCTACTAACCCCTATAATTCTACCGTCAAAAGTCGCCGCACCTGACGAGCTTACAGACGACGATAATGTTAATAATTACAACGGCATTAACTGGAAACGACTATTAGATCTTTAAAAGCCTTATTATAGCTTAAAGCGGACGCCTAGCTTTATCTATAAATATAGGTATAAGTACCAAAGTCGGGTAAAGCTAAAGTAAATTATTTTTATTTATAAGTACTGCTACTAATATAAAATTATTAACTGCGGAGGCCCTGGTCGTTATAATATATTAAATACTAATACTGCTGCTTAAACGCATCTTGCTAAAAATACTCCTAGCTACGGATATAATAAAAACGGAAAGATTATATTAAAGAAGCGTAGGTAAACTGTTTTTAAGTATCTTTAGGCTTTAGGTTAATACGTCTCTTAAGAAGCTGCTAACGCAATTATTAACGGCTTTAATACATCTATATTTAGGCAAGCAGCTATTAATTGGCTTACTAAAAACAACCACCTACTATAAGAGTTTAAAACCCTATCTTTCCGCCATATAATACGAATTGTAAATCCTAAGGCTGAGCGCGTACTCTGGCTCAATTATTAATTAGTGGCAGACTATATACTAGCCGACTATAAAGTATACCTCCCCTCTATTACTAAGGCTCTTGCTGCCGCTAGATTACTCCTATATATATCCTTTAATAGCTAGCAGACTTCTAACGGCAAACTTACTTTTACCGGCGTATATACACATTACCTTAATAAGGAAGGCCGTATGGTGGACTATATGCTCGCTCTACCCGCGCAACTTAGCTAGCACTTAGGAATTAACTACGCGGAAGTTATTAGCAACGTCCTTAATATATTTAAGATTACAAAGGAGCGGCTTAGCTACTTTGTTACTAATAACGCCCGTATAAATAATACTTATTTAGATTATCTAGCAGTTAAATTCGGCTTTAATAAGGCCTATAGGCGCGCGCGCTGCGCTTACTATATCCTAAATCTAGTTACTTAGCAGCTTATGTTCGGAAAGGATAAAGAAGCTTTTAAAAATAAGGATGCGAATATACCGGAAGAAGAAGAGTTCCTAGAGTAGTAGCGGAAGGAAGGACCGCTTAGAACACTTTATGACCTTATTAATTTAATTAACACGCCTTAGCTTATGCAGCTATTTAAGCAATATTAAGTTAATAAGAACATACCTCCGTAGAACGGCTTCCGAATTAAGCAGCTTATTAAGCCCATTAAGACCCACTGGAATAGCTACTACGCTGCCTTTAAATAAGCTACTGAGCTCTAAGCGCCTTTTAATTCGTTTGCCTAGTACCAGATCATAAAGTACAAAAAGGAAACAGCCTCCCTCAGATCCAAAGGCAAGAAGGTGCCCAAGCCTTGCCGCTATATCGCCGTTGGCGGCTTAAACATATATAATTGGTTAATTATTAATAAATATATGGAGATTCTTAGCCCTTTTAAAGAAGCTATAAGCTTAGTAGAAGGTAGAGGCAAGGCTAGTAAACACGGCGCGATTTAGGAGGTTATTCCTATGTTTAATTAGCTGCTTAAAGTCTTTAAAAAAAAGAAGAATTATATCTCTAAAGCTATAATAGAGGACTATTTAAATTAGGAAGCTATAGAGGATTATTTTATAATTAATATAAACGCAGCCTAGGTAAAGCTAAACAACTACTACCTTAAGCTTAATAATACTCCAGTATATTACGCAGCAGTCCTTCTATATTCTTATTTTAAGCGCTTCTACTAGAACGCGTAGAAGGATAGGCCTAATTAGATTATTAGCGGCGATGCTACCTTTTAAACTCTCTGGCTTTAGTATAAAGATTATCCGCTACCTTTATTAGTAGAACCAAAGGCACCGCCTCTAAAGCGCGTGCGAGCCTCCGCCGGTTGTAAAAGCCATATTAATGCCTACTCTGGTGCCTTAACACTAAGCTAGATAGCTTATAAGGACGAGTATGCATAGTAGAAGTTGCTTAATTCTCTATTAAAGGAACACCCGTTAGCCTAAAATCTAATTAGGTACTAGTAGCAGATGCAAATTAAGTTTCTACGCCTTGCCCAGTTCGCCTTTAATATACTAACTATACTAGCTATAAGCGCAGATTATAAGCGAGGATTTAGTGAAGCTGGTGATCTATTAGAGCCTCGTCAATCTAGGTTGCAACTAATAATAATTGCTACTCTATAATGCACGCGTTTTTAAAAAAAGATAGGCTATAAAAAGGCCGCTAGGAAAGGTAGTAAGTCTATTAATTTATACAAAGCTAATAGCTAATAAAGGAGCAGCTGCTATACCTACTTCCTCTACTACCTCCTGATCCTCTATACTATATCAAGATCACGATATACGCGCTACCTTTACCGCATCTGCCTTATAAACTGCCTCCAAATAGTGCGAATAAGCTTATACTACAATTGATTAATAGTAGACGGGCTTAGTAGGTAATACACTGCTAGGGGGCAAAGCTATAGCGGATTTTCTATAGAACCTCAACTTTAAATTCTAGACTGTCTTGGCAAGTAATAAACAAGCAAGCAAGCAAGCAGACGTGATTTAAGGCTAACAAGCAAGCAAGTAAGCAAAGGACTTCTAAATCGGGCAATCAAGCAAGCAGAGGGGTGTTTTGCTTGCTTGCTTGCTTATTAGCAAGTCTGGTTTGGAAGGAAGACTAGACTTATCCTACCCTTCAGAGCTAGCGGAATGTACACCCCGGGTTAAGCTTTAAAAGCCAAGACTTGGTACACAGAGCGGATCAATTCGGAGACTGTGCAACTGGGCGCAGGGAATCCGACTTGGAAAAATTAGAAATGCGACCTCAGCGTGGATTACTTGTGTGAGAACTCGTGTAGAGATTGATCTATGAAGAAAATGAGGCTATATATACATGATGGATGAGTCATAGGTAGGGGGGGACCCCCCTACCTAGAACTCCTGAACTAAGCCACATTTGGCGTCTGACAACTTGCCCTTGCACAAATGGAACGACATCGCACTGCTCTCATATATAAACAGCGAAGATTGAAATAGTGAATGGACTTAAACGAGCATGGAAGGGGTGGTCGTGGGGAGACAAGCTCAGCACATTCGAACGAACTCTCACTATGGAAAACATCGTCTTTCCACACGCTGTGAAGGAAGGATTGACAATCATCTTAAATGATGAAGCGGAACAACCGATTACCCCGCTGAAAGAACACCTGCAAAGTAGTATGCCACACAACTTTGCAAAACAAGCTATATGGATACTTAAATCCTGTGCTGAGCACCGATTCTTTTTGATAGAACATGAGCAGATGGGTTTGGCACCTTCCGAAGCAGAAATTGGGGACATCGTCTGCATCATTCTTGGGGCTTCTGTTCCATTTGATTTGAGGCCAGAGGGAAATGCGTTTAAGCTGATCGGCGGGTGTTATGTTCAAGGCGTAGTGAAGGGCGAAGCGCTTTTTCGTCTTGGTCGAGCGTATATTCGTCTGCTACAATTAAAGACAATGCGGGCGGGGAACACGTGCCGGGAAGTCCGCGGAGGGATGCGTTAGACGGGCGCTAGGCTTTGTGAAGGTTGTAAAAGCACGCCTTCGCCATAAACTGCACGTTTCATTTCTCGGCGAGAACGGTTCGATAAGTGATAGTTGTTCGCTATGATCCATAGCGATATCTGAGAAGATTGAAGCGCTATGTGATCCATGCTCCTTTACCGAAATCAGTCCCGGCCTTTGCATAAGTTGGCGCAACAAAATACGGGCTCAGAAATAACACGAAGCGATGACTAGCAACCTGATGATAGATTTATAGAGCAATGGCGAGACTTATGTAAATGTTTCGCGACCAAGTTTGGAATGTGACAATGAACAAGAGGATGCCATAGTAAGGAAGACTGTTTTGCGGGTAAAAAGTAAGAGTAGTGTAATTGGTTCCGGGTGTACCTGCATGTCTAGCACAACTAAAAGTCTGGAGAAATACCCGATGAAGAAAGTTTGGGGGAGGGTAGCCACGACAGGCAGGGGTGGGAGGAAAAAGGAAAGGGTTTGCATAAATCTCAGGGCGTTGATCGGTGCCCACAACTGGGTCATGGCAGAGGTTGCCAAAGCCACACTTTGGGCAAGGTTTGCACTTAGTCCAGGACGGAGATGCGGCAGTGGAAAAGAGATGAGGCTGGCCGCGTTTAGATCTCAATTCCAAGGTTTGGCCGCAATAAAAAAAAAGTGGTAACAGGTGCGAGCCATTTAGTTGCTGCTACGGTTTATGGCAGGCTCTCACAGGACTTTGGGACGACATGTAGACCAATGTTCCTCAGATTTCCTACTTAAGGAAAAAGCATTTGTACACCTCTGTTGCAAGTCTCTAGAAGCTCTGCTGAACGACCGGAAGCCTTTCACGATGAAATAACTCCAATGGCTTAGAAAAGCTGACGATGCTGGCCGGTGACCTTCTCGCCTTGTCCCGTCGCACCCCCGAAAGTCGTTTTAGTTTGATTGGACAATGCTGCAAGTGCGACACGGCGCCAAAAAGCTTAGTTCCCAAGGTTGCCATGGTGAGCCGGCCAAAACCCGACTTATCCGGCATTGCAAAACGAGAGGCTGGATTGACATTGTTGCTACAGACGCATGCTGAAACACAATGTGATAAGCGGCGCTGTCTCAATGGGCGATGCTTGTTGATTTCGCGCATTGTGGCATTCTCGAGGCATTTGCCAGGAGCAAGTCGACCGACTCGACTTACAATTCCTGATGCACAAAAAGGATCTCCAGGCGTCCAGTCCGCCGTCATAAAGACCGGCTCCGCAGAACATGACAGGCTGACTGGAGATCGATTGGGCCCAGCAGGGATATCCTCGGTTATCCAATGCCCATGAAGTTTGAGAAGCGTTAGAAAAACAGGGGGAACATAAACCTCATCTGAGGAACAGTCGGGCCATAGCAAACGTGAAGCAGCTCGACGGACTTGACGGACGTTATGAACGTTATGGACATAAATTAGGCACAATTTGTACCAAGCAAAAAGAAGGTAGTCCGAGTGCCGATGATTTCACTCTTGATAAGACATTATTGCAAGCTAGACCCGTTCCGATGGGTAGTGATTGCTGCCAGGTCCATCTCATTGCGGGAAATTGCTTGCTAGTTTCCTGCCATCACCTCCGAGCTTCCCATACTTAAACATCCCCATCGCCCAATTGCTTCATCTTCTCTTTCTTCATCACTCTGTCTATCATCCATTTCAACAGATTTCTCGCTGATCACTGTTTTTTGCTGTTGACCGCCTTCAAATCGTCTTCCAGTGAGCACATCCCGGCTCCTTCTCTGTGCTGTCCTGCTAACCTGTGCGACAACGCAGACATCTTAGATACACTCTACCGCCCCTGTCAGCCATGTTATACTCGACGCTTCTCCTCGCTGCGACGGCCCTTACCGGCCTGGTAGCTGCCCAGAACTTCACTCAGTGCTGCACGCTCCCCACTCTACCTCCCATTGCCACCCGACAAACGTGGTGCCGTGCCGAACAAAATACCTGCCCCGAACTGTGCGGTGGCATCGGTCAACTTGCGAATAATGGCAATTTGTGCGACTCGGTACGCTCCCATCTAGAAAATCCGTCGTGGTAAATAATGAAAGGGAACCCATCACGGCTAACATTGCATTTTAGACCGCGCTGACATACACATGCGAATGCTCCGATGGAACGAAGCCCAACATCTCCGACTACCAACAGAGTTTGCCAGCCCTAATGTGCCAGCAATGGAAGACAGACTGCGTCGCAAATAGCCCGAATGATCTGACTGGTCAAACCGCTTGTCTTTCAGTTGTGTGCGGTAACAAGACCGCCAATGCCCTCTCTAGCTCTTCCAGCGCTCCTTCCGCCACCGCTGCTCCGTCTTCAACGGGTGGTGGCAGTGCATCGGCTACCGTTGCGTCTGCCACTTCCGCAACCTCTGAGGCTGCTGCTACAGCACTAGCTCTTGCTAAGGAGTTCGGTACTTCAGCTCTTGCTGCTGGTATAGTTGCCGCGTTTGGTTTCGCTTTATAATCGGATTTGGGCAGTTGAGGATGATACCCTGTGGGGGTGTGTGTGGCTGGGCCAGTAATGTGGGAATGAGGTCTCTTGCATGTTTCGACATTGCCTCAAAATGGGTTCTTTTGCTTCGGTTCTCTGGCGAGCGTTGGAGTTGTCGAGGATAGTTTTAGGATGATTCTTTACGGTGATTAGTATGATGGGCATGAGCTTAGGTAGTGAAGTAATGAGCCAACTCAATGGAGAATGGTCTTAACGTGTTAAAACTATAATACCCCACAGCTACTAGTATTCTGGGTGTGTGAACTTTCCACACATGCCAGTGCCAAGACACTTTGTAAAAATTTGTAAATAAGCTACGGTCATATTGCCTCGGTCTACCAAGCACCAAAGCTCAACCACAGCCCTAGGGCTCACTACGTCATAATTAGAAGGTCATCCACCGTCGTTGTTGGGTGCGCCAAAGGTGGCCAAGAGCTAGGCAAGAGCGGTACCTGGATGTGCTGCACCTCTCCCGATGCATCTTCGAAGACGGCTGCATGTGATCTATGATGAACACCATCGAGCTTTTATTGGCCTAGGTGACAGCCGTTGGCCGGGGAAGTCTAGAGTTCCACAAGTGGAGGTGCATAATCGATAAGCGCGACCCCAGCACCTGGCATATGATCGTATTATTTTTGAGTTCAACAAGGAAGGCAGTTCAACAACTTCCGCGTGCTCACCCTCAGACCACCCCCAAACTTTCAGGCCCGAGACTCCTGCACCTTCTTCCACCTTTTCATGCCCATCCTCTTTCCCACAGCTCCTCACCATAGCTTCCACCGCCTGTTTCTTCTCACATACCGCTCTCGCCACACAAATTCATCAACACGTCATCTAGCCAAAAATAACATCTTGCGAACCATGGCTACCTTGGGAGCTCAGAAGAAGCACAAGGTGACCATCGTAGGCTCGGGGAATTGGTCTGTCTATGCCTTACGCCTAATTGACTGCCCATTCCTCTTCTAATCCCATTCTTAGGGGCACGACGATGGCGAAGCTAGTGGCTGAAAACACCAAGGCTCACCCCACCCTCTACGAACTTAACGTGCAAATGTGGGTGTTCGAGGAGGAAGTAACGATACCTAAAAACTCACGGCACTACGGTCCAGGCTCAGAGCTAGCCAACAAGCCTCAGAAGCTCTCTGAACTGGTCAACAAACTGCACGAGAACATCAAGTATCTGCCCAACATCACCCTCCCACCAAACGTGATTGCAAACCCGTCTATTGTGGACGCCTGCAAGGACTCGACGATTCTTATATTCGTGCTGCCGCATCAGTTTATTACGCGAGTGTGCGACCAGCTGAAAGGTCACATCGTGCCGTACGCCCGGGCGATCTCGTGCACGAAAGGCGTGGATGTGTCGGAGAAGGGCATCCGGCTGCTGTCCGAGTCCATCGGCGTGCGGCTCAACATCTACTGCGGCGCGCTGTCAGGCGCCAACATTGCATCCGAGATCGCGCAGGAAAAATATTCGGAGACGACCGTGGCCTACGACCCGCCGCCCATGGACTCGCGCAACCCGACGCCGAAAGGCTCGCCCACGTCTTCCACGGTTGATCTGATCTCGCCGGGCAAGGCCCACCCGTCTGCTCGCTCTGCACGCCTCCAGGCCCTGCCGTCGGAGTACCCGCCGCTGTCGCACGAGAACGTCAAGAAGCTGTTCCACCGGCCGTACTTCCACGTCCGCTTGGTATCAGACGTTGCCGGCGTCTCCCTCGGCGGCGCTCTCAAGAACATCATCGCGCTGGCCGCCGGCTTCGTGGATGGGCTAGGCTGGGGCGACAATGCGAAGGCAGCCGTGATGCGCGTCGGCATCCTCGAAATGGTAGCCTTCGGGAAGGCCTTTTTTGCCGACTCGGTCCACACATCGACCTTCACCGAGGAGAGCTGCGGCGTCGCTGACGTTGTCACCAGCTGCATGGGCGGCCGCAACTTCCGCTGTGCCAAGATGAGCATTGAGCGTGGCGTCAGTATCGATGAGATCGAGCGGAGTGAGCTGAACGGCCAGAAGCTGCAGGGGACGAGCACGGCGTATGAGGTCAATAGCTTTTTGAAGAGTCAGGGCATGGAGGGTGATTTCCCGCTGTTTACGGCGGTTTATAGTAAGCCGCTTTCCTCTTTTACCCTCCTGATTCCCCTATGAAATGGAATATGAAACACTAACCATGTGAGTACAGACATCTTAGAAGGCAAAGTCAAGCCCGAGCAGATCCCTGATCTGATCGTGTCGAAAGACTAGGTCTTAGACCTATTTAACTGAGCTACCTGGTGAGTTTCCCGCGCGAAAGATGATAACGATGGCGTATGAGAGACGTTTAGCGGCAATACCCCATGTGTTGGCCTTAGAGGAGGGAGTCTTGCGATTCAGTATCACAGATACGGTTGGTGCATTTTCGTTTAGGTTTTGTGATTGAGTTTATTCAGCATTGACGGGGGCATGGCAGGGCTTTATAGCTTTAGAAATCAAGAATGAGATTGGGATTGGAGAAGCTTGGTTTATTTGCTATAGACTTGGTCGTGCATCCTAGGTATATCAAACGAACTCCCTGCGTCTCTGTGTAGCATAAATTACAGTGACATCGCCAGGGCCATAATCCAGGAGACAACCCAGACCTCCTTTTCAAAGTCAATGCTGTATCCGGAACATGAAATGCCTAGCATCCTCAATAAGACGTCATCACGAATGATCCTGAGTGTCCGATAGATACGCACAGCTACCTTCTTATGCATTTGGATATCTAAATTTGGCAGTGGAGGTGTGCTAGTGGAGTATGGCTATACGCGAAATAGCCTTCTGAGGGACCTAAAGCACTCTGCACGAGCGTATCATCTTTGTTGATTTAAGCGCGCGTGAAGAGTAAAACTCGTCCTTCTTGCCATCATGTCTGCATCTGGCAATAGATAATGCCCTGGAATCCGTTTTGCGCGAGCTAGGCTCATATTTACGTCGTTTTGGAGAGAATTTAGAGAAACGGATGAAAGTGAGGGGGAAAGGAATATTATTCACACTCTTCGCTGAGAAAGACATGACTTTGCCAGCTTATGGGGAAGTGTTATGGCAATCGCATTCCGACGGCAACTCACATGGGTGTTGATGAACTGTCTTTCATTTTTGTGGCGTTCGCAGCATCGCTCTGTTCTTTATATCCAATGGATCACTAATGGAACTGACTTCCTACATTTGGCCAGTGATGTTTTCGACTAATCATACAACAAATTCCGCCCGAATCACATTCACTTCTACAATTAGTGGTGTATCTTCTCTTCAGCATCATCGTTGTTCTCCAAGAAGTCCTCGGCTCTGCCGTTCATCTTGCAGCCGATATCCGGCTAGGCACCCTCGACTCTCAAGAAACCCTTAAACTCTCCACCCCGAAGTGGCTCTCCTGTCGTCGGGTCCGCACCATCCGGCCCCAGCAACCTCATCTCATAGTAATCCGGCTCGCCGTCCGACGCTGGCCGGTACCCGAAACCCCAAGTCGTGACGTTTCCCGATCCTATAAAGACGCCATCCTGTCGCACCCCTCCTGTTTTCATGCGCATACGTCTCCACCTTGCCCCCCGGCTTCAAGATACGTAAACTGAGCATCGTAAGGGGGTTGCTGAGAAGTAGATCGTCGTCACCGCTGGTTCGGAGCTCGAGTGTGTGTCCGCTATCACGCAGGCCGTGACACAGCTGAAATGGAACAGCTAGCCGAAACTATCCATGGTAGTTCTAGGCTGTGGCTGGTGTTGTGGCGTATGTCTTTTCACGGTTAGGAAGACATTCTACACCACCTTGGCGCATCCGGTTGAAAGCGCGTGTTGATCGCGCAGATCAAACTACGCGGATTTGTACCCAAAAATACGTTGAAATGGGTCAAAATGGTCTTGCTTATTACTTTAAAGGTATAAAATTGCGCCGTTTGATCACTAAGATCAACACGCGCTTTCAACCGGATGCGCCAAGTTGGTGTGACCAACACGTTGTGGCGGAATCGGTGGCGTAGCCGGATGCGGAGTCAGGACAATGATTGGGCTGCATGCAAGAACCGGGCCACTCGTTCAGAGGTTCAAGTCTCTCTTCTTATTTGCCCAGCGTGCAGCCGATCATATATCTCGTGATCGATCTCGACCCCGGATCAAGACTCGTCCCAATGTCCGACTTTGTGACTGTTTCTCTCTCCCATCTTTCTCTAGGCTTCAATTCTGTCACCTAGAACGCTGGATGTAAACGGCATGGAATTCAAAGATCTCTACACAGATGACTCTCCTGCCTTCGCGGCACGGTAGTATCCCGGCTGCTTCTCTGTGGCCCAGGTCAGAGAACGACTCAAACCAACCTCTTCCATTGGAGAGGAGTTCAGCAAAGCATTGGCGGAGAATGCAAGTTTCGGCACATCTGAGTTACGCTGGCATCGATTGTTCTGAGGAGATGATTTCCGTGAACTCTAGGAATCATTACCTGCCCGGTTGTGTATGCAGCAAGTTACATTCCGAATGTGAGGGCGCTGCGCAGCCGCTTAGATCCGATTCTTCTGATAAATCCAAATCCACGAATTGCAGAATTCCGTTGGAGGATTTGTGCAATGCTGCCAAGGCAGGTTGTTGGTTTTGCTCGATACTCTACGGTGGTGTAAAGGTATGTCCCGTGTGGGGCGCTAGCAGGAGCAAGAGAGCGACATTTCAGTTGTCAATGGGTATATTCGTAAGTGGAGGAGGAAAGGAAGGACGGGACTGCTCAGTAGGATTGTCCACCAGCGAAGACCCTAATCCAGTTTTCTATACACAAGAAACAGAAGGTAATGGTGACGTACGAAGTGATTGTCCAGAGCTGATGTGTTCATTAGCGGAGCATTCCAGACGCAAGGCACTACAGACAAAGCCCAAGACACCAAGAGCAACCGACCCTCGAAGTATGCTTATATTTGCCCGCGACAACAATCTGAGATGCCATCAAACCCACGCGTGTGGGAAGGCGATTCCTCTATCTATGCCGATGAGGCTACTCAAGATCCGAATAAATGCCGGAATGTACGCAATAAATCTTGTTGAAGGAGCTACTTATGAGCCATATATCACACTCAGTCACTGCTGGGGCAAGACGCCTGCGGCCACGACTACTGCCTCAACCCTAGAGGACAGGATAAGAGACATTCCTTGGTCGATGTTGACACAGACATTCAAGGATGCAGTTGTCCTGACTGAACAACTCGGATATCAATACCTGTGGATTGATGCCCTTTGCACTCTCCAAGACAGCAAGGAAGACTGGGAAGTCGAGTCAGTGACAATGCATCGAGTCTACACGGACTGCGACTTAATGCTTAGCGCTGATGGTGCAAAGGATGGCACTATTGGCTTCTCCAGAGGCGATCAGATCTGGACCGAGTCCTGGGAGCCTCTAGTCAGTGAGAAGACCCAACATGGCAGTCGGATCCGCTTCGCCAAGGCCCACCATACTTTCGGCAAGATGCTTGTAATGTTTCTAGGCGAAGAAGAGTGCACACACGTATGCCCTCTACGAACAAGGGCGTGGTGTTTGCAAAAAGATTCATGGCTCCAAGAATACTACACTTTGACGTTGACGAGTTGCATTGGGAATGCGGCAGTGAAGCTTGTTGCCAGTGTGTTGACTTGGGCCACCGAATGACGAACGAAAATATGTGGCAGAAGCGGCTATTTACAAATGGGTGTACAGTGGGCGATAAAGCGAGCTACTGGTTCAACATTTCAAATCAGTATAGTGAGAGGGCCCTGACGAAATGGACAGACCGACCGCCAGCGCTATCTGGACTCGCCGAGCAATTCATGGCCTCAGAGGTCACGGCCGTTTCATCGCAGCCGGGACAAGCTCTCAAGTTCAACCAACTCAGCCTTGGTGGGTACCTAGTTGGACTTTGGTCTGCAACCCTAGAGAAAGGACTTTGTTGGCAGGTAGATTATACCCCCGGCAAGCGAGTCTCCACAAAGGACACATACATTGCACCCTCATGGCCCTGGGCATCTGTTTCAGGGCCCATCAACTGGAACTGGGGGGGAAACAGTACAGTAGCAACGACGATAAAGATTCATGATGTTAGTTGTGTTTTGGCCGGATCGGATCCAACAGGAGCTGTGTCCGGAGGAATACTTGTCATCTCCGCAAGGGTCATTGACCTGAGAACATACTTTGGCAAAAAGCAAGTACCTGGTGGAAAGGGGTTTTTTTCCACCACTTGGAGGGGCTTGACCCGTCACAGGTAGAGACGCTTACCTTGGCTGTTATCGCCCTGATGCTGCAGATGATCACGATGGGTTTGAATACTACTGGGCTGCTGTGGATGACTCCAAAGTTCGAGGCGAGGACCTGGCGCTGCTCGATACAGGGGACTACCGCGGCGTACAGATGTCGGCAAATTTCGTTCTTGTGCTGAGACAATCTGAGGGTGACGAGGATGTTTTTAAACGTGTGGGCTCCATCGAGGGAGAAAGTGATGGCACGAGAATCGAAAAGTCGAGATTCTTTGAAGGAGTTAAGATGGAAAAAATTTCGATCTTGTAGAGTCCAGGTGCTAGCAGGGAGGGTGGCCGACCCGCACTTGCCACACCTTGTTATAACGGCTTTTTGATGCAAATGAAGAGAGAAGTTGGGGTCGATTTTGTCACACGATGGCGAGTTTCCAATGGCGGGGCACACCAGATCGAGATCCTGGAAGAGGGGCTGGACCCAAAACCGGGGCGCCAGAACAGGATCAGAACCGGTCCAAAGATAGGGCTTTCCCTCGGGAAGATTCAATGCACTAGGGAGCGCATTAACCTTGGAAGCATGAATCCAGATGAGCAAATATGTACGTTTACCGTAAGAAACTCACCGTGGAGAAAGTTAAAATGTGGTCGTCGCGAAAACTAGTTGGAACTTAGAGTTCCCGATACTTTGGTTAACTCAATAACTGTATCGTGGCCGAGAGAGCGGGCCACTCGCCCTCCCTGCAAGTTCTGGTGGCATTATAGCTGTGCACCTACTATTTCCCCAGGATATTACTATAATGTCATCAAAGCTTGCAGGGAGGGCGAGTGAACCGCTCAGGTTGCCCCCTTGTAGTAGTTCACAAGGAGACGTTTGTGGCTAGCGGCGTCATGGATGCGGCGGTGCTTATCCGCCTTAACGGCAAGCTTACGGCAGTTATTAATCCCAACGCCAACCATTTCCTCTACGTTCTCTGTTCTTCAACCTTAAAAAGTAGACCCTCACAAAGATGTGGCCACAGCGGGTCGGCACCCTCCCTGCTAGCACAGCCGAAGTCGCAGCAGCGCCGCTCGAATCTGAGTGTTGGCACTAAGAAATTATGTCTCACTTGGAGCGCGTAGTTGAGCCGCTAGGAATATTTCCTACCAAAATTATCCCTTAACACGCGGTCGCCTCCCTTTCGTCTCTGCCGTCGTCGCCCGGGCGTCGCTGGCTATAGAGCCCCTGAAGACATGTCACTATGACGCTAGCTACTGCAACCAACCATTCCACTACAACCAGTCTACCAGACAACCTTCCCTACAACCGGTCTCCCACAGACAACCTTCCGCTATAACTAGTCTACTACAGACAGCCAGTCTACCGCAGATAGCGCATAGCAAGGGCGCCGCAGATACACCGTAGACACTACCGCAGACGACCTCTACCACAGCCGCCACTACCACAATATACCACATAATACCGCACTATAGGCGTACTGCAGATGCACCGCTAGGGTAGCTATAGTAGGGGGAAAGGGGCCGGCCTGTGTTACTTTAGCACGTAAAATATAAGGTGTATAGGCGAATTGGTGTTTATACCCTATACAAGACAACCTCGTGAAATTTTTCCTATGGGAGTGGCGTCAGGAAAAAATTTACCAGCATCTAATTTTACTTTTCTACCATTTTAGCATTTTCTAGCATTTCTAGCATTTTCTAGCATTTAGCAGCTAAATGCGGCATTTATTACTAAGTACTAGCATTTAGCGCTAAATGCCGCATTTATAATTAAGTATTAGCATTTAGCTGCATTTATAATTAAGTATTAGTATTTAGCTGCATTTATTACTAGCTCCCCTCTCTTAACTAAGCCCTATAGAAAAAAGCGTAAAGTAAAAAATCCAACCCTATTTAATGGTAAGGGATTACTAATTAAAAAGTAAGAAAAATTTAAAATATAGGAAATAAAAATCTAAGGCGTTTTCTGGAGGGATATAAAGTGCTTTAAGACCCTAATAGACGAAATCCTCTATATATTAGACATGCTAATAAATAAGGCTTATAACTATATTAAATATAGCCTTAATACGCTATATATATACCTAAACGACCTAAGTAAATAGACCTTTTCTAACTAAGAGTCTATGTTTATATATATAAAAGGATACTATAAGACTATGGATATAACCTAAGCGGCTAAAAATAAGTTAGATACCTTAAGCTAAGGTAAGCGTAACTACTAGTTCTAGAAAGCAAAGCTTAATAAGTTAATAATTAAAGTAAATAAGACTAAGGAACAAAAAGTGGATTTACTTAAGAAGAATATTTCCTTTAAGATAAAGGACCTGGCCCTTACCCTTAGCCGTAAAATTAGTGATGCTAACTATAAAGGCTAGAGTAAGTAGATGGATGTATTTGCTTATAACCTATAGAACTATACCTACTATACTAAGTTAAATACTACTAAGCTAAGTGCCGCTAGTAGCTATTAACCTATATTACTATAGAATAACCTAATAGACTTAGACGCCGTTAAGTTTAATAGCGGTAGTAATAGCCTTCCTAATAACGTTTAAAGATATTATATAAATAATAGACTTTATATAGCGTGTGGTTAACCTAGCTACTAAAAAAATACTTATAACCCTTAGTAAAACCTAAATCCCCTTCTAATGCTACTACGCTAACCCCCCTTTAGCCGCGGCAGATTCTTTAATAGAGGGGATAGTATTTAAGGCGGTAACTATAAATAAGGACGTAGGTTCGGATATAGAAACCCACCCTTATAATTCCCTTCCCTAACGTAGCCCTAGCTAATAGTCCTGTACGTAAACTATAGATAAGTACTCTATATTACTACTAACTATAAGACTAGCTATATTATTAGCGAAGTACCCCCTAGTATATATATACCGTTAGAGACTAATATGTTAGGATATACTAGCTAAGATTATAGCTACTAGCTAAGCCCTATAACGTAGCTATTAAAAGGCTAACCCTTAGACTAAGTTGTATTTAAGGGTTAAAACTATACAGGGAGGAGGATAAAAGGATTAGATTTTGTTAGGCTATAGAGACGCACTAGCCGTAACCGGCTTAGCGTAGGCGAGGCGCAGGCGAGGCGCCTACAAAACGTAGTTGCCCCGCATTAGAGAATAGCAGAATTTAGTTCTATAGTTTTACTTCATTAAGAACTAGATACCTATTGCATTCCACTACTATTATTACGTTACTATATGCCCTAAGGACCTTAGCGTCCTAACAGTACTAAATTCTTATCCCTTTTTAGGGGTAGTGGCCCGACAATATAACGGTTTGCAAAGGCCACGACTATATAGCGGCAACCCTTAGTTAAGAAGACTACCTATATTTATTAACTATATCACAGCCTATTGACCTAATGGTAAGACGCGGGTGTACTAGCGTAGTGTATACGAGTAAGTCTGGGGATCGGCCCTAGGATGATATAGGTGAACCTATGTCGTCCTAGATAGAACCGGAAGCTATAGGCGAAGGGGATATATAGGAAGAAATATAACGGCTAGAGAACGAGAAGCTACAACTCCTAGAGTAAAGAAAACTATACTTGCTTAGGGAAGAGGTGGAAGTGCTAAGACGGCGTTAACGTGGTAAGGCGACGTCGACTCCCGTTTCTAACCTATCTCTATAACCTTAAATAACCATATTAGAGTACTTAGGGGGTAGCCTAATGCATTTAAGCCTTAAGCGGAGGGCTACTAATATATTAGGCGCTCTATTAAAACGGGCCGTTAAGATAGAGAAGATTACTCTATATTATGGCAAGTCTATATAAGAGCACTAAAACTTCCGCGATAGCTTAAAGCTGGCGTTCCGCCTAGAGTGCGACGGCTTTATAAATAAGGATACTAAAGTTGCGTTTACTATGTAATATATAAAGGGGACTAACTAAACCCTTTGGCTATAGTATAAAGATAACTATTTAGATATATAGTTTACCTAGGAGGAGCTTATGGAATTCCTACTTAACTAGATTAAAAGTTCTATTAATTGGGAACTTTATATAGCCCTAACCTATATAAAGGCAATATAGCGAACCGATTAACTAGTAAATAAGTTTACTACTTACCTAACCTCCTTAAAAGCGTAAATTAACCCTTCTTATGATATAAAGCATCTAATAATATATCTATTCGCGAAGCTGCGGCTAGAGCTATAGGTTATTACTACTAACTATTAAGAATTTCCTTAAACTTAAGACTAGCTAGTTTCTTTAGCTGCCCTATTAGAGGAAAACCAGAAGAGCGCAAGCGCCCTATAGGGTAGAAGTAATAGGCGCGCCGCGAACTTAAATATAAAGACTACTTAGTTAGGTAACTTAGGGAAAGCGGACTCTAAAACCACCGCTAATAACTTAATAGCAGGGCGAAGTAATACTGCCAGAGGTTTAACTTAGCCTAAAGAAAACTACTTAAAATGTAGGCAGCTAGGATATTGGTAGCGATAATATAAAGAGCTGTAATGGAATTAACCACCGCTAAGTAGCGTAAATACTACCTCTATACTAGGAAAAAACAAGCGCCCTTAAACCTCCTTATAGCCGTAGGGTATAAGCTCCTACTAGATCGTAAGGAAGCTATTACTGTCTTAGGTAAAGTCCTTTCTAAGCAGATTTGGAAAGAGACCTTAGTAATGCTTAATATCGGTGCTAAAGTAAATGTAATTAACTAGCGATTTGTAATGGAGTGTAATTTTAAAATACTAGACGTAGAATTGCCTACCTATTCCTAGTTAAATAAAACTTAGGCATATTGCTATAAAGCCTATAAGGTACCGTTATAAATAAAGGATAGCTAGAATAGGATTAGGGAAGTAACCCTTATCTACTATAAAATAGCTAATATATCCCCCACTATTACCCTAGGTATACTAGGGTTAAAGAAGGCCCGACTTCTTATTAACTATAAGGCGAAGGTATGGCGATAAAAGCCAGACGGCTCGTCCCTGTTGCTATAAACCCCTAAAGGGTTCGCGGAGTCTCTTTAGAGGGAATCTAGGGTCTTTACTCTAGTAATTGCTAAATTAATGCCTAGTAAATAAGATAACGGTAGCTTGCTAGTTCTTTCCCTACAGTTAAAAAAAGCTAGCGATATCTTCTTATATAAGGAAGTAGGAAAGCTACCCTAATACTACTAGGGCGACTATGCTATTAACCTAAAAGAGGGACAGGAGGTCCTATATAGACCGCTCTATAACCTCTTAGTTAAAGAGTTAAAGGTACTAAGAAAGTACTTAAATAACGCCTTAACTAAAGGCTAAATTTAACTAAGTACTAGTCTTATAGGGGCACCTATCTTATTCGTACCTAAAAAAGATAGGAAGCTATAGCTCTATATAGACTATAGAGGCCTTAACAAGGTAACGATTAAGAATTGTCTTATACTACTATTAATTAGTAAGACCTTAGACCGCTTAGTAGGTTCTAAGATCTTTACTAAGTTAGACCTAATAAATATATACCACCGCCTTTGTATCCATTGGGGCGATAAGTAGAAAACGGCGTTCCGTACGCGTTACGGCCACTTTAAGTATTTGGTTTTGCCTTTTAGGTTAACTAATAAACTAGCGACCTTTTAGGGCTATATTAATTAAGCCTTATTAGAACTAGTAGATGTCTTCTATATAGTCTACCTTAATAATATTCTAATTTTCTCTAAAAATCTAGAGGAACACTAGCGCTACGTACTAGAAGTGCTACGTAGGTTGTGGTAATATTAACTATATATAAACCTTAAGAAGTGCAGGTTTAGCGTATAAGAGGTTAAGTTCCTAGGATATATTATTAGTTCTAAAGGCGTAATAATAGATTCTAGCTAGGTAAAAGCTATTACTAAGTAGGAAAGCCCTTAATCCTATAGGGATATCTAGGTCTTTTTAAGTTTTGCCAACTTCTATTAACGGTTTATCTATAAATACTCTACCATTATAAAGCCTATTACTAATCTTCTAAAAGAAGTAAAGAACGGCCGTAAAGCTAGGCCTTTTAATTAGCTAGAGGAGGTAGAGTAGGCAATACGCCGGCTCTACAACGCCTTTATAACGGCGCCGCTCCTATAATACTATACGCTAGGTTTACCAACTCGGTTAAAGACAGATGCCTTAATATAAGGCTTAGTAGCAATTATATCACAGCTGTTTAAAGACGGCCTTTAGTATCTAATAGCCTTTTAGTCTAGGAAGCTTTTGCTAATAAAGCGTAACTATAAGACCTATAATTAAGAGCTACTAGCTATTATGGAGGCTTTTAAGTATTAGAGACACTATATTAAGGGGCTATTAAGCCGCCTAGAAGTGCTCTTAGATTATAACAATTTAAAGGGTTTTATAAAAGTAAAAGCCCTTAATAGACGGTAAGCTAGATGGGCTATAACCCTGGCTGCTTATAACTTTATTATTAAGCATAGGGCGGGAAAAACGAACCCCGTAGACGCGCCGTTAAGGCGACCCCTAGATATAGGGGGTCCGCTAGAAGAAGATACTATGCTACTATTACTCTAAAGGACTTTAGGAATATAGGGCCACTAACCTAAAGTAAAAGTCCTATTAGGTATATAAGAAAGCGAGCCTTTTATAGAGGTATTGTTTCTATGGCTATAAGCCAGCAACCTAATAGCGGTACGCCTGGGCTATATAGCATTATAGTTTAACTAGGCAACCTATACGTATACCGTTAAGTAGCGTGTAATAAGAACCTAAGTTAGAGTAGTAAGCGCTTAAGAGAGTGCCTATAAGTCTAATATAGAAATAGTCGTTAAGCTTATTAAAGGACTTTAAATTATAGATAACTTTATACTATAAAAGCGCAGCGACAGCGTAGATACGGCAAGACGCTATTAACGCGCCCACTTAAAGCTAGTATGGCAGTTTAATTCCGCTGGACTACTTTATTACCATAGGAGGTTATATATACCCCTAGACCTAGCAGTTTATATAAAGCTCTTATAGATCTATTACAATAATACCCTAGCTGGGCACTTTGGTAAGAAAAAGACTTTAGATCTACTTTTACGTAAGTACTACTGGCCTAGTATAACTGCGGACGTTATAAACTATATCTTTACCTATAATCTATACCAGCGTATACATACGCCTTAATATCGCCCTTATAGTGAGCTTTAAGCGCTACCTTACCCGGATTAGCTATAGTAGGAGATTATAATAGACTTTATTATAGGCCTACTACCTAGTAGACGAGGCGATAAGGTATATAACGCAATATACGTAATAGTCGACCGCTATACTAAGATGGCTTTATATCTGCCTATAGTAAAAACTATTACGGTAACTAAACTTGCAGACCTCTTCCTTAATAAAGTAGTACGCCGTTTTAGAACCCCTAGAGGGATTATCTCTAATCACGGTAGTATCTTCACTAATAAGTTTTAGTTGGAGCTATACTTTGCTATAAAGATAAAACGTAGGCTAAGTATAGCTTTTTACCCGTAAATGGATAGGTAAATAGAATACTAGAACTAAACCCTAGAGTATTACCTCTATATATTCTATAACGAGAAGCAGAGTAACTAGTTAGGCCTCTTATTGCTAGCCGAATTTACCTATAATAATACTAAATATAGTATAATAGGTATAAGCCCGTTTTATACCTATTACGGGTTTTATCTATATCTAGAATATAAGGCTAAGGCAGATGATAGTAGTTCTATTTTAGCCGCCTTAGAGAGAATTAAAAGAATATCCCTTAAATATAAAGCGCTGGCGAAATGCTAGGAACACGCTGCTAAGGCGTAAGCGAAATACTATAATCGTTATTACTAACTACAGGCATATAAAGTAGGGGATTTAGTCTTGCTATTAACTAAGAACCTTAAGCTAAAAAGGCTAAGTAAGAAGCTTATAGCATGCTTTATTAGACCTTTTAGTATAGCTAAACTAGTCGGAAAGTAAGTATACTGGCTATATCTACTTATATCTTACTATATTTACCTAGTGTTCTATATTAGCTTACTAGAGCTATATAAACAATATAAGGGCACTACTAGAGACCCTCTACTAGGGCCTATTAAGCTAGATAAAGAAGAGAACTAAAAGGATTAGTATAAGGTAGAAGAAATATATAAAAGAAAGGGATGTAACTAAACCCTATAGTACCTAGTTAAGTAGAAAAGCTAGCTAAAAGAGTATAATAAATAGGTCCTAGTAGAGAACATTAATAAGGACGTAAAGGAGACGTATAATAGTTACTTTACCCTAAGGGGTAAACGGAAAAGAAAGTAGATAGGAGAATAAAAAACTTTTAATTACGCCCTACTAGCGGGGCGATGACGGAACGACGGTAGAGCGATAGTAGTACGCCGATAGAAATATAGATACTCTATAGCTCTAACAAATCCTCCCTCTTCTCCCCTCCTTTCTCTTTTTTATCCTTCTCCCCCTTCTTATCCTCCTTCTCTTTCTCCTCCTTATCCTCCTTACCCTTATCCTTCTTCTTATTCCTTATAATAGGAGGCATATTAGCCTACAGGTACTATTAGCATACGCTATAATAGTAAAACACCTACGCTATAACATATACTAAAGCGCGTATTACATTAAGAATTCCTTTAAAAGTATAACGGATAGCCTATAATTCCTATACTTAAAGCAAGGAAAAGTCTTCGCCCTTTAGGCGCTAGCGGAGACCGTACTTAACGCCAGTGCGTATTAAGGCCTTAATATCCTTTATAAAGGACTTCTAGGCGGCAGTAACGCGAGTATTAAGATTAGCTATATCTCCGCTAGCAACCCGCCAGCGCTTAGCTTTATTAATAAGGGCAAGTAGCTTATTTAGGCGGCTATAGAAGGCCTTAGGGACCTAATCTATTAGCTATTAGAACCTAAACTAATACACTTAGATATACTAGTTGGCATAACTTATTTAGTCATTAGTAGTACCCGCAATTACGGTTAGCCTACTTGCCGTAGATGGCCCGCCTAGTAATGGCTATACGCTTAGCGTAACGGAGGTAGATTAGTTCTAGTAAAGCTAAAAGAGCGGCTTATAAGTGGCGTAGGAGCTTTAACGGCGCCTAGTAGGGTTAGCGATAGCTATAAGCTAGTATAAAGAATACTTACGGAAGACTCGCAAGCAGGCGAACCGATGGCTTAGCGCTTATAATTTATAATTAATTAGAAGTTATAAAAAAGGCAAGTCGTAGGCTAAACAAATTAAGATGGAATTGAAAGGGAAATCTAATATCCTACCTAGGTAGGAACTTCTACCTTTATAGATCTCTACAAGGTCCTATTATTATATTATCCTATTATTATATTATCCTATCGTTATATTGTCTAATTCATTTAAATTTATTAAAAACTTTTTATTTAGAGAAGGATAATAATAGCACTCCTATTATATAATAGCGTCGGCTAAGGACAGCCGCTTAAGAAGGGGGGGGCAATTATTAGGCTATAGAGACGTACTAGCCATAACCAGCTTAGCGTAGGTAAGGCGTAGGCGAGGCGCCTATAAAACATAGTCGCCCCACATTAGAGAATAGCAGAATTTAGTTCTATAGTTTTACTTTATCAAGAACCAGATACCTATTGCATTCCACTACTATTATTACGTTACTATATGCCCTAAGGACCTTAGCGTCCTAACAGATTTATACTACTAGATTAGTTAAACCTTATTCTAAGCTAGCTACTATTTAATCTTAAAATAGTAAATAACGATAGAAATTCTATCCTTATTTAGACTTACCTCTTCTTACTACGTAACCTACTCCTAGAAGTTCTTATTAAAACAATAAGCCTTATTAATAGTAGTAGTATAATACCAGTGTTTATAGACGAAGACTCGCTTATAAAGAAGTATAATATTATAATAAAAAGACTTTTAGTTCTAAAACTACTCCGCCTTACTAACGGACTCCGATCTAGCTTTATTACCCATTACTTTATAATAAAAATAATAATTGGCCACTATATAGAATCTATACTTTTCTACGTTATAAAGTTATTACCTTTAATACTAGTAATTCTTAGAATACCCTAGCTTAAAAGGCACAACCTAAGTATAAACTTCCCCGTTTTAGGGCTTAAGTTTAACTCTAATTACTATACCTATAACTGTCTCTCCTATAGTATATCCCTAATTATAACTAAGTAGTACTATACGGACGTATTATACGGCTAACGCTTAGATACTATTAGCTAATAGTAGAAGAGGTACCTAATACTAGTAAGCTAATATACACAGTAAATGAGATAGAGACTCTAGAAAACTGGACTACCGCCCTACCCCTAAGAAATACTACCCCGCCCCTAAAAATATAAACATTACTAGAACTATAAGTTCCCTATATACACCCGCTTAACTTAAGCCAGCTAATAAGATACCCGACTTTAAGTTATTTACTATATATATATATGACCGCATATATAATAGCTAAAGGCGTTATAGCTAAGACTAAAACCAGAGTAATTAAGACCTCCCCCCTATAACGCCTAACCTTATATCTATCTCCTACGTATACTATATAGGGCCGCCGCCGCGTTTCTGCCCCCTAGGGCTAACTAAGCTATACTAGCCTAGCTATAGTACTAGAGAACCAAACACGCCCTAAACTAGATAACATTAGATATACTTATACCGTTAATTTTACCTAGTTCTATAAATAAAAAGGCGTAAAGGTAATAAGGATTTATATAGCGGAGCTAGTAGAACTAGTTAAATAAAAAAAACATTAATAGCTGCTTAAAGAGCTGCCTATAGGCCTAATAGAAGTACTAAACCTATTAGAAAAATCTTTCCGCTGGCTAGTAGAGGGCGACTATATAATAGAAGAAGCCCGTAAAGCGCTACCCCCTTATTTTTATAATTTCCTTAAGATAAACCTAAAAACTAAGCCTAAGTCTCTACGTCGGAAGATAGTTAATACTAATATTAAAAAATTCCTAAAAGGCAAACCAGGATTAACTTATAAAGATATTTTATAATACTTACTAAAGGAGTTCCGCAAATATATTAAGCACTTTCTCCCTAAAAACGTAGATAAGCTGCCCCCTTACTAACTATAGAACCATAAAATTAAGATTATCTCTAGAAAATAGGCCCCGTACTATAAAAATAGACCACTCTTACCTACTAAACTTAGGTGTGTAAAAAAGTGGATTAATAAGATGCTAGATAAGGGTTTTATCCGCAAATTAACCTTACTAGCTGCCGTACTACTCCTCCTCGCTGCTAAGCCTAGTAGCGGTATATAAATCTGCTATAACTACTAAGGCCTAAATATAGTTACTATTAAGAATTGGTACCCACTGCTACTAATCTATAAGACACTTAACGCACTTTATAGTGCTAAGTACTTTACTAAACTTAATATAATTGCTGTATTTAACCGAATCTGGATTACAAAGGGCTATAAGTAACTTATAGCATTTATTACCCGGTTTGGACTCTATAAGATACTAGTTATACTATTTAGCCTCTATAACGCACCCACTACATTCTAGAACTATATTAATTATATTTTATATAACGCCCTTAACGACTACTATACTGCCTACCTTAATAACATCTTTATCTTTTCTAAAATACGCACTAAGTATACTAAGTATATAAATAAAGTCATCTAAAGACTTAGTAATGCTAGACTTTAAATTAATATTAATAAGTCTAAGTTTTACTCTACTAAAACAAAATACCTTAGCTTAATTATCTTAACTAATAGTATAACTATGGACCCTAAGAAGGTATAGGCCTTATAGGAATAGAAGAACCTAACATTAATTAAAGAACTATAACAATTTCTTGGCTTCGCGAACTTCTACTAATAATTTATCTAAGGCTACTTTGCCGTCGCTATACCTATAATAAAACTCCTAAAGAAGGATATTAGATAGCTATAGGGACTAAAATAAGCTAAATTGTTTAAGGCCCTTAAGGAAGCCTTTACCTTAGCACTAGTACTAGCATACTATAACTATATAGAGAAGATAGTAGTAGAGATAGACGTATTAAATTAGGCTTCTAGTAGAGTCCTTTCCTAGTATAATAATAACGGTAAATTAAGACTGGTTGTATTCTTCTCCGTAAAGCACTTTACGCTAAAGTATAACTATAAGATCTATAATAAAGAACTCTTAGCTATTATTAAGGCTTTAAAGGAATAGCGTCCTAAGCTATAAGGGACTAAGGAGCCATTTAAAATTATTACCGACTATAAGAACCTATAGACGTTTATAACTACTAAGTAGCTAAATTAACGCTAAGTTTAGTAGGCAGAGTTCCTTTTATAGTTTAACTTTATAATTATATATAGACCTAATAGTAAAGCTACGCTCCCTAACGCCCTAAGCCGGCTACTAGAAATAAGGCCTAAGGATGCTAATAATAAACGCCTCCACTACCGAGCCTAAGTTGTTATACCGCCCTAGAAAATTAACCCTATAATCTTAGAAAAATTACTATATAAGTCCCGTAACTCTAATAATATAAAGTTTATAGCCGCTTTAGACCCTAAAATAGCCGAAAAGTTACTAAATAAGTTAATTTAGTTAGAATACTAGGAGAATAAACTCGTAAGAGATATAATAGCGGCCCTATATAATTGGAAAGCTCGCCATTAGCTAAAGAAGATTAGGAAATTACTCTATTATAATAAGTTAGAATATAGTATTATTAATAAACAGATATACTTCCGCTAATATCTCTTTATCCCTAACGCCCTAGACCTTTACCTAGAAGTTATCTATCGCTCTTATAGCAGCGGCCCTACTAATTACCCCGGCTGGGTTAAGACCTTTAACCTCTTAAACTAAATATACTAGTAGGTAGGAATCTCCTAATTTACAGCTACCTTTGTTAAAGACTATGCCCTATACTTTTATACTAAAACCCCCTATTCTACCCCGCCTAGTTTCTTAAAGCTACTAAAACTACCTACTCGCCTATAAACCGATATTTTAATTAACTATATTATAACGCTACTAGTATACTAACGTTACGGTAAGATATATAAATATATCCTTATTATTATAGACCGCCTAACTAAAATACAATATCTTGTTTTAGTAATAGGACTCTTAATAAGGAGCTAGTTAACGGCTTTATTAATAACGTATATAAGCTCTATAGTGCACTAAGCACGATTATCTCCGATTACGGTATATAATTTATTAGTAACTTTTAGCGATAACTAAGTAAACGCCTTAAGACAACTTTAAGACTAAGCTTAGCCTAGCACCTAGAAACAGACAGCTAAACTAAAATTATTAACGCTACTGTAAATAAGTACTTCTATGCTTTTGTTAGCTTTATATAGGATAACTAGGTTAACTACCTACTACTTACTAAGTTTACTATAAATAACTAAGTTAACGAGAGTATAGGCATCTCCCTATTTTTTATAAACTATAGCTTTAACCCTTACCTCGGAATTAAGCCTACTAGCCCCCACCTACTAATACTATTAGCATAAGTAAAGAAGGAGTTCTTCCGCGCAGACTCTATAGCTAACCGCTTTAAGCGGATATTAATATAGCTTAAGGCCCTAGCCCGGATTTTATAGTAATACTATAAAAATAATGCTAATACTTATAGGGATAAGAGCGCGTTATTCTACGAAGGCGATATAGTTATAGTTAGCTTAGAAAATATAAAGATAAATAGACCTAAAAAGAAATGAGACAATAAATAGGACGGCCTGTACCCCGTACTTGCAGTATACTAAAGGGTAGTTATAGTAGACCTCCCGAACCACATCCGAGTAAATAAATCCTTCTATATATCTAAGGTCCGCCTTTAGGCTACTAAAGAGATCCCTAGCTAAGTAAATATTAATACTATAAAGCGCCGCAATATATAAGGACGAGTAGTAGAGAGAGATAATAACGGTAACATAGAAGATAAGTAGGAGTTTAAGAAAATCCTTAATATATATAATGAAGACCCCCAAGGCCTAACTTATAAGATTAAATGGAAATATTATAAGGACATAACCTAGCAGCTAAAAGAAGACCTAAAGGGTTATAAATAGGCTATATAGCGCTTTTATAAGTAACACCCTAAGAAGCTAGGACCTCTAAACTAGGTATAAGATAAGAAAAAGTTACGCTAAGGTCGTGGCCGACCACCGTATTAAAATTTATGGTGGTTAAGATGTTATAAAACTTTAACCGGTGGTTAAGATGTTATAAAACTTTAACCGGCGGTTAAAGTTGTCTAATTAGCTAGATTCTTGCTAAAAAACGCCATATAGATTAATTTGGGTGGCAGTATAGAGTTCTACCGACCTTACTTACTAAACTAACTAATTAGGATTTTCTATGCCCGGTATAGAAAATCACTATTAGCTTAGTTAAGGGCGGTAAGCGGAACTAATATCTTTATAGTAAAAAATAGGCGACCCTAAATACTGCCTATTTTAGAGTTATTTATTTAGTTTAGGGACTAAACTATTTAAGGGAGAGGAGTACTGTTACGGCACTAACCTAACGTATACTGTTTTATACTATCTTGTACTATTTCCTACTATTAGCTAGCCTACTACTAGTACCTTAGCGGCCGGCCCTACTATTTATATATAATACCCCCTTTCTACCTTCTTCTCCTCTTTATACTATAACGTAGTTATTTAGTCTACTTTATTATAGTACTGTAACACTCCGCCTATATATTACCCGTCTTAATACCTTAATTTAACTAGGTTATCCGCTATACGGATATAGAAGCTTAATAGCTCTATTTATTAAGCTTAACTATTTATCTTTACTTACCTCCCGTAAGGCTAGAAGCTTATCTTATAGGTTCTATAACTGCCTTTCTGCTAACGCTCTAAATCGCGCCGCTATAAACCCTATAGTGAGCTGCAGCCTCTTTAGGCCCCCACCTAAGCCTAGCGGCATTATTTACTTAACTTTATTACGGATCTCCTAGAGTCTAAGACTCCTAATAGTGTAAAGTATAACTCCGTCCTTATCCTTATAGACCGTTTTATAAAGCTAGTATACTACTATCTAGTGCGTAAGATAATTAATGCTATATAACTCGCAGAACTCTTATTTAGAGTCTTTATATAAATAAGGCCTCTAAATAATATCGTCTCTAATAGGGGTAGTGTATTTATAAGCGAGTACTAGAGCACTATATACTACCATCTCCACATTTAACATAAACTTAGCACTACATTCCACCCGTAGATAGATAGTTAGATAAAGCGTTAGAACTAAAAGCTTAAGGTATACCTATATATATTTACAAACTAAAAACAGTCTAATTAGGCCTCCCTACTCGAAGAAGCAGCCTTTACCTATAACTCTAAGGTCTATACCACAACAAAGCGTTTCCCTATTAAGCTCGCCTATAGCTAACTACTAAATATCCTAAACAGAGTCCCGGACAGCGTCCAAGACGCCTAGCTAGGTAGAAAGGGGTCTAAGTTAACGAATATCTAACTCGCAGAGATGCATCTATAACGCTTACGCCTTATATATAAGGCAGCGGCGGCGTCAATAATATATACCTAAAAGCTTTAGATAAAATACTATAATCATTACCACCTGGCCAAATACTTCGCCGTTAGTAAACAAGTCCTACTCTCCTCTAAGAACATCCGCACAAAACGTCCCTATAAAAAGCTTAACTACAAGTTTATAGGACCGTTTTAGATTCTAGAGCGTGTAGGGCAGTAAGTATATAAGCTAGAGCTTCTACCTATTATAGTACGGCTCCACCTAGTCTTCCATATCTCCCTACTAGAGCCTTATAGATCACGCCCTAAGTTTTAACCCCTAGTAGTAGAAGAGCTTAAAGAAGGTAGCTAGGAAGTAAAAGCAATTATCGCCTACCAGAATCGTGCTAAACAACCGCAGTACCTTATTAAATGGCTAGAATAGTTAAATAAGTATAATAAATGGAAATACGAGACAGAACTTAAGAATTGTTAATAACTACTAGATAAGTACCGTAAGCGGAACACCCTAGCCTTATAGCTAAAGCGCAGGCGAAAAGTAAGCGCCGCTATTAAAATATAACCTATATTAAAGCGAAGCAGAGAACGTCCTAAGAGATTAAAGAATAAATAACAATTGCTGTAAGAACTATAGCCTTAATTTAGAAAACACCCTTCCTAGACCTAATCCGTCGCTCTATACTAGCTAAGTAGATTACTTATATATTAGAGAATAGGCCCGTTTATAACCGAAGTCTATTTAACCAGGGTCTATAACCTGCTAGTAACCCACTAGTAGTAACCTATACTAATAACTTATACTATTCCACGCATATACTATACAGATAACGCATAAGGCTAAAGTATAGATTAGCGGCGGATTTAACGGGTATATAGTCTTACTGTCCTAAACCTAGCTATATGCAAGTAACCTATAACCTACCCACGAAGTATACATAGCGCTACGCCGGTATAGCGTAAGGCTAAAGCAGGGTTAGCGGCGGATTTAATAGGCATATAGCCTTACCGTCTATAAATCTGGCTGTATGTAAATAACCTATAACTAACCCACGAGGTACTAGCGACCTACTTATATAAGCGAGCTTTTAGAATATTTCTGGTCTACCGAATTTAGGTAACGGTATTAAGCTTTACTAGCTCTACCTGTTAAATAGACTAATTAGGATTTTCTATAGCGGGTATATAAAATTACTACTAGCTTAGTTAAATGCGGGGGAGTCTTAGTAAGGCAAATCTAACTAATTAGACAACTTTAACCGCTGGTTGAAGTTCCTTAACATCTTCGCGCCGCGCATATATACCACCCGTCTCTCTATACATAAAATTAAAACGCTCTTTCCCCTCTAAATTTTTTCCTTACTAAGGTTTTTTATAGGGTTTTATTAAGGCTTAAGCATATAAAGGATTAGGGACGACCCTTTTTAAAGGGGGGGGGCATTATTAGGTGAAACCTAAGTAGATAATTATATAGCCGTAAGGTATGGGCGACCCTAAAGCAGCCTAGGGGTAACTCACCCATAAGGCACGTGCTCTATACGCGCCTAGGGAAAACCCTTCCTACCTCGCACACAGACTCCTCCTTTTCCCTTAAGGATTCGTCTCTATCTATACAATATACCTATTATTCTATCATTAGACTCCCTATCTACATCCTTACCTTATAACGGACTTAAGGGATTATATTTAAGCCTTTAGCGCTATATACCTAAGCTTAGAATAGTACCACTGAACGCTTAAAGGGTGTAATTATTAAAAGAGCATAAGTAATAAAAATTGCCGCTAATCTACTACATAATCTATAAAACGAGATAGTTAACTATATAGTCTACCTTCGAGATTAAACGCCACGGGAAAGCAATAGATGGAAATTGCTATATAAGAGGTTCTATACCTTCCTAGCTAATAGAAGATAAAGAAAACTATAACTAGCGTACCTAAAAGCCTACGGCTGTAGGGCGTACGTAATAACGTTAGACGCCTAGCTAAAAAAGAAAAGGCTAAGTAAGCTAGATCCGCGAGCCCATATCGGCTATCTTATTAGCTATAACTCTACTAATATCTATAGGATCTGGATCCCATATAAGGGTATCGTTATCTCTATTAGGGACGTTATCTTTAATAAAAAGACGTTTTTTAACGGCAAGCGTACGGACATCTTAAAGGACCTACACGCTGAATTAGATATACTAATTAAGAAGATTTAACTACCTAATACCCAGACTAAGAACGAGGTCCTTCTAGAAGACAATAAAGAAGTATTTAAACTGTTAATTTAAGAGGAATACGACGACGTCGATAAGCTAGTTTAAGCCTTTAATAAGTTAGCAGATCTTAAACTTGCAAGAGCTCTTAAAGACGTATATTATACGCCACCTCTAATAAAAGAAGACGAAGAATCTCCATATGGCTTTTACGTTAAGTATCCTACAAAGTCAGATATATAAGGTACTAATTAAGACGTCGCTTATTAAGTAGAAGATGCGTTTAACACTTAGGGGGTGTCCAATAACTTAGTTAAAGACTCGTTTAAGAAAGCCAGCGATAATAGGTTTAAAGACTTTATTACTAAAAGGATTACGTTAACCTACTACGGCGCCTTCTTAGTAGGAAGGAAGTTTAACCTTAATAGTTGACTTAATAACAGTAAGCTAAAATTAGGTAAAATACGTAATGTTAGATTATATAGAAAGAACCTACCTCCGCCACCCTAGTTAATTAGGGACCTTAATACGTATCCTCTTTAAGATTAGTTCTAAAAGACTTAGCAAGCCTATCTCTAATCTTATTATTAAATAAGGTTATTTTAAGAAATAGATAAGAAGTATATAAAGGGATAGTAGATCCTTAGCTTAATATAGGTATTTATCTACAAGATAGATAAGTATAGATTTCTCCAGAAATGTAAGGCACGCTTAGTAGTCTACGGAAATTAATAGGCCCCAGAAGACCTACCTACGAGAGCTACTATATTAGCTAGTATAACCTTCCAAACCCTTATAGCGATCACTATAAAATTTAACCTAGAGATGACATAGATAGATACAGTTAATGTGTTTATTTATTGCGATCTTAACAAGGTCGTTTATATAAAGCTACCGCTAGGGTTTAATAAAGAAAAGATAGATAAAGTACTACGCTTAAGAAAAGCCCTATACGGACTATAACGATTACCACTATTATAGCAGAAGAATCTCACGAGCTTATTAAGCGAATTAGGTTTTAAAGAAGTACCCTAGAAGCCATATATTATGCTAAAAGGTAAAATAGTTATCTTCTTCTACGTTGATAATATTATCTTCTACTACTAAAAGATAGATAAGAAGAAAGCTTAAGAAGTAATTAAGGATCTAAGTAAGGAATACTAGATGTAACCGACTACTAGACCTTGCATATTACCCTAGTCACTGGCGTCAGCACTACCCTCGTATACCTCGTATATCTTATATTACCCTATTTCGACTACATATTAGTCTCCCCTTTTATCTTATTCCTTATACCTTCCTCGTGTATATATAGACGCTTTAGAGCTACATTTACAATCAAGTCGTTTATTCAATCCTTTACACTGTAAAGCTTACACTAGATAAGTACCCTTAGCGAGCTAAAATAGTTCCTAAAAATCCATATGCTACGCAATTATGGCTAGAGGCTCCTATAGCTATCCTAAGAAGCCTATATTAAGAAGATAGCTAACTAGTATAAGATAGATCTTAGAGGGCGTCTTCCAGACACTCCTATAGCAGAATTGGAACTCCTCCCTATTAATCACTATATAATCCATCTAATGCGTCTCTCCCCTAATATAGACCTATTAATCCGTCCTATATCCCTACTAGCTTTTACGATGCTATATTAGAGAAAACTAGGTTTAGTACTCTATGCAGCCACTACAACGCGTCCGGATATTGCCTTTGCAGTATTATAGCTAGTAAGGTTTAATTAGGACCTAAGCTAAGAGCACTATTAAGTAGTAGATAGAGTTATCTAGTACCTATATAGCACGAGGATCAGAGTAATCTACTATAGAGGAGATAAGGAAGGAATAAACGGTAAAGGGAGAGATAAAGAAATACGCGACTAAGGATAAGACGACGGAGACGGTAGAAGTAAAGCGTAATTATTTATCTATACTAGCGACGCATTATTCGCGGATAACTCCGTTAATAGAAAGAGCTTATAAGGATACATTATAAAGCTATTTAGGGGGCCGATTGCCTAAAGAGCAAATAAGCAGGGTACGGTTATAACGTTAAGCATAAAAGCTGAGCTGTTAGCCCTATTATAGACAGCAAAAAAAGCTATCTTTATTAGTAGGCTTTTTAAAGTAATAACGTTATAACTAAATAAGCCCTTAATTATTAACTGTAATAATACCTAGATACTCTAACTAATTATAGAAGATACGGCAAAGCTAATTACGAAGCTCTAATACGTTAACATCTATTAATACTAGCTATGTTAGAAATACGCAAAGAGACGAGTATAATTTCGATAGATAGTGATAAAGAAGATAATCGCCAATAAACTTACAAAGGCCCTACCTAAGTAGAGGTTTTAAAGCTTCGTTAATATGATCGGGATAGTAGATATTAAAAAGCGGCTAAATAAAAAGAAGCAACTAAAGGACCTAAGGGAGAATATCAGAGCGAGACGGAAGGATTTAGATAAGATTATAGTTTAATTAACGCATTAACGGACACGAGAAGGTGGCTAGCTTCGTCCTTAACTAGGTTAAAGCTAAGGGGGTATATCAGATAATCTGTATCCTCTGTGGCATAGGACGTGCACGAGTCACGTGCATGGGGCCCGTGCTTTATAAATATCTTTATCTAAGCCTAGGGGCCCTAGGTTAAGACACGATCAAGATTATCAATTAATTAACCCATTTTATCAATAAATAGCTCTATATAAACTATCTGACAGCTATAAGGCTTTGTTATAGTAGAAATAATATAATAATATAAGTATTAAAGCTATAGAGGATTAGCTCTTCTATATAATAAAATAGGGCCTTTTTCCTAGGAATATTACGCCGTCTTTGGTGGTTTATATAGGTATAGAGCGCTAAAAACCACTGCGCTGCTTCCTTACCCCTATAAAATATACGTATAACTATATATAGGAAGTTTAATCGTATATACTATAGCCCTAGAATAGGCAATACCTACTTATAGCTATTATACGCACCTTCCGCCTTAACCCGCTCCTCTTTATATAATTAGATAAGCTTTACGGTCCTCTAATCTCCGTATACTAGAAAAAGCTAATTATTAAAAGCGGTTTCGCGATTATACTACAGTTATTCTAGAAAGATATTCTCTATTACGTAATAGTTGCCGTTAATAAAAGCCTTACTATCTAGAATAGGTCCTAGAGTTATATACTCTATCCTTTTATAAGGGAGAATATTAACTGCTGGTATACGCGGATATTTAATATCTATATTAGAGTCGAATATACCATTAACCGTAGTAGGATACGCGTATCGGATAGCGTCCGTAATAAAACTTATAAATATCCGCTTTTAGAGGTTATTAAACCTATTCCTAGCTATATTAACAACCTCATCTAGCTTAAGTTAACGGGTGTTATCCAATATCAACTACTTAAGGCCCCCTTTAGGCATATATACTCCGCGTAAAATCTTTCCTATAGTATATAAATTAAACTCGCTAATCTTGCTAATAACCTAATATTAAGTCTTTTAGCAATAGTTAAAGTTATTATAAACAATATAGACATTATTATAAATAGACAAAGACTTAATTAATTTCTTAAGGGTTATTAGCGCTAAAAGGCCTAGTAAAATTAATAGGACCTTCCTTAGAACGTTTAGCTAGCCTAAGCTTTCTAGCATTAAAAGTCTTATAACTATTAATTAAACTAAGACTATATAGAAAAGATAGCATATAGCGCTTTATATTAAGTGCCTAAAGATATAAACTAAGTAGACGGGCGAAACCGTTTATAGAGTTTTAGGTAAACCCTAGTAGGAATATAGAGGTAACTATAACTATACATCCGCTATATAGATCCTAACTACGTTCCTCTCTATTTAGTACGGATATCCTATTAATAAGCTAAAATAGTAGCAGACCGTATTACTAAATAAATTTAGCTATATTCTTAAGGTTAATATCCTTAAACTCTATATCTAGAGTCTATATATTAAAGGGGCCGCGTTATAATTATAGTTAGCGGAGCTCTTTTTAGATATAATGGATAGTACAGGTTACTAGCGTCGTATAAATATTAGGCGTATTAATAAGTTCTTTTTATATTTCCTTATCCTCCAGTAAAGCAATAAGTAGATCCCTTACTTTTTTCTTCTTTCTATTACCTTTATGCCCGTTCTTACTTTCTAAGTACTTAAAAACCAGCCTATAAAAAGGCCAACCCCATTTTTATAGAAGGTCCTTAATAATATTAACCTTTTCTTTCTTTAATATCTTTATCTAACTAGTAGATGGAATATCCGCAAACGGAATATCTATAGATAGAATATCCGTAAATAGAATATCCGTAGGTTATAGAGAGGGCGGGCGTGGGCGTAGGCATTTAGCGTTAGTGGTTACTACGCGGCTCAGTAGTGCAGAGGTGGAATTATAGCCTCTACTGCGGCAGCTTCCTCTTAACGTCGCGCGGGTATAAGGAGCTAAGGATCTCATAACTCATAAAGTAGGCTTTTCTCTATAATTTAGTGTAATTTTTATATCAATAGGTATTGTAAAAGGGTAGATTAATTTCGTTAAAGTTAATAAGGTCTTCTTATATAAACTATATTTAGGTTTCCTATAAATCTTACCAAAGTCCCTTAAACTAAGAAAACGATTGCCGTCCTAAATTAGCTTAGTAGACGGTGCGGATATTCCTATATCCGTATAATCGATTTCTTAGTCTAAGCTTCTAAGGTAAGTCTAGTACACAGTTTAGAAATTTATTAGTCCCTCGCGCTGATTTATATATAATTCTTATATAAACTCACGCGCCATACTAATTTTTTAGCTATTAATTAACAACGAACCAACGCCTTTATAAATAATCGGCCAACGTTATATTCTAGAACTTTATAAGGCGGTTCTAATGCTACTAAAATTATTGCGAATAGCCTAGTGGTTACCGCTACGTTTTGCCTTAAATAAGCGAATCGCCCCTTTAAAGCTGTACTTAAAACTCTACTATTATTAATTAATAATAAACCAACGCCTTTATAGACAATCGGCCAACGTTATATTCTAAAACTTTATATAGCGATTCTAATACTGCCAAAATTATTACAAATGGCCTAGTAGTTACTGCTACATTTTGCCTTAAATAAGCGGGTCTCCCCTTTAAAGCTCTGCTTAAAACTCTGCTTAAAAGCCCTATAGAGCTCTAAAGCTCTACTAACATACAGCACTAATACAATTATCTCTACGAACGTCTCTACGAATGTCTCTACAATTGCCCGTACAGTTATTAGTATAAATATCTCTATAAATGTCTGCATAAACGTCTGCACAAACGTCTACATAAATGCCTGCACGAATGCCTATACAAACGCCTACACAAACGCTCGCACGAATGCCTATACAAAGCTCTATATAAAGCTCTACACGAGGCTCTACTTAAAGCTCTAGTCGAAGGTCTAGTCAAGGGTCTAGTCAAGGGTCTAGTCAAAGCTCTGGTTAAAGCTCTGGTCGAAGCTCTAGTTAAAGCTCTAGTTAAGGGTCTGCTTAAAGCCCTGGTCAAAGCTCTAGTCAAGGGTCTACTCGAAGCTCTGCTCAAAACCCTATATAAAGCCCTAAAGCTCTACTAACACGCAGCACTAATGTATTAAGAAGGTTCTATAATTGGCCATATAACCGCCTATATAATTAATTGTTATATAATTGTTTTTATAAATAGCTTTATAAATAGCTCTATAAATATTATATAATTACCTATATAAACG
>Ga0307515_10002946_pt1 | contig 36098 bp, 28 predicted proteins | sample 17_EM_MG_FD_194513 | JGI IMG/M metagenome (GOLD analysis project Ga0307515, IMG submission 194513) | Populus trichocarpa ectomycorrhiza microbial communities from riparian zone in the Pacific Northwest, United States - 17_EM | ecosystem: Host-associated > Plants > Roots > Unclassified | place... | reverse complement strand
GAACCCCGGCGCCCACCCGACGCGACAGCCGGGCCACCAACCTGCCCCAGCGCACGAAATTCCGCACCACGCAAGCACAGAGCCCCCGTCAACGAACCGACGAGGACTCATGAATGATCGAGGTTAGGTACTCGAGCCCAGGGCGGTGGAACTGGTCGGTGCGCCAGGTGAAGCGGCGTACCGGAACGCTGCGCCGAAGATCCACCGTGTCCAGGTCGCGCACCGGGATGGTGATGGAAGTCTGGCCGAACTTCCACGTCGTGCTCCAGCGCGCGGGCCACGCCTCGCCGAGATCCAAGACCTGCGTGTACTCCGTGAACCCTGTGTCCAGAACTGCAAGATCTTCGAGGCGGCATGCATCTGACCAGGCGGCTTTCTCAGGCGCTGGCTGTGTGAAAGTTTCCTCCGGACCCATCACGTATGAGTGCCTCACCCTCGATGCATGGAGATCTACTCAGAGGAGCACGGAGACACTACGAAAATCGGACTGTTCGGATTGGGTGAGTCGGCAATGTTCACACGAACGAGTGAACCCGGAAGGGTATGTTCCTGGATTCCTGTTGCGCATGAGGATCCAAATGGCCTCGCCGGAGAGCTAGTCGCCGACACGGCTTGGGCGAGACGAGCCGGTTGAGGGAGCGGATGTTGAGACTCAAGTTTAGGTAGCAATTTCGACAACCGTAGTTGTAGCAACTGCTACTAGTCGACAGCGGGTAAAGGCTGCTGAGCAGACGCGAATCCTGCCTGCTCTTCTTCGACTGCGCGGATTACCGAAGCTGAGAGTGGAAGTTGTTCATCACACGCTTCAGTCAATTGTTGGGCATAGCGGTCAAGCCTGTGCCGGAGGCGAAAGAGTGGCGTTCCTCTTACAAGGACTTCCGGATGGTACCTCCCAACCCTGGATGCCAGTCCTGGAGCCGCTTCCTTGGCTCGACGGGATTCGATTACCAATGGATGGTGCCACGACTCTGCTTGACTGACCTCCGCCCACACGATGACAGTCGGGATTCGAACGTCCATTTGGGTAGGTGAACTCTTCACGTGACGTATACCGTCCCGCAGTTCTACCCAGTGCTGTTGGGGCATTATCCAATTTCGCATTATGTCGCGCCGAGCTGCGAAGTCGATGGAATGGGCCTGTTTATCGATATGGGTCGCCATCTGCAAAACCCCATTCTCAAATTCCACCCATAGATTCGAGTCGCGTAGCTTAATGCGCAAAGCGCCGTAGGCGCGACTACCGGCAGCGGGACTCATTCCTAGAATGGCGCCGCACTGGTCCCAGTTGCGGCCGGTAACCAGATGGGCGAGTCGCAGAGATGCTCCTCTCCGAAGAACGCTTTGTGCAAGGTAGCCGGAAAAGCATGGCAATATTGAAAGTCTGCCAAAGGATTCCTGGACCCAATCTCGTGGCAGGAAAGGTGGAATCTGATTTGGTTGGAAATTGTAGGCGTGACGTGACTTCCTCATGCGTGTACGAGCTCGAAAATTGTAACTCAGACGCGTGGTGGCTTTTTTGAAGTTCTGAGAAACGGTACTCTGGCGGAGAATATTTCCGACGTACATGGGGGCGCGTTGATACGCTTCGAAGACGAGTGGTTCCATGCGATCGATCAGGCTCGCAAGCTGTCCATCTCCCATGAGTTTGCTGGCTGCAAGGATGAGAGTTCCGCAGAGCGTCGGATCTTCGGGGGCATCCCTTGTGCCTAGCAGGCTGGGGCGACTTCGATCCCCAGAAGCGTTTGTCGTCGCGGAGATGATGGGAGCCGTGTACGTATCCATCAGTGTGGCCAGAGTTTCTGAGTTTACTAAATAACGGCCTGCGGGCCAGCTGAATTTGATTAGGTTGGTCGCTGTGATCATATCCGAGAAATAGTAATCCGGAATATTTACGCCAGCGGAGTCTGCAACCTCTTTTGTGAGTAGCTTGTCGTTGACCGCTTCCTGTATTAGAAGGATCTCATTCAGATCTACGGCAGGTAGGGATCCTGATTTGTGGGCGCTGGTCAAATCCAGCCGAGTCCCGCAGATTTCCGATGCCTTGAACCTTTTGTATCCTTGTCCGGTTCTTTCGGCCCGTGAATTACGGCATTGCGTAGGATGCATTCCCGTGACACCAGGGTTCATGATTAACCTGGTGCTGCTGGCTGAGCTGTTCAGGGGGAATTTGCATCCAGGGCAATATTGCTCCAGAATCCGCTTGTGGGGCACGCAGGCGAACGAAATGGGGAGATGCCAGTACAGTTTCCAGGCCCCTCCAAATGAATCTTCGACCTGGCTGCCTCCTCCGCGCAGGCATTCTGGACAGAATCGACTGGAGGCGGACATCGCCCAATTTGCCTTGGCGCTATGCCCCAGTCGGTTAGTGTCAGTGCGAATCATCTTTAGGGGTGGATATTTCTCGGCGAAACGCTGTAATGTGAGATTGCTCGCCTCTTCTTTCTTGAGGCGCGCGAGGCATGAGAATTCCTCTTCGTGGTCAAGCGGTATAGACCTTAGAAGGGCGTGCTGAAAATTCACGCGCGTGCCTAAGTTCAGTAGGGTCGCAATACGGCGAGGTGATCGATTTAATCTATATGCAAGTCGCAGAAGGAAACCCGGGAGTGACTCGAAGGGTAGCGGTGTCAGGCTCCTGCTGATGGCGCGCGGGTCGGGGTAGAGCTGTTTTGGCATTAGACCTCTTGAATGCGCTGCTGTTGCGGCTTCAATGCTGACCGTCCTGGCTCCTCGGCGTTGCCGATTTCCGGCAGTGCGGGGTTCTCTCAGTCGCCCAGGCTGGAGGTGTCGCAATCGTCGACCGCGGCGTTCATCCGGGCGAAACGCCAACGCTTGATGGACCCGATTATTCGACGTCGACTCCGTAGGCCCGAGCGAGGCCGTCGAGCCCATCCGCCCATCCCTGCCCAAGGGCCCGAAGCTTCCACACGGGGTTGCCCTCGACACTGTGCCGATAGAGCTCGGTGATGACCATGGCCCGAATGGAAGGATCGGCGGGAGGCTTGAACGTCCAGGCGGTGCCGCTTACGCAGTCCAGGTCCAACGTTGCGTCAGTGAGGGACCCGCAGGTCAGTCCGGTGTCGACATCCATATTGATGGCGATGACGACCCGGTGCGCTCGGTCGGGTAGGGCGGAAAGATGGACGGTGGCGCGTTCCACCGTCTGTGGTCCTTCCTGTTGTTTGCCGAGGAGACGCGCGCTTCCGTCGGCGGCGGAGGGCTGGTTGTAGAAGACGAAGTCTTCGTCAGCGCAGACCCGGCCGTCGTTCCCGAGCAGGAACAGGGTGAGGTCTGCGTCCGCGCCGGCGAAGGTGAAGGAGACACGGAGTCCCTGCCAGGCTTCCTCAGGCAGGACGAGGGTCTCGCCCGGGATGAGCACCGTAGGGGTGGCCGGAGGAGCTACGGGCGCGGGTGGTGGTGAGGTAGTCCCTTGTGTCCACTCGGCGAACACTCTGATCCGGTACGGATCGCCGACCGCGGTGCGGAGGTCGGGAAGCGTGTTGGCACCGAGGGCGATGTCCAGGTCGGCGAGGGACGGTTCACCAGAGGCGGAGTCCTCTTGGGCGCCGTCCAGCAGGGCCTGCAGGCCGGCGATGCGTGTCGTGTCCAGTCGTTTGAGCGTGGTGGAAGGATTGCCAGAGGCGGTGGTGGTGACGGAACAGGCGGTGTCCTGACCGATATCCAGGAAACGTAGGGCGTCCTCGGGCACCTGCCACGGTGTTGACTCGATCGCCCGTCGTGTCCAGCGGCCGTAGGCGACGAAGCCGAGTCGCTGTGTGTCGGGAAGGCGTGTCATGACGGCCAGGTCGATGGCTTCGATGCCAGGCGCGGTTGCGAAGCCCTCCTTGAGAGTGGCGACGATATTGGAGCCCATGGCTGTCAACCACCACAGAGTCCGGTCGCGTTTGGTGAGATTCTTCAGGGTGGGGCGGCCGCCGGGGGTCAGGCCCGCGGTCTGCGCGGGCATCGTGTCGAGGTCCTGCTGTCGCATCACGACGGACAGGACCGAGCCGTCCACGCCGACTGCGCAGCCGGCGGCCGGATTGTCGGAGAACGCGGTGTTCACCGCCTCGCAGACGGTGGCCTCGTCGTTGGCGACCAACGCGTGCCACCACTGTCCGGCCTCGGCGACCATCCGTTCACGAACGGCGTGCAGACGCGCCGTCTCCGAGGCCAGGTACGCGGGAGCGTCCTGCTGTGCGCGCTGTTTGGCGGCAGCCCGTTCGGCTCGTGCGAGTCGACCCACTCCGTGCAGGTGAAAGGTCTGGGCTTCGGCGAGTGCCCATGGCAGGCCGAGTTGTGGAGCGGCTGGGATCAGGGGCGGTTGCACAGCGGTGAAGGTCTGCAAGTGGACGCTGGTCATCTGCAGCCTGAGCTCTTGCAGTTGAGCGATGGCGGCGTCGCGTTCCGCCTCCTGTTGTGCTCGTTCGGCCTGGCGGCGCGCTCGCTCCAACTGGCCGGCCGAAGGGGCAACCGACCGAACTTGCGTCGTACGACGCGTACTGGTCCGGCGACGACTGCCACTAAGGGAACTCGACGCGTAGAAGGGGCCGAGTCCTGTCGACACCCTTGCGCCGCCGCTGCCCACACTGAGCCTCGCCGCACGCGGACCGACGGACGTTCGCACGCCTCGTGTCGAGACGCGAACACTCAGCCCAGGCACACCGACACGGAACCCGAATCCCATGCCCACCCCTTTCCCCGGGGGCACAGTGTGGCACTAACAGACGCTTCGGGAGTACGTGCGAGGCTCATCCGCCCCTGGGAGATTCGTCATCCGTGTCGGGAGGTGAGGACCGCAGTCACCTTAGGGGCGCATTCCGCCCAAAGTCGAGACGGTCAAGAACCAGCGGACTACCGTTTCCCTCTCAGCGATCAAGGGGGGGGCGAGGATGCAAGCTACGACGTTGCGCAAAGGGGAGAACCACACGCTCGTGGCGACGCCGGTGGTACTGGCGGTGTCGGTTCAGGGCTTGGCTGCGGATGTCTCGGCACTGTTGTTGGGAGCGGACGGCAGGGTTCGTAGCGACGACGACTTGATCTTCTACAACCACCCGTCCCAAGACGGAGTGTCGATCGCCGGCCCAGCGGTCACGGCCGATCTCGTGGGCGTGCCGGCCGACGTGGACCGAGTGGTTGTTGTGGTGAGTGCCGACCCGCTGCAGCCCGGCGCGGTCTTCACCCGTGCACCGCTTCTGACGGTTACCCAGTCAGGATCGCCGACCCTGTCGTTCACCGCTCCGGACTTTATGTCCGGTGAGACCGTCGTGGTTCTGGCGGAGCTCTATCGGCGGAACGCGGAATGGAAGATCCGTGCTGTGGGACAGGGGTATGCCTCCGGCTTGGCTGGTCTGGCCACCGACTACGGAGTGGATGTCGAACCCGAGCCCGTTCCCACCCCTGCGTCTCTTCCCGCCCAAGGGCGTCGGAACTCGAGTCCGGCGGGGTCTGCGGTGGACTTGTCGAAGGTCGAACGGGTGGCCCCCGGTCTGCTGTCTCCGGCGCGTCAGGCCGGCAAGGCCCTTGTGGACCGGGACATCGCGAGCCGGCGGGCGGCGGTGTACCTGATCCTGGATCACGACTGGCACATGGAAGAGCTGTACGAGTCATTCGCTGTGCAAGCCTTCGCTGAGCGTGTCTTGGCGCTGTCGGCCAACCTCGACGACGACGGCACCGTGCCCGTGGTCTTCTCCAGCGGACGGGAACCCTTCCTGGAGGAGATCCGGTTGGACAACTACCGTGGCCGCATTGGGCAGTTGCATACCCAGGTCGACTGGGGGTGGGGCAATGTTGCCGACGCCATGCGTCGTGCAGTTGGGCACTACCAGGAATCCGGCGCTTCTGATCCCGCCTTCATCGTGACTCAGGTCGGTGATGAGCCCTGGGACAAGGCCGAGGTCCGCTCACTCCTACAGAACACGGCATCACTTGGAGTGTTCTGGCTGTTCGTCGGGTTCGGGCGCGGCAAGCTCGCGTTCTACAAGAACCTCAACGCATCCGCCTCCGCTACCTTCACCAACGTCGCCTTCTACGACGCGAGCAAGAACCCGGGATCGGTGCCCGACGAGCGGTTCTACGCCGGTCTTGTCGATGCCTTCGCTGCCTGGTTGCGGCGTTGAGTCAACCGCCGCTTGCTCGCCGACTGAGCAGCCTCATCACCTCTGATCAGGCCGTATTGAATCTCCAGCGTTACTTCGGCACCAACCTGCTCCATGAAGCAGCGCCGTTCACGGGTAGTCGTTTCGAGCACCTTGCCGGCGGCGGGGACCGTCAGGCGGTCGCGAACGTAGTTACCGCCGACGACCTGATCGCTGTGCAGACCCTGTCGGTCAGGATTCCCGCGCAGGTGGCCCTAGATCTTCTAGAAGGCGACCTTGGTGTCCGGTTGTCCGGGCTGTTGAGCAGCGTTCCCTTCGACATCGACATGGTCGAAGCCGAGACTGCCGACCTGGCCGAAGAGTCGTCGGCACACACTGCCTGGCGCGTCCTCTGCGACCAGCCCGGAGTTGGGTGGGTGACGGCAGGCAAGCTACTTGCCCGGAAACGGCCTCGGCTACTGCCCGTCTACGATCAGGTCGTTCGCTGCGTTCTCGGTCGGCCGAAGTCGTTCTGGCTCGACTTGCACGGCGCGCTGCGTACTGACAACCATGCCCTGCACCGTGAACTGACGGCCCTACGACAGTCCGCCGACGTACCCGCGACTGTCAGTGCGCTACGGGTCTGCGACGTGGTGCTCTGGATGCACCACCGTACGGACCACCAACAGAGAAGCTGTATCGGGGCCTGAGTCCGTCGGCCACACCCGAGAGAGCCTTCGCCCAGGAGGGCAGATGATCCCCTGCTGCCGCCGGAACACGCCGTGACCTGCGGTGTACCAAAGTGCCAACTACCTCTCTGATTCCGTACCCACAGTTGCTGAACCTAGTTGGCATCAGCACAGGCCACGAACGTTGCCTGGTGCCAACTACCGATCCTGGTCACACGTGGGTTCTGTCGGTCGCAGGCCTGGGACAGCGAGGAGCGTAGCTTTCCAGCAACTCCCTTGCCCGGATTCGGAGTTGCGGCGCGATTTGCGTGGAGTCTGGAAGGGTTCTCGCATGGTTCCGGGGATTCGGTCCCGGGAACGGAAGGGGCGGGGGAACCCACTCGGCGCTCGCGAGCAGGCGGGCGCCGCTCCATGCGATGGGAGACCGATCAACGATGTTCACTCCGGTACGGAGAAGAATACGGACGGCCGCGCTCGCGCTCTCGACCATGGCGGCCCTCGCCTTGGGCGCGACCGCCACGAACGGCGCGGCAGCGGCACCCGCCGCCGCGAAACAGGGACCGACCTCGGTGGCGTACGTCGAGGTGAACAACAACAGCATGCTGAACGTCGGCAAGTACACCCTCGCCAACGGCGGAGCCCAAGTCTTCGACGTCGCCGTGATCTTCGCGGCGAACATCAACTACGACGCGGGCACGAAGGCGGGGACCCTGTACTTCAACCCGAACGTGCAGAGCGTCCTCGACAACGCCGCCACGCAGATACGGCCGTTGCAGCAGAAGGGCATCAAGGTCGTCCTCTCGGTGCTCGGCAACCACCAGGGCTCCGGCTTCGCCAACTTCCCGTCCCAGCAGACGGCTTCGACGTTCGCGAAACAACTGTCGGACACCGTGACCAAGTACGGCCTCGACGGCATCGACTTCGACGACGAGTACGCCGACTACGGCAACAACGGCACCGCACAGCCCAACGCCAGCTCGTTCGTGTACCTGGTGTCGGCACTGCGCGCCAACATGCCCGGCAAGATCATCAGCCTCTACAACATCGGCCCGGCCGCGTCGCGCCTGTCGTACGGCGGCGTCGACGTCACCTCCAAGTTCGACTACGCCTGGAACCCGTACTACGGCAGCTGGCAGGTCCCCGGCATCGCACTGCCCAAGTCGAAGCTGTCGCCGGCGGCCGTCCAGATCGGCGGCACCTCGCAGAGCACGGCCGCCTCCCTCGCCGCCCGCACGGTCAGCGAGGGGTACGGCGTCTTCCTGACGTACAACCTCGACGGCACCAACCGCAGCGCCGATGTCTCCGCGTTCACCAGGCAGCTGTACGGCAGTGACGCCCTCTACACGCCGTAGGGCGATCGCACTCCCCGGCGTCCGGTGTCCCCTCGGGGCTTGCCGCATCCCGTAGGGCCACGCCCCGGGCAGGCCGCGCTTCCGACAACGATGTCGGAGGCGCGGTCGCCGGAGGTGCCATGGCCTGCGCCGGCATCGGCGCAGGCCACGAACGTCGCCCGATGCCAACTGGCAGTCCTCGTCACACCGCAGGTGGTGCGCCGCTCCGCCCTCGCCTGCCGCGCACCCCTCCTCGTGCCAGCGCGCGAGGCGCTCCGACGGCGCGTGGAGCACCAGTCGTACGTCTCCCTGCCGCCGTACGCCCGTCAGTTCTACGGCAGACCAGCCCCGAGGCCCCGGCAAACCGACCTCCGCATCCACCACCGTCACCCGGCAACTCCACGCCACCGGCACCCTGTTGCGCTGAGTCCCCGCACATGTGCGTCGGCACCATCCGCCCAGGCGCGTCCTGTGTGCCGTGTCACGGCTCGGCCCGGCTCGCGGCCCGCCCCGTACAAAGTCGGACGATCGCTCGCCATACTGGACGAGCCAGGGGAGGGCGGGACGAACACTGACGGGGGCGATCGCGGGAGATGGGGGACAGCAGACTGATCCAGGGCCGCTACCGGCTGCTCGATCTGATCGGGCGCGGCGGCATGGGCGAGGTGTGGCGTGCGCGGGACGAGTCGCTGGGGCGGCAGGTCGCCGTGAAGTGCCTCAAGCCGCTGAACCCGCACCACGACCAGTCGTTCACCCGCGTCCTGCGCGAGCGGTTCCGGCGGGAGGCCCGGGTGGCGGCCGGGCTGCAGCACCGCGGGGTGACCGTCGTCCACGACTTCGGCGAGTCCGACGGCGTCCTCTACCTGGTGATGGAGCTGCTCGACGGCCGCAATCTCAGCCAGCTCCTGGACGACAACGAGCAGCGGCCGCTGCCCGTCGGTGACGTCGTCGACGTCGCCGAGCAGGTCGCCTCCGCCCTCGCCTACTGCCACCAACAGGGCATCGTGCACCGGGACTTGAAGCCCGCGAACATCATGCGGCTGACCGACGGCACGGTGAAGATCTGCGACTTCGGCATCGCTCGCCTCGGCGCCGACATCGGCTTCACCTCCCGGCTCACCGGTACCGGCATCGCGATGGGCACCCCGCACTACATGTCGCCGGAACAGATCAGCGGTACCGAGGTCGACCAGCGCAGCGACCTCTACTCCTTCGGCTGCGTGCTGTACGAACTCGCCACCGGGGCACCGCCGTTCGACCTCGGTGACGCCTGGGCGATCCTCATCGGACACCGCGACAACGCGCCCCGCCCGCCCCGCGCCGAGCGGCCCGAACTGCCCGAGTACCTGGAGAAGGCCATCCTCGACCTGCTGGCCAAGCTCCCGGAACAACGTCCGCACGATGCCCTTGAGTTGGGACGCCGGATCACCTTGGGCCGTACGACACCCCTGTACGTGCCGACCGTTGTGACCCCGCAGCCCCAACTGCGCCCGTCCGGAGCGGTGTCCGAGCCCGGATCGGAGCCGGACGCCCGCGAGGAGCGCCTGCCGTCCTGGACGCGCGGGATGACCACCGGGCACAAGGCGACCGGCGCCGGACTGCGCACCACTCCACCGGACGCCGGAGCCGGACTCACCGGCGAGTGGATCGCCCGCCCGACCACCGGCCACGCCGAGGAAACCGTGCCGGAGTCACCGTCCGCACCGCCCACGGAGGTCCTCAACGCCCTGGCCGGACGCCACAACGCGGGCCTGAGCCTGGGGAGGTTGGGCCGCTGGGCGGAGGCCGGCGAGGTGCACCGCGCGGTCGCCGCAGAACGGCAGGACCTGCTGGGCCCGGATCACCCCGACACCCTCGCCAGCCGCTACGAACTCGGCTTCACCCTCAGCCGCACCGGCCGCGCCGCCGACGCCCTGCACGAGTACACCCACGTCGCGCGGGCCAGGGAACGGGCGTTGGGCGCCGACCACGCCGACACGCTCGCCGCCCGGCAGGAAATGGCGTACGTCCTGGGCCAGTTGGGCCGCCACTTCGACGCACACCAGGTGTACATCTCCGTACTCGCCGCCAGGGAACGCACGATGGGCCCCGACCACCCGGACACCCTGCGCTGCCGCCACAACCTCGCCTTCAACCTCAGCCGGCTCGGCCGCCTGGAGGACTCGTACCGCATGGCCTGCGAAGTCGCCGCCGCCCGCGCCCGGGTACTGGGCCCCAGTCACCCCGACACCCTGGTCACCCGCTACGAAGTCGCTTACGCGCTGGGCCAGTTGGGTCGCTGGCCGGAGGCCCTGCAGACCTACGGCGACGTAGCCGAGGCCCGCGCCCAGGCACTCGGCCCCGACCACGCCGACACACTCGCCGCCCGCTACGAGGTCGGCATCAGCCTGGGCCGGCTCGGCCGCAGCGCCGACGCCCTCAAGCTCTACCGCGACCTGATCGACGACCGCACCCGCGTCCACGGCCCCGCCCACCCCGAGACCCTCCGCGCCCGCCACGGCCTCGGCGTCAACCTCGGCCGCCTCGGCCGCTGGGAGGAGGCCCTCGCCGAGTCCCGCGACGTGTGCGCGATCCGCGAGCGCGTCCTCGGCGCGGACCACACCGACACCCTGGTCAGCCGCCGCGAGGTCGCCGTGGGCCTCGGCTGGCTGGGCCGCTGGGCCGACGCCCTCACCGAGTACCGCCGGGTCGCCACCGCCCGCGAGCGCGTCCTGGGCCCGGACCACCCCGACACCCTCGCCAGCCGTAACGACGAGGCCCACTGCCTGGAACAGCTCGGCCGGTCGGCCGAGGCGGTCGAGCTGTACCGCCGGGTGGCGGCGCTACGGCAGGGGCGGGCGTCCGGCGGTCACTGACGGCAGGGTGCCCGTCCCCCCTCTGGCCGACCTAGATCACCTCGTGTTACGAAGAACTATGCCTGCACACGAGGGACACGGACACCGGACGTACGACGCCGTCATCGTCGGCGGGGGCCACAACGGCCTGGTCGCCGCCGCCTACCTGGCCCGGGCCGGGCGCTCCGTGCTCGTCCTGGAACGCCTCGACGGCACCGGCGGCGCCGCCGTGTCGACGCGCCCGTTCGCCGGGGTCGACGCACGGCTGTCCCGGTACTCGTACCTGGTCAGCCTGCTGCCCAAGAAGATCGTGCGGGACCTCGGCCTCGACTTCCGCATTCGCGGGCGCACCATCTCGTCGTACACCCCCGTCGAACGCGACGGACGCCCCACCGGCCTCCTCGTCGGCGGCGGCGAGCGCCGCACCCGGGACGCCTTCGCCCGGCTGACCGGCGGCGACCGCGAATACGCGGCCTGGCAGCGGCTCTACGGCACGACCGGCCGCCTCGCGCAGCGGGTCTTCCCCACGCTCACCGAACCGCTGCCCAGCCGCGACGAACTGCGCCGGCGCGTGGATGACGAGGACGCCTGGCGGATGCTCTTCGAGGAGCCGATCGGTGTCGCGATCGAGGAGAACTTCACCGACGACCTGGTCCGGGGCGTCGTCCTCACCGACGCCCTCATCGGCACCTTCGCCGACGCCCACGACCCCTCGCTCGCGCAGAACCGCTGCTTCCTCTACCACGTCATCGGCGGCGGCACCGGCGCCTGGGACGTGCCGGTCGGCGGCATGGGCGCGCTCACCGACGCCCTGGCCACCGCCGCGCGTACCGCCGGTGCCGTACTCGCCACCGGGCACGAGGCCCTCCGTATCGACACGGACGGACGCGCCGCCGAGATCACCTACCGCACCGCCGACGGCGAAGGCGTCGTAGCCGCCCGGCACGTCCTCGTCGGCGCCTCGCCGCAGCAACTGGCCGCCCTCACCGGCGACGAGCCGCCCGCGCCCGCCGAAGGCGCCCAGCTCAAGGTGAACATGCTGCTCAAGCGGCTGCCCAGGCTCCGCGACACCTCCGTCGACCCGCGCGAGGCCTTCGCCGGCACCTTCCACATCGCCGAGGGCTACGACCAACTCGCCGCCGCCCACGCCCAGGCCGCGTCCGGTTCGCTGCCCGCCGCGCCGCCCTCCGAGATCTACTGCCACTCGCTCACCGACCCGAGCATCCTCGGGCGGGACCTCGTCGAGGACGGCTACCAGACCCTCACGCTCTTCGGTCTGCACACCCCGGCACGGCTGTTCGAGCGGGACAACGAGGCCGTACGCGACGAGCTGTTGAAGGCGACGCTGGCCCAGTTGGACAACCACCTCGCCGAACCCCTCGCGGACTGCCTGGCCACCGACGCGGACGGCCGCCCCTGCATCGAGGCGAAGACCCCGCTCGACCTGGAACGCGACCTCCGACTCCCCGGCGGCAACATCTTCCACCGCGAACTGACCTGGCCCTACGCCCAGGAGGACACCGGCCGTTGGGGCGTCGAGACCCGGCACGCGAACGTCCTGCTGTGCGGGGCGGGCGCGGTGCGCGGCGGGGGCGTGAGCGGGGTGCCGGGGCACAACGCGGCGATGGCGGTGCTGGAGGCGGGGGAGTGAGGTCCTCCGTCCGGCCCGTGCTCACGGCGTGATGGATCCAGCTGTCAGGAAAATCTGACGGAGCATCAGAAAAGGCCTTCCGTCGTCCGGAGGAGTGCGGCATTCTGCGCCCATGCAGACGGAGTTGAGCAAGAAACTGGGAATCGAGCACGCCATCTTCGGCTTCACGCCGTTCCCCGCCGTCGCCGCGGCCATCAGCCGGGCCGGCGGCTTCGGAGTGCTCGGCGCGGTCCGCTACACCGCCCCGGACGATCTGAAGCACGACCTCGACTGGCTGGAGGCCCACGTCGAGGGGATGCCCTACGGCCTGGACGTCGTCATGCCCGCGAAGAAGGTGGAAGGCGTCACCGAGGCCGAGGTCGAGGCGATGATCCCGGAAGGGCACCGGCAGTTCGTCACCGAGACCCTGGCCAAGTACGGCGTGCCCGAACTCGCCGAGGGCGAGGTGTCCGGCTGGCGCATCACCGGGTGGATGGAACAGGTCGCCCGCAACCAGCTCGACGTCGCCTTCGACTACCCGATCAAACTGCTCGCCAACGCCCTCGGCTCCCCGCCCGCCGACGTCGTCGCCCGCGCCCATGACCACAACGTGCTCGTCGCCGCGCTCGCGGGCAGCGCCCGGCACGCCCGCAAGCACGCGGAGGGTGGCATCGACATCGTGGTGGCCCAGGGCTACGAGGCGGGCGGCCACACCGGCGAGATCGCCTCCATGGTGCTCACGCCCGAGGTCGTCGAGGCCGTGGACCCGTTGCCGGTGCTCGCCGCGGGCGGTATCGGCAGCGGACAGCAGGTGGCCGCCGCGCTCAGTCTCGGCGCCCAAGGTGTGTGGCTGGGCTCCATATGGCTGACCACCACAGAAGCCGATATGCACTCACCCGCCCTGACCCGCAAACTGCTCGCCGCCGGGTCCGGCGACACCGTCCGCTCCCGCGCCCTGACCGGGAAACCGGCCCGCCAACTGCGCACCGAGTGGACCGACGCCTGGGACGACACGGACGGCCCGGGCACCCTCCCGATGCCTCTGCAGGGACTGCTGGTCGCCGAGGCCGTCTCGCGCATCCAGAAGTACGAGATCGACCCGCTGCTCGGTACCCCGGTCGGTCAGATCGTCGGCCGCATGAACAGCGAACGCAGTGTCCAGGCCGTCTTCGACGACCTCACCCGCGGCTTCGAGCACGCCGTCGACCGCATCAACCGCATCGCCGGAAGGAGCGGCCAGTGAGCACCCAGGGTGAGACCACACAGGGCGGGAGCACACGTGGGGAGGCCACACAGGGTGTGAGCACACCGCCCGCCGGCTTCTGGGCCCAGGCTGCTCAGGACCCCGACCGTGAGGTCCTCGTCGCGCCCGACGGCGAGGTGTGGACGGCGGGCCGACTGCACGCCGCCGCCAACCAGCTCGTCCACGGTCTGCGCGCCGCCGGACTCGAACGCGGCGACGCCTTCGCCGTCGTCCTGCCCAACGGCGTCGAGTTCTTCACGGCCCATCTGGCCGCCACCCAGGCCGGGTTCTACCTCGTCCCCGTCAACCACCACTTCGTCGCACCCGAGATCGCCTGGATCGTCGCCGACTCCGGCGCCAAGGTCCTCATCGCGCACGAGCGGTTCGCCGAATCCGCCCGGCAGGCCGCCGACGAGGCAGGCCTGCCCGCCACCCACCGGTACGCGGTCGGCACGGTCGAGGGCTTCCGGCCGTACGCCGAACTCCTCGACGGACAACCGGAGTCGGCGCCCACGGACCGCACGCTCGGCTGGGTCATGAACTACACCTCTGGCACCACCGGCCGCCCCCGAGGCATCCGCCGCCCCTTGCCGGGCAGGCCGCCCGAGTCGGCGTACCTCGGCGGATTCCTCGGCATCTTCGGCATCAAGCCGTTCGACGACAACGTCCACCTCGTCTGCTCACCGCTCTACCACACGGCCGTCCTCCAGTTCGCGGGCGCGAGCCTGCACATAGGGCACCGCCTGGTCCTGATGGACAAGTGGACCCCCGAGGAGATGCTCCGCCTCATCGACCGCGAGAAGTGCACCCACACCCATATGGTCCCGACCCAGTTCCACCGCCTCCTCGCCCTCCCCGAGGACATACGGGCGCGCTACGACGTCTCGTCCATGCGGCACGCCATCCACGGCGCCGCTCCGTGCCCCGACCATGTGAAGCGGGCGATGATCGAGTGGTGGGGCCAGAGCGTGGAGGAGTACTACGCGGCCAGCGAGGGCGGCGGTGCCTTCGCGACCGCCGAGGACTGGCTGAAGAAGCCCGGCACGGTCGGCAAGGCCTGGCCGATCAGCGAACTCGCGGTCTTCGACGACGACGGCAACCGGCTCCCGCCCGGTGAACTCGGCACCGTGTACATGAAGATGAGCACCGGCGGCTTCGCCTACCACAAGGACGAGGCCAAGACGAAGAAGAACCGCATCGGCGACTTCTTCACCGTCGGCGACCTCGGCATTCTCGACGAGGACGGCTATCTCTTCCTCCGCGACCGCAAGATCGACATGATCATCTCGGGCGGCGTCAACATCTACCCGGCCGAGATCGAGTCCGCGCTCCTGGCCCACCCGGCCGTCGCCGACGCCGCGGCCTTCGGCATCCCGCACGACGAGTGGGGCGAGGAGGTCAAGGCCGTCGTCGAACCGTCCCCCGGCCACGAGCCAGGACCGGCCCTCGCCACCGCCCTCCTCGACCACTGCGCCGAGCAACTCGCCGGCTACAAACGGCCCAAGAGCATCGACTTCATCACCGAGATGCCCCGCGACCCCAACGGCAAGCTGTACAAGCGGCGGCTGCGCGATCCGTACTGGGAGGGGCGGACACGGCCTGTGTGAGTGCGGCACATGTGGGTGGCGCGGGCACTTGATGGGGGAAGGTGTGGTCTCGGCCCATGTGGTTTCGGTCCATGTGGGGCGGGCCCACCCGACCACCCCGACCGCTCCGACCAGCCCGCTTGACCTGCCCGGGCGGCGGCCCGAGGATCATGTGTCATGACGCCCGGACACGGCAGCACGGTTGACGGGGTACTGCGACGCAGTGCCCGGCGCACTCCCGCACGTGTGGCGGTGGACTACGGCGAGCGCTCCTGGACGTACGAGGAACTCGACGACGCCGTCTCCCGCGCGGCGAGCGTGCTCCTCGACCAGGGCCTCACGCCGGGCGACCGGGTCGGCTCCTACGGCCACAACTCCGACGCCTATCTGATCGGCTTCCTGGCCTGCGCCCGCGCGGGCCTCGTGCACGTACCGGTCAACCAGAACCTCACCGGCGACGACCTCGCGTACATCGTCGGCCAGTCCGGCAGCACGCTGGTGCTCACCGACCCTGACCTCGCCGGTCAACTCCCGGACGACGTACGGACGTTGCCCCTGCGGAACGCGGACGGCTCGCTGCTTGACCGGCTCGCGTCGGCGACGCCCTACGACGGGCCCGAGCCGCGCACCGACGACCTGGTGCAGCTGCTCTACACCTCGGGCACGACCGCGCTGCCCAAGGGCGCGATGATGACTCACCGGGCCCTGGTGCACGAGTACTTGAGCGCGATCACCGCTCTGGATCTGAGCGCGGGGGACCGGCCGGTGCACTCGCTGCCGCTGTACCACTCGGCGCAGCTGCATGTGTTCCTGCTGCCGTACCTGGCGGTCGGGGCGACGAACATCATCCTCGACGCGCCCGACGGCGACCGGCTCTTCGACCTGATCGAGGCCGGGCGAGCGGACAGCCTGTTCGCCCCGCCCACGGTCTGGATCGGCCTGGCGAACCGCCCCGACTTCGGGACCCGCGACCTGAGCGGCCTGCGCAAGGCGTACTACGGCGCGTCGATCATGCCGGTGCCCGTGCTGGAGCGGCTGCGTGAGCGGCTTCCCAAGCTGGCCTTCTACAACTGCTTCGGGCAGAGCGAGATCGGCCCGCTGGCCACCGTCCTGGGCCCCGACGAGCACAAGGGCCGGCTGGACTCCTGCGGCCGTCCGGTTCTCTTCGTGGACGCGCGCGTGGTCGACGAGGACGGCAAGGACGTTCCCGACGGCACCTCCGGCGAAATCGTCTACCGTTCACCGCAGTTGTGCGAGGGCTACTGGGACAAGCCCGAGGAGACCGCCGCGGCCTTCCGTGACGGCTGGTTCCACTCCGGCGACCTGGCGGTACGGGACGCCCATGGCTTCTTCACCGTCGTCGACCGGGTGAAGGACGTCATCAACTCCGGTGGTGTACTGGTCGCTTCACGCCAGGTCGAGGACGTGCTCTACACCCACGAGGGCGTCGCCGAGGTCGCCGTGATCGGGCTCCCCGACGACCGCTGGATCGAGGCCGTCACGGCGATTGTCGTCCCGCGCGGCGAGGTCACCGAGGCCCAACTCATCGACCACGCCCGGGAGAAGCTCCCTCACTTCAAGGCGCCGAAGCGGGTCGAGTTCGTGGACGAGCTGCCGCGGAACGCCAGCGGGAAGATCCTCAAGCGGGAGTTGCGGGAGCGGTTCGGCGACTGAGGGCCGTCTGTCGAGCTGTCAACCGGGAGCCGGAGCCGTACGCGCTTCCGTGGCGGCGATGGTGTCGCTCAACACCTCACGGGCTGCGGCGAGTTCGGCGGCCCGGCGGTCCAGGGCGCTCAACTGGGCGCGCAGCGCGTCGAGTACACCCGGGCACGGCTGTACTGCGGCCTCGTCCGTGGTGCACGGCAGTACTTGCCGGATGACCCGGGTGGGCAGCCCGGCCGCGAGCAGTGCGCGGATACGGAGTACGGCGGCGGTGTCCGAATCGGCGTACGTCCTATAGCCGTTGGGCAGCCGCTCGGGTCGTAGCAGCCCCGCCCGTTCGTAGTGGCGCAGCAGCCGTTCGTTGGTGCCCGTCCGCTCGGCCAGCTCCCCGATCAGCACCGGCTCGCGCTCCTCTCCCACTTGACCTTCCAACGGTGTCAGGGCTCAACACTGGCCTCCGCCACCGGCATTCCGCCGGGCGGTCGGCACGCTCAGGGAGAGACACGTGATTCTCGACGCCCACAGCCATGTCCACGACCCGCTCGACGCGCATCTGTCGGCGCTCGACGTCGCGGGTGTGGACCGCACGGTGCTGTTCCCCACTCGCGCGCACCCGGAACGGGCCACCGACCTGGACTCCCTCCGCAGCGAAATGGGCGTGCTGGAACGGGCGTTGGCCGGCGGTTCCGGCGACGACGGATTCGCCCTGGCGATGCGGGAGTTGGACGAGGCACTCGCCGCACACCCCGACCGCTTCCTCGGCTTCGGCTCCGTCCCCCTCGGCCGTCCCGAGGCCGAGACCGCGGCCCGGGTGGAGCGGGAGGTGATCGGTCGCGGGCTGTACGGCATCGGGGAACTCACCCCGCCCCCGAACCAGGCGACCCTGGTCGAGCCGGTGCTCCGGGCGGCCGACGACCACGCCGGACTACCGGTCGTCGTCCACGGCTTCGCGCCCACCACCGCGGCAGATCTGCGCACCCTCGCCCAACTGGCCGCCCGTTATCCGAAAGTGCCGCTGGTGATCAGCCAACTGGCCGGACCGCACTGGATGTCGGCCATCGAACTGGCCCGCGCCATCCCCAACCTCCACCTCGAACTCTCCACCGCGAACATCGTCTTCGCCGTCCGCCTGGCCATCCATGAACTTCCCACCCGCACCCTCTTCGGCTCGGACGCTCCCTACGGGGACCCGGTCGTGGCACGTACGACGGTGGAACGGGTCACTTCGCCGGGCGAGGTGCGTGACCGGGTGCTGGGCGGGAATCTGGCCGAACTGCTGGGGCTGGGGTAACTGCGCGTATCGGGTGGGGCTTTCGGCTGGGGGAGTTGCCTCAGGGCGTCCGCAGGTCCACGATCCGCCGGATCTTGCCCACGCTCCGCTCCAGTGTCTCGGGTTCCACGATCTCGACCGCGACGGAGACACCGATGCCGTCCTTCACGGCCGTGGTGATGGCGCGGGCCGCCGCCTCCCGGGTCTCGGGGGTGGCGTCGGCGCGGGCCTCGGCCCGCACGGTGAGGGCGTCCAGGCGGCCCTCGCGGGTGAGTTGGAGTTGGAAGTGGGGTGCGACGCCCGGTGTGCGCAGGACGATCTCCTCGATCTGGGTGGGGAACAGGTTCACCCCGCGCAGGATCACCATGTCGTCGCTGCGGCCGGTGACCTTCTCCATGCGCCGGAAGGCAGGTCGGGCGGTGCCGGGAAGGAGGCGGGTCAGGTCTCTGGTGCGGTAACGGATCACCGGCATGGCTTCCTTGGTGAGCGAGGTGAACACCAACTCGCCCTTCTCGCCCTCGGGCAGGACTTCACCGGTGATCGGGTCGACGACCTCCGGGAAGAAGTGGTCCTCCCAGATGTGCAGCCCGTCCTTCGTCTCCACACACTCCTGCGAGACACCGGGACCGATCACCTCCGACAGTCCGTAGATGTCGACCGCGTCGATCGCGAACCGCTCCTCGATCTCCCGCCGCATCTGCTCGGTCCAGGGCTCCGCCCCGAAGATGCCGACCCGCAAGGAGGTGTCGCGCGGGTCGACGCCCTGGCGCTCGAACTCGTCGAGGAGCGTGAGCATGTAGGACGGGGTGACCATGATGATCTCGGGCTTGAAGTCCTGGATGATCTGCACCTGGCGTGCCGTCATGCCGCCGGACGCGGGGATGACGGTACAGCCCAGTCTCTCGGCACCATAGTGGGCGCCCAGACCACCGGTGAACAGCCCATAGCCGTACGCCACATGCACCTTGTCCCCAGGCCGTCCGCCCGCCGCGCGGATGGAACGGGCCACCACGTCCGCCCACATGGAAAGGTCGTTCTCTGTATAGCCGACCACTATGGGGTGTCCGGTGGTGCCGCTCGACGCGTGGATACGGCGGACACGGTCCTCGGGGACGGCGAACATGCCGTACGGGTAGTTGTCGCGCAGGTCCACCTTGGTGGTGAACGGGAAAAGAGCGAGGTCGGAGAGAGCGCGGCAGTCGTCCGGGTGGATTCCGGCCGAGTCGAAGGACCGACGGTAGAAGGGCACGTTCGCGTAGGCGTGCCGGAGGGAGGCGCGTAGCCGCTCCAACTGCAGTGTCCTGAGTGCGTGTTGGTCGAGCTGTTCCCCCGAGTCGAGCAGCTCCGCCGCGTCGGCCATGGGCGCACCCCTCCATCAATCGTGTCATTTCAGGCGACCGATCATTCGGTCGACGTGTGTGGGATCAGTAATCCAGTCAACTGACCGCTGGGGCAAGAGGTTTGCCCGCACTTTCTCGGAGCGTCTCTGCCCTCGGCAGAGCAGGCGGATGACCCGGCGGCGCACCGGCTACGTTCCTGGCATGGACACCGAGATTCGCACCGTCAAGGCGAACGGCATCACGCTCGCCTACCGCGTCTGGGGCCCTGAAGAGGCGCCGCCCGTCCTTCTGCTCCACTGCCGGGGCGCCGACGGCACCGACTGGACGCCCATCGCCGAACGGCTCGCCACCGGCCCCGTCCCGCACCGCGTGTACGCCCCCGACCTACGCGGCCACGGGGCCAGCGACTGGCCCGGCACCGAGCCGGGAGCCACGGCGGACGCCTACGCCTACGAGGCGATCCGCCTCGATCGCCCACCGAACGCCCGGCGGGGGAGCTGCCGTTCGACTGGGCCATGATCGAGGCCTCCGACGCGCAGGCCGACGACCCCAACCCCATGTGGTGGGACCACATGGGGCGGATCACCATGCCCACGCTGGTCATTGCAGGTGGCCCCACCAGTGGGGTTCCTCAGGACTGGGTCACGGTCCTGGCCGAGCGCATTCCCGGTGCCCATGTGGTCACCGTCGACGCGGGGCATCTGGTGCACGAAGCCAGACCGGAGGAGTTTCTCGCGGTGCTCGAGCCATTCCTCAAAGGGTGAGGCTCACTTGGCGTAGGCCGTCATGAAGCGGTCCCGGAACTTGTCCATACCCAGCACCGGTGCGCTGTCGGCGGGCTTGAGCCCGTCCGTCCAGCCCCAGCTGGAGATCTTGTCCAGCACCTTCGGGTCGTGGGCGACGATCGTGATCGGCACGTCCCGGTCGGCGGTGCCACCGGTGACCGTCGGGACGGGCTGGTGGTCGCCGAGGAAGACGAGGACGGTGTTCTTGTTGCCGTAGCGCTGGACCCACTGGGTCAGGCTGTCCACGGAGTACTGGATGGCCTTGCGGTACTCGGTCCGAACCCGCTTCGCGCTCTTCCAGACCTCCGTCGGGTTCGTGCCCTCCTTCTTGATCTGGTTGAAGATCGTGCCGTCGCCGAGCTGGTTCCAGGGGATGGTGTGGGCGATGGGCGACCAGGGGTTGTGGCTGGAGGCCAGGATGATCTCCGCCATGATCGGGTCGCGGTTCTTCTTGCCGTACTCCAGCTTCTCGAAGGACTCCAGGCTGAACTGGTCCGGCACCGGCGTCCAGCTGAAGTACGGGCCGTTGTAGCCGAGATGGGTGGAGTCGTAGATGTTGTCGAGGCCGAAGTACTTGCCCTCGGGCCAGGACTTGCGCACACCGGGGACGATGCCGACCGTGCGCCAGGCGCCGGTCTTCTGGAAGTAGCTGGTGAGGGTCGCGCGGGTGCTGGTGGTCACGGTCCGGTACCGCTGCTGGTTCTTGATCCACAGGCCGGACAGGAACGTCGAGTGCGCGAGCCAGCTGCCGGCGCCCGTCACCGGCGACCTGAGCCAGGCGCTGCGCGACGAGAAGCCGGCCGCCTTGAGCCGGGCGTCGCCAGCCGTGAGCGTCTTGTCCATCTCCGGCGCCATCGTCGGGTCGTCGAGCGCCACCCGGCCGTAGCTCTCGATGAAGGTGAACAGCACGTCCTTGCCGCGCAGGCCGGTCAGCAACTGGTTGGGCGGGGTCTTCGCGAAGGCGTCGACGGTGAGCTGCTTCTTGAAGACGTCGGCGTCACCGAGGCCGTCGCGGACGTACTTCACGCGGTTGCTGAGGAACTGGCTGTAGCCCTTGGTGGCGAGGGTGACTCCGCCGACCTGCACGCTCAGGGTGAAGCACATGATCCACGCGACACCGAGGACAAGTGTGGTGCGTACGGCCGTGGGGCGATGCCTGGCCATCACGTCCGCCAGCCGCACCATCGCGAACGCGCTGCCCGCGAGCACGGCGAGCAGCAGGACGATCACTCCGATGATCGCGAGCACCTCGCCCGAGCGACCGAACGAGTCCTTCGTCCAGTCCGCCGCGTCGTTCAACAGGACCCAGTCGAAGACCAGGTCGAACGGCCGCGCCAAGGTCTCGTAGAAGCCCATGTCGAGGCACTTCAGGACGGCGGACAGCCCGACGAACGCACCCAGTACGACGGCGGTGATCCGCCGGGCCCGCGACGGCAGTGCGAGCAACACGACCGCGAGGACGATCAGTTCCACGGGCAGCCGGAGGAACGACTGGAACGTCATCCGGTCGAGCCGGTCGGGCACGACCATCGCGACGAGCAGCAGCGCACCGGCCAGCACGCTTGTGCCCACCCCTACGGCACGTGCGGTACGGGGGTAACGGTGGCGCCAGCCGAACCAGCCTGCGCGGAGGGGGAATTGGGAGGATCGCTCGGTGGGGTCGGTGGAGTTAGCGGGCTCTGCGACCCCGCTGGGCTCTACGGGCTCTGCAGACTCCGCGTCCTCGGCGGACTGCGCGGGTTCAGCGGGCTCGTCGGACTCTGCGGGTGCGGCGGATTCGGAAGGCTCGCCGGGCTCAGCCGACTCGGGAGCTTCGGCCGATCCATCCGCGTCGGACGGTCGATCCGCGCCGGCAGAGCCAGCCGCGTTGGTCGCATCGGCTGCGTCGGCTGATTCCGGCGGCTCGTTCGCGTCGGCGGATTCCCGTGCCTCGGTCGCGTCCACTGGGCCGTGGCCCTCGGTCGTGTTCGCTGTGTCGCGTGGCTCGGGTGGGTCCTGTGGTTCGGGTGGTGTGGCGGCCTCCGTCGCCGCTGTCGGGTCGGTCTCCCCAGAGGCCTTCTGATCCGGCAGTGGGTGAGAGCGAGTGAAGAGCGGCACCCGAACGTCCTTCCGTGCTGAGCCCGGTGACGGCACAGCGGACCTGGCCCGGGCCACCAGATTCGTCACCATCGGTACGGCCGCACGCTACCGTCAGTTCAATCGGGCCCGCGCGTTGACCCACTGTTGACTCACTGATCTGCGGCGACCGCCACCTCCCGCGCCCACCGGTAGTCCGCCTTGCCGCTCGGCGACCGCTGGATGGACTCCGTGAACACCAGCTGGCGCGGGATCTTGTACCCGGCGAGGTGAGTGCGGCAGTGCGTCTGGATCTCGTCCAGCGACGGCCGCACCGCATCCGCCCGCAGCTGTACGACGGCGGCCACATGGTTGCCCCACCGTACGTCCGGCACCCCGGCCACCAGCGCGTCGTAGACGTCCGGATGCGACTTGAGCGCCTGCTCGACCTCCTCCGGATACACCTTCTCCCCACCGGTGTTGATGCACTGCGAGCCACGGCCGAGGACCGTGACGACGCCCTCCTCGTCCACGGTCGCCATGTCTCCGAGCAGGACCCACCGCCGGCCGTCCTTCTCGAAGAAGGTCTCGGCGGTTTTCCTCGGGTCGTTGTAGTAGCCGAGCGGTACGTGACCGCACTGCGCGACCCGGCCGATCTCACCGACGGCGACCGGGGCGTACGTGGCCGGATCGACCACCTGGGTACGGGAGTTGACGCGGATCCGGAAGGATTGTCCGGCCCCCGAGTCGGCCGTGGCGGTGCCGTTGAAGCCGGACTCGGACGAGCCGTAGTTGTTCAGCAGCATGGTGTTCGGGAGCAGTTCCTGGAACTGCCTGCGCACCGTCTCCGACATGATCGCGCCGGACGACGAGACGCTGAACATCGATGAGCAATCGGTGCCCTTCATCGGCCCGTTGAGGGCGTCGATCAACGGGCGCAGCATCGCGTCGCCGACCAGGGACATGCTGGTGACCTTCTCCCTCTCGATGGTCCGCAGCACCTCATCCGGCACGAACTTGCGGTGGATCACGATGCGTTGGCCGAAGTTGAAGCCGATGAACGCCGTGAGCGTTGACGTGCCGTGCATCAGCGGAGGAGCGGGGAAGAACGTGATCCCGGCCCCGCCGACCGCGACCCGCTCGGCCAACTCCTCGGGTTTCCGCACCGGTTCACCGGTCGGCGCACCACCGCCGAGTCCCGAGAAGAACAGGTCCTCCTGGCGCCACATCACACCCTTGGGCATCCCGGTCGTACCGCCGGTGTAGATGATGAACTGGTCGTCCGCCGACCGCGCCGGAAACCCGCGCTCGGGAGACCCGGTGGCCTCCGCGTCCGTGAAGGCCACGGCGGGTACGTCCGGTCCGTCAGCCTGCGGTGCTCCCACTCGTACCAGGTGGCGCAGTTGCTCCGCACGCGGCAGCGCGGCCGCCACCCGCTCGGTGAACTCCGTGTCGAAGACCAGCGCCACGAGGTCGGCGTCCCGGTAGAGGTACACCAACTCCTCTTCGACGTAGCGGTAGTTGACGTTGACCGGAACGACCCGTGCCTTGAGGCAGCCCAGCACCGTCTGCAAGTACTCGACGCCGTTGTAGAGATAGAGCCCGAGGTGCTCACCCGGGCGTATCCCGGTGTCGATCAGATGATGGGCGATGCGGTTCGCGGCCGCGTCCAACTCCGCGTAGGTCAGGCGGCGTTCCGCGCCCGTGCCCGGGTGGTCGATGTACACGAGCGCCTCGCGGTCCGGGACCACGTCGACGACCGACTCGAACAGGTCGGCAATGTTGTACTCCACCACTCCTCCTGACGTCGGTTCGCCGGTCATCAGAGCAAAGGGCGCGGCAACTGTGAAGGGTCCGCGCAGAAGAAATCTGACTGAGTGTCAGAAACCCCTTGTACTGGCAGGGCGCCTCCTGCAACCTGTTCTCGTTCCGGAGGCGGTGCGGCGACGGGAGGACGGCAATGGGCGGTACGGAACACCTGACCGTGCGGCGCGAAGGCGCCACGCTGGTGCTCACGCTCAACAGGCCCGAGGCCAAGAACGCGCTCTCGTTGCCGATGCTGGTCGGCCTCTACGACGGCTGGGTCGAGGCCGACGCGGACGACGCGATCCGGTCGATCGTGCTGACCGGGGCGGGGGGTGCGTTCTGCGCGGGGATGGATCTCAAGGCCCTGGCCGGCAAAGGCATGGAGGGGCAGCAGTACCGGGATCGGCTCACGGCTGACCCGGATCTGCACTGGAAGGCGATGCTGCGGCACCATCGGCCTCGGAAACCGGTGATCGCCGCCGTCGAGGGGTACTGCGTGGCCGGCGGTACGGAGATCTTGCAGGGCACCGATATTCGGGTTGCAGGGGAGTCGGCGACCTTTGGGTTGTTCGAGGTGAAGCGTGGGTTGTTCCCGATCGGGGGGTCGACTGTGCGGCTTCAGCGGCAGATTCCGCGTACGCATGCGCTGGAGATGTTGCTGACCGGGCGTCCGTACAGCGCGCGGGAGGCGGCGGATGTTGGTCTGGTCGGACATGTCGTCCCCGACGGGGCTGCCCTCGCCAAGGCGCTGGAGATTGCCGAACTCGTCAATGGGTGTGGGCCGTTGGCGGTTGAGGCGGTTAAGGCGTCGGTGTATGAGAGCGCCGAGATGACTGAGACGGAGGGGCTCGCCGCTGAACTCAAGAGGGGGTGGCCGATCTTTGACACCGCCGATGCGAAGGAGGGGGCTCGTGCCTTTGCGGAGAAGCGGGCGCCTGTTTATAAGCGGGCGTAGGTGTTGTGCTGGTTGGTCCCTTTTTGTCTGCGGGTTTGTTGTGGCTGGTCGCGCAGTTCCCCGCGCCCCTAGGTGGGGGCGCTCGGCCCCAACTGTTCAGTTAGGAGAATGCCGTGCCCGAAGTACTTAAAGCCCCCCTCGTTCTCGAATTTCCCTTTACCCGCTCCCTTGGGCCCGTCCAGAGCGCGTTCCTCACCGGCCTCCGCGAACGCGTCGTCCTCGGGGTGAAGACCGGTGATGGGCGGACCCTTGTCCCTCCCGTCGAATACGACCCCGTCACCGCCGAGGAGATCCGTGATCTCGTTGAGGTCGGGGCCACCGGTACGGTCACCACCTGGGCCTGGAACCATGAACCCCGGCGCGGTCAGCCGCTCGACACGCCCTTCGCGTGGGTTCTGGTTCGGCTCGACGGTGCTGATACAGCTCTGCTGCATGCCCTCGACGCCCCCGGACCCGATGCCGTGCGCACCGGTATGCGCGTGCGCGTTCGCTGGGCCGAGGAACGTACCGGCGCCATCACCGACATCGCCTGCTTCGAGCCGTACGAAAGCGAAGGCCAAGAGGGGCATCAACCCTCCGCCCACAGCGGCGAGTTCCAGGACATGGTCACCGGCATCGTGGCCCCCGCGCGCCTCGACTACGTCTACTCGCCCGGCCGTGCCCAGACCGACTACATCCACGCGCTCTCCGAACAGCGCACCGTCGGCGAGCGCTGCCCCTCCTGTCGCAAGGTGTACGTGCCGCCGAGGGGTGCGTGTCCCACATGTGGTGTGGCCACAGCGGAACATGTCGAAGTGGGGCCGCGCGGCACAGTCACCACGTACTGCATCGTCAACATCAAGGCGAAGAACCTCGACATAGAGGTGCCGTACGTCTACGCGCACATCGCCCTCGACGGTGCCGACCTCGCGTTGCACGGGCGCATCGGCGGGATGCCGTATGACCAGGTGCGGATGGGGCTGCGCGTCGAGGCGGTGTGGAGTGAGGGCGGCCGGTATCCGGACCACTACCGGCCGACCGGCGAGCCCGACGCGGACTACGACGTCTACAAGGAGCTGCTGTGATGCAAGGAGCCGCTGCGATACGGGAGATCGCCGTCGTCGCCTTCGCGCAGACCGACCACCGGCGGACCACCGACGAGCTCTCCGAGGTGGAGATGCTGATGCCGGTCCTGCACGGCGTCCTCGAACAGACCGGCCTGAAGACCGCCGACATCGACTTCACCTGTTCCGGCTCCAGCGACTACCTCGCCGGCCGCGCCTTCTCCTTCACCCTCGCCCTCGACGGCGTCGGTGCCTGGCCGCCGATCTCCGAGTCGCACGTCGAGATGGACGGCGCCTGGGCGCTCTACGAGGCGTGGACCAAGCTGCTTACCGGCGACGCCGACACCGCGCTCGTGTACTCGTACGGCAAGTCGTCCCCGGGTTCGGTGCGCGACGTCCTGACCCGACAGCTCGACCCCTACTACGTGGCTCCCCTCTGGCCGGACTCCGTTGCGCTCGCCGCCCTCCAGGCCCAGGCCCTGATCGACGCGGGCGACACCGACGAGCCCGCGCTCGCCGCCGTCGCGGCCCGCAGCCGGACCGACGCGAGCGCCAACTCCCATGCGCAGGTGCGGGGTTCGGTGCCGCAGGGCGACTATGTCGTACGGCCGCTGCGCACCGGCGACTGTCCGCCGGTCGGTGACGGAGCCGCCGCCGTGATCCTCGCGGCCGGGGACCGGGCCCGCGAGCTGTGCGAACGGCCCGCCTGGATCAGGGGGATCGACCATCGGATCGAGGCGCACGGGCTGGGTGTACGGGAGTTGACCGACTCGCCGTCCACGCGGCTCGCTGCCGAGAAGGCCGGTGCGTTCGAACGGCCCGTCGACACCGCCGAGTTGCACGCGCCGTTCACCGCGCAGGAGGTCGTCCTGCGGAAGGCGCTGAGGCTTGGTGACGATGTGCGCGTCAACCCGTCCGGGGGTGCCCTCGCCGCCAATCCCGTCATGGCCGCCGGGCTGATTCGCATCGGCGAGGCCGCCGCTCGCATCCACCGGGGCGAGTCCGACCGGGCGCTCGCCCACGCCACCTCCGGCCCCTGTCTGCAACAGAACCTGGTCGCCGTACTCGAAGGGGATCCGCGATGAGCAAGGAGCCCGTGGCCGTCGTAGGGATCGGCCAGACCAAGCATGTCGCCGCGCGGCGGGACGTGTCGATCGCGGGGCTGGTGCGGGAGGCGGCTCAACGGGCGCTGGACGACGCCGAGTTGACGTGGGCCGACATCGACGCCGTGGTCATCGGGAAGGCGCCGGACTTCTTCGAGGGCGTCATGATGCCCGAGCTGTATCTCGCCGACGCGCTGGGCGCCGTAGGGAAGCCGATGCTGCGGGTGCACACCGCCGGGTCGGTGGGCGGGTCGACCGCGCTCGTCGCGGCGAATCTTGTCGCGGCTCGTGTGCATGGCACGGTTCTGACGCTTGCCTTCGAGAAGCAGTCCGAGTCGAACGCGATGTGGGGACTGTCTCTGCCGATTCCCTTTCAGCAGCCGCTACTTGCCGGCGCGGGCGGGTTCTTCGCTCCGCATGTGCGTGCCTATATGCGGCGCACCGGGGCGCCCGACACCGTCGGCTCCCTGGTGGCGTACAAGGACCGGCGCAACGCGCTGAAGAACCCGTACGCGCATCTCCACGAGCACGACATCACGCTGGAGAAGGTCCAGGCCTCGCCGATGCTGTGGGACCCGATCCGGTACTCGGAGACCTGCCCCTCCTCGGACGGTGCCTGTGCGATGGTGCTCACCGACCGGGCGGGAGCGGCTCGCGCACCACGTCCGGCGGCCTGGATGCATGGGGGCGCCATGCGTAGCGAACCCACACTGTTCGCCGGAAAGGACTGTGTGTCGCCACAGGCCGGCAAGGACTGCGCGGCCGATGTGTACCGGCAGGCCGGGATCGCCGATCCGCGCCGGGACATCGACGCCGTGGAGATGTATGTGCCGTTCTCCTGGTACGAGCCCATGTGGCTGGAGAACCTCGGATTCGCCGAGGAGGGGGAGGGGTGGAAGCTCACCGAATCGGGGGTGACCGAGCTGGACGGCGACCTTCCCGTGAACATGTCAGGGGGTGTGCTTTCCACCAATCCGATCGGTGCCTCGGGCATGATCCGCTTCGCGGAGGCCGCCCTTCAGGTGCGCGGCCAGGCCGGAGAACACCAGGTGGAGGGCGCTCGACGGGTTCTCGGGCACGCCTATGGCGGCGGATCGCAGTTCTTCTCGATGTGGCTCGTGGGCAGCGAACCACCCGCCTCCTGAAAGGTCCCCCTCACGTGGCCTGTTGGCATCAGAAACCGATCGCTAGGCTGGCCGCGGACGACGAATCGGGAGGAGCACGGACGTGGCCGAGAGCACCATCCAGCAGCACCCGCTTGCGGGCTGGGACAAGCCGGAGCTGGACCTCAGTGACGCCGATTGGCACTCAGGCAGCCGTGGACTGGGGGATGTCCAGATCGCTTTTGTCGAGGGATTCATCGCGATGCGCAACAGTGGCCGCCCGGAAAGCCCTTCCTTGATCTTCACGCCCGCGGAATGGGGCGCGTTCGTGTCGGGGGCGCGGGAAGGGGAGTTCGACCTCACCTGAAGGTGGAGGTTCCCCAGCGAATCATCGCGGGAAGTGCGCACACTCATCGTCAGCCCGGCCTTTACTCGTGAGAGTAGCGGCCGGGCTGCGTGCCTGATGGAAACTCGATGCCGGTCATCTCCTGGGAGAGCGCCCACAGGCGGCGCTGCAGCTCCGTGTCGTACGACTGCGGGCTGGAGCGGACCACCTTGGGGTCCCCCTTGCTCTGCTGGAATCCGCGTGGGCCGTAGTACTCACCGCCCCGTACGCCCGGGTCGGTCGCGGCGCGCAGCACGGGCAGTGCTCCCCTTTCGGGGGACTGGAGGAGCAGCGGTCGGATCGCCGCGAAGGCCGCGCGGGTGAGGGCGGAGGAGTGCGACATCGCGCTCCGGGAGCCGGTGGTGTCGGCGCCGCCGGGATGCGCGGCGACGGCCAGCGGCCCGCCGGCGGGCAGTCTGCGGTCGAGCTCGTAGGTGAACAGCAGGTTGGCCAGCTTGGAGTGCCCGTACGAGGCGGTCCGGTCGTACGGGCGCCTGCGCCAGTCGAGGTCATCGAGATCGATCGGGCCGCCCATGCGGTGGCCCGCGCTGCTGACCGTGACGACGCGGGACGCGGGCGAGGGCGGCAGCAGGTCCAACAGCAGCCCGGTCAGGGCGAAGTGACCCAGGTGGTTGGTTCCGAACTGGAGCTCGTAGCCGTCCGAGGTCGTCCGATGCGGGGTGTACATCACGCCGGCGTTGTTGATCAGCAGGTCGATCCGGGCGTAGGCATCTCTTAGTCCGCCGGCTGCGTCCCGGACCGAGGCGAGCGAACTCAGGTCGAGGCGCTGGACGTGCACCCGCGCGGTCGGCGCGACGAGAGTGATCTCCTCCGCCGCGCATTTGCCCTTGTTGGTGTCCCGTACCGCCAGGACCACTTCTGCCCCGCGCAGGGCGAGGGCCTTGGCCGTCTCGAATCCGATGCCGGTGTTGGCACCCGTGATCACGGCGGTGCGGCCGTGCTGGTCGGGGATGTCCTGGGCTGTCCAGTGCGCGGGGTTCGATCCGGTCATCGGTTCCTCCAGAAGTCGTACGGGGACTAGGCGGTCGCGAGAGGGGCAATCGTGGCCTGCCGGCCTGCCCATTCGGTTGCTCGCTCGTCGTCGAAGGTGAATGACATTCACCTATGGTTAATAGTGTTAACCTTGTCGGCATGGCAGTCAAACGGCGTCCCACCGGCACTCATCACGGAGATCTGCGCAACGCGCTGGAGGAGGCGGCCCTCGCCCTGGTCGGCGAGCGCGGCCCGCACGGGTTCACCCTCGCCGAGGCGTGCCGGAGAGCCGGGGTGAGCGTGTCGGCCCCCTACAAGCACTTCAGCGACCGGGAGGCGCTGCTGGCCTCGCTGGCTCTGAAGGGCTACGAGGAGCAGCGCCGCCGCTACCGCATCGCGCTGGCCGCGCACTCGGACCCGGTCGAGCAACTGGCGGCCTTCGCCACCGCCTATGTACGGTTCGCCGCCGAGGAGCGCGCCCTCTTCGACATCACCTTCCTGGCGGGCCTCGACAAGAGCCGGCACCCCGAACTGGCCACGGCGGGAAGTGCCCTGCACGACGACCTGATGCCCGTCACCAGCCGCCTCGCCCCCGACCCGGACGAGGCGTTCGAACTGCTCGTCCAGGTGGCCGCGGCAGCCCATGGTCTGGCCCTGTTCCAGCAGCAGGACATGCTGCCCGGCCGCTGGAACACCCGGGCCTCCGTCGAGGAGCAGGCCGCGCGCACGGCCCGTGCCCTCGCCGGCGGGAAAACCCGCTAGCCCCCGGAAAACCCGCTGGCCCTGGAGACCCGCATGACCACCCCGCGCAGCGACTTCGACCAGGCTCTCGACCGCATCGGCAGGGGCGGGCACGTCAGCCTCACCACCTTCCGCCGCAACGGTCAGGCCGTCCCCACCCCCGTCGGCGGTCTCGTACAGGACGGCACCCTCTACGTCCTGACACCGCCGGAGACCGGGAAGGTCAAGCGGATCCGCAACAACTCTCAAGTGACCATCGCGGCGTGCGACATGAAGGGCACCGTCCCTGCCGGCGTACCCGCGGTGCGGGCGACCGCCAGGCTCCTGGATCCCGCGGAGACCGCCCGCGTCCAGGAGTTGATGAGGCGGCGCTTCTTCATGTACCGCCTGGTGCGCCTCCTCGACCGGGCCCTGGGCCGCGAACGCCGACTCGTCGCCATCGCCGTCACCGTCGTGGAAGGGTGTCCCGCCTGATTTTCCGGACACGCGACCTTGAGAACCCTTCCGGGGCCGACGCCTGAGCCAGGCTGGCAGCGGAGGGGGAAAGTCCCGTTATTCCGGAGGAGAGGAACCCATGAGCACCCTGCCGGTCATCGCGGCGGTCGACGGTTCGGACGACAGCCTGCGGGCCCTGGACTGGGCCCTCGAAGCGGCCCGTGAACGCGGGGCGCCGTTGCGGGTCGTCCATGTGTGGCAGTACGCCGCCGCCTGGACCCCGCCCGGTGTCCTGGTCGCCGGGCCGCCGGACCCGGACGAGGTGCTCGACCAGGTCCGTACGTATGTCGAAGGGCAGGCCGACCGGCCGGTCGTGGAGTACCTCGGGCTCCAGGGCGCTCCGGGTGCCGTACTGCCCGAACTCGGTTCCAGCGCACAGCTGTTGGTGCTCGGCTCCCGAGGTCGCGGTGGCTTCGCCAGCCTGCTGCTCGGCTCCAACGGCATGGCCGCCGCCCGTGACGCCGACTGCCCGGTCGTCGTCGTGCCTCGGCCCGGGCGTGAGGTGCACGATGCGCCTCCGGCCGATCCCGGACCCCGAGTGGTCGTCGGCCTGCACGTGGACAGCCCCGACGAGATCACCCTCTCCTTCGCCTTCGCCGAGGCGGCCCTGCGTGGAGCCCGCCTCCAGGTCGTCGCCGCCTACCCATGGCCGCCGCAGGCCTGGGCGTCCCCCGGCGAACTCGTCCCGCCCGCCATCGACCAGGACGACATCGAGAACGAGACCCGCACCCTCACCGAGTCCCTCCTCGCCCCGCATCGCGAACGCCACCCCGACGTCCGCACCGAGCCGTACGTAGCCCCGGGTGACGCGGCCGGTCACCTCGTCGCCGCTTCCAAGGACGCCGAGTTGGTCGTCGTGGGCCGCCATCGCCGCCGCCTGCTGTCCCCGGCCCGTCTGATCGGCTCGGTCACCCAGGCGGTCCTGCTGCACGCGGCGAGTCCGGTGGCGGTGGTGCCGCCGACGGCGTTGGAGGAGTGAGGTCCGTACCGTCGGTCTGCTGTCGGTACCGGCCGTCGAGACCATCAGCGCGTGCGGCTCGCGCGCACCGGCCTCCAGCGTCCCCGCCAGCCCCTCCATGAACAATTCGGAACGGGGTGTCCGGCGCCACCAAGGGGTCCAAGAACGGCAGTTCACCCGCGAAACCCTCGTCGCCCGGCGTCACGCACGACACAGGAAAACCGGCCGGTACGCCTTCGCCGACTACCGGGTCGCACGACCCTCGGGAAGCGTACGCTGAGGTCCCTGTAGCTCACGGTGCGCGTTCGCTCCCCGCGCGGACACACCACCGTGGCAGGGGGTATGGGATGGGACAGCGGAGCGCGCGCAGCAGAAGGACACTCTTCGAACGGGAGAGTGAACTCGCCGCTGTGGACGAGGCGTTGGGCGAACTCACCGGCTTACGCACGGACGGGGCCGAACCGGGGGACCGACCGCGCGGTGCCCTGCTCGCCTTCGCGGGACGGGCCGGCATCGGCAAGACCACCCTCCTCACCGAAGTGCGCCGCCGGGCCGCCGCCCAGGGCTGCACGGTGCTCTCCGCGCGCGGCGGCGACCAGGAACAGCGCGTCGCCTTCCACGTCGCCCGACAGCTGCTGCAACCGCAGTTCGCCGGTTCGGCCGACGCCGATCTCCGTACCGCGCTGGGGAGTTGGTACGACATCGTCGGCCCCGCCCTCGGCCTGTGCGCCCCCACCGAAGGCTCCCCGCCCGACCAGCAGGGTCTGCGTGACGGCCTCGACTGGGTGCTCACCCACCTCGCGGTCAACCGTGCCCCGATGGTCCTCGTCCTCGACGACGCGCACTGGGCCGACCCCGAATCCCTGGGCTGGCTGGCCGCGTTCGCGCCGCGCGCCGAGCAACTCCCGCTGCTGGTCGTCGTCGCGTACCGCCCCGACGAACTCCCCGACCACGCCGAGTCGTTCAGGGGACTGCCCGGCCGGGCCGGCGGACGCCCCCTCGATCTGGAACCGCTCAGCGTCGCGGCCGTAGCCGACCTGGTGCGCGAGACGCTCGGCGCGCACGCCGACGACGCGTTCTGCCACGAGTGCTGGGCCGTCACCGCAGGGAACCCGTTCGAGACCGTCGAACTCGCCGCCAAGATCCACGACCGCGGCCTGAACCCCACCGAGGCCGGGGCCCACCAACTGCGCGACCTCGCCGCCGCCGTCAAGGGCAGCGGCCTCACCACCCGCCTCGAACGCCTCGGCACCTCGACCGTCCGCTTCGCCTGGGCCTGCGCCGTCCTCGGCACCGAACCCCATCCGATGCTCGCCGCCGCCGTCGCCGGACTCGGTCACGAGGAGGCCGCCGACGCAGTCGACGCACTGCGCGGCGCCCGCATCCTCACCGGCACACTCACCGCCGTGGGCACCCTCGAATTCGTCCACCCGCTCATCGCCACCGCCGTCTACCGGGCCATCCCCGCCGGCGTCCGCGTGGCCCTGCACGGCCAGGCAGCCTGGTCTGTCATCAACGAGGGCCAGGGTCCCTCCGCCGCCGCCCGCCACCTCATGGAGACCCACCCCGACGGCGACAACTGGGTGGTCCAGCAACTCCGCGCGGCAGCCGGCGAGACCCTGCGCGCGGGCGCCCCCGACACGGCCCGCAGCTACCTCGCCCGCGCCCTGCGCGAACCCCCGCCCTTCGACGACCGGGCCGCCGTCCTCTACGAACTGGGCAGCGCCTCCCTCCTCACCGAACCGGCGACCACCGTCAACCACCTTCGGGCCGCCCTCGAAGAGCCGATCAGCGACGCAGGCCTGCGGCAGAACATCGTCTACCGCCTCTCCCAGGTACTCGCCCACAGCGACCGCCTCGCCGAGGCCTCCGACACCCTCGCCCGCGAGATCCGCGTCACCGACGACGCCCGGGTCAAACTCCGCATGCTCTCCGAGCAGTTCATGTGGGACGCCTTCCGCGCCGACGAACCCGACCACCCCTCGCGCTCCCGCCGCCTCACCAAACTCGCCGACCGCCTCAAGGGCCGCGACCTCACCGAGCGGTACATCATCGGCCTGCGCACCTGGGACGCCGTACTCCGTGGTGAACCCGCACATGTGGCCCTCCACCATGCCGAACGCGCATTGAGTGGTGGCCTCGGCTGGGCCGAGGCCGACCGCGGCTTCGAGGTGCCGGTACTGGTCGCCCTCACCTTCATGTACTGCGACCGACCGGGCCGCGCGGAGGAACTCTTCGCCACCGGCATCGCCGACTTCGAACAACAGGGCTGGCGCGGCGCGCACCTGTCCTTCGGCTACACCTTCCTCGGCTACCTCCGCTACCGGCGCGGCCGCCTCGCCGAGGCCGAGGACTTCGCCCGCGCGGGCCTGCGCCTCGCCGAACGCGTCGGACCCGGCACCCCCGTCTACTGGTACGGCACCGGCATCCTCATCGAGGTCCTGCTGGCCCGCGGCCGGGTCGCGGAGGCCACCCGACTCGCCGAGGACCACGCCTTCGCGGAGCCCTTCCCGGCCGCCGTCGTCTTCCCGGACGCCCAGACCGTCTACGGCGAACTGCTCCTGGCCCGCGGTCTCGCCAAGGAGGCCGCCGCCGAACTGGCCTCCGCGGGCCGCCGCCTGGACCCGCGCGGCATCCGCAACCCCGCGTGGTGCCCCTGGCAGCTCCACCTCGCCCGCGCCGAGAGTCACGACACCCCCGAGCGCGCGGTCGCCACCGCGCACGAAGCGGTCGCCCGCGCTCGCCAGTTCGGCACCCCGTCCGCCATCGGCCAGGCTCTGCGCATCGCCGCCGAGGTCTCCTCAGGCTCGGCCCGCGCCAAACTCCTCGAAGAGTCCGTCACCCACCTCGAACGCTCCCCGGCCGCCTACGAGTTGGCCTGCGCCCTGGTCGCCCTCGGCACCGAACTCCGCCGAGCAGGCAGGTCCAGGGAAGCCGCCGACCACCTCTACCGAGGCCTGGACGCAGCCGTCCAATGCGGCGCCGACGGCCTGGCCGACACAGCCCGCGCCGAACTGGCAGCAGCAGGCCTACGCCCCCGCCGCCTCCACAGCACCGAAACAGACACCCTCACGACCCGTGAGCGCGCTGCGGCGACCCTGGCCGCCCACGGCCACACGGACGCCGAGATAGCCGTAGAACTTCAGACAGACGAACAAACGGCGGTACGCCTGCTGTCAGCGGCCTACCGAAAACTGGGCACGGACCGCACGGGCCTGGAAACGGCACTGATTAAACCTACGTAAGGCCGAACCCCCCCAGGGGCGCGGGGCTGTGTCAATTTGCGGCTCCGCCGCGCGGGCGCGCCCAGTCCCCACGAACCGGCACCCGACAACGATCCGCACCCGGCACATGACCACGGCTCCACCGCCGGACGGCACCCCGTACCATTGCGACATGTCGTTCCTCCGCCGCCGCAGCGCCACCCCCGCCGGCCCCGAATTCGATGTGCTGGCCATGGACCCGGGCGACTGGCCCGGTAACCTCGGCGCGGGCCTGCTGCCCGCTCCCGACGGCAGCTGCCAGGGTGTCTTCCTGCGCTACGACCTCTTCGGCGGCCGCGGCCCCGCGATGGTCATCGGCAACCTCCCGGAGGGCTCCCCGGCCCGCGACGTCGCCGAGGACGAGATCCCGTTCGAGGTCGCGCAACTGCTCCTCGCGCTGGAGAACGACGAGGAGGTGACCGTCGTGGGCGTCGAGGACATGCCGGTGATGCAGGGCGACAACCTGCTGATCGTGCGCCGACTCAAGCTCTCGGAGAGCCGGATCTCCTGCGTCCAGTTCGACCGCAGCGACAACGTCCTGGTCACCATCGCCGCCTGGGACCGCCCCATCACGGACGACCTCTACGCCCTGCTGAAACCGCTCCCGGCGGAACTGTTCCAGCAGGGCTGAGGCGACTGCCTACCGGCCGGAACGTTCCACCGTGACGTCGGCTGCCCGCACGAACTCCACCCGGTGGCCGTACTGGATCTCGTAGTAGAGATCCTTTCCTACGACGACCTTGTGCGAGTCGGT
>Ga0307515_10002945_pt1 | contig 36101 bp, 27 predicted proteins | sample 17_EM_MG_FD_194513 | JGI IMG/M metagenome (GOLD analysis project Ga0307515, IMG submission 194513) | Populus trichocarpa ectomycorrhiza microbial communities from riparian zone in the Pacific Northwest, United States - 17_EM | ecosystem: Host-associated > Plants > Roots > Unclassified | place... | reverse complement strand
GCGATCGCTCGGCGCCAGGGTTTTGCAGACCCCCGACTGGCCCGGCTTCGGCATTCAGAAGAACCGCGCGGTCGACATGGCCGGCGGCGACTGGGTGCTGTCCATCGACGCCGACGAACAGGTCACTCCAGAGTTGCGGGCACAGATCCTAAGGGTCATCGATGGTGCCACCAAGGACGGTTGCGTGGCCTACACCGTCAACCGGCGCTCCAGCTATTGCGGCCAGTACATGCTGCATTCGGGCTGGTACCCGGACCGGGTGCTGCGGCTGTTCCGCCGCGGCCAGGCGCGGTTTTCCGATGCCGCCGTGCACGAGTCGCTACAGGCCAGCGGGCCGGTGGGCCGGCTCGAAGGTGATCTGCTGCACCAGAGCTTCGCCGACTTCGAGTCGGTGCTCGACAAGGTCAACCGTTATTCCACGGCCAGCGCCAAGGCCCTGGCCGCGCGCGGCAAGCAGGGCTCGGTGACCAAGGCGGTGGCGCATGGTGTCTGGGCCTTCTTTCGCACCTATGTGTTGAAGCGCGGCTTTCTCGATGGCCAGCTCGGCCTGGCCCTGGCGATCTCGAATGCCGAGGGTACCTATTACCGCTACCTCAAGCTGTGGCTGATCCAGCGGCCGGGGCGCAGCGCAAACCCATGAAGCTGGCCTTCGTGGTGTTGAGCTACAACAGCGCCGATGCGCTGCTGGCCGTGCTGCGCGGCCTGGCGCCGCAATGCCCGGCCGATGCGGTGGTGGTGGTGGCCGACGACGGCTCGCGCCCCGACCAGGTGGATGCGCTGCGCCGCGGCTTGCCGCGCTTCGCCTGCCCGGTGCGCCATGTCTGGCACCCCGATGTGGGCTTCACCGCCAGCCGCGCGCGCAACCTCGGCGCTTTGTATGCCGCTCAAGATGCGCAGGCCGACTACATCGTCTTCATGGATGGCGACTGCGTGCCCACGCCGCATTTCGTGCGGGCGCACCTGGCGTTGGCGCAGGCCGGGCATTTCGTCAATGGCAGCCGCATCCTGCTCGGTCCGGACTTGAGCGAGCGGGTGCGCACGCGGCAAGTCGACCTCTCGGCCTTGGGGCTGTTTGACTGGGTGAGGTTGCGAATGCGCGGCGAAGTTAACAAACTGTCGCAATTCCTGTTTCTGCCGAACATGCCGGGTCGTGTAGAAACGCGGTTTCGGTGGAAGGGTATCCGGTCTTGCAACTTCGCGATCTGGTATCGTGACCTGGCTGCGGTCAACGGGTTCGACGAGACTTTTCAGGGCTGGGGCCATGAAGACGCGGACCTGGTCTTGCGCTTGCAGCGGCATGGCCTGGCGCGCAAGAACGGGTTCTGGTCCACCGAGGTTTTTCACCTGTGGCACAAGGAAAACAAGCGTGACCGCGAAGACATCAACCGCCGTCGCGTGATGGAGCGCATGCAGCAGCCCATCGTGCAGGCGACGCAAGGCATGTCGCACGCGGCCGTGGCCACCGATGTGGTCGTGACTGAACTAAATGGACAAAGGGTAGACAAAAGCGAATGATTTCATCTCTTCATTGCAACCGGCGCCAACTCGTCGGCTTGTTGGGACTGGGCGCCGTGCCCCTCTTGCCGGTGGCGTCCGCCCTGGCGCAGTTTCGGGTCGAAGTGTCGGGTGTCGGGCTCACGCAGTTGCCGATCGCCGTGGCCGCGTTCCGTGGCGATGACCAGTCCCCGCAGAAGATCGGCGCCATCGTGCAGGCCGACCTGGAGCGCAGCGGGCAGTTTCGCGCGGTGGACACGGCCGGCGCGGCGCTCGACGAAACCTCGCGGCCCGACATGGCCATGTGGCGCCAGCGCAGCACCGATTCGCTGGTCACCGGCAGCGTGACGCGGCTGGCCGATGGCCGCTTCGACGTGCGCTTCCGCCTGTGGGACGTGGTGCGCGGCCAGGACCTCGGAGGCCAGAGCTATACCGTGACCCAGGGCGACCTGCGCCTGTCGGCCCACCGCATCGCCGACTTCATCTACGAAAAGCTTACCGGCGAACGCGGTGTGTTCTCCACCCGCATCACCTACGTCACCAAGACCGGCAGCCGCTACACCCTGTGGGTGGCCGACTCCGACGGCGAAAACAGCCAGACCGCGCTGGCCAGCCCCGAGTCCATCATCTCGCCGGCCTGGTCGCCCAACGGCCTGCAGATCGCCTACGTGTCCTTCGAGTCGCGCAAGCCGGTGATCTATGTGCACGACGTGGCCAGTGGCAAGCGCCGGCTGATCGCCAACTTCCGCGGCTCCAACAGCGCACCGGCCTGGGCGCCCGACGGCCGCAGCCTGGCGGTGACGCTGAGCCGCGACGGCGGCTCGCAGCTCTACACCATCGACGCCAATGGCGGCGAGCCGCGCCGGCTCATTCAATCGAGCGGCATCGACACCGAACCGGTGTTCTCGGCCGACGGCCGCAACATCTATTTCGTGAGCGACCGCGGCGGCTCGCCGCAGGTCTACCGCATGCCCGCCAGTGGCGGCAACCCCGAGCGTGTGACCTTCGCCGGCAGCTACAACATTTCGCCCGCGCTGAGCCCGGACGGCCGCTGGCTGGCCTACATCTCGCGCATCGGCGGGGCGTTCAAGCTGCAGGTCATGGAGCTGGCCTCGGGCACGGTCAACGGCATCACCGACACCACCGCCGACGAAAGCCCGAGCTTCGCGCCCAACAGCAAGCTGCTGGTCTATGCCACGCAACAGAATGGCCGCGAAGCGCTGATGACCACCACGCTGGACGGCAAGATCAAGGCCCGGCTGGCGGGCCAGGCTGGTGACATACGCGAACCCGATTGGGGTCCCTTTATCAAGGGTTAACCAGAACGCGGTTTAATCCGCAAGCATTTGTGAGTTTTATCAGGAGGTTGAAAATGAAACGTTTCGTATGGGCTCTCTCGATGACGGCCGTGTTGGCCGGTTGCGCTTCCGGTGTCAAGTTGGACGATGTGCCGGTGGTCGATAAAAGCGGTACCTCCGCGAGTGCGGGGGCAGGCGGTGCCGGCACCACGCAAAGCGCGGTGGCCCCGGTCGACCTGTCGGCGCAGAACCAGTCCGCGGCCGGCCCGAACAGCGGCCGCATCGTGTACTTCGATTTCGACAGCTACAGCGTGCGCTCCGACGACCAGGCCGTGATCGACGCCAATGCGCGTTACCTCAAGGCCAATGCCGCGCGCAAGGCCGTGGTGGAAGGCCATACCGACGAACGCGGCGGCCGCGAGTACAACCTCGCACTCGGCCAGAAGCGTTCCGAGTCGGTGCGCCGTGCGCTGACGCTGCTGGGTGTGTCCGATTCCCAGCTTGAAGCCGTGAGCTTCGGCAAGGAAAAGCCCGCAGCCACCGGCAGCGATGAAGCCGCGATGGCGAAGAACCGCCGCGCCGAGATCGCCTACCGATGAGCGCAGGCGCCAGAGGGTTCGCTCCAGTGCCCATGCGCCTGCTCGCTCTGGCGCTGGGGTGCTTCTGGCTGGTGGCCGCGCCCGCGGCCCACGCCGCGATCTTCGACGATGACGAGGCCCGCCGCGCCATCCTCGATCTGCGCCAGAAGATGGATACGAGCGACAAGAAAAACATCGACCAGATCAACCGGCTGACGGAGGACAACGCCCAGTTGCGCCGCAGCCTGCTCGACCTGCAAGGCCAGATCGACAACCTGCGCGGCGACCTCGCCAAACAGCGCGGCCTGGACGAGCAACTGGCCCGTGACCTGGCCGACGTGCAGCGCCGCCAGAAGGACCTGAGCCAGGGTGTGGAAGACCGGCTGAAGAAGATCGAGCCGAGCAAGGTCTCGGTGGACGGACAAGAGTTCACCGCCGACCCTGCGGAGACGCGTGAATTCGAAGCCGCCCTGGCGACCTTCCGCAAGGGCGATTTCCCGGGCGCGCAGACCAGCTTCTTCGAGTTCGTGAAGCGTTACCCGCAAAGCGGCTACAGCGCGTCGGCGCTGTTCTGGCTGGGCAATGCGCAGTACGCCACACGCGCCTACAAGGAAGCCGTGGCGAACTTCCGCGCGATGCTGTCGCTGGCGCCCACGCACCCGCGTGCGCCGGAGGCCGCGCTGTCCATCGCCAACTGCCAGGTCGAACTGAAAGACACCAAGGCCGCACGCAAGACGCTGGAAGACCTGATCAAGGTGTATCCGCAGTCGGAGGCAGCCGTGGCCGCCAAAGACCGGCTCGGCAAGATGAAGACTTGAGCATGCAAGATGAAGCGCCAGCCGACCTGGCGCGCCGTTTCGGCGGGCTCGAACGCCTGTACGGTGTGCCGGGCGCGGCCCGCATCCGTGCCGCACATGTGGCCGTGGTCGGCATCGGCGGCGTGGGTTCGTGGACCGTCGAAGCCCTGGCCCGCAGCGGGGTTGGCCGGCTCACGCTGATCGATCTGGACCATGTGTCCGAGTCCAACATCAACCGCCAGATTCATGCGCTGGAGTCGACCGTCGGCCAGGCCAAGGTGCTGGCCATGCGTGATCGCATCGCGCAGATCAACCCCGCGTGTGTGGTCACCGGCATCGAGGAATTCGTCGAGCCCGAAAACTGGCCCGGCCTGCTGCCGCCCGGCGTCGATGCGGTGGTGGACGCCTGCGACCAGGTCAAGGCCAAGACCGCCATGGCCGCCTGGGCGCGCGACACCCGCAGCTGCTTCATTACCGTGGGCGCCGCAGGCGGCAAGCGCCTGGCCCACAAGGTCGACATCGACGACCTCGCCAACACCACCCACGACCCGTTGCTGGCGCAACTGCGGTACCGCCTGCGCAAGGCCCACGGCGCCCCGCGCGAAGGCAAGAAGATCGGCGTGGCCTGCGTCTTCAGCCGCGAAACCGTGATGCCGCCCGATGCCTCTTGCGCGGTGGAAGGCGACGGCACGCTGAACTGCCACGGCTACGGCTCGGTGGTGAGCGTGACGGCCACTTTCGGCCAATGCGCGGCCGGCTGGATTTTGGACCAGTTGGCCTCCGCACCACGGATGAGCCAAAAAAGCACGCTATAATTCAAGGCTTTGCTGCAGAGCACAGACTTGAGCCAATGTGCAAGCATTTTCAAGGTTTTGCAGCATGATGGGACGTTAGCTCAGTTGGTAGAGCAGCGGACTTTTAATCCGTTTGTCGTGGGTTCGACCCCCGCACGTCCCACCAGGATTCTCAAGACGCAAGTGCTTGACTCAAAGGCCTCCTCACGGAGGCCTTTGTCCTTTCAGCGCACTGTTTCAACCTGGCCTGTTCGGCAAGGCAGCCCAGTGGCAACACAACTCAAAACTTATGTGTCACCCCCACGCCGAGGCGCGAAGCATCCAGCGAGGTGCTTCCGTCTGCCCGGCTCGTCTTGAGTTGGCGAAACGCGGTGTAGAGCCTGGTGCGGGTCGACAGGTCGTAGGTGCCCATCAGGCTCAGGCCGTGGGCGTTGATGACCTTGGTGCCGACGGCGTCCTTGGTGATGGCGCTGGCGTAGCCGACGGCCACGGTCGCGGCGCCGAAGGGGGCGTCAAGGCCCACTTCCCATTCGTTCGACTTCAGGTGGCCGGCGACGCGTTCGTCGGTTTGCCGTTGGGCGGCGGCCACCAGCCTGACCGGGCCGAAGTCGTAGTTGCCGGCGACGATGTGGAACTTGTTCTTGCCAGCGAGATAGCGCTCGGACTGGTAGCCGTAGCCGATGCGCAGCGGGCCCGAGGTGTATTTGACGTGCCCCGACACCATGCGCGGGTTGTCGGTGGCGGTGGTGGCCTTTTCGTCGGCGCTGTAGCTCACCGAGCCGCTGAGGGCGCCTACCGCTGGTGTGGCGTAGTAGATGGTGTTGTTGCCCCGGGCAAGGTAGTCGCTGCCGGCCACCGCGGCCAGGCCGTTGGCGGCGGTGGTGCCGGCGCCCCATACTTGGCCGGTGGAAGCGAATCCCGACGAGTCGTAGAGGTGGTTGGTCGAGCCGCGCAGGGCGTCGAAGGCGCCGAGCATGCGGCCCAGGCGTAGTTCGCCAAATTCGCCGGTCAGGCCGATGTAGGCGGCGCGGTTGAAGCCCTGGTCGGACTGCGACACCTTGGTGGTGCTGCCGGTGTCGATGCTGATGCCTTGCTCGAGCACGAAAATGGCCTTGCGACCAGCGCTCAGGTCTTCGCTGCCGCGCAAACCCCAGCGGCTGGCTTGCGCGCCACCGCTCTCCACCATGATCGACCGGCCCACCGGGGTGGCGCCTACCTTGTGGTTGGTCTGGCCGACCCAGGCGTCGACGATGCCGTACAGCGTCACGCTGGACTGGGCCGAAACCTGGGAAGAAAAGGCGCTGGCGAGCAGCGTGGCAAGAAGGGAGGGCTTCATAAGATCAGGCATTTCAAAAAAGTAGATAAAACAGCGTCACGAAACTCAATCTGACGTCAGTCGTCAGATGATATGGCGCATGCTACTTTTCGAACAGGAACGCAACCACCCGTGGAAACCCTAGATTGGTGAAGAGGTCTTCTCGGCTTTGGTGTCGGCCGTGGTGTCGACTGTGCTGCCGGCAGCCCCTGCGGCGCCGCTGCGCATGCGCTCGCGGCTGTTGCTCAGGTGCATGAACATCGCCGCGCGCGCAGCAGCCGGGTCGGCGCGTCGGATTGCGTCAAAAATCGCTTCATGCTCGCGTTGGGTGATGGCCTTGCCGCTTTCCAGTACGGGTTGGGCTTCGCCGAAACGGGCGCCAGGCGCCGGAGTGTCCGCGCCCGAGGAGCGGGGGATGGTGGCGTTGCCCAGGCTCCTCAGTACCTCTTCGAAATATTCGTTGCCGGTGGCGGCGGCGATCTGCACATGAAACTGGAAGTCGGACTCGGTGGTGCTGCCGCCGGCGCGGCGGTGGGCGTCGAAGGCGTCCAGCGCCTCGCGCATGGCGCTCAGATGGGTATCGTGCCGGCGCACCGCGGCGAGGCTGGCGGCTTCGGATTCGAGGCTGATGCGCAATTCGAGCATGGCCAGTTTCTGCCGAACCTGCACGTCGCGTGAGCCGATGGAGAGCAGGGGGCCGCCCACTGGCGGGGCCAGCACGAAGGTGCCCACACCCTGGCGCGTTTCGACCAGGCCACTGGCCTGCAGCCGCGACATGGCTTCGCGCACTACGGTGCGGCTGACGCCGAACTCGCGCATCAGGCCCGGCTCGGGCGGCACGCGGTCGCCGGGTTTCAGGGCGCCGTTCTGAATGCGTTCGGAGACGCCGTCCACCACGCGTTGCGGCTGGCTCTTGGCCCGGGTGGGGTTGTCATTCATGGCGATCTCATCCTCAAGCACTGTTGGTGGGCGAATATACAGGCGCTGTTGCTTTCTCGGCAGACGACTGATGCCAGTGGCGCGAAGAATCTAGGCCAATATCAAGGGTAAACGCTGATTAACACGTCAGACGTGTTGACTACAATACCAATAAGTCTGACGACTGATGATTAAAAAAGGGTTATTCATGAAAATTGCAAGCGTGCATGGCACTGAATTCACCTATCCCACCCGCCGCTCGGTGGACAGCGCCGGCCATTCCCATCCCGGCCCCGAGGGCCTGGGCAAGTTGGCGATGCTGACCATCACCACCGACGAAGGGCAGAGCGGTTACGCGTTTGCGCCGACCGAAGTGATCCGTTCGCATGTGCTCGACGCCTTTGTGCGCAAGGTGCTGATCGGGCAGAACCCTTTCCAGCGTGAGCTGCTCTGGCATGGGCTGGAGCACTGGCAGCGGGGCAGCGCCGGCCAGCTCACGGATCGCGGCCTGGCCGCCGTGGATCAGGCGCTGTGGGACCTGGCCGGCCGGGCGCTGGGCCAGCCGGTGTACCGTCTCATTGGTGGCTACCGCGACAAGGTGCCGGCCTACGGCAGCACCATGTGCGGCGACGAGCTCAAGGGCGGCTTGTCCACCCCGGAAGAATACGCAGCCTTTGCCGAAACCCTGGTGGCGCGCGGCTACAAGGCGCTCAAGCTGCACACCTGGATGCCGCCGGTGTCGTTCGCGCCCAGTGTCGAGATGGACATCAAGGCCTGCGCGGCCGTGCGGGAGGCCGTGGGGCCGCACATCCCGCTGATGCTGGACGGCTACCATGATTACAGCCGCATGGACGCGTTGACCATCGGCCGGGCGCTGGAGAAACTCAACTTCACTTGGTTCGAGGAAATGATGAACGAGCAAAGCATGGCTTCCTACGCCTGGCTCGCCGATCAGCTCGACATCCCCATCGTCGGGCCGGAAAGCCTCTCGGGCAAGCACCACAGCCGGGCCGACTGGGTGAAGGCCGGGGCCTGCGACATCCTGCGCGCCGGCGTGCCGGGCGTGGGCGGGATTTCGCCCACATTGAAGGTGGCGCACCTGGCCGAGTCCTTCGGCATGCAATGCGAAGTGCATGGCAACGGCGCGGCCAACCTGGCGGTGTGCGCGGCCATCAAGAACTGCCGCTGGTACGAGCGCGGCCTGCTGCATCCCTTCCTCGATTACGACGAGGTGCCGGCTTACCTGAACCAGCTGGCCGACCCAATGGACGCCGACGGCTATGTGCATCTCTCGCAATTGCCGGGCTTGGGCGAAGACATCAATTTCGGCTATATCGAAGCCCATACCCGCCAGAAATATTGACACGGCAGCCGCGCGCCACCCGTCGATTCCGAGGAGACATCCGTCCATGAAAAACAAGAAGTGGCTGCGACCACTGACCCTGGCCCTGCTGCTCGGTGCCGGTGCCCAGGGGCTGCAGGCCAAGACCCCGGCCGACCAGTTGATCGTGGGATTCAGCATGAACAACCTGCTGTCGCTGGACCCGGCTGCCGCCACCGGCAACGACGTGGTCGAGATCAATGCCAACCTGTACGACTACCTCATCGAGCTCGATCCACTCGTGCCCGGCAAGATGCTGCCCGGCTTGGCCGAGCGATGGAGCGTCTCGCCTGACGGCCGCAGCATCACGCTGTCGCTGCAGCAGGGCGTGAAGTTCCAGTCGGGCAATCCGCTGACCGCCGAAGACGCGGCCTGGTCGCTGCGGCGCGTGCTGAAGCTCAACCTGGCCATGGCCTCGCCGTGGAAGAGTTATGGTTTCACCGCCAAGAACGTCGACAAGGCCGTGTACGCCCCGGACGCGCAAACACTGGTGATCGACCTGCCGATGCCCACCGATCCGAAGATGCTGCTGTTCACGCTGGCCACTTCGGTGAGCGCGGTGGTGCTCGATCGCCAGAAGGTCATGGCGGAAGAAAAGAACGGAGACATGGGCACCGCCTGGCTGACCACGCATTCGGCCGGCTCGGGCCCGTTCTCGCTGCAGGAATGGCGGGCCAAGGACACGCTGATCATGAACCGCTTCAACGGCTACTGGCGCGGCCCGGCAAAGATGAAACGGGTCGTCATGCGTCACATGACCGAGTCGCAAACGCTGCGGCTGATGCTGGAGCGCGGCGACATAGACCTGGCCTCGGGCATGTCGGTGCCCGACCTCGAAGCCATGAAGAAGAATCCCGAAGTGGTGGTGCAGGCTATGCGCCGCGGCACCATGTACTACGTGGCGGTGAGCATGAAAGACCCGAAATATGCCGACCGGCGCGTGCGCCTCGCGGTGCGCAAGCTGATCGACTACGACGGCATCAACGCCACGGTGATGCCCGGCTACGGCGTGCCCAACCAGCGCCCGGTGCAACTCGGCCTGGCCGCCACGCTGCCAAGCCCCGGCTACACGCTCGACGTGGCTGGCGCCAGGGCCCTGCTTGCCGAGGCCGGTTTCCCGAACGGCTTCAAAACCAGCATCCGTGTGCTGGCCGATCCGCCCTTCATCAACATCGCCACCAGCCTGCAGGCCACGCTGGCGCAGGCCGGCATCGATGCCAGCGTGATCACCGGCACCGGCAACCAGGTGTACGGCGCCATGCGCGAGCGCAAGTTCGAGATTCTGGTGGGGCGGGGTGGCGGCGGCGTCGAGCCGCATCCGCACGGTAGCCTGCGGGCGCTGGTCTACAACCCGAACAACAGCGACGCTGCGCGCCTGACCAACTTCCAGGGCTGGCGCACTTCGTTTTTCAGCCCGGAGCTGAACCAACTGATCGCCAGGGCCGAAGTCGAGCGCGACGAAGCCAGGCAGACCGCCGACTACCAGGAAGCGCAGAAGCTGTATGACGCCCAGGTTGGTGCGATCCAGCCGGTGTCGCAGATGGTGGATACGGTGGTGGTGCGCAAGGACCTGCGCAACTACCAGGGCCACCCTTCTGCCACCACACGGCTGCGCGACGTCTACAAGCAGCGCCCGGAAACTGGCGGCTAATACAAATGGCACAGATGCCGCAGATGGAGAAATTGACTTGTCCACTCTCATGATCCGCCCCGGGCTGCGTGCCGCGGGGCAGCGTGCGGCCAGCGTGGTGTTGACCCTGCTGGGCCTGCTGCTGCTGACTTTCGTGATCGGGCGGGTGATGCCGCTCGATCCGGTGTTGTCCATCGTCGGTCCCGATGCCGACAAATCCACTTACGACCAGGTCTTCAGGCAGCTCGGGCTGGACCGGCCGATGACGGTGCAGTTCGCCTACTATCTGCGCGACCTGCTGCACGGCGATCTGGGCAAGGCCTTGCTCACCGGGCATGAGGTGGTCGACGACCTGGTGCGGGTGCTGCCGGCCACCATCGAGCTGGCCACCATGGCGATCCTGTTGGGCACCTGCGTCGGCATTCCGCTCGGCGTGTATGCGGCCACCCGGCGCGGCCAGCTGGCTGACCATGCGGTGCGCGTGATCAGCCTGTTCGGCTATTCGACGCCGGTGTTCTGGTTCGGCATGATGGGCCTGCTGGTGTTCTACGCCTGGCTCGGCTGGGCTGGCGGGGCAGGGCGGGTCGACCTGGCGTTCGACGGCGTCGTGCCAACCCGTACCGGCCTGCTGCTGGTCGACTCGGCCATCGCCGGCGACTGGGAGGTGTTTCGCAGCGCGCTCAAGTTTCTCATCTTGCCGGCCTGCATCCTGGGCCTGCATTCGATGGCCTACATCAGCCGCATGACGCGCAGTTTCATGCTGGCGCAGCTGTCGCAAGAGTACATCACCACCGCACGGGTGAAGGGGTTGTCGGAGCGCGGCGTGGTCTGGCACCACGCGTTTCGCAACATCCTGGTGCAGTTGCTGACCATCGTGGCGCTGGCCTATGGCGGCCTGCTGGAAGGCGCGGTACTGATCGAGACCGTGTTCGCCTGGCCCGGCTTCGGCCAATACCTCACCAGCAGCCTGCTGCTGGGCGACATGAACGCCGTAATGGGCTGCGTGCTGGTGGTCGGGGTGATCTTCATCACGCTGAACCTGTTGTCCGATGCGCTGTACCACGTCCTTGATCCGCGAACCCGCCCATAACTCGTTGGTAACCCACTGACAACCCACTGATAACCAGCTTATGGCTTCCTCCACTTATTCCTCCCGCACGGCGACGCCCGATTCGGCTGCCCAGGCGCTGCTGCTGAGCCTGCGCCAGGCCCTGTACCGGCTGCTGCGCAACCCGATGACCGTGGCCGGCGTGCTGGTCGTCGCCAGCTTGCTGCTGGTGGCCTTGTTCGCTCCGTGGATCACCATCCACAACCCGCTCGAGCAGAACCTGAAGCAGGCGCTGCAGGCGCCTTCGCCGGCCCACTGGTTCGGCACCGACGAATACGGCCGCGACGTGTTCAGCCGACTGGTGCATGGCTCGCGCATCTCGCTCTACATCATCACGCTGGTCACGGTCATTGTCGGCCCGGTCGGTCTGGCCGTGGGCAGCATGGCGGGCTATTTCGGTGGCTGGGTGGACAACCTGTTCATGCGCATCACCGACATCTTCATCTCCTTCCCGAGCCTGGTGCTGGCGCTGGCCTTCGTGGCCGCGCTCGGTCCGGGCCTGGGCCATGCGGTGGTCGCCATCGCGCTCACAGCATGGCCGCCCATCGCGCGGCTGGCGCGGGCCGAGACTTTGTCGCTGCGCCATGCCGACTACGTGGTGGCTGCGCAGCTCCAGGGCGCTTCGAGCACCCGTATCCTGCTGCGCTACATCACGCCGATGCTGATGTCCTCGGTGGTGGTGCGCCTCACCATGAACATGGCCAGCGTGATCCTGACCGCCGCCGGCCTCGGCTTCCTGGGCCTCGGGGCCCAACCGCCGTTGCCGGAATGGGGGGCGATGATCTCCAGCGGCCGGCGCTACATGATCGAATGCTGGTGGCTCGTGGCCGCGCCCGGTGCCGCCATCATGCTGGTGAGCCTGGCCTTCAACCTGCTCGGCGACGGCCTGCGCGACGTGCTTGATCCGCGCAGCGAATGAGGAGCCCGACCATGCAAAACCCAGGTGTTTCCCCGTTGTCTCTCACGCCGAAGCTGCAGGTCGAGGATCTGAACATCCATTTCGCCACACCCGATGGCCCAATGCATGGCTTGCATGCCGTGCGCGGCGTGTCGTTCGAGCTGTCGCGCGAAAAACTGGCCATCGTCGGCGAGTCCGGCTCGGGCAAGTCAACGGTGGGCCGCGCGCTGCTCAAGCTGCATCCGCGCAGCGCCAGGGTCGAGGCGCGCAAGCTGGCCTTCGATGGTATCGACCTGCTCGACGCCAGCCCCAAGACCATGCAGGCCATCCGCGGCAAGCGCATGTCGATGATCATGCAAGACCCGAAGTATTCGCTGAACCCCGTGGTACGCGTCGGCCAGCAGATCGCCGAGGCCTACCTGGCGCACAACAAGGTGCCGCGCGCCGAAGCCTACGCGCGCACGCTGGCCATGCTGGAGTCGGTGCGCATCCGCGATCCCCGGCGGGTGTTCAATCTCTATCCGAACGAGGTGTCGGGCGGCATGGGCCAGCGCATCATGATCGCGATGATGCTGATCACCGAGCCCGAGATCCTGATCGCCGATGAACCTACTTCGGCACTCGACGTGTCGGTGCGGCTGCAGGTGCTGGCGGTGCTCGACGAACTGGTCAGCCAGCGCGGACTGGGCCTGGTTTTCATTAGTCACGACCTGAACCTGGTGCGCCATTTTTGCGACCGGGTGCTGGTGATGTACGCGGGCCGCGTGGTCGAGAGCATTGCCGCAGCCGACCTTGACCAGGCCGAACACCCTTACACCCGCGGTCTGCTCGGCGCCTTGCCCAGCCTGGACCAGCGCCGCAAGCGGCTGCCGGTGCTGCAGCGCGACCCGGCCTGGCTCACCACCTGAGGACATCTGATGACCATGATTGAAGTCAACGCCTTGCACCTTGCCTTTGGCACGGCCAAGGTGCTCAACGATGTGAACCTGCATATTCAGGCCGGGGAGTCCTTCGGGCTGGTGGGCGAGTCGGGTTCGGGCAAGACCACGGTGTTGCGCTGCCTGGCGGGTCAGTACATCCACTGGACCGGCGGCGCCAAAATTGCCGATCGCGCGCTAGAGCGCAAGCCGGACCGCACGCGCTGCCGTGAGGTGCAGATGGTGTTCCAGGACCCCTATGGTTCGCTGCACCCGCGCCACACCATCCACACCGTGCTGGCCGAGCCGCTGCGCATCCACGGCATCGGCGATCAACGCGAGCGCATCGAAAGCATCCTGGGCAAGGTGGGGCTGAACGGCAGCTTTCGGTTTCGGTACCCGCACCAGCTCTCGGGCGGACAACGCCAGCGTGTGGCGATCGCACGAGCGTTGATTCTGGAGCCGCGTGTGTTGCTGCTCGACGAGCCCACGTCGGCGCTCGATGTCTCGGTACAGGCGGAGATCCTCAACCTGCTCGCCGACCTACGCGAGCGTGACGGCCTGACCTACTTGCTGGTGACCCACGATCTCGGCGTGGTCGCGCACCTGTGCGACAGGCTGGCGGTAATGCAGCACGGCCGCATCGTGGAGACCTTGTCTACCGACGCGCTGTGCCGCGGGGAGGCCCGGCATGCCTATACCCGCATGCTGGTGGATGCCACCCGGAACCACGGTGGCGCTGTGGCCGAAGCCGCCGTCTGAGCTCTTGAACAGGCCCCAACCTCACGCCGCCAAATGGTCGCTCCAGGTCTTGCTCAAGCCGCGCCGCTTGACCTGCAGGTAGCGGCTGTAGGCGTTCCTGAAGGCTGGTTTGAGGATGACCCCGCGCTTCCAGGGCGCGATGTCCTGGTCGGTGAACAGATGCATCTCGTTGGAGAGCATGTGGTAGCGGCAGCCCAGGCGTTCGGCCAGGCTCTGCAGGGTCGCGGGCTGGTAGAAGCTGATGTGCTGGCCGGTGCGGAACAGGTAGTACCACCAGCTTCTGGGCGGGATGTCGCCCCTGAAGGTCAGTGTCGAAAACACCAGGGTCTTGCAGCGGTACTTGGCGAAGGCCTCCTGCACGAAGGCCAGGGGGTCTTCCACATGTTCGAGCACCTCGAAAGCCAGCAGCGCATCGGCGTTGAAGCCGGGTTCCGGCGCGAAGCGTTTGGCGAAGAGGTTGCAGCAGTATTTGTCGGTGCTGTAGCAATCGAAGCCCTTGTCGCGCAGCAGCCGGGCGAGCAGGCCGTAGCCGCCGGCGATGTCGAGCACGCGGCCGTCGGCGAGCGACAAGGTTTCGAGGATGACCTCCACCAGCTGCGCGTTGGCATTGTTCCTGGCGAGGATGCCGGTGTCGGTGTCGCTGATGGCGTTCTGGTACGCCTCGTCGAGCCAGTAGGGCGGCTCTGTCTTCAGCAGGCCGCAACCGGGGCAGTGGTAGTAGGCGACGTCGTATTTCCCAAGCACCGTCGCGGTGAAAGCCGGCGCCATCAACTCAGCTGAAAGGGGGCATTCCATCTTGTCTCCGTTGTCTCTGACGTTGCGGGCGGGCCTGGTGTTTCCCAGGCCCGCATCGGAGATTATGGCGATGTGGCATCGGTAAGTTTTACCTGTTGCTGCGGGGCACGGCGCAGCTTTGTTTCCTCCCCTTTCGTGCGCGGATCACCCCCCGTACTTTTTCTCCAATTCGTCCCACATCGGTTTTTGCACCAGCCTTTGCCGTTCGGCGAAGCTGACCACCAGCGCCGGCTCTTCGTCGATGCGCCGCGTATCGCGCAGCACGGTTAATGCCTTCTGCATGCCGGCCAGGGCGCCCTGCAGTGCGGCATTGGCGTACAGCACCAGGCCGTAGCCCAGCCCGGCCAGTTCCTCGGCGCCGAAGATCGGTGTCTTGCCGCCGATCACCATGTTCATCAGCTGAGGACAAGTCAGCCGGCGGGGCAGCGCGCGGATTTCGGCTTCGGTGGTCACGGCCTCGACGAACAGCAGGTCGGCACCGGCTTCGGCAAAACGCTGGGCGCGTTCCACCGCGGCCTCGAAGCCCTGTGTTGCACAGGCATCGGTGCGCGCCATGATCAGCAGATCGGGGTCGCGGCGCGCATCCACCGCGGCCTTGATCTTGCCCAGCATTTCTTCGGTGGCGATGACTTCCTTGCCAGAGAAATGGCCGCAGCGCTTGGGGCTGACCTGGTCTTCGAGCTGGATGCAGTCGGCGCCCGCGCGCTCCAGCGTGCGCACCGCGTGGTAGGTGTTGAGCGCGTTGCCGAAGCCGGTGTCGGCGTCGACGATCAAGGGCACGTCGACCACGTCGCGGATGCGCGCCGTGTGGTCGGCGATGTCGGTCAGGCCCATGAAGGCCTGGTCGGGCAGGCCGAACCACATGTTGGTCACGCCGGCGCCGGTCACGTAGACGGCCTCGAAGCCGAGGTCGGCCACGACGCGGGCCGACAGCGCATTGAAGGCGCCGGGCACGACCACGCCGCGGCGCGCTTCGGCCAGTGCGCGCAAGTGCTTCTTGGGGCTGTGTGCTTGGGTGTTGTGTGATTTTGGGGTGGACATGCGGCTCACTCGTCTTTCATGCCGGTGGCCTTGACCACGTCGCCCAGGCGGGCGCGCTCTTCGTCCACGAACTTGATGAAAGAGGCGCGCGTGCCGCCTACCGGCTCGATGCCCATGCCCTTCAGGCGTTCGATGGTGGCCGGGTTCTTCATGGCGGTGTCGATGGCGGCGGCCATCTTGTCCAGGATGGCGTCGGGCGTACCGGCGGGCGCGTGCACACCGGCCCAGTGGGCGATGCGAATTTCCGCAAAGCCCTGTTCCACCGCGGTCGGCAACTGCGGGTAGGCCGAGATGCGCTGCGTCCAGGTCGTGGCCACGGCTTTCAGCTTGCCCGACTTCAGGTAGGGCAGCACCACGATGCTGGCTTCGGATGTGGCCTCGACCTGGTTGCCCAACACGGCGGCAATGGACTCGGAACCGCTTTTGTAGGGCACGAGGTCGAGCTTGGCGTTGTACTTGGTGGTCAACAGCCCCTCGACGAAATGCGGCGTGCTGCCGGTGCCGGCCGTGGCGAAGTGAAAGCCCTGGCCCTTCTTCGACTCCGCGACGAAATCCTTCAAGTCCTTGTACGGTGAATTGGCCGGCACCACGATCACCGAGGGCGCCAGGCCGATCATCGCCACGGGCACCAGGTCGCTGTCCTTGTAGCCCACCTTGCGGATCATGCTGTTGGACACCACACCGGCTGCGCTGACGAGAAAGGTGTAGCCGTCGGGCGCGGCCTTGGCCACGAGGTCGGTGCCAAGCACGGCCCCGGCGCCGGGCTTGTTGTCGACCACGATCGGCTGCCCCAGTACCTTGGAGGCGCCCTCGGCCGCGGCGCGTGCGAGCAGGTCGTTGGCGCCGCCGGCGGAAAAGGGCACGACGAAGCGGATCGGCTTGCTGGGCCAGGGGTCGGCGGCGAAGGCGGGGGCAGCGCACAAGCCGGTGAAAGCCAGCGCGGCAAGGGCTGTGCGGGTGAGGGTGGTGCGGCGGGAAGTTGTCATCTGATGTGCTCCATTGTTGTAGGGGGCAGGCCAACACCGGCCATGCCCGGGTTCTAAGTGCAAGCGGCATGCCATTTGGAAATCACATTAGATATATTGAAAATCTTATTGATTTCAAAAGATATTTATAAGAAGACGATCATGGATGATTGGTGTGTTGTTTCAAATTAAATTCATATATGAAACAATGAAATTCAACTTGAGAATTCACCACCCATGTCCAGCCCCGCTGTTGTCGACCCACTTTCCAGGCCGCATATCGTGGCGGTAGGCCGCTACCGTCTGGGCCGTGTCTTCGAGCGGCTGTCACCCGACATCGCCATGCTGGCCCGGGTCAACCTGGTGAACGAAGCCTTCGAAGCTGCCGTGACCGCCGTTCGCGCGCTGCATGCCCGCGAGCCCATCGACGCCATCGTCGCCGCCGGCGCAAGCGGCGACTGGCTGCGAAAACACGTGGACATTCCCGTGGCCATGGTGGAAGTGCGCGGCTTCGACCTGATGCGGGCGCTGGCGCAGGCCCGCGCGGTGTCGCCGCGGGTTGGGCTGGTTTCGTTCGACGGGCCATCGGAACACCTGGCGCAGCTCGACGCGCTGTTCGGCATGGGCATTCGCCAGTTCAGCTACCACGGGCCGGCCGATGCGCCCGCCTGCGTCGAAGCCCTGCGCGCCGCGGGCGTCGAAGCCGTGGTGGCGCCTGGCCTGGTGGCAGACCTGGCCGAGCAGGCCGGCATGACCAGCGTGCTGATGTATTCGGACGAGGCCGTGCGCCAGGCGCTGGACGACGCGGTGCACCTGGCCCGCCTGGGCCGCGCCGAACGCGCCCGCCACGAACGCATGAACACCATCTTCGGCCAGTTGCAGGACGGTGTGCTGGCGGTGGACTTGTGCCAGCGCATCGAGGCACTGAACCCGGCGATGGCCATGCTGATGAATGCGCCCGCGGCCGCGCTGCAGGGCCGGGTGCTGCCCGAACTGGAGCCGGTGCTGGACCTCGGCGCGGCCTTGCACCTGGACGCCACGCCTTCCGAAGAAGTGGTGCAACTGGCGACGCGCACGCTGGTGGTCCGCCGCGCGCCCATCGTCGAGAACGGCGTGCTCACCGGCGCGCTGCTGGTGTGCCGCGACCCGGCGGCGATCCAGCGCGCCGACCGGCACCTGCGCGCCAGCCAGCGCCACCGGGGCGCGGCCACCGCCCAGGCCCGCCACAGCATCGACGCGTTCATGGGGGACAGCGCCGCTGCCCGGCGTGTGCGCGAACTGGCCGGCCTGTGTGCGGCCAGCGACGCGACGGTGCTCGTCACCGGCGAAAGCGGCACGGGCAAGGAACTCGTGGCCCAGGGCATCCACAGCGCGGGCCGGCGTGCGGGCCAGCCTTTTTTGGCGGTGAATTGCGCGGCGCTCGGCGAAAGCCTGCTGGAGAGTGAACTTTTCGGCTACGACGAAGGCGCCTTCACCGGCGCACGGCGTGGCGGCAAGACTGGGCTGATCGAGGCCGCTCACACCGGCAGCCTGTTCCTCGACGAGATCGGCGACATGCCGCTCGCGCTGCAGACCCGATTGCTGCGGGTGCTGCAAGAGCGCGAAGTGCTGCGCATCGGTGCCACCGTGCCGGTGCCGGTGGATCTGCGCGTGATCGCCGCGACCCATTCCGACCTGGCCGCGCAGGTGGACCGCGGGCTGTTCCGGCGCGACCTGTATTACCGGCTGGCCGTGTTGCGCATCGCCACGCCGGCGCTGCGCGAACGCCGCGAAGATGTGGCCGAGCTGGCCCGGCGCATGCTGCAAAAGCGAGTGCACGGGCCCGGCGTCGACCTGGCGCAGGAGGCGCTGGCTGCGCTGCTGGTGCTGGCTGCGCACTACCCCTGGCCCGGCAACGTGCGCGAGCTGGAGAACATGATCGAGCGCCTGCTGGCCTGCCACGCCTATGTCGCGCCCGGGCCTGCGGGGCAGGTCGACCGCGCCCGGCTGGCAGAAGTGTTTCCCGAATGTGTGCTGGCGCAGCCGCCGCAGGCACGTCAGCAACTGCTGAAAGAAGGCCGCCAGGCCGAGGAGGCACGCCGCGTGCGCGAGGTGCTGGCCTCGGTGCAAGGCGACCAGCGCCAGGCCTGCCTGCTGCTGGGCATCAGCCGGGCGACCCTGTGGCGGCGGCTCCGGGCGGAGCAGGGCGCATCCTGAAGTGCGGAAAATCCACAGGCGCTCGGTTAAAATCGCGCCCCTGTGCGCCGCCTCGGGTGGCGCCCACACAATGTAAAAACAGCGTTACAAATCAAGGGGTTAACCGCCGCAGCACGCGAGATGGGTGCGTGGGTTGACCGCAGAAACACAGGGTGTGCGGTGCGTCTAAGTTCGATCAAGTTATCCGGCTTCAAATCCTTCGCTGAACCCACGACCTTCCATTTGCCCGGCCAACTGGTCGGGGTGGTCGGACCGAACGGCTGCGGCAAGTCCAACATCATGGATGCGGTGCGCTGGGTGCTGGGCGAAAGCAAGGCCTCGGAGTTGCGCGGCGAGTCGATGCAGGACGTGATCTTCAACGGCACGAACACCCGCAAGCCCGCCAGCCGCTCCAGCGTGGAACTGGTGTTCGACAACCCCGACCACCGCGCCGGCGGCCAGTGGGCGCAGTTTGCCGAAGTGGCGGTGAAGCGTGTGCTGACCCGCGACGGCACCAGCAGCTACTACATCAACAACCAGCCGGTGCGCCGGCGCGATGTGCAGGACGTGTTCCTCGGCACCGGCCTCGGCCCGCGCGCCTACGCCATCATCGGCCAGGGCACGATCAGCCGCATCATCGAGTCGCGGCCCGAGGAGTTGCGGCTGTTCCTCGAAGAGGCGGCTGGTGTGTCCAAGTACAAGGAGCGGCGCCGCGAGACGGAAAACCGCCTGTCCGACACGCGCGAGAACCTGACCCGCGTCGAAGACATCCTGCGCGAGCTCAACGCCAACCTCGAACGGCTGGAAAAGCAGGCCGAGGTGGCCAACCGCTACAACCAGTTGCAGGCCGGCGCCACCTTGAAGCAGCACCAGCTGTGGTTCATGAAGAAGACCGAGAGCGAGGCCGACCAGGCCAAGGTCAAGATGGACGCCGCGCAGGCGGTGAACGACCTGGAGTCGCGCGTGGCCGATCTGCGCCATGTCGAGTCCGAGCTGGAAACCATCCGCCAGGCGCATTACGCGGCCGGCGACGAGGTGAACCAGTTCCAGGGCAAGCTGTACGAGGCCAGTGCCGAAGTCGGTCGTTTGGAGGGCGAGATCCGCTTCGTGGTCGAAGGCCGGCAGCGGGTCGAGCAGCGCCTGGTCACGCTCAAGGAGCAGGTCGCGCAGTGGTCCACGCGCCGCGAGGAAGCCACGTTCGAGATCGAAAACCTCGAAGCCCAGGGCATGCAGGCCGAAGAGCAGGCCGAGCTGCTGGCCGCGCAGGTCGAAGAGCAGGCCCAGCAGCTGCCCGATGTGGAAGAGGCGCTGCGCAAAGCCCAGCAGAACGCCAACGAACAACGTACCAGCGTCAACCAGGTGCAGCAGCAGATCCAGGTGCTGGCCGCCGACCAGCGCGGCATCGAAGAGCAGTCGCGCCAGTTCAACCAGCGCCGCGAACGCCTGAGCACCGACCAGAAGGCCCTGGCCGCGCCCGATGAAACCAGGTTGCTCGACCTGCAGCGCCAACTCGACGCCGCGCAGGAAACCGCTGGCGTGGCCGAGGCGCGGCTGCACGAGCTGCAAGACAGCGTGCCCCAGCTCGACGAAGACCGCCGCAACAAGCAGCAGGCGGTGAACGCCGATTCCGCGCGCCAGGCCGATCTGTCGGCGCGCATGGAGGCGTTGAAGGCGCTGCAGGAAAAGGTCAAGACCGACGGCAAGCTCGCCCCCTGGCTGGCCAAACACGGCCTCGAAGGCATGCAGGGCCTGTGGAGCAAGCTGCACATCGAGCAGGGCTGGGAAAACGCGCTGGAGGCCGCGCTGCGCGAACGCATGGGCGCGCTGGAGATCTCGCGGCTCGACATGGTGCGCGGCTTCCTGGGCAGCACCGGTGCCGACGCACCCCCGGCCAAGCTGGCCTTCTACAGCCCACCGCAGGCCGGCGTGCCCGCCGTTGGCGGTGCCTTGCCGCGGCTGGCCGACCTGCTGCGCCTCAATGACGCCGGCCTGTCGGCCCTGCTTGGCGACTGGCTGCATGGCTGCTACACCGCCGCCAGCTTCGACGAGGCGCTGGCGCAGCGCGCGCAGCTCAAGCCCGGCGAGGTCATCTATGTGAAGACCGGCCATGCGGTGAGCGCGCACGGCGTGAGTTTTTATGCGCAGGACTCCGAGCAGGCCGGCCTCCTGGCACGTGCGCAAGAGATCGAAAATTTAGAGAAGCAACTGCGCGCGCAGACCTTCATCGTGGACGAGGCCCGCAACGCCCTGGTGCGTGCCGAGGCCGCCTATGCCGACGCCTCGCAGCGCCTGGTGGTGGCGCGCCGCGAAGCCACCGAAACCCAGGGCCGCGCACACGAGCTGCAGGTCGAGACCCTGCGCCTCACGCAGTTGGCCGAACAGACCCGCGCGCGCAGCCAGCAGCTCGCCGGCGACCTGGCCGAAGTCGACGCCCAGCTCGATGAGCTGCAAGAGCGCCGCGTCACCGCCGAAGCGCGTTTCGAAGAACTCGACATGCAGCTGGCCGACAGCCAGGAGCGGCATGTCCAGCTTGACGAGCGCGTGATTGCGCTGCAGCGCAAGCTCGGCGAAGTGCGTGAACAGCAGCGCAGCCTGGAGCGCCAGGCGCAGGAAGCCACCTTCGCGCACCGCAGCCTGGGCGCGCGCCGTGCCGAGCTGAGCCGCTCGATCGACGTGGCGGCGCAGCAGGCCACCTCGCTGGCCGATGAGGAGCAGCGTGCGCGCGAGGAGTTGTCGCGCCTGTCCGACGCCGCGGCCCAGGCCGGCCTGCAGAATGCGCTCGAACTCAAGTCCGAGCGTGAAGCCGCTTTGGGCGCCAAACGCAGTGCCTACGACGACCTCACGGCCAAGCTGCGCGCCAGCGACGAACGCCGGCTCAAGCTGGAGCGCGAACTCGATCCGCTGCGCCAGCGCATCACCGAATTCCAGCTCAAGGAACAGGCCGCGCGCTTGGGGCTAGAGCAGTACGCGCAGTTGCTGGCCGATGCCAAGGCCGACCTCGAGGCCGTGGCCCTGTCCATCACCGAAGGCAATGTGCGGCTCACCGGCCTGCAGGGCGAGATCGACCGCATCAACCGCGAGATCGCTGCGCTCGGCGCCGTCAACCTGGCCGCACTCGACGAGCTCACCGTGGCCCGCGAGCGCAAGCAGTTCCTCGACGCCCAGACCGCCGACCTGGTGGAGGCCATGACCACGCTGGAAGACGCCATCAAGAAGATCGACGGCGAGACCCGCGAGCTGCTTTCGGGCACCTTCAACACCGTCAACGCGCATTTTGGCAAGATGTTCCCCGAGCTGTTCGGCGGCGGCAATGCGCGGCTGGTGATCACCGGCGACGAGATCCTGGACTCCGGCGTGCAGGTGGTGGCCCAGCCGCCGGGCAAGAAGAACCAGACCATCCACCTGCTCTCGGGCGGCGAAAAGGCGCTGACCGCGATCGCCCTGGTGTTCGCCATCTTCCAGCTGAATCCGGCCCCGTTCTGCCTGCTCGACGAGGTGGATGCGCCGCTGGACGATGCCAACACCGAGCGTTATGCCAAACTCGTGGCCAGCATGAGCAAACAAACCCAATTTCTTTTCATCAGCCACAACAAGATCGCCATGGAAATGGCCGAGCAACTCATTGGCGTGACCATGCAGGAGCAAGGCGTGTCGCGCATCGTTGCGGTCGACATGGAGTCGGCCCTGTCCATGGCGGAGGCCGTGTAAAACATGAGCAGTTCCCTACAGATTGGCCTGGCTGCCGCTGGCGGCCTGGTGCTGGCCGCGGTGGTGGCGCACGGCGCCTGGACCTCGCGCCGCAACGCCCCGCGCCAGGCGGACCCCGAGCCCCAGGACACCCAGCCGATGGAGCCCCACCTGGGCGGTGCCGAGCCGCATGAAGGCGCCGAGCGCCGCGAGCCCGCGTTCGACACCGGCATGGCGGCCATGCCGATCCCGATGCCCGAGCGCCGGCCCGGCATGGACCCGTTGATCGACGTGATCGCACCCATCGCGCTTGAATCCGAAGTGTCGGGCGACGCCGTGCTGGCCGCCTTGCCGCCCACGCGCCGCGTCGGCAGCAAGCCTTTCGCCGTCGAAGGCCTGAACAACGCCAGCCAGCAATGGGAAGCGCCTGTCGCCGGCCAGCGCTACGGCGCACTGCAGGCCGGCGTGCAACTGGCCAACCGCACCGGTGCGCTCAACGAGATCGAATACTCCGAATTCGTGATGAAGGCCCAGGCCTTTGCCGACGCCGTGGGGGGCGCCCCCGAATTCCCCGAGATGCGTGAAGAGGTGGCGCGCGGCCGCGAACTCGACCAGTTCGCCAACGACCACGACGCCCAGCTCGGCTTCACCCTGCGCGCCATGCGCACCGCCTGGAGCCCCGGCTACGTGCAGCAGAACGCGGCGCGCCTGGGCTTCGTGCCCGGCCTGATCCCGGGCCGCATGGTGCTGCCCAGCGGCACGCAGGGCCTGCCGCCGCTGCTCGGCCTGAGCTTCGATTCCCAGGCCGCGCTGGCCGAAGACCCCGACCAGTCGGCGATCCGCGAAGTCTCGCTGAGCCTGGACGTGCCCCAGGTCGACCGCGCCGAGCAGCCCTTTGTGCGCATGCGCGAAACCGCGGCGGCGCTGGCCGAGTCCATGGACGGCATGGTCACCGACGACGACGGCCGCCCGCTGCAGCGCGACGCCATGGACCAGATCGGCTCGGAGCTCGAAAAGCTGTACGACACGCTGGATGCGCGCGACCTGTCCGCCGGTTCGGCGCTGGCCCGCAGGCTGTTCAGTTAGGTTTTCCTCCCTCAGACCCAGTGCCCCCACCCCAACCGGGGAGGGAGCAAAATCGCCATGAGTTCTTCCGACCCCACCAACGCCGTGCCCCTCGACGCCGCACAAGCGGCAACCGAAGCCGCCGCCCTGCGTGCCCAACTCGACGCCTGGGGCCATGCCTACTACGTGCTCGACACCCCGCAGGTGCCCGATGCCGAATACGACCGCGTGTTCCGCGCGCTGCAGGCCCTGGAGGCCGCGCATCCACAGCTGTTGACAGCCGACTCGCCAACCCAGCGCGTCGGCGGCACGCCGCTGCCGTTTTTTGACAGCGTGCGCCACGCCGTGCCCATGCTCAGCATCCGCACCGAGACCGACACCGAAGCTACCGGCGCCCAGGCCTTCGATGCCCGCGTGCGCAAGGAGCTCGGCCTGGCGCCGGACGCGCCACCGGTGGCCTATGTGGCCGAACTCAAGTTCGACGGCCTGGCGATGAACCTGCGTTATGAGGCCGGTGTGCTGGTGCAGGCCGCCACGCGTGGTGACGGCAGCGTGGGCGAAGACGTCACGCAGAACATCCGCACCATCAAGCAGATCCCGCTGCGCCTGCCCAAGGACGCGCCACCGGTGCTCGAAGTGCGCGGCGAGGTCTACATGAAGCGCGCCGCCTTCGATGCGCTCAACGAGAAACAGCGCGAGCGCGGCGACAAGAGCTTCGTGAACCCGCGCAATGCCGCGGCTGGTGCGGTGCGCCAGCTCGACCCGTCGATCGCGGCACAGCGGCCCCTGAGTTTCTTCGCTTATGGCCTGGGCGAGATCACGCCGGCGGAGCAGGGCGGGCCCGAGTTCAACAGCCATTTCCAGCTGCTGCTGACGCTGAAGTCCTGGGGCTTTCCGGTGGCCGAACAGACCGCGCTTGCCCAGGGCGCGGCCGAGCTCGTCGCCTACCACCAGAAGATCGGCGCCACGCGCGACAAGCTGCCCTATGACATCGACGGCGTGGTCTACAAGGTCGACAGCCTGGAGCTGCAGCGCCGGCTCGGCTTCGTGTCGCGCGAACCGCGCTGGGCTGTGGCCCACAAGTACCCGGCGCAGGAACAGATGACTTTGGTCCAGGGCATCGACATCCAGGTCGGCCGCACCGGCAAGCTCACGCCGGTGGCGCGCCTCGCCCCCATCTTCGTCGGCGGGGTGACGGTGACCAATGCCACGCTGCACAACCTGTTCGAGATCCGCCGCAAGGGCGTGCGCCTGGGCGATATGGTCATCGTGCGGCGCGCCGGCGACGTGATCCCTGAGGTCGTTGGCGTGGTCGAGAAAACACGGCCGCAGTATGTGCCCAACTTCCGCATGCCGCGCCAATGCCCGGTGTGCGGCAGCGCCGTGGTGCGCGAGCCGGGCGAGGTCAACCACCGCTGCACCGGCGGCTTGTTCTGCGCCGCACAGCGCAAGGAAGCCATCCTGCATTTTGCGCAGCGCCGCGCGGTCGAGGTCGAAGGCCTGGGCGACAAACTCGTCGACCAACTGGTCGAAGGCGGCCTGATCCGCACCTTGCCCGATCTCTACAAGCTCGGCTTCACCGCGCTGGCCGCGCTCGACCGCATGGCCGACAAGTCGGCACAGAACATCGTGGCCGCGTTGGAGAAATCGAAAAACACCACGCTGCCGCGCTTCCTGTTCGGCCTGGGCATCCGCCATGTCGGTGAAGCCACGGCCAAGGAACTGGCCCGGCATTTCGGCAAGCTCGACGCGGTGATGATTGCTACCGCCGAGCAACTGCTGGAAGTGGCCGACGTCGGCCCCATCGTCGCGCAAAGCATCCACACCTTCTTCGAACAAAAGCACAACCGCGAGGTGGTGGAGCAGCTCCGCGCCTGCGGCCTTACCTGGGAAGAGGGCGAACCCGCCGCGGTCGCGCCCAAGCCGCTCGCCGGCCAGACCTTCGTGCTCACCGGCACCTTCCCCACACTGAGCCGCGAAGAGGCCAAGGAGCTGCTGGAAAACGCCGGGGCCAAGGTGGCCGGCTCGGTGAGCAAGAAGACGACTTACGTGGTGGCCGGCACCGAGGCCGGCAGCAAGCTGGAGAAGGCGCAGGCGCTGGGTGTGACGGTGATTGACGAGGCGGCGATGCTGGGGCTGCTCGTTGTATCGGGTTCGGCTCCATAGCGGGTTTTACCGGCCAAGCGGTAAACTTCCATCATGGATCGCCAGACCACTCTTGCCCTGCTCGCCGAACACAAGGCCCATCTCGGCCGGACGTTTGGCGTGCTGACGCTGGCGCTGTTTGGCTCCACCGTACGCGGCACGGCCAAGGCGGGAAGCGATGTGGACGTGCTGGTGTCCTTCGACGGCCCGGCCACCTCGGCGCGCTATTTCGGCGTGCAGTTCTATCTCGAAGACCTGTTGGGTTGTCCGGTAGACCTGGTGACGGAGAAAGCGGTTCGCCCCGAACTGCGACCCTATATCGAGCAAGAGGCGGTGCATGTCTGACGCGGCGAGTGGCCGTGAGTGGCGCTTTTACCTGGACGACATGATCGGGTTCTGCGAAAGGGTGTTGAGCTTCACGGAAGGCCTGGACTCAACGCAATTTGTTGCCGATGCCATGCGCTTCGATGCCACGGTTCGCAACATCGAGTTGATTGGCGAAGCGGCAACCCGCGTCCCCGACCAGGTAAGAGCCACTGCACCGGACATCCCCTGGCGGATGATCGTTGCCACGCGCAACCAATTGATCCACGGTTATCTCGGTATCGACAACGACACCTTGTGGAGCATCATCAGTACCGACATCCCGGTGTTGCTGGACAGCCTGCGGGCTTTGAAAACAAAGTTTCACCCATGACCATCCGCGAAATCCTCAAAATGGGCGACCCGCGCCTGCTGCGCATTGCCCAGCTGGTGACCGAATTCGACACCGATGAACTTCATCTGCTGATCGCCGACATGGCCGACACCATGCGCGCCGTCAACGGCGCGGGGTTGGCGGCGCCGCAGATCGGGGTTGACCTGCAACTGGTGATCTTCGGCACGCGCGACGTGAACCCGCGTTACCCGGACCGGCCGCTGGTGCCGCCCACGGTGCTGATCAACCCGGTCATCACCGTGCTCGGCGATGCCGAGGAAGAAGACTGGGAGGGCTGCCTGTCGGTGCCGGGGCTGCGCGGGCTGGTGCCGCGCTCGGCGCAGATTCGTTATACCGGCTTCGATCCGTATGGCGACCTGATCGACCGCACGGTGGACGGCTTTCATGCGCGGGTGGTGCAGCATGAGTGTGACCACCTGATCGGCAGGTTGTACCCGACGCGCATGCGCGACCTCACCAAGCTCGGCTTCACCGAAGTGCTGTTCCCGGGGCTTGTGCCTTCCGACGACGACTGAAATCCGGCCCTGGCCGCAGGCCTACAATGCGGTAGGCCGTTCTGGCCAGCCCATCTGTTTTCTCTGAGCGTGTCGCACGCAGGAAGCTTTTCCGCATGCCTGCTTCGCTCACCGCCCCCCTGGCTGCAAGATGGCCTTCGCCCGTCCTGGGCTATGAGACCAAACACGAGACCGTGCGCGGTAGCGGTGCCGACCTGCAGATGCGTTCGCTGCTCGACCGGCAGCAGTATTTCGACCCGCTGGGCGCGGCCGAGCGCGCGGGTATTTCTTCGGCGGCCTGGCCGCTGTTCGGCCTGCTCTGGCCTTCGGGCCGCATGCTGGCCCATGTGATGCAAAGCTTCGACCTCGAAGGCAAACACATCCTGGAGCTCGGCTGCGGCCTGGGCCTGGCGAGCCTGGTGGTGCAGCGCCGTGGTGGCGATATCACGGCCAGCGACAACCATCCGCTGGCGGGCGAGTTCATGCGCCAGAACGCCTTGCTCAACCTGCTGCCGCTGATGAAGTACCGCAGTGCCGACTGGGCACGGACCGACCTGGTGGACACCGCACTGGGCCACTTCGATCTGATCATCGGCAGCGACGTGTTGTACGACCGCGGCCAGCCGCAGGCCCTGTCGCAATTCATCGAACGCCACGCGTCCCCCGGCGCCCAGGTGCTGATTGTCGACCCCGACCGCGGCAACCGTGCCAGCTTCACCCGCAAGATGGGGGTGCTGGGCTACAGCCACAGCCAGACGCGGCTCACCGCGCTGCCGGGTGATGGCGGGGCTTACAAGGGGCGGTTGTTGAGTTACCAAAGGGACGGGGTGAGATGAGAGCAATGCTCCGTTTCAGTTGAGCCAGGCCCTTCGACAAGCTCAGCACGAACGGAGCGGGCGCCTGCAGGTACGCCACGTTCAAGCGGCCAGCGCCTGGATCAATTCCGTCTCGATCTCGATCCGCTTCCTGTTGTACTGCAGTTCCGAGCCCTGGATCAGGAAGCTGTCTTCCACCCGCTCGCCCAGCGTGCTGACCTTGGCCAGTTGCACGCTCAGGTGGTAACGCGCCAGCACCCGGGCCACCATGTAGAGCAGGCCGACGCGGTCGCTGGCCGAGATGGTGAGCAGCCAGCGCTGGGCCTTTTCGTCCGGGCGCAGGTCCACGCGCGGCGCGATCGGGAAGCTCTTCACCCGGCGCGACACGCGGCCGCGGCTGGGCTGGGGCAGCGGGCCTTGCTGCACCAGGGTGCGGTCGAGGTCGGTCTCGACCATGCTGGTGAGTTCACGGTAGTGCTCGGGCAGCATCGAGGTGACGACCTGGAAGGTGTCGAGCGCATAACCGTTGTTGGCGGTGTGCACCTTGGCGTCGACGATGCTGAAGCCGGCCTGGTCGAAGAAGCCGCAGATGCGGGCGAACAGGTCGGGCTGGTCGGGGGTGTAGACCATCACCTGCAGGCCTTCGCCCACGGGCGAGAGCCGGGCGCGCACGATGGCCTGGATCGGCTTTGGCGAAGGCGTGCCGGCCAGGTTCGCGGCCAGCGCGATGTGGCGCGACAGTTGGCGGGTGTGCCAGGCGATGTCGGAGGCGTCGTGGCGCATGAAGTAGCCCACGTCCAGCGTGTCCCACAGCGCCTTTTGCGACTCGAAGGGTTCGGCATGCAGGGCCAGCAGCACCAGGGCGTCGCGCTTGCGGCCTTCGACTTCGGCGTCGGGGTCGGGCGCACGGCCGCCGAGCACCCGGATGGTGTAGCGGTACAGGTCTTCGAGCAGCTTGCCCTTCCAGGCGTTCCACACCTTCGGGCTGGTGCCGCGGATGTCGGCCACCGTCAGCAGGTACAGCGCCGTGAGGTAACGCTCGTTGCCCACGCGTTTGGCGAAATCGGCGATGACGTCGGGGTTGCTCAGGTCGGCCTTTTGCGCGATGCGGCTCATCGTCAGGTGTTCGATCACCAGGAATTCGATGAGCTGCGCGTCTTCGCGTTCGATGCCGTGCTGCGCGCAGAAGCGCCGCACGTCTGTGGCGCCGAGTTCGGAATGGTCGCCGCCGCGGCCCTTGGCGATGTCGTGGAACAGCGCCGCGGTGTAGAGGATCCAGGGCTTGTCCCAGCCGGCGGCGAGCTGCGAGCAGCTCGGGTATTCATGCGCATGCTCGGCCATGAAGAAGCGGCGCACGTTGCGCAGCACCATCAGGATGTGCTGGTCCACGGTGTAGACGTGGAACAGGTCGTGCTGCATCTGGCCGACGATCTTGCGGAACACCCACAGGTAGCGGCCGAGCACCGAGGTCTCGTTCATCAGCCGCATCGCATGGGTGATGCCGACGGGCTGCTGCAGGATGCGCAGAAAGGTCTGGCGGTTGACCGGGTCGCTGCGGAACTTGGAAGTCATCAGGCCGCGCGCGTTGTACAGCGCGCGCAGCGTGCGGGCCGACAAGCCGCGCAGGCCGACGTTGGTCTCGTACAGCAGGAAGGTCTCCAGGATCGCGTGCGGATGGCGGTGGTAGAGGTCGTCGCTGGCCACCTCGATCGTGCCGGCCTTCTCGCTGAACCAGGCGTTGATCGGGCGCAGCGCATGGGTCGAAGGGTTCAGCCGTTCCTCGATGTTGAGCAGCAGGATCTGGTTGAGCTGGCTCACCGCCTTGGCTGCCCAATAGTAGCGGCGCATCAGCGCCTCGCTGGCGCGCGCGGGCAGGCCCACGCCATCGGGCGACTCGGAGGTGTAGCCAAAGGATTCGGCCACCGCCGTCTGCAGGTCAAACACCAGCCGGTCTTCGCGGCGGTGGGCGATCAGGTGCAGCCGCGCGCGGATCAGGCTCAGCAGGGCTTCGTTGCGCTTGATCTGGCGGGCCTCGAATGGCGTGGCCAGGCCCTTCTTGGCCAGGTCGTCCCAACTGGTGCCGAGATTGGCGGCCTTGGCCACCCACAACACGGCCTGCAGGTCGCGCAGGCCGCCGGGCGATTCCTTGCAGTTGGGCTCGAGCGAGTAGGGCGTGTTCTCGAACTTGGTGTGGCGCTGGCGCAGTTCCAGCGTCTTGGCGACGAAGAAGGCCTTGGGGTCGAGCGCCTCGGTGAAACGTGTGCGGAATTCTTCGAACAGCCGGGCGTCGCCGGTGATCAGCCGCGACTCGAGCAGCGAGGTCTGCACCGTCACGTCCTTGGCGGCTTCGGCCAGGCATTCGGAGAGATTGCGCACACTCGAGCCGATTTCCAGGCCGGTGTCCCAGCAGCTGCCGATGAAGCCTTCGATGCGCGACTTGAGGGCCTCGTCCTGCTCGGGCGAAACACCCTCGGGCAGCATCAGCAGCACGTCGACGTCGGAATACGGGAACAACTCGCCACGCCCGAAACCACCGACCGCCACCAGCGAAAACGACGGCGTGAAACCAGCCTGTGCCCACAGCGTGCGCAGGGTTTCGTCGGCGAGCTTCGACAGGTTCTGCAAGGCCTTGTGCACACCGCGGGTGCTGGCGCCGCTGTCGCGCACGGCTTGCAGGAGGAGGCTTTTCTTTTGCTGGTATTGGGCGCGGAGCGTCTGGACTTCAGCCATGGAAGGGGCGGCGGGCTTGGTGTGCGGCGGCCTGATCAGGCCGTGGCGGTCGCGGGCTTCGGCACGAAGGCCGGCGGCGGCGGGCTGCCGGCGGACAGCGTCAGTACCTCGTAGCCGGTCTCGGTGACCAGAATGGTGTGTTCCCACTGGGCCGACAGCGAATGGTCCTTGGTGACGATGGTCCAGCCGTCGTTGCCCAGTTCCTTGATCTCGCGTCGGCCGGCGTTGATCATCGGCTCGATGGTGAAGGTCATGCCGGGCTTGAGTTCCTCAAGGGTGCCGGGCCTGCCGTAGTGCAGCACCTGCGGCTCCTCGTGGAACACCTTGCCGATGCCGTGGCCGCAGAATTCGCGCACCACCGAAAAGCCCAGGCCTTCGGCGAATTTCTGGATCGCATGGCCCACGTCGCCCAGGCGTGCGCCGGGCTTGACCTGCATGATGCCGTGCCACATGGCGTCATAGGTGATGGCGCACAGGCGCCGGGCGGCGATGGAGGCTTCGCCGATGAGGTACATGCGACTGTTGTCGCCGAACCAGCCGTCCTTGGTGATCACGGTGACATCGATGTTCATGATGTCGCCCTTTTTCAGCGGCTTCTCGTTCGGAATGCCGTGGCAGACCACGTGGTTGAGCGAGGTGCACAGCGATGCCGGGTAGGGCGGGTAGCCGGGCGGCTGGTAGCCGATGGTGGCCGAGCGTGTGCCCTGCTGCTTCATGTACTCGCTGGCCAGGCGGTCGATTTCTTTCGTGGTGACACCCACCGCGACATGGGGCGTGAGGTAGTCCAGGACTTCGGAGGCGAGACGGCAGGCCTCGCGCATGCCCGCGATGCCGGCAGCGTCTTTGTAGGTAATGCTCATGGCCCGAATTATCCCACTGCCGGTAACCGAGTGTTCATGAGGGCGTGAAGGCGCGGTTAAAATCCTGGGTTTTCCCGAATCCTCATTCCGGAAGTCTCCGTCAGGCCCCATTCAGCGGCCTGACCTGGAGGCCCGGATTCCAAGCTCAGCCACAGCTTCACCGTCAACCAGGCCGCCAAAGTGACCTTGCACACTGCTCCGTACCACGTGACCCAGTTCGAAGGCGGCAACGCCCTCAGCGACTTCCGCGCCCAGCAACTCCTGCCCCGCCTGCAAAAGATCCACGAGAAGATCACCGGCATCTCGGCGCGCTTCGTGCACCTGGTGGCCTCCGACCACGCGCCGGCCGCGTCCGAGCAGGCCGGCTGGCAGGCCTTGCTGACCTACGGCGAACCCTATGCCGGCCCGACCGAAGGCCTGGGCTTCCTGGTCAGCCCGCGCCTGGGCACGGTGTCGCCCTGGGCCTCCAAGGCCACCGACATCGCCCACAACTGCGGCCTGGCCGTCAAGCGCATCGAGCGGCTCACCGAATACCGCGTCACGCTGAAAACCGGCCTGTTGGGCAAGGCCAACCTGAGCGACGCCCAGCGCGAACAGATTGCCGCGCTGCTGCACGATCGCATGACGGAGAGCGTGATGTTCGACCGCGCCGATGCTGGTCGCTTGTTCGAAACCCTGGAAGCCGCGCCGCTGGCCACTATCGACGTGCTCGGCGGCGGCGAGGCCGCGCTGCAAGACGCCAACCAGAGGTTCGGCCTGGCACTGGCCGAGGACGAGATCGACTACCTGACCCGTGCTTTCACCCAGCTCAAGCGCAACCCGAGCGACGTCGAGCTGATGATGTTCGCCCAGGCCAACAGCGAACACTGCCGCCACAAGATCTTCAACGCCGAGTTCACCATCGACGGTGCGGCCCAAGAGAAGAGCCTGTTCGGCATGATCCGCAACACGCACCAGCTGGCGCCGGCGCACACCGTGGTTGCCTATTCGGACAACGCCTCGGTGATGGAAGGCCTGCAGATCGAACGCTTCCTGTCCCTTGACGGCAGCTACGAGAAGCAGGACGCGCTGAGCCATGTGCTGATGAAGGTCGAGACGCACAACCACCCGACGGCGATTTCGCCTTTCCCCGGCGCATCGACCGGTGCCGGCGGCGAAATCCGCGACGAAGGCGCCACCGGCCGCGGCTCGCGGCCCAAGGCTGGCTTGACCGGCTTCACCGTCTCCAAACTCTGGCCTGCCGTGGGCGACGCCGACTACGGCAAGCCCGAACACATCGCCAGCCCGCTGCAGATCATGACCGAGGGCCCGCTCGGCGGCGCCGCGTTCAACAACGAATTCGGCCGGCCCAACCTGCTGGGTTACTTCCGCGAATACGAGCAGACCGTGGCCTCCGACGTGGACAGCATCCGCCGTGGTTACCACAAGCCGATCATGATCGCCGGTGGCCTGGGCGCCATCGACGCCGGCCAGACCCAGAAGATCGAATTCCCCGCCGGTTCGCTGCTGATCCAGCTCGGCGGTCCCGGCATGCGCATCGGCATGGGCGGCAGCGCCGCGAGTTCGATGGCCACTGGTGCGAACGCGGCCGAGCTCGATTTCGACTCGGTGCAGCGCGGCAACCCCGAGATCGAGCGCCGGGCCCAGGAAGTCATCAACCGCTGCTGGCAGCAGGGCGAGAAGAACCCCATCCTGGCGATCCACGACGTCGGTGCGGGTGGCCTGTCGAACGCCTTCCCCGAGCTGACCAACGACGCCGGCCGTGGCGCGCGCTTCGACCTGCGCGCCGTGCCGCTCGAAGAAAGTGGCATGAGCCCCAAGGAAATCTGGAGCAACGAAAGCCAGGAGCGTTATGTGCTGGCCATCGCGCCGGAATCGCTGGCGCAGTTCACCGCGTTTTGCGAGCGTGAGCGTTGCCCGTTTGCCGTGGTCGGCGTGGCCACCGAAGAGCGCCAATTGGTGCTGGCTGACGGGGGGCTACCCCTCACCCCAACCCTCTCCCCGGAGGGGCGAGGGGGCAATGCATCTCTCCCTCTTCCGCATGCGGGAGAGGGTCGGGGTGAGGGCGTCAATGGAACCTTCCCCGTCGACATGCCGATGAACGTGCTGCTCGGCAAGCCGCCGAAGATGCACCGTGACGTGAAAACCGTGGCGCGCAAGTTTGCTCCGCTCGAACTTACCGGCGTCTCCCTGCAGCAGGCCGCCATCGACGTGCTCGCGCACCCCACCGTCGCCTCCAAGCGTTTCCTCATCACCATCGGCGACCGCACCGTCGGCGGCCTGAGCCACCGCGACCAGATGGTCGGCCCCTGGCAGGTGCCGGTGGCCGACTGCGCCGTGACCCTGGCCGACTACGCCGGTTTCGGCGGCGAAGCCATGAGCCTGGGCGAACGCACGCCGCTGGCCGCCATCGACGCGCCGGCCTCGGGCCGCATGGCGGTGGCCGAGGCCATCACCAACCTGCTGGCCGCGCCCATCGAGTTGCCGCGCGTGAAGCTTTCCGCCAACTGGATGGCCGCCTGCGGCGAGCCCGGCGAAGACGCCGCGCTGTACGCCACGGTGAAGGCCGTGGGCATGGAACTGTGCCCGGCGCTGGGCATTTCGATCCCGGTGGGCAAGGACAGCCTGTCGATGCGCACCGTATGGAAAGACCCCTCCGGTGGTGGGAAGGGCGAATCCGCGACGGCCAAGAAGGTCACCTCGCCGGTGAGCCTGATCGTCACCGCCTTCGCCACCTTGCCCGATGTGCGCGGCGCACTCACGCCGCAACTCCATCGCGATGAGGCCGACACCACCCTGGTGCTGGTCGATCTCGGCCGCGGACAACACCGTATGGGCGGCAGTATCCTGGCCCAGGTGCTGAACCAGGTGGGCGATGTCGCCCCCGACCTCGACGATCCGCAGGACCTGGTCAACCTGGTCAACGCGGTGAATGCCTTGCGCGCCCAGGGCCGTATCCTGGCCTACCATGACCGCAGCGACGGTGGTTTGTTCGCGGCCGCCTGCGAGATGGCCTTTGCCGGCCATGTCGGCGTGTCGCTCAATGTCGACATGCTGGTGATCGAAGGCGACGGTATTTCCGACAGCCGCATGGACAGCGGCGACGCCAAGAACTGGGCCAGCCAGATCGGCGCGCGGCGCGAAGAACTCACGCTCAAGGCGCTGTTCAACGAAGAGCTGGGCGTGCTGCTGCAGGTGCGCACTGAAGAGCGCAATGCCGTGATGCAGACCCTGCGCGAACACGGCCTGAGCAAATACAGCCATTTTGTCGGCAAGACCCGGCCCGCCAATGCGAGCATCCAGGCCGGCGTGGGCGAAGTGCAGGTCTGGCGTGACACCAAGGCCGTCTTCAGCGCCAAGCTCTCCGACCTGCACCAGGTCTGGGACAGCGTGAGCTGGAAGATCTGCCAGCAGCGCGACAACCCGGCCAATGCCGACGCCGAACATGCCGCGGCCGGTGCGGAAAACGATCCGGGCATGCATGTCCATCTCACGGCCACCCCAACGGCGCCTGCATTGATGCTGTCGCGCCCCAAGGTCGCCGTGCTGCGCGAGCAGGGCGTCAATTCCCATGTGGAAATGGCCTATGCCTTCAACGAGGCCGGCTTCGAAGCCTTCGATGTGCACATGACCGACCTGCAGACCGGCCGGGCCAAACTGGCCGACTTCAAGGGCATCGTGGCCTGCGGCGGCTTCAGCTACGGCGACACGCTGGGCGCGGGCATTGGCTGGGCACGCTCCATCACCTTCAACCCGGCCCTGGCCGAGCAGTTCCGCGCCTTCTTCGCCCGGCAAGACACGCTGGGCCTGGGCGTGTGCAACGGCTGCCAGATGTTTGCCGAGTTGGCCGACATCATCCCCGGTGCCGAGGCTTGGCCGCGCTTCACCACCAACCGCAGCGAACGCTTCGAAGCCCGCTTGTCGATGGTCGAGGTGCTGGACTCGCCGAGCCTGTTCTTCAAGGGAATGGCCGGCAGCCGCCTGCCGATCGCCGTGGCCCATGGCGAGGGTTATGCCAACTTCGCCGCGCGCGGCGACGCCGGCCGCGCCATCGCCGCGATGCGTTATGTGGACAACCATGGCCAGCCGACCGAAGCCTATCCGTTCAACCCGAACGGCAGCGCCGGCGGCCTCACCGCCGTGACCACCGCCGACGGCCGCTTCACCGCCATGATGCCGCACGCCGAACGCGTGTTCCGCAACCTGCAGATGAGCTGGACCTCGGGTGACATCAGCGCACAAAGCCCATGGATGCAGCTCTGGCACAACGCACGAAAGTGGGTCGGCTGAGCGAGGGCTTAGATGCCGGCCTCGCCGGCGCTTTCTGCTTCGAGCCGTTCGAGCTCTTCGATGGTGTTGGCGTTGAAGAACGCCCGGGCGTCGTCCTGCGGTTCGGTGAACGGCACCAGCACCATGCTGTGTTGCGCCGTCCAGTCCTGCACTTTGCGCCCGCCGCCTCGGACGAAGCGGGCCAGGCTCTCGCGCAGCTGGACGTGCATCAGGCAAAACACCGGCTGCGGCTCCAGGCGACCGTCGGGCCCGTCGGGTTTGGGCGAGGCGGCCATGGCGATGTCGGCCTGGTCGTGTTCGAGCCGCGCCGCCAGACGCGCGACCAGGTCGTGCGGAAACCGCGGCGTGTCGCAGGGCACGGTGACGAGATAAGAGGTCTGGCAGTGCTGCAGCCCGGCCAGGAAACCGGCCAGCGGACCGGCAAAACTTTC